>Ga0081539_10007220_pt1 | contig 10217 bp, 10 predicted proteins | sample TabmetS4T2R2_FD_71023 | JGI IMG/M metagenome (GOLD analysis project Ga0081539, IMG submission 71023) | Tabebuia heterophylla rhizosphere microbial communities from the University of Puerto Rico - S4T2R2 | ecosystem: Host-associated > Plants > Roots > Rhizosphere ... | reverse complement strand
AGGACCACCGCCGTGCCGCTGATCACGGCGGCGGCAACCGCGGCGGCGACCAGCGGCCATCGACGACGCATTCCACCGAAGATATCCGGTGTGGATCGACCTCCCGTGGAGGCGCGACTAGCCCTCGGCCGGCCGACGGCCGATCACCGTGAAGAGCCCGTCGGGCAGTGACTCTGCCCCGAACGACCGCCCCACAACGGCGTCGATGCCGTGCGCCATGAGCAGCGCCGGCACCCGGGACGTGTCGAGCAGCACGTTCACGTGCCGCTCGTCGTCGCGTCGCCACCCGTCGCCCACCCGGACGAATGTCGTCATCTCGCGGACATAGTGGTCCGGATCCGGCACGTGAGCCCGCGAGATGATCGCCCAGTTGTCGGACACTTGGGCGACGACGCGACCGTCCTGGTGTGCCTCTGCCCAACGCAGGTCGCAGAGGTCCAACGCCAGGACGCCGCCTGGCCGCAGCGCCAGGGCCAGTGCGCCGAGGGCGCGCTCGACGGCGGGGACGTCGTCAAGGTAGCTGAGCGCGTGCCCGACGGAGACGATGGCGTCCGCCGCGGGGACGGGATCGTCGGGCAGGGTCAGCCGGTGGATGTCCACGGCGTCTGGGGCCGTCCGACGGGCCAGGTCGAGCATCGCCTCGGAGGCGTCGGTCGCCACCACCCGGTGCCCGGCATCCAGCAGATGCCGGGTGAGCCGGCCGCTGCCGCACCCGATCTCCAGCACGAGACCGCCGCGCGCCCGAACCGGCTCCAGCACGGCGAGAATCCCCGGCGCGCACCGGTCTGCGTGGAACCCGAAGCCCTCGTGGTGGACGAGCGCAAGATCCGGACGGTAGTACGGCTCGGCAGGACTCATGAGCCCCATGCTGCCTCGTCGCAACTCGACGGCGATCGTGAGGCCCGTGGGCGTTGCAAGGGAACGCGAGTACGGCGAGGGGACGGTGGCGTCGCGAGGGGGACGGTGGCGTCGCGAGGGGGACGGTGGCGTCGCGAGGGGGACGGTGGCGTCGCGAGGTGGACGAAACTGTACCGAATGGGACGAAACTGCACCGAGGGGGACGAAGGTGCTGCATTGAGGAGGTCCGGCTACCGCTTCGTCCCCGTGATCAAGGGACGGCCCCCGTGATCAAGGGTCTCCTGATCAAGGGTCCTGTGATCGAGATACTGATCCCTGATCAAGGCAGGCTCCCCTGATCACCGTGGCCGTTCAGCCTGCCTGGCGATATCGGTCCCGCAGTTCTCGTCGCATTGCCTCGGGCGTGACGCCGCACGCTGCGAAGATCGCCGGCGTCACGCCATCTGCCATCCAGGTCAGTGCCATCGCAATGTGCTCGACACCGATGTGGCGGCTGCGCAGGGCGAGCGCTTCGCGCAAGGACAGCTCCAGGCACTTCTTCGCCTCGGGTGTGAACCGAATCCAGCCGCTGTCGGGCTCGCCGTCCTCCGGGCATTCGCGATGGCGTCGCCACCGTCGGTGTCGGCGCCGGGTGCGATCGCGATCCAGGGCGCGCGGACCGAAGGCAGCCTCGATCCGATCGCGCACCACGTCCAGATCGATTCCCAGCGTGGCCAGCGCCTGCTTATCAGCTTCACCGAAGAGGCCGGGACCGGCCGCGACGAGGGCGGCCTCGACTGCCTCCGGTGTCAAGCCCTCCGAGCGCAGCAGCTCCGCGACGTCGCTGTCGCCCCCGATCAGCGACAACAGCAGGTGTTGCGAGCCGATGGCACCATGTCCCAACCGGCGTGCGCTGTCCTGGGCGCCGGTCACCACGCCGCGTGCGTCGTCGGTGAATCGCTCGAACATCACCGTCTCCCGATCCGTCGTCCGTGCTTGCGATGGACCGTCTGCTTCGTCACGCCGAGCCGGCTGGCGATGTCCTGCCACGACCAGCCGAGGGCGCGGGCGTTGTCCACCTGCAAGGCTTCAAGCTGCTCCGTGAGCACCCGCAGGGCCGCAACGGCGCGCAGCCCCACGTCCGGGTCCTTGCTGGTCGCCCCCGCAGTGAGCTCCGCCGTCGTCTCCATGGGCGTCAGCATAGGCTGACGTCTGCGCTGCCGTCAACATATGCTGACGATCGACGACGCCGCCGCTACCTGGCTTCGAGGGCCACCAGCATCCCGTCCTCCGGGCTCACCACCTCCAGCGAGGCGAGCTGATCGGCCGGAATGGCGGTGTGACCGTGTACGCTCGCGTCGCCGTCGTAGTTGGCGACCCACGTGGCCGCGGTCTCGCGCCGCCCCTCGGTGTCCACGGCGACGAGCTCGCAGTGCTCCTCCGCGGGGACGCCGCTCAGCCGCAGGTCCAGCGCCGTGCCGGACGCGGCGGGCACGAGGTGCACGGTCGCGGTCACCGTGCCACCCCAACCGGAGGCGGTGAGGGTCCGCCCGCTCGTCGAACGCTCCATGGCCGCAGTGATGCCGCCGATCACCAGCAGCGCCGCTGCCACGGCGGCGATGGCGCGGCGTTGCGTGCGGCGCCGGCGGCGAGCCAGCGCGACCAGGGCGCGGTCGGCGTGATCCGCCGCCCAGCGCAGCCCCCCGAGCGACCCGGCATCGCTACCAGCTGTGTCGTGGCCCGCGGCGAACCCGGCGGCCTCCGCCAGCGTCAGCCGGCTGAGCAGGCCCGGTAGCCCGGCGAGGTGGACGAGCTCGTCCCGGCACGCCTGACAGGTCGCCAGATGTGTCTCCGTCTGCGCCCGCTCGGCCGCCTCCAGAGCGCCCAGGACGTAAGCCCCCAGGTTGATCCGCATCATGTCGCAGGTCTCGCTCACGGCGACCACCCCCGTTCCTCGAGGGCGAGCCGCAAGGCCCGCAGGCCGTAGAACACCCGGGACTTGACCGTTCCCGCCGGAACGCCGATGACGGCGGCGGCCTCGGTGACCGAGCGCCCTCGGTAGAACGTCTCGACCAGGGCCTGCCGGTGAGCGCCGCTCAGGGTGTCCATCGCGTCGGCGACCTGCCACGCCTCCAGGGCGCGGTCGAGCTGGTCGCCGGCAGGGACGAGGTCCAGCAGGTCGGCCGAAACCTCCTGCGGCCGGGCCCGCCGTGCGCGGTGGTCGTCCACCACGATCCGGGCCGCGACGGTGAACAGCCACGGGCGCAACGGCCGATGATCCGACGCCAACTGCTCGGCGTTGCGCCACGCCCGCAGCACGGTCTCCTGCACGATGTCCTCCGCCCGGGCACGGTCGCCGGTCAGCCTGGTGACGTAGCCCAGCAGGGCCTCGCCGTGCTCGGCGTAGACGGCACGGATGAACGTGGCGCCAGGCTCGTCGACCTGGTGTCGTGCCCGCACACGCATACCACGAGCGTGCACCGCCGAGCGGTTCACCGGAACAGGTCCGCGGCTCCGGATCAGCCGGTGCGGGCGCCGGTCCGAGGTGCTGAACCGATGGGTGGGCGCAGCCGTGACCCGGTTGTCCTCCCCCACAGCCGAAGGAGCGTTCAGGATGTCTATCCGTCGCAGGCCCCGCCCGTTCCTCACCACGGCGACCCCTGTCCTCGTCGCGACGCTCGTCGCGGCTCTCGTTGCGGGATGTGGTGGGGGAGACGAGGAGACGACGTCGAGCGGCTCGGGAGGCTCCACCGGAACGATGGTGACCGTCACCGAGAACGAGTTCACGATCTCGCTCTCCGAGCAGAGCTTCACGCCCGGGACGTACACCTTCGTGGTCAAGAACGAAGGTAAGGCCACGCACACCATCGAGATCGAGGGACCCGGCATCGAGGAGAAGGAGCTGGACGAACTGGATCCCGGCGCGAGCGGCAACCTGACCGTGGAGCTGCAGAAGGGCACCTACGAGATCTACTGTCCGGTCGGCAACCACAAGGAACGCGGCATGGAGACTGAGATCACAGTCGCCTGACCCACGCCAACCTGCCCAAAACCACCCCGAAACAATCCGAAACCAACCCGAATCCAGTCCGGGAACTCGGCCCGAAACCAGCCCGGGAACTCGGCCCGGTTCTTCCCGCCGAAGTGACCCACTCGCCGGGTCACTTCGGCGGGAAGAACGCCGTCTGGCGATCACCAACCCCCGCATGACAACGTGCGGTCGGGTCAATCGTCGAGGAGCGGTCGGGGGCGCCTCAAGGCCACGTCGTCGCCGGCCGATGCTGCTGACGTGACAACCACCAGTGCGTCGTCGACGGGGGACGCCGCGTCCGTGTGCCTGCGACGGCTCTGCACGGGCTTCGCGGCGATCCACGCGACGCAGCTGGCGGCCACCATTGCCCTACTCGGGCCCACGCACCGATCCGCCCTGATCGCAGTGGACGCCGTCTGCACGGCGCTCTTCGCCGTTCTGGGAATCCTCGCGGCCACCCGCCGGATACCGGGGTGGCGCCACAACTCCGTTGCCGCCACGGTGGCCGTGATCGCGGCCTTCGCGGCCGCGTTGCGGGTCTGGCTGCTGCACGCGAGCTGGCCGGGGGCCGAGCTGGTGCTCGCGGCGGGCGTTGCGGTTCTGGTGTCGTCGCGGTGGTTCTGGGTCGTGGTCGGAACGTCCGCGGCGGCCTGGCTGGGATCGGCAGTGACTTTGGCGGCCCGCACCGGGCTGGATCGAGAGCAGCTTGCGGGCTCGATCGAGATCGGCCTGCTGGTCGCGGTTGCGGCGGGCATCGCCACCGCCGTTCGCCAGGCGCGCGCCACCGCGGCGGCCGCGTTGGTGAACACCCACCGGCAACTGGTCGAGCAGTCCGTGCGTGACCCGCTCACCGGCGTGGCCAACCGCAAGGGCCTACAGCTCGTGGCGCAGCCCCTGATCGACAACGCCCGACGACAGGGGCAGGCGGTGCACTGCCTCGCCGTCGACATCGACGCCTACCGGGAGATCACCGAGACGACGCACGGCCACCACCTGGCCGACGACCTGCTCGTCGCCGTCGCGGAAGCACTCCGTCACGCGACCCGGACCACCGATGTGGTTGCCCGGTGGGCGGGCGACGAGTTCGTCGTCCTCGGCCCGGGCACCGGCACCTCGCCGCTGGAGATGGAGCGCCGCGTGCGGGCCCACCTCGCTGACGCCGGTGTGCCGAAGGAGGTCTGGCAGGGAAAGGTCAGTGCCGGATCGGCCACGCTCGTGCCGTGGGACTCCGACGACCTGGAAGGCCTGCTGCACCGGGCCGAGCAGGACATGGCTCTGCGTCGGTCGCTGCGTCGACGGGTCGCCTCGGAGATCACCGAGGAGGCGGCACCGGCTGACCAGGTGCCGCAGCCCGAGGCGCCTGAGCGCTGAGCGACTCGTTTCGATGGGTCCGAGCCACGGGCGGCGCAGGGTGGCGGCGCCGCCGTGCTTGCTCACTCACGTAACCGACGGTAGCTGCCCGCGCGTCACGGTACCCTTGCTGCGTGCGAACGACGCTGCTCCTTACGGGGCCGCGCTGACCCATCGCCCGCGAGCTGCGCGGGCCGGTCGGCGCGGCGACCCCTCCTGCGCGCTCAGCTGACGGGTGAGGGAAATCTGTCCGGTGCGCGAGGGGTCTTCGTCCCCGCCAAGCGAGCGCACCCCGAGGACAGGATCACGATGACTCAGATCGACAGCACCACTGTGACCGGCGACGCGTCCAGCGCCGGGGACGGCAGCCCGGCCGGGGGGAGTGGCGCCGTTCCTGAGGAGCGTTACGACCCGGGCGTGCTGCAGGAGCGGTGGCTGCCCGTCTGGGACGAGCTGGCGCCGTTCCGCAGCGGCCGGCCGGACGACGACCGGCCAACCCGGTACATCCTGGACATGTTCCCCTACCCGTCCGGCGACCTGCACATGGGTCACGCCGAGGCCTACGCGCTGGGCGACGTCGTCGCGCGGTACTGGATTCAGCGCGGGTACAACGTCATGCACCCCATCGGTTGGGACGCCTTCGGCCTTCCCGCCGAGAACGCCGCCATCAGGGCCGGGCTGGACCCGCGGCAGTGGACCTACGACAACATCGCCCAGCAGCGCGCCTCGATGCGCCGCTACGCCTGCTCCTTCGACTGGGACCGCGCGCTGCAGACCTGCGACCCGGAGTACTACACCTGGAACCAGTGGCTGTTTCTGAGGTTCCACGAGAAGGGCCTGGCGTACCGGCGGCCCAGCCAGGTCAACTGGTGCCCGAAGGACCAGACCGTCCTGGCGAACGAGCAGGTGATCAACGGCCGGTGCGAGCGCTGCGACACCCCGGTCACGAAGAAGAAGCTGACCCAGTGGTACTTCCGGATCACCGAGTACGCCGACCGCCTGTTGGACGACATGGCTCAGCTGGAAGGCAAGTGGCCGGACAAGGTCCTGACGATGCAGCGCAACTGGATCGGCCGTTCCACCGGCGCCGACGTCAGCTTCGCGATCGAGGGCCGGGCCGAGCCGGTCACCATCTACACCACGCGCCCGGACACGCTGTTCGGGGCGACGTTCTTCGTCGTCGCACCGGACTCCGATCTGGCCCAGGAACTGGCGGCCGACGCGCCGGACCACGTTCGCCAGGCGTTCGATGCCTACCTGGACCAGGTGCGCACCACCAGCGAGATCGACCGGCTGAACACCGAGCGGCCCAAGACGGGGGTCTTCCTGGAGCGTTACGCCGTCAACCCGGTGAATGGCGAGCGTCTGCCCATCTACGTCGCCGACTACGTCCTGGCGGACTACGGGCACGGCGCGATCATGGCGGTGCCCGCGCACGACCAGCGCGACCTGGACTTCGCCCGCGCCTTCGACCTGCCCGTGCGGCTCGTCGTCCAGGTGTTCGGCGAGGACGGCGAGCCGCTACCGGATCCCGCTGAGACCGGCGAGGCGACGCCCGGCGACGGTGAGCTCGTCAATTCCGGCCCGCTGGACGGTCTGCGCAAGGAGGAGGCGATCGCCCGGATCATCGAGATCCTGCGGGAGCGAGGTCATGGACGCGCGGCGGTGAACTACCGGCTGCGCGACTGGCTGATCTCCCGCCAGCGATACTGGGGCACGCCGATCCCGATCATTCACTGCCCCTCGTGCGGCGAGGTGCGGGTGCCGGACGAGCAGTTGCCGGTCGAGCTGCCACCCAGCGAGGGCCTGGACCTGACCCCGAAGGGGACGTCGCCGCTGGGCGGGGCCGCCGACTGGGTCAAGGTGACCTGCCCGAGCTGCGGCGGCGAGGCCACTCGGGACACCGACACCATGGACACGTTCGTCGACAGCTCGTGGTACTTCCTGCGGTACCTGTCGCCGAACCGTTCCGACGTGCCCTTCGACCAGGCCGAGGTGCGCCGGTGGATGCCGGTGGACCAGTACGTCGGCGGCGTCACCCACGCGATCCTGCACCTGCTGTACGCGCGGTTCTTCATGAAGGTGCTCTACGACCTGGGCATGGTGCACGCCACGGAGCCGTTCACGCGCCTGCTGAACCAGGGCATGGTGATCATGGCTGGCTCGGCGATGAGCAAGTCGCGGGGCAACCTGGTGCGGCTGAGCGATCAGCTGGCCGAACACGGCGTCGACGCCGTCCGGCTGACCATGGCCTTCGCCGGTCCGCCGGAGGACGACATCGACTGGGCGGACGTCTCGCCCACCGGCTCGGCCCGCTTCCTGGCGCGGGCGTGGCGCCTGGCAGGCGACGTCGCCGCGCCGGTCGGTGCCGATGCGGCGGCGGGGGACACGTCGCTGCGGCGGGCCACCCACCGCACGGTGCACGAGGTGGCGAACCTGGTCGAGGGATTCCGCTTCAACGTCGCCGTGGCGCGGGTCATGGAGCTGGTCAACGTGACGCGCAAGGCCATCGACTCCGGCTGCGGGCCGGCGGATCCCGCCGTACGGGAGGCCGTCGAGGCGGTCGCGATCATGCTGTCGCTTGTGGCGCCGTACACGGCCGAGGACATGTGGGACCGGCTGGGCCACCCGGCGACGGTCGCGCTGGCCGGATGGCCCGCGGTGGACGAGTCTCTGCTGGTCGAGGAGACGGTGACCTGCGTCGTCCAGGTGGCCGGCAAGGTGCGCGACCGGCTGGAGGTTCCGCCGTCCATCACTGAGGACGCGCTGCGCGGGCTGGCTCTGGACAGCGCCGCCGTGCAGAAGGCGCTGGATGGGCGGGAGGTGCGGACCGTGGTCGTTCGCGCGCCCCGGCTGGTGAACGTCGTTCCGGCGTAGCACGTCGACCGGCCTGACGATGGAGATTTCCGGCCAGGTCTGGGAAGAAGTCTCCACCCTCCCGTGGAATCGATCATCGGCACGTCACTGCTGACCTCGCGCGGGAGGTAGCCTCGGGCGTCATGTCGCGACGTGTCGCCGTCGTCACGGATTCGACGGCCTACCTCCCCGCGGGCACCGCCGAGGCCAGCGGTGTGGTCGTCGTCCCGTTGCAGGTCGTGATCGACGGCAAGTCGCTGGCCGAGGGTGTCGAGGTGGACAGCTCGCAGGTGGCGAACGCCCTGCTGGCCGGCCAGATGGTGACGACGTCGCGGCCCTCTCCGGCGGAGTTCGTCGAGGTGTACCGGCGGCTGCAGGACGAGGGCGCAGCGGCGATCGTGTCGATCCACCTCTCGGGCGAGGTGTCAGGGACGGTGGACGCCGCGCGAGCCGCGGCCGCTCAGCTCGAGGAGGGCGCCCCCATGGTCGAGGTAGTGGACTCCCGCTCGCTCGGCATGGGCATGGGGTTCGGCGTGCTGAGTGCCGCGCGGGCGGCGGCCGCGGACTCCGGTGCCGGGGAGGTCGCCCGGATCGCCGCACGGCGGAGCATCGAGGCTTCCGTCTACTTCTACGTCGACACGCTGGACTACCTGCGGCGCGGTGGCCGGATCAACGCGGCACAGGCCCGGCTGGGGTCCGCGCTGTCGGTGAAGCCGCTGCTCCACCTCGTGGACGGGCGCCTGGAGGCGCTCGACCGGGTGCGCACCACCGAGCGCGCCGTCGCCCGGCTGGTCGAGGTAACTGTGGCGGACTGCGCTGATCGGCCGGTGGATGTCGCGGTGCACCACCTGGCCGCCGAGGCGCGCGCGACGGACGTGGCGCGACGGCTGCGAGAGCGCGTGCCGGGGCTCGGCGAGCTGCTGGTTCTTGAAGTCGGCGCGGTCGTGGGGGCGCATGTGGGGCCGGGCATGGTGGCTGTGGTCATCTCGCCGGTGGACTGACTCGCTCGAGTAGTCCACAGTCGCCAAGATCGTCACACCATCCACAGATTGTGGTCGAGCAGCCCGAGTGGCTATCCGGCTGCCTACGGTCCATCCCGTGCGAGACGACACGATGCCGGCGGCCGCGCGCCGGGTGAACCGGATCATGGAAGGCGGCGTTCCGGGAAACGGGGACCCGGACGATGGCGGGCCGGACGGTCTCCGCCGGCGCGCCCACTCCCAGCCCCTCTGGTCGGGACGGGATGACGCGGCGACTGCGGATCCGCTCTGGGAAGAGTTGCGGGACCAAGGCTTTGACCTTCCTGCACCCCGCTCCGATCCTCAACCGGAGTGGGGTCGGTCCTGGGTCGTGTCGTCCCGTGCGGTGGTTGTCCTCGCGGTCGTGGCGATCCTCGTACTGATCGGCGTGCTGGTGCGGGCCGTGGTGTCGGGGCCTGACGGAGTCACGGAGGTTTCAGCCCGGTCGCCGCTGCCTGCGTCATCGACGCCGTCCGGGAGTCCTGCCGGGCAGGGATCCGGCTCTATGACCTCCCTGGAACCCTTGGCGGCCGTTACGGCGTCAGCCGCCGTCCTCGTGGTTGACGTGGTGGGTCAGGTGAATCGGCCCGGCGTTGTGCATCTCGCGGAGGGTGCGCGCGTGCTCGACGCCGTCAACGCCGCCGGCGGCGCGACCGCGAGAGCCGATCTGGCGGCAGTCAACCTGGCTCGCAAGGTGGTGGACGGAGAGCAGATCTTCGTGCCGCGTCCCGGTCAAGCTGTTCCGGTCCCGGGGCCGGTGACCGGAACGGGACCAGGGTCGGGATCCGCCGGTGCAGCGCCTGTTGACCTGAATACCGCCACTGAGGCGGAGCTCGATGCGCTGCCGGGCATCGGGCCAGTGCTGGCGGGTCGGATCGTGGCCTGGCGTCAGGAGCACGGCCGCTTCACCCGCGTGGACGAATTGGGCGAGGTCTCTGGGATCGGCGACACGCTGCTGAAGCGCCTTCGCCCACTGGTGCGGGTGTGAGCGGGATGCTCGCCGCACCGGAACCGCTGGCATCGCCCGCCGTCCCGCTCGCCGTCCCGCCCGTCGTGGCGCCGGACCCGACAGGCGGGCTGGCGCCGGAGCCGACGCCCGGGTCGACACCGGAGCCGACAGGCCG
>Ga0081539_10007219_pt1 | contig 10222 bp, 7 predicted proteins | sample TabmetS4T2R2_FD_71023 | JGI IMG/M metagenome (GOLD analysis project Ga0081539, IMG submission 71023) | Tabebuia heterophylla rhizosphere microbial communities from the University of Puerto Rico - S4T2R2 | ecosystem: Host-associated > Plants > Roots > Rhizosphere ... | reverse complement strand
GATCGGGTACTGGAACGCCAAGAATACGCCCTTCGCGGCGCGCTCGTCCGGCTCCATCTCGAGCACGTTCTCGCCCTCGAGCAGGATCTCGCCCTCGGTGACCTCGTACTCGGCCTTGCCGGCGAGCACGTGCGCGAGCGTCGATTTGCCCGAGCCGTTCGGGCCCATGATGGCGTGCACCTCGCCCTTGTTCACCGTAAGGTCGAGCCCGTTGAGGATCTTCTTGTCCTCGATTTCGACGTGCAGGTTCTTGATTTCGAGCAGCGGCATCCGTTCGTCCTTCAAAACTGTCCAGCTGGTCATCCCGGCCGAAGCGCCGATTGGCGCAAGAGCCGGGATCCATAATCTCCGGCGGTGGTTATGGGTCCCGGGTCGCCGCCAACGCGGCTTGCCCGGGGCGACGTGCTATCCGACGCTCCCTTCGAGGCTGACCGAGATCAGCTTCTGCGCCTCGACGGCGAACTCCATCGGGAGCTGCTGCAGCACGTCCTTGACGAAGCCGTTCACGACGAGCGCGGTCGCCTCCTCGGCGGAGAGCCCGCGCTGACGGCAGTAGAACAGCATGTCCTCGGAAATCTTCGAGGTGGTCGCCTCGTGCTCGAACACGGTCGAGGAATTCTTCGCCTCGATATAGGGCACCGTGTGCGCGCCGCACTTGTCGCCGATCAGGAGCGAGTCGCAGTTGGTGAAGTTGCGCGCGCCGGTCGCCTTGCGATGCGAGGAGACCTGACCGCGATAGGTGTTCTGCGAGTGCCCGGCCGCGATGCCTTTCGAAATGATGCGGCTCGTCGTGTTCTTGCCGAGATGCAGCATCTTGGTGCCGCTATCGACCTGCTGATGCCCGTTCGAGATCGCGATCGAGTAGAACTCGCCGCGCGATTCATCGCCGCGCAAGATGCAGCTCGGATATTTCCAGGTGATCGCCGAGCCGGTCTCGAGCTGGGTCCAGGAGATCTTCGAGCGCGCGCCACGGCAGTCGCCGCGCTTGGTGACGAAGTTGTAGACCCCGCCGCGTCCCTGCGCGTCGCCCGGATACCAGTTCTGGATGGTCGAGTACTTGATCTCGGCATCTTCGAGAGCGATCAGCTCGACCACGGCGGCATGCAGCTGGTTCTCGTCGCGCGTCGGCGCGGTGCAGCCCTCGAGATAGCTCACATACGAGCCCTTGTCCGCGATGATGAGCGTGCGCTCGAACTGGCCAGTGTTGCGCTCGTTGATGCGGAAATAGGTCGAGAGTTCCATCGGGCAGCGCACGCCCGGCGGCACATAGACGAACGAGCCGTCCGAGAACACCGCCGAATTGAGCGTGGCGAAGAAGTTGTCCGTGATCGGCACGACCGAGCCGAGATACTGCTTCACCAGATCCGGGTGCTCGCGCAGCGCCTCCGAGATCGGCATGAAGATCACGCCGGCCTTCTTCAGCTCTTCCTTGAAGGTCGTCGCGACCGAGACGCTGTCGAAGACAGCGTCAACCGCGACGCGGCTGCGCGGACTACCTTCCTCGCCATCGCCATCAGTCGTCTGCGGCTGGATGCCGAGCAGCGCCTCGCGCTCGCGCAGCGGGATGCCGAGCTTGTCGTAGGTCTTCAGGATCTCGGGATCGATATCGTCGAGCGATTTTGGCGCTTTGAACGCCTTCGGCGCCGCGTAATAGTAGGCGTTCTGGTAGTCGATCGGGCCGTAATTGACCTTGGCCCATTGCGGCTCGCGCATGGTGAGCCAGCGGCGATAGGCGTCGAGCCGCCACTGCAGCATCCATTCCGGCTCGTTCTTCTTCTCCGAAATGAAGCGCACGATGTCTTCCGACAGGCCTTTCGGGGCCTTCTCGGATTCGATCAGCGTCTCGAAGCCATATTTGTATTGGTCAACGTCGATCTGGCGGACCCGATCGACGGTCTCTTGTACGGCCGGCATTTAACTCCTCCACAGCGGTTTCAAGGACCGCGGGGTTTGTTTGTCGGTTATGGTGTTTCTGTCCGGGGCATCTCTGCCTCGGCTGTTTCAAGCGGCGAGGCCCCGTTTCTCTTGATTAGATAGGGATTTCGTCAGCTTTTGCCAAACATTCAGGAAGCGATCAATGTCGGCTTCCGTCGTGGTCGGCCCGGTGCTGATCCGGATCGCGCCACGCGCGAGTTCCTTAGGTACCCCCATCGCGGCAAGCACATGCGAGGGGGAAACTTTCCCGGACGAACAGGCGGCGCCGGACGAAACCGCAACGCCATCGAGGTCGAAAGCGATCACCAGTGTTTCGGCCTTGGCGCCGGGTACGGCCACAAGGGTCGTGTTGGGCAGCCGGTCGACCGCGGAACCGAAAATGACGGCTGCTGGCGTCAGGGCGCGGATCCCGGCCTCGAGCTGCTCGCGCAGGCGCGCCAGATGGGCGACCTCCGCGGCGAAATTCGCCGCTGCCATTGTGGCGGCCGCACCGAATGCCGTGATGGCCGCCACGCTCTCGGTGCCGGCACGGCTGCCGCGCTCCTGCCCGCCCCCGCGGATCAGCGGCGCGGCAAGATGCAGGCTCTCGTCGCGCCGGATCAGCGCGCCGGCGCCCTTGGCGCCGCCGATCTTGTGTGCGCTGAGGGTGAGGAGGTCGGCGCCGAGCGCCGCCATATCGAGCGCGATGCGCCCCGCTGCCTGCACGGCGTCGACATGCAGCAGGGCGCCATGACGATGCACAATCTCGGCCGCCGCGCGCACCGGCTGGATCACGCCGGTCTCGTTGTTCGCCGCCATCAGCGACACGAGCGCACGCGCACCATGTGTTTGTAGGCGCTGCTCGAGCGCAGCGAGATCGACGATGCCGTTGGCGCCGACCGGAATGATTCCGATCTCGGCGGGCTTGAACTGCCCGCCCGCAAGCACGGATGGATGCTCGATCGCCGAGACGAACAGCCGCGCCAGCGGTTGCTTGTCCGCGCCGAACTCGGTGTGCGGCGAGAGCGCAAGCGCATTCGCCTCGGTGCCGCCGGAGGTGAAGATCACGTTGCGCGCGTCCGCATGGACGAGGGCCGCGACGGCCTCGCGGGCGTCTTCGAGCACATGCCGCGCCGCGCGCCCCTCGTGATGCACCGACGAGGGGTTCCCGATCAGATCGAGCGACGCGCAGGCGGCATCGCGCGCCGCCGCGCGCAGTGGTGCGCTCGCATTCCAATCGAGGTAGACGCGACCCATTGATTCTCGATCCATCCAGTCCACATTCTTCACACTAATTCAAAGAGCTTGATTTCGCCCTTTGATTTCGTGCAAACAAGGCCCGCCTGCCCGCCCCCTTGTCGCGTGCCGCGGGTTATGATGGCGAGGCTGCCCCAGAATTTAGAACAGTTCTAAATAGTTACGCGGGCTTGACGGCTCCGTCAAGCGGTCCGTGAGGTTGAAGCTCCTGTTCCACACCGTTTAAAGGTTGTGGTGGTCGAGGTCTGAATGCCTGAAGTTATCTTTACCGGCCCGGCCGGCCGAATCGAGGGTCGTTACCATCCGGCTCGCGCCAAGCATGCGCCGATCGCGATCGTGCTGCACCCCCATCCGCAGTTCGGCGGCACGATGAACCATCAGATCGTCTACCAGCTCTATTACGCCTTCGTGCACCGCGGTTTCTCCGTGCTGCGCTTCAATTTCCGCGGCGTCGGCCGCAGCCAGGGCTCGTTCGATCACGGTACTGGAGAACTGTCGGACTCGGCCTCGGCACTCGACTGGGCGCAGTCGATCAATCCGGAAGCGCGCTCGTGCTGGATCGCGGGCTTCTCGTTCGGCGCCTGGATCGGCATGCAGCTGCTGATGCGCCGGCCCGAGATCGAGGGCTTCATCTCGGTCGCGCCGCCCGCGAACCTCTACGATTTCTCGTTCCTGGCGCCCTGCCCCTCCTCGGGCCTGATCATCCACGGCGACAAGGATGCGGTCGTGCCGGCGAAGGACGTCACTGGCCTGGTCGAGAAGCTCAAGACGCAGAAGGGCATTGTGATCGACCAGAAGGTCATCACCGGGGCCAACCACTTCTTCGACAACAAGATCGAGCCGCTGATGCAGAACGTCACGGCCTATCTCGACAAGCGCCTCAAGCCTGCGGACAGCAGCGCGGCGTAGTTCAGGCAAAGCAATGCGGACTATCGCGCTCGCATTGCTTCTCATTGTCGTGGCCCTCGCGGCGAGCGGTTACGCCGCCCTCCGGTACTTCACGGCGGTTCCGGGAAAATCCCATGCCGGCGCGTTGCCGCCGCTCACGGGCGAGGAGCGCGCCATTGCGGCGAGGCTGGAACGCCACATCGCGATCATTGCGGCGCGCGAGCACAATATCGCGCATTACGACGAGCTGGAAAAAGTTGCGCTCCATCTGGAAGCGAGGCTGAGGTCGCTTGGATACGAGCCCGGCCGGCAGGAGTTCAACGCCGACGACAAAACAGTCCGCAATATCGATGCGGTGATCGAGGCTTCCGGCACCACCGATCCGGACGTTGTCGTGGTCGGCGCGCACTATGACAGTGCCGAGGGCACGCTGGGCGCCAACGACAACGCCAGCGGAACGGCGGTTCTGCTGGAACTCGCGCAGCTGCTGAAAGATCTGCAAGGACAAACGCGTAAGCGCATTCGCCTTGTCTTCTTCGTCAACGAGGAGCCGCCCTACTTCCAGACCGAGGACATGGGGAGCCTGCGCTATGCCAAGGCGCTCGCCGCGCGCAAGGAGCGCGTCACCGCAATGTATTCGCTGGAGACGCTCGGCTTCTACTCGAGCGAACCGGGAAGCCAGCAGTATCCGCCGCCGTTGGGGCTGTTGTACCCGGACCGTGGCGATTTCGTTTCCTTCGTGGGGCTGACCAACTCGCGACCGCTGGTGCGGCAGACAGTCGAGTCGTTCCGCGCGCATACGCCATTCCCGAGCGTCGGCGGTGTCGCGCCGGGTGTCATTCCCGGGATCGACTGGTCGGATCATTGGGCCTTCGCCGAGCACGGCTTTCAGGCCGTGATGGTCACGGACACGGCGATCTTCCGCTACCCGCACTATCACAAACCGACCGACACCCCAGATAAGGTCGATGTCGAGCGCCTTGCGCGCATCACGAAGGGCATGGAGCGCGTCGTTCGCGACCTCGTGCGCTAAGAAGGTGATCGCCAGCGCCTGAAGCCGGCGGACAGCAGCGCGGCGTTAGAACTCTCCGTCGTCATCGCCCGCGAAAGCGGGCGACCCAGTAAACGCCGTCGTCTCCATATCGCCGGGCTTGCGTTTACTGGGTCCCGACTCGCGCGGCCTTAAAGCGCGTTTACGCGCGTCTTCAACGCGCTATGGGCCGCTTGGCCGGGATGACGATCATACCGGCCTCACCAGCACCCCGCCCGTCATCGGTCGCGGCACGCCCGTCGTGCTCGGGAACGTCAGCGGCAGTCGCTTCAGCGCGCGCACCGCCAGAAACGCAAAGGCCTGCGCCTCGAGCGCATTGATCGACCAGCCGACCTGCGCGGCGCTCTCGACCGTTGCGGGATGCAGCTGTTCGGAGAGCATCCGCATCAGGGTGGGATTGAGCGCGCCGCCGCCAGCGACGATCCAGCTCTTCGGCGGCGCCGGCAACAGCGCGACGACGCGCGCAACGCTCGCGGCAGTGAGCATGGTCAGCGTCGCGGCGCCGTCTTCGAGACTCTTCTCCGTAAGACCCGCATGCTGCGCGACCCAGTCGCGAAAATCATTGCGGTCGAGCGATTTCGGGCAAGGCCGCGCGAAAAACGGATGGGTCAGCAGCTTGGCGATCGCCGCGTCATCGACGCGACCGGCCGCCGCCGTCGTGCCATTCTCGTCCCAGGTCTTCTCGCTGCGCGCGCGCATGAGATCGTCGAGCAGCGCATTCGCCGGCCCGGTATCGCCGGCGATCGGATCGCGCTCACCGTCGATGTAGGTGATGTTCGCGACGCCACCGAGATTCAGCACCGCGATCGGGTGCGGCCGCGCCAGCTTGCGCGCGAGCGCGCGGTGATAGACCGGAACGAGTGGCGCGCCCTGCCCGCCGGCCGCGACATCGGCGGTGCGAAAATCGTAGACCACCGGCAGCCGGAGCTCCGCGGCGAGCGTCGCTCCGTCGCCGATCTGCACGGTCAGCTTCTCGGCCGGGCGGTGCAGGATGGTCTGGCCATGGAACCCCACGACATCGATAGTGGCGCGGTCGATCGCATTCGCGGCGAGGAAGTTCTCGACCGCGCTTGCGTGCAGCGCAGTGATGATGGCCTCGGCCTGCGCGATGATGCTCGACCGCTCGTCGCGCGCGCGCATGGCCGGCGCCGCCTCCATGGCGTCGCGGATCGCGGCTTCCTCGTGCGCCTGATAGAAATGCACCGCGCTCGGCCCGAAGCGCGTGACCTCCTCGCCGTCGGTCTCGATCAGCGCGACATCGATGCCGTCCATCGAGGTGCCGCTCATCAGGCCGATCGCACGCATGTCCCTGCCCGTTCTATGAATCCGCGCCCGGACCTGTTACACCACCGGCCCGGCGGCAGCGACCCCGTCGATCCCAGAGCATGATCCCGAAAAAGCCCGTCCCGGGCTTGACCCGGGATGGATACCGGTTTTCGGAAAAGATCATGCTCCACGAATATCGAGCCGTATGATGAGCGACTTCAAATCCGATTTCCTGCGCATCCTTTCAGAGCGCGGCTACATCCACCAGGTTTCCGACGTGGCGGGCCTTGATCAGCTCGCCGCCGCCCGGAATGTGGTCGCTTACGTCGGCTATGACTGCACCGCGGCCTCGCTCCATATCGGGCATCTGATCTCGATCATGATGCTGCATTGGCTGCAGCAGACCGGCAACAAGCCGATCGCGCTGATGGGCGGCGGCACGACGCGCGTCGGCGATCCGTCCGGGCGCGACGAGACGCGCAAGATCCTGAGCTACGAGCAGATCGACGCCAACAAGGAGTCGATCAAGGGCACATTCTCCAAGTTCCTGACCTTCGGCGCGGGCAAGAGCGACGCCGTCATGCCGGACAATGCCGAATGGCTGACCACGCTCAACTACATCGAGATGCTGCGCGAGGTCGGACGGCATTTCTCCATCAATCGCATGCTGACGATGGACTCGGTGCGGCTGCGCCTCGAGCGCGAGCAGGAGCTCTCGTTCATCGAGTTCAACTACATGATCCTGCAGTCCTACGATTTCGTCGAGCTCGCCAAGCGCTACGGCTGCAATCTGCAGATGGGCGGATCGGACCAGTGGGGCAACATCGTCAATGGCGTCGATCTCGGCCGCCGCATGAGCACGCATCAGCTCTACGCTCTGACCTGCCCGCTGCTCACGACGTCATCCGGCGCCAAGATGGGCAAGACTGCGGCCGGCGCGGTGTGGCTCAATGCCGACATGCTGCCGGTCTATGACTACTGGCAGTTCTGGCGCAACACCGAGGACGGTGACGTCACGCGCTTCCTCAAGCTGTTCACTATCTTGCCGCTCGACGAGATCGCGCGGCTTGACGCGCTCAAGGGCGCCGAGATCAACGAGGCGAAGAAGGTGCTGGCGACCGAGGCGACTGCGCTGTTGCATGGGCGCGCCGCCGCCCAGCAGGCGGCGGAGACCGCCCGCACGACGTTCGAGCAAGGCGCGATTGCCGAGAGCCTGCCGACGATCGAGGTGCCGCGCGCCGAGCTCGAGGCGGGACTCGGCGTGCTCACGGTGTTCGCCGAGAAGACCGGACTCGTCGCGTCGAACGGCGAAGCGCGGCGCCAGATCAAGGGTGGCGGGCTGAAGGTCAATGACGCGACCGTCGCCGACGACAAGATGGTGCTGTCGCCGAAGGATCTCACGCCCGAGGGCGTGATCAAGCTGTCGCTCGGCCGCAAGAAGCACGTGCTGCTGAAGCCGGTGTAGCACAGCCCCTCATCCTGAGGAGCGTCGCGAAGCGACGCGTCTCGAAGGATGGCGGCACACGCCGAGTATGCCGCCATGGTTCGAGACGCGCGCCGCGTTCAAACGCGGCGCGCTCCTCACCATGAGGACCGAGTATCTCACGCAGCCGAGCGCACCGACGTGGTTTCATGCGTGAGCCACGCGGCGATGCGCGGCCAGGTGTGCCCCAAGACCTCGCGGCCCATGAACAGGCTGAGGTGAACGCACGGCACGACGGATGTCGTCCGATGCTTGCGCGGCGTGCCGACCAGCCGGTCAGTCGCCAACGCCTGCTCCGGCGCGACGAGCTCGTCGCGCTGCGCCACCAAGAGATGGATCGGCGTGCGGACGGCGGACAGGTCGAGCCGCTGCCCCAGCGCGATGAAACGGCCCGCCGCAAGCTCATTGGCCCGGAACAGTTGCTCGACGGCTTGAAGATAGTACCGGCCGGGCAAATCGAGAACGGCACGGTGCCAAACATCAAAGCGCGATCTTAAATGCGCGAACGACTCCACATCGGTCGTCTCCGGCGATTGCAGAATATCGCGCAGCCCCTCGGCATCCGGCGCGGCGGGGCACCACGCCTCGAACCGTTGCCGGCCGAGCACGCGTCCTTCGCCGAGCGTCACGAGCTTCTGGAACAGCTCGGGCGGTGTCGTCGCGACCGCCTGCGACAGGGAGGATCGGCCGGCCGCGATGTCGATCGGCGCACCGGCGAGCACCAGCTTGCGCACTTTGCGCGGAAACCGCGCCGCGTACATCAGCGAGAGCCAGCCGCCCTGGCAAAGGCCGATCAGGTTCACAGGCGCGCCGAGCTGATCGACCAACACGTTCAGGTCGGCGAGATAAGTGTCGATCGAGAAATCCCGCATCGCGGGCGTTGCCGAGCGCCAATCCGCCACGAACAGCCGCGTCAGCCTGCCGTTGCGCAGCGTTTCGACCAGGCTATGCGCCGGCGCAAAGTCCACGATCGTTGCCCGATGCAACGCATAAGGCGCGCAGATCAGCGTCGCCTCTCCGCTCGCATCGGTCGAGAAATCGCGCAGCTGGACTGAATCCAATTCAAGAGCGACGCGGTGCGGCGTCGTCCACTCAAGCTCCGGTTCTTGCCGATCGCTGGCTGCATCGGCCATGCCGGTCAGCTCACGTGCAATCCGCAACGACGCCTCACCGGCCGCAGCGAAGGTCAGCGCCGGCCACAGGAAGGCGGCGAAAGGTCCCCAGGGCTGTTCACTCTTCGTCATGCCGTCACACTCGCAGGCGCGTCGGAGGCGTTGCGGCAGATCAAAATCCCGCACGGCCGTTTCGCCTGGGCCGCTTGATCTGGCGCAAGGCGCAGCGGTCCCGCGCGAAACTTTAGCCCAGACGGGGGAGAGGGCACAAATGCCAGCGTCGCGTTCGCGTCGCAGTAGGCCTAACTAGCGTGTCGGCGACGAGTATGGCGGCACGGCCTTGCTGTCGTCCGCGTTCCTGAACTCGAAGATCTTGCGCAGGAAACCCGGCGCCATCATCGACATCGGATTGACGCGCAGGGTCGCGGCCCCGGTCGGGCCGACGATCTCGTAGGTCATGCCGAAGATGCCCTCGTTCTGGCCGCCTCCGACGAAGAAACCGATCACCGGAATGCGCGCCAGGAAGTTGTTCAACGCGTAGGCCGGCACGAAGGTGCCGCGCATGTTCACGAGGTCGCGCGTGTAGTCGAACGAGCCTTCGATTGTGGCGCCCATCACCGGCCCCCAGACGACGCCGTCGCGCACGCTGAGCTTGCCCGGCGATTTGGTGAACTCCGCGCGCATGCGCGCGAAGCTCACGCCGCCGGCGAAGCTCTGCGATACGCGGCCAGGATCGCCCTCGTTCGCGGCGACGCGCTCGAGCTGCTGCTCGCCGCGGATCGAGAAATCGCGCACGTTGATGACGCCTTCCTGCGGACCTTGATCGCCGCTCGGCGGATCCATCGCGATCCACATCTGGCCGCCGACGACGCGCGAATACATGTCGGTGAAGCGCAACAGCGCGCCCGCGTCGTTCGACTCGAGATAGATCACCTTGCGCCCGCCCGGATAGGAGCGCAGGTCGCCGGACAGCGCGGCGCTGCCGAGCTTGGCCGCCATGCCGAAATTGCGGATGAAGCCGCTGCGCCGCGACAGGCGCACTTCGACGCCGCGCATCGCCTCGACATTGTAGCCCGTGACGGTCGAGAGCTTTACGTCGAGATCGAAGTCGCGGCTCGGTTTGCTCTTGTCCGACGCCGGCGGGCTCGCAGTTGCCGACTTGAGGAAGCCGCGGCCGTCGAACAACTCGCCGCGCATCGCCACCTTCAGCACACCGTCGGGGCCCAGGTCCGCGCGCAGCGTCGCCTTGTC
>Ga0081539_10007218_pt1 | contig 10222 bp, 10 predicted proteins | sample TabmetS4T2R2_FD_71023 | JGI IMG/M metagenome (GOLD analysis project Ga0081539, IMG submission 71023) | Tabebuia heterophylla rhizosphere microbial communities from the University of Puerto Rico - S4T2R2 | ecosystem: Host-associated > Plants > Roots > Rhizosphere ... | reverse complement strand
GCCGCGACCGGGGATCGCAAACGTCGCGGCGCGGCGCAAGCGGGGCGCGGCGGCCTTCGCGCGCCGGATGATCTCGTGGTCGAACGACAACAAGGTGACGGCGCGCTCCATTTTATATTGATTGACGCGCCGCAGCACGGCGTCGAGCAGCGGCTGTTTGTCGCGCCGGCGACCGCCTTTCAATTCGACGTAGACGCGCCTGACGTTCGCCGCCGCCGCGAGCGCCAGCACGTCGCCGAGCGCCGGCACCGCTTCGCCGGCGAATCGCAGGCCGTCATTTTTTGTAAGCTTCGCCACATTTGCCGCCATCGCCCGGATGCGCGGGCGGCGTGCCAGCCGGCGCGCGAACCATGCGCCGGCGTCGCATGCCGCCAGCTCCGCGGCGGTCAGCGACGTGACCGCGCCCAGGCGATCCGTGGTGCGGTTGAGCCGCGCGTCGTGAATGACCACAGCCCCGCCGCCCGCCGACAACGGCACCGCCACCACGCCGGCCACCGACACGACGCCGGCCACGCCCCCCGCCACCGACAACCCGACGCCGACCACTCCCCCGACCGACAACAGCACCCCGCCCGCCACCGACAACGGCAGCACCCCGCCCGCCGGCTCCGACGACGACGGTCACGACGGCGGCGGCTGCGGCGGCTCCGAGCACCACGGCCCGCCGAGCGGCTCCTGAGCCCGCGCCGCAGCGGTTCCCGCCGGCGCGACCAACCGCGCCGAGGAGCTCGCTCAGGCGCTGAGCCCGCTCAGGTCGCCGGCACCGGAGCCGAGCGCCCCGCCGCCTGAGCGTCGGCTCGCAGCAGCCCGCCCCGCCGCTGGGCGACGATGAGCCACACGACGCCGATCGCAAACTGGCCGACGCTCCACAGTTGCGCGGCGGTGAGGCCGAGCGCCACGTCGTCGTTGCGCCGGATGAACTCGACGAGGAAGCGCTCGACGCCGGCGATGACCAGGTAGAGGGCGAAGAGGATCCCGGGCCGCACCCGATCGCGCAGGCGCCAGAGGAAGAAGGCCACGAGTCCCATGACGACCGTCTCGTAGATCGGGGTGGGGTGCACCGTCTCGCCGGGCGCGGTCGGGACCGTGCCGTTCGAGTAGCCCATCGCCCACGGGCCGTTCCACGCCTTGCCGTAGTCGCCGTCGCCCGAGACCTGGCACCCGATCCGCCCGATCGCGTAGCCGAGGGCCAGGCCGTACGCGGCCATGTCGACGAGGGCGAGCGAGAGGAAGTCGCGCCGCCAGGCCCACAGAAGCACGCCGACGATGCCCCCGGCCAGCCCGCCGTACCAGATGAGGCCCGAGCCGCCGAGCACGTTGCCGAAGCTCAGCGACTCGTGGTTCTGCGCCAGCCAGTACCCGCGCGCGCCGATCAATCCGCCGAGCAGCGCGACGGCGACGATCTCGTAGGCCCAGTCGGGCGGCTTGCCGATCTCGCGCAGGCGCCGGTGCACCAGCGCCCCCCACGCGATGAAGTTCAGCGCGAAGAAGACGCCGAACGTCTTGATCGAGACGCCGAGGACGTCGATCTCGGGCTGCATCCGCCTACATGCTACGAGCGCGGGCGCGGCTCAGTCGCGGCGCGCCCCGGCGATGGCGACCTCGAGCTCGCGCCCGACGTCGTCGAGCGGCGCGGTGTCGCGCCGGGCGCGGCAGAGGACGACCGCGCCCTCGATGGCCGCCGAAGCCAGGGTGGCCAGGCGCGCGGCCTTCTTGCGCCGCACGCCGTTGTCGCGCAGCACGTTGGCGAACGTCTCCGTCCAGCGCGCGTAGGCGGCCGCGGCCGCCTCGCGCGTCCCGGTGACGTCGGCCGGGGTCGTCGCGGCGGCGGCGATCGTCGAGCCCGCCTGGAAGTCGCTGTCCTCCAGGCGCCGGCGCCAGTCGTCCAGGCACGCATGGAGCGCCTCGACCGGATCGGGCGTGCGCTCGAGCGTCCCGGCCGCCGCATCTGAGGCCAACCCGACCGCCTCCTGGGCAAGCTGCGCCTTGCCGCCAGGGAAGTGGTGGTAGATCGAGCCGCGCGGCGCGGCGCTGTGCGCCACGACGTCGCGCAGGCCGGCGCCCGCGAACCCGCGCTCGCCGAACAAGCGCGCGGCGCTGTGCACCATGCGTCGCCGGACCTCGGCCCCAGGATGGTCGTTCTTGCCCCCTATGACGCCCAGCATATTGTCGCGGGGGTCCCGCGCGCCACCGTCCGCGTGGGTGGTCCGCTACCGCCCGCCGAGCAGGGCCCGCAGACCGCCGAGCACCGCGCGCCGCGGCGCGGGGCGTTCGGGCGGCGGCGTGTCGACCGGCGGCGCCGGCTCCCAGCGCTGCCCGCGCGCCTGCGCTCGCGCGCGCTCGTCGCGCCAGCGTTCGATCAGCCGCAGCGTCTCGGCGCCGTCGGCGACGTCGCTCGTCGCCACCCACGGCACGCCGCCCGACCACCACAGCGTCCACTCGTCGTGGCGCCCGCCGATCGTGCCCGACCACGTCCCGAGGCGCACGACCGGATCGGCGCCGCGCAGCGCTTCCTCCGCGACCTCGGGCTCGACCCGGCACAGGTCGCGTCCGAGGGTCCGCCAGAAGATCGCGTAGAGGTCGTCGCGCGGAACGAGGTAGGCGTCGCTGAGCGCCGTGATGAACGTGGGACTCGGCCTTCGAGGGGAGGGTTGGGGCGGTCGTCGGCACGTTTGCCCGCGGCGGCTGCTCCCAAACCTGCGAGAACCAACCTTCGACGTTGGCCGGCGTTGTGTTGGTAGGGGGCAATTCGAAAGACGGCTGCGTCGACCGGTCAAGGATGGGGCCGGCGTTGGGGGGACAGGGCCCCGGGCCAGCGAAGCCCGGGGTCGCTGTCCGCCGCAGCCCCGCTTCGCAGTCTGCGGGAGATTTCGTGCGAAATGCTGCGCTTCGGTTCGCGTCGGCCGCGTCGAGGCGTAACGTCGATGCTGCACGGATGCGCCGCGCACGGACCGGAGCCCCAATCGGTCCGAGCGCGCCCCGGCCCCCCGGCCGGTTGCCCCCCAAACACCGTGCCGGGGGCGCCGGGGCACTGCCGGCACGCATGCCTTCACGGGATCGCGACGTCCGCGCTCCCACAGCCACGCTCGGTTGGTGCATAGTTGGCCCATGGCCGCGACCGCGGTTGCGCTCAGGTCCCGTCGCCGGCCGCGCGGGCGGTCGTTGCGCCGCGTGGGCGACGAGCGCCTGGTCGCCCGGGTGCGCGCCGGCGACGACGACGCCTTCGAGGCCATCTACGACCGCTACTACCTGGGGCTGCTCGCCTTCTGCCGCCACATGCTCGGCAGCCGCCAGGAGGCAGAGGACGCGCTGCAGCACAGCTTCGCCTCCGCCTACCGCGCCCTGCGCCGGGGCAACGCGGCCGTCGACCTGCGCCCGTGGCTGTACACGATCGCCCGCAACCGCTGCCTGTCGGCGCTGCGCTCGCGCCGCGAGGAGCTCGACCTCGACGGCGTCGACGTCGCCAGCGGGCCATTCGAGGGCCTGCCGCTGCAGATCCAGATCCGAGCCGAGCTGCGCGAGATCGTCGAGGACCTGCAGCGCCTCCCCGACGACCAGCGCGCCGCGCTCGTGCTCTTCGAGCTCGGCGACCATTCGCACGACGAGATCGCCGCGGTCCTCGGCGTGCGCCGCGAGAAGGTCAAGGCGCTGGTCTTCCAGGCGCGCTCGGGCCTGCTGCGCGCCCGCCACGCGCGTGACGCCTCGTGCGCCGAGGTCCGCGAGCAGATCGCCAGCCTGGTGCGCGGCCTGCCCAAGCGCGGGCTCGTGCGCGCACACGTGGACCGGTGCGAGGCGTGCGCCGAGTTCGAGCGCGAGGTGCGCCGGCAGCGCTCGGCGCTCGCCGCGATCCTGCCGGTGGTCCCGAGCGCGGGCCTGAAGGCGACGGTGCTCGGCTTCGCGCTGGGCGGCGGCGGCGGCGCGGCGGCGATCACGGGGGCGACGGCCGGGGGCGGCGTCGCGGTCGGCGGGGCCGCCGCGCTGGGGACCGCCGGCGTGGCGACGGTCGCCGGGGGCATCGTCACCGGGACGACGAACGTCGGAAGCGGGTTCGGCGCGTTGAGCGCCAAGGGGCTGATGACGAAGCTGCTCACGGTGGTCGCGGTCGCCGGTGGCGGCGGCGAGGCGCGACATGCCCCGCCGCAGGTGGTCGCCGCGGCGCCGGCGGCGGTGACGACGGCGCGGGACGCGGTGGCCGCGCGCGTACCCGATGCGCTCACCGCGCGCCGGCAGCCCGCCGCCACCGACGCGTCCCGCGTTCCGCAGATGCGCCCCTCGCCGGCGCACGGCCCGGCCGATCCCTCGCTGCCGCTGAGCGTGCCCGCGCCCGAGTTGGCGCAGGCCGATGTGATGCCCGTGCCCCCGGCGCCCGCGCCGCAGCGCCCGGCCGCGCAGCAGGCGCCGCCCGCCGCGGCGCCGGCGCCGGCGGCGGACCCTGAGCCGGCGCCCGCGGCCGCCACGCCCGACCCGGCGCCCACGCCGGCGCCGGCGCCGGCGGCGAGCGACCCCGCACCCGCGCCGGCCGACACGACGACGACCGCTCCCGCGACGACCGGAGAGAGCACGCCGGCCGCCGCCCCGGCCGAGACGGGCACCACGAGCACCGACGCGTCCGCGACTACGCTGTCGGCGCCGGAGGCTCCGCCGGCCGCCGCCGCGCCGGCCGCCGGAGCCGCCGACGCGCAGAGCTGAAGCGCGGCTCAGAGAGGAGAGACGACGTGACGACGCTCGAAGATCGGTCGACGGCCGTGCTCACCGGCCTGTTCGACGTGCGCGACGTGCGCGCGGTGGTCACCGGCGCGGCCAGCGGCCTGGGCTTCGCGATGGCCGAGGTCCTCGCCGACTGCGGCGCGCTGGTGACGCTGGCCGACATCGACGCCGAGCTCCTCGAGACGTCGACCAGGACCCTGGCCGACCGCGGCGCGCGGGTGCGCGGCTCGGTCGTCGACGTCTCCGACGCCGATCGGGTGCAGGCGCTCTTCGACGAGGTCGTGTCCCAGGACGGCGGCGTCGACGTGGTCTTCGCGAACGCCGGCATGGCCACCAACCCCGGCTACGCGGTCGAGGGCGGCGAGAGCATCGACGCGATCGACCCCGCCAACTGGGACAAGGTCATCGGGGTCAACCTCGACGGCGTCGTCTTCACGATGAAGAGCGCCGCCGCCGCGATGCGCCGCCAGGGCACCGGTGGGCGGATCGTGGTCACCTCGTCGGTCGCCGGTCTTCGGCCCGAGCCGGTGGTCTGCTACAGCTACGTCGCCAGCAAGGCCGCGCTGCTCAACGTCGTGCGCCAGGCCGCACTCGATCTCGCGCCCGACGGCATCCGCGTCAACGCGATCTGCCCGGGCCCGTTCAAGGGCACGCGGATCGGCGCCGGCGCCACGCTCGACCCCGAGCCCGAGCTCGAGCAGCAGTGGGCGAGCACCGTGCCGCTCAAGCGCATGGCCACGCCGGAGGAGCTCAAGGGGCTCGTGCTCCTGCTCTCCTCGCCGGCCGGCAGCTTCATCACCGGCGCCGCGCACGTGATCGACGGCGGCGCGGCGATCGCCACGCCCTGAGGGGTGCCGAAGGCGGCGGACGTCGCCGCCTGAGGCGGGCCCCCAGGCTGTGTCAGTCGTCGACGTAGAAGTTGACGTCGTCGAGCAGCAGCCCGACGCCGGCCGCGTCGGGCTTGCCGTCCTTGCCGATCCCGATGCCGATCGTGCGGACGCTCACCGAGCCGTTGGCGAAGGCAAGCCTGATGCGCCCGCCCGCCTGGACCTCGTAGGTCCCGTGCTGGTCGGGCGGAGCGCTCCAGCCATAGGTGAACGGCACGCCGCTTCCGCCCATGCTGCTCAGCGATTGGCTGGACAGGGCGAACTGGCCGTCGCTGCGCAGCGTGAGGTAGTCCGTCCACGTCGTGCAGCCGACGATGAGCCCGCAGAAGCCGCTGAAGCCGCGGTTGACGAGCGAGACGTCGAACCGGGCTCCCGCCGCGGGAATGGCCAGCGGAAGGTACTCGTCGCTGCCGAGCGTGAGCTTGCCGGTCGTGCCGTCCAAGCGCCCCTGGTCGCCGCCCAGCGTCACCGTGGCGGTCGCCTTGTCGTAGGTGTAGGTGACGCACGTGTCGGTCACCTTGGTGCAGGTGGGAAGGCCGCCCTTCGGCAGGCCGCGGTAGGCCCAGCGACCGTCGAGGAAGACGACGCCGCGGTTGTCCCAGGCGTAATCGGCGCGGGTGACCGTGCGCCAGAAGTAGTGACCGGCGAGGCCGCCGCTGACGCCCTTGGCCGGCTTGCGCGGCGAGCCGATCCGCAGCGCGAGCGTCTGGCGCGCCACGAGCTTGCCGGCGCTGGCCCTGACCGCGACCTTGGTCGTCTTGCGCGCGCGGCCGGTGAGCTTGACGCGCACCGTCGCGGTCGCGCGCCTGCCCGCCTTGATGAGCGTGAACGTCTTGCGGCGCGGGCGCGCGCTCAGGCCGCGGGCCGAGCCCACGGCGAGCGTGACCGTGCGCGCGGAAGCGCTGCCGGGGTTGGCCACCGCGACCTTCAGGCGCATCCAGCGGTTGCGGCGGATGGTGGTCGGAATGCCGCTGACGTTCAGCGCCAGCTGGGCGCGCTTGGGAGCCGGCTTGGGCGCGGGTGTCGGCTGCGGGGTCGGCGCGGGAGCGGGCGGCGCGGGCGCGGCCGCGATGTCGAACGGCCCGGCGCCGTCGTAGATCGTGGTGCCGGTGGGGTCGGAGATCGCGACGAGGACGCAGTTCCACGACTGGCCGGCGAGGGCCGGGGCGGTCACGCCGAGCCCGAGCGTCGCGCCCGAGGGCGACGCGATCGCGGTGCCCGACGCGACCGTGCCGGCCCCGTCGTTGCGCAGCCACGTCGGATTGGCGCCGGCGACCGTCGCGCCGACGATGCCCCATGGGCTCGTGCAGCTGCCGTTCGGCTGCTTGGTGCCGACGGCCGCGGCGACGAGCGACCCGTCGCCGCCCGAGGGAGCGGCCGCGAAGGCGATCTGGAACGCGATCGCTCCGCTCGCGTCGTCGTAGGACGCCTGCACACCGGTGACGTCCCGCGCGAGCCCCGCGCTGCCGTCGCCGGACGCGTCGCTCCCACCGCCGCTGCGCACCGCGGCCGACGCCGGCGCGGCCACGATCGACATCGCCACAGCGAGCAGCGCGGCGCCCATGCATCCCTTCACGACGACGTCCTCCCTGCCTCGGAGCTTCCCCTGTCCGAGTCATACCACGAGGTCGCCGGACAGGACTTGTGAAAAGACCGTTTAGAGGTCTGGCGGGGCCTGGGGCGCAGATCTAGGTTGCCGCGCCATGACCGGCGACATCATCGTCGCGCTCGTCGTGGCGACCGCTCTGGCCTTCGATTTCACGAACGGCTTCCACGACACCGCCAACGCCATGGCGACCACCATCGCGACCGGCGCGCTCAAGCCGAAGGTCGCGGTCGCCGTCGCGGCGCTGCTGAACTTCGTCGGCGCCTTCATCTCGCTGAAGGTCGCGGCCACCGTCGCGGGCGGGATCGTCGACGCCGACGCGATCACGCCCACCGTCGTCTTCGGCGGGCTCGTCGGGGCGATCTGCTGGAACCTCGCCACCTGGTGGTTCGGCCTGCCGTCGTCGTCCTCGCACGCGCTGATCGGCGGCGTCATCGGCGCGACGCTGGTCGCCGCCGGCGGCTCGGCGATCGAGGTCAAGGGGATCGTCTCCAAGGTCCTGGTGCCGGCGGTCGTCTCGCCGATCGTCGCCGGCCTCATCGCCGCGCTCGGCGTCTTCCTCGTCTACCGGATCATCAAGCGCTTCGTCGTCGAGCGCGCCGAGCGCCAGTTCCGCTGGGCGCAGGTCGCCTCGTCGTCGATGGTCGCCTTGGCCCACGGCACCAACGACGCCCAGAAGACGATGGGCGTCATCTCGCTGGCCCTCATCGCCAACGGCACGATCAAGGGCGGCGACGACTTCGACGTGCCGACGTGGGTGATCATCTCCTGCGCCGCGGCGATCGCGCTGGGCACCTACACCGGCGGCTGGCGGATCATCAAGACGCTCGGGACCAAGGTCGTCGAGGTGCGCCCGCCGCAGGGCTTCGGCTCGGAGGCGGTCGCCGCGACGGTGATCCTCGCCTCCTCGCACGTCGGCTATCCGCTGTCGACCACGCAGGTCGTGTCCGGCGCGGTGACCGGCTCGGGCGTCGGGCGCCCCGGGGCCGCGGTCAACTGGGGCGTGGCCGGGAGGATCGTCGCCGGCTGGCTGCTCACGCTGCCCGCGGCGGCCGGGACGGCCGCGGTCGCCTACGCGGTCGTCAAGCTGTTCGGCAGCGGCGCGGTGGGCCCGATCGTGGTGAGCATCGCGCTGGCGATCGGCTGCTTCTTCCTGTGGCGCGCCAACCGCGCGACCAACGTCGAGCCGGAGGAGACCGTGTCCGAGAACCCGACCTTCGGGCCCGCGCCCACCCCGGCGCGCGTGCCCGCCGCGGTCTGATGGCGCCGCTCGCCAGCAGCCTCGTCGACTGGAGCTCGCTCGGCGAGGCGGTCTACACCTCGGTGGCCGTCGGGCTCGGGGTGCTGCTCGTCGCCGGGTTCGGCGTGGCGTCCTCGCTGCGGGCCGAGGACGAGCGCGGCGCCGGCCGCGAGAGCGCCGCGTTGACCTTCGCGGGCGTCACCGTGCTCTGCGTCCTCGGGCTGGTGGGCGCGGTGGCCGCGGGCATCTACCTTCTCACCCAATGAGCGATCACGAGCACCCCTTCGAGTCCGGGCGCCCGCGCCCGCTCGTCACCGTCCTCGACACGCTGCGCGCGCGGATCGATCACGACAGCTTCGACGCGGCGATCTTCTCGCTGGAGTGCGTGGCGGCCGACCTCGGCTACGGCGACGTGCGCCCCCTGCCGGGCGCGATCGCCTGGATCGACGCGCTGCGCGGCGAGGGCAAGAAGGTCGCGCTGGTGTTCTCGGGCGAGAGCGCGCAGTCGGCGCTCCAGCTGGCCGGCATCGCCGATCGCTTCGATCTCGTGACCTCCGGCCCGCGGGTCAGCGGCACGATCACGCGGATCCTCGACGAGCTCGACGTCGCGCCCGACCGGGCGATCTTCGTCGACGTGGCTCCGCGCGGGATCGCCGCGGCGGGCGAGGCCGGGCTCCAGATGGCCATCGCGGTGGCGCGCGGAAGCGCCTCGCCCGAGCAGTTGCGCCAGAGCGGGGCCGACACCGTGGTCGCCGACCTGCAGGAGCTCGTCGGGCCGACCTAGCGCGGGGGATACGATCCCTCCGTGCCCGATCGCCTGCACTTCACCGACTCCGACGAGGCCAACGAGCTCATCGCCACCGATCCGCTGGCGCTGCTCGTCGGCTTCGCGCTCGACCAGCAGGTCACCGTCCAGAAGGCCTTCAGCGGGCCGCTGGCGCTGCGCGAGCGCCTCGGCGCCTTCGATGCCGCCACCCTCGCCGACGCCGACCTCGAGCCGGTCTTCCGCGAGCGCCCGGCGATCCACCGCTTCCCCGGCGCGATGGCGACCCGCGTCCACGACCTCGCCGTCCACGTCCGCGACGAGTACGGCGGCGACGCGGCGCGCATCTGGACCGACGCCGCCGACGCCGGGGAGCTGCGCGCGAACCTCGAGGCGCTGCCGGGCTTCGGCGAGATGAAGGTCAAGGCGCTCGCCTCGGTGCTTGCCAAGCGCTACGGCGTGGAGGCCGCGCAGGAGCTCGTGCCGTGGCATCCGACGCTCGGCGACGTCGATTCGGCCCAGGCGCTGGCCGACTACCAGGCGGCCAAGCGCGTCCACAAGGCCGAGTGGATGAAGGCCAAGGCGCCGTCGTAGAGCGCCGTCCGGTGCTCGAACGCATCGCGCTCGTCGTCCACCCGACGCGGACGCTCGACACCGCCGTCGCCACGCTGATCGCGTGGACCGAGGAGCACGGCGTCCCCCTCGTACAGCTCCCGGTCGAGGGCGACGGCGGGCGCTCTCTTGCCCCCGCGAGCTCGCTGCAGTCGGGCGACCTCGTGCTCGCGCTCGGAGGCGACGGGACCGTCCTGTCGGCGCTGCGTGCCGCGGCGCCGGGCGACGCGCCGGTGCTCGGGGTCGCCTGCGGGAGCCTCGGCGCGCTCAGCGCGGTGAAGGCCGACGGCCTCGCCGGCGGGCTGGACCGGGTGTGGGCGGGCGATTGGACGCCGCGCGCGCTCCCCGCGCTGGCGGTCGACGACGGCGGCGGCCAGCCTCAGTGGGCGGCCAACGACTTCATCGTC
>Ga0081539_10007217_pt1 | contig 10223 bp, 2 predicted proteins | sample TabmetS4T2R2_FD_71023 | JGI IMG/M metagenome (GOLD analysis project Ga0081539, IMG submission 71023) | Tabebuia heterophylla rhizosphere microbial communities from the University of Puerto Rico - S4T2R2 | ecosystem: Host-associated > Plants > Roots > Rhizosphere ... | reverse complement strand
CGTCGGCTTCTCCGGCAGCGGCTTCGGCGTGATCGGGCAGCCGCCCGTCGTGCCCGCGAGCGGCGTGTCGAAGCAGTACGTCCAGACCCCGCGCCCGAAGGTCGCGACGACGAGCAGGTTCGGGTCGTCGGGCTTCAGGTTCATCGCGGAGATCGGGACGATCGGCAGCCCGTTCAGGTACGAGAACGTGGTCTTGCCCTTCGTGTCGGTCGCGTAGACGCCGACGTCGGTGCCGACGATCAGCTGCCGGCCGCGCGGCGTGACCCAGTCCGCCGGCACGTCGGGCAGGTTCCCCGAGATGTCGGTGAACGTCTGGCCGGCGTCGGTCGACTTGAACAGGTGGCCCTCGCCGACGACCGCGCTCTTGTCCTGGAGCGTCCCCGGCGGGACCCAGCGCCTGCTGTAGCCGCCGAGCGTGACGTAGACCGTCTTGTGCGTCGCGTCGGTCGGGTCGATCGCGACCGACGTGATGAACCGCTCCGGCAGGCCCTTCGCCGCCGCGATGTGCCACCCGTTCGGGGTCATCTTCTGCGGCGGCAGCGTCCCGCCGACGTTGGTGGCGATCCCGCTCTGGAAAGGCGCCGTCGCGTTGAGGATGTCGCAGACGCCGCAGTACCCGGCGTAGACCGCCGCACCGTACACGTCGATGGCGGACATGCCGTTCGCCGGATCGGTCGTGGACGGAGCGGCGGTCATGTCGCCGGGGTGTTGCCCCGTGCCGAGGTCGAAGACCTGCGTCCACGGGTGGTCGCCGCAGCAAGTCGTGAGCGAGCCGGTCGGCGTCGGGTCGCCGAGGACCGGCGGAGTCGTCTGCCCGGTCGTGTCGGGCCCGTACGTCGTCTCGACGATCTCGTTCCCGCCCGAGACGATGTGGTTCGCGGCGGTCGGGTCCATCTCGAACGGGTTCGCGAACCGCGGGTTCGTGACCGGCGGATACATGTCCGTCCAGGTCTGGCCGCCGTCCTTCGTCACGGCCATCGCGCCGTAGACGTAGGCCTCGTAGGCCACGTCGCTGTTGGCCGGGTCGACCTCGGCGAACGTGCCGTCGCCGCCGAACGTCTCGTACTCCTGGCGCGTGCGCGAGTCGATTCGCATGTGGCCGTTGTCCTGGAGGCCGGCCCAGACCGTGCCGTCGTCGGCCATCGCGACGTCGTACGGCAGGAGGGTCGAGAAGCCGTTGTCGGCGCCGTCGCCCCAGCCGCCGTTGTTCAGCTCGCCGCTCGAGCCGACGTGCTGCTTGTAGAAGCCGCCGTCGTTGCCGACCGCGAGCGTGACGCCGCCGGAGCCGTCGGGGATCCAGATCCCGTCCTGCTGGTCCGGGTGCGTCGTGTTGGACGTGTCCGGGCTGCGGTTGGTCGGACACGCGGGCAGGCCGAGGGTCAGGGCCAGGCAGGCCTTGTCCCCGAAGTACCGGCCGATCACCTTGAAGGTCGTCGGCCCGCTCATCGGGACGTTCAGCTCGTTCTGCCAGACCTCCTCGAGCCCGAAGGCGAGCCGGGTCGGCACGCCGTTCGCGTCCGCCCGCGTCGGATCCGGCTGGATCCACTCGTTGTACCAGGCTTGCACGCCCGGCTCGTAGCCGACGGCCGACTCGGTGCCGGCGAGCGCGGAGCCCGTGGCCGGGTTCTTCGCGATCGCGTTGTCGTCGGCCATCAGCGTCCACGTCTTGCCGAAGTCGGCGGAGACGTAGATGCCGTTCAGGACGGTGCCCTTCGAGCCACGGGGGTCGGGGACGCCGCTCGCGTCGACGACGTCGAGCTGTCCGTTCAGGACGGCAGCGTCCTGGACGATCGCGTACAGGAAGTCGTGGTCCTGCTGAGGGCCGACGGCGTTCCCGAGCTCGACGCGGCCGATCCGGTCCTGGGCCGCGAAGCCGGGCGCCGCCTCCTTCACGAAGCTGCCCGGATCGCCGGTCGCCGAGCGGTAGATCCCGTTGTTCGGCGACTGGACGGTGCCGTCCGAGTTCGTCCGGTTCCCCGCGCGCCAGCCGACCGCCGCGACGACCGTCCCGGCGGGAACAGTGGTGTTCACGCCGCCGCCGGCGCTCACGACGACGTCGGTGACCATGTTCGCGAGCTGGCACGCGCCGCCGCCCTCGACGCCGGCGCAGGCGCCGGTCGGGAGCTTGACGTTCGCGTAGCTCTTGCCGCCGTCCGTCGAGCGGAAGAGGCCCTTGGACGTGGCCGCGTAGACCTTGCTCGGATTGGACGGGTCCGTCTCGATCGCGAAGCCGAGCGCGCCATCCGGCACGCCCGTCGCCTTCTGCCACGTCGCGCCGAGATCGGTGCTGTAGAAGGCGCCGAAGCCCGTGTAGCCGCCAGAGCCGTAGGTCGGATCGCCGCTGACCGCGACGACCGTGCCGCCGTTCGCCGACGTCCAGCCGACCGCGCCGACGATCTGGCTCGGCAGGCCGTCGCCGATCGACTTCCAGCTGTCGCCGCCGTCGGTCGACATCCAGATCCCGCCGGTGCCCTTCGCGATGAACATCCGGTTGTTCACCGGGTCGTACTTGATGCTGTCGACCCGGCCCTCGTTGTTCACGAGGCCGAGCCCGTTCACGCGCGAGTACCGCGGATCGTTGACGATCAGCGGGCCCTTGCCGTAGATCGACCACGTGCCCGAAGTCCCGGTCGTCTTCGACGCCTTCGGGAGCGTCTTCGACTGCGAGACGGCATTCGCGAACGCGCCCGGGGCGACCGTGTCGTACGGCGCGCTGCGGACCGTCTCGAGCGCCTCCTGGCGGCGGATCAGCTCGATCAGGCTCTCCGGGTGGTGGGCGTTCAGGCAGGTGCGGTTCGCGGCCTCGGCGTCGAAGTCGTGGCCGCCGTCCGCTTCGTGTGAGGCGAGCGCGTAGCCGGGGGGACACGTGGCCGCCTCGCTCGCCTTGTGCGTGACCGCACCGACCGCGCCGACCGCGACCAGGATCGCGACGACGACTGCGGGCCACGCCAGCCGCAGGCTGAGCTGCATCGAATTCCTCCTCGATAGACCGTGCAGACGCGAGCTATATAGCCGGAATTAACGTGTGCTTAACGACCAGCTGCGAGTAAGTTTCGAGCGAAATTCTTTGCGAATCGCGCCCGATTGATTCGTCAGTCGATTCGATTGACGAATCAGTCGAGCCGATTGATCCGTCAATCAGCGCGGGAGCACGCGGTCGATCGTGCGCCACGGGATCCGGTAGACGCTCGTCGTCTCGCTTCCGGTCGCGATCGCGACGCCGAACGAGCTGGCTGCGATCAGGGCTTCAGACGACGGGAGCGTCGCGAGCGGACGGTCGGGGCCGCCGCGGATCCGGCGGACGTGAAGCGTCCTGCCTTTGAGGTAGAGGACGCGTCCGTAGCCGACGGCAACGTCGCCGCCTTCGCGAACGCTCCACCGCGGTGTGACGACGCCGCGGCGCGTCGCGACGACGATCCCGTCGGGCGTCAGCCACGCCCGAACCGCGGCCTTGATCGTCGCTGCGGCGACTGTGGGCGTCGAGAGCCGCTTCCCGCTCGGCGCGAAGAGCGCCAGCTCGCCGGTGGAATCGGCGTTCGCGTCGAGTCGCTCGAGGGCGACCCGTTTCCCGTCGGTCGCGAGGACGCTCCACGAGCCTCGGACGGCGAACGACGACGGCGAGGTGCCGATCAGCCTGATCGTCGTCGTCGGGCCGGCCGGGCACACCGGCTTCGTGTCGTTGCCGTGCACGACCGCGAGCGCGTTCGGAGTCTTCGCCATCGCGACGACGCCGCCGCCCGACGCGACCGACCAGGCGCAGCCGTAGCCGCCGGGCACGTCGCTGTCGGTCCAGCCCCAGTCGCTGCCGACCTGGTGCAGCGGCCCGCGCGGGATCGGCCCGGTCCAGATCCCGTACGTGTCGCCGTGCGGGCTGGGCGAGTCGATCGTCTGGACGACGATCGCGTCGCGGCCGAGCCACACGCCGTCCGTCGCCACCGACGCCTCCGGATCCCGGCAGGGCGCGGGCGGTCGAACCGTCGCCGCGGGACGCCCGAAGCTCCCGACGCGGACCGAGCACTCGGAGGTCACGACGGCCACGCGCGAGCCGCTGCCGCTCAGGTCGAGCGGGTAGCCGGGCGCGTGGAAGCTCGGCGGAACGAACGCTGCGACCACGCCGGCGACCCCGAGGAAGGCCAGCTCCACGCCTGAGCAGCTTAGAACCGCGGCGCGACGGCGCGAGACGTGCCCGACCGGTCGTTTCAGACGGACGCACGGGCAGAGCTCGCGCGTCCTGGTGGTCGGCGCCGCCCAGTCGGCGCCTTAGACTCCCGCGGGCGGTGGCAGGCCCCTCGGAGGACAAGCGACGGCTCATCCTCGCCGCTGCCGTGCGCGTGTTCGCGCGCGAGGGCTACCACGACGCGCGCGTAGGAGACATCTCCAAGGAGGCCGGTGTCGCCTACGGCCTCGTCTACCACTACTTCACGTCGAAGGAGGCGGTGCTCGAGGCCGTCTTCCGCGAGACCTGGGGCTTGATGCTCGCGGCGATCCACGACGTCGAGGAGCGCGGCGGGCCGGCGCCCGACCAGCTCCGGCGGGTGTGCAAGATCGTCCTGCGCGCGTGGGGCGACGACCCAGACCTCGTGCGCGTCCTCGTCCGCGAGGTCGCGCGTAGCCCGCAGATCCAGCGCGAGATCGACGAGATCGAGCAGGCGTTCGCGGCGCTCGAGCGGATCGTCGCGCGCGGCCAGGAGGAGGGCACGTTCACGAAGGACCTGGCCGCGAGGACGGTGGCGCTGATGCTCTACGGCGCGCTCGAGGAGATCCTGACGGCGTGGGTGCTCGGACAGCTCCCGGACGACGAGGACGCTGTCGCCGAAGCCGAGCGGACGATCGTCGCGCTCTTTACGAACGGACTCGCGCGCTAGATCCTGCGGTCGACCTCCTCGGTCGTCGATGTTGACTAAGTAGCCGGCACGTCCTAGGCTCGGTGCTGCCGTCAGATCGACTAGCCAACCGCCGAGTGTGGCGGTCGGCGTATACGAAGGAGCCGCCATGCCCCCGCGTGCCTTCACCACGCTCTCCACGATGCAGAGCCTCGGACGGTGGACCAGAGCGGCGATACGGCCCTTCGTGGCGCTCGGTGTTGCGGGCGTCCTGGTCGCACTCGTCGGCCCGGCACAGGCGGCACCGCCCTCCTCGGCGATCACGTACGGCTACGACGAGCTCGGGCGGCTCGTGTCGGTTTCCGACCCGAGTCAGGGCGCGGCGAAGTACACGTACGACGCTGTCGGCAACCTAACGGCGATCGCGCGCCAGACGGTCAGCGTCGTCTCCGTCCTCAGCTTCAGCCCGAAGGCTGGTCCTGCCGGGACGACGGTGACGATCTACGGCACGGGCTTCAGCGCGACGCCGTCGCAGAACACCGTCAAGTTCAACGGCACCGTCGGTACCGTCGTCTCCTCGCAGGCGACGAAGATCGTGGCGACCGTCCCGAGCGGCGCGACTACGGGCACGATCAGCGTCACGGCGCCGGGCGGCACCGGGTCGTCGTCGGGCTCGTACACCGTGGGTCCGGCGGGTCCTTCGATCACCGGGTTCAGCCCGGGCATCGCCTCGGTCGGTGGGACCGTGACGGTCAACGGCACGGGCTTCGACACGGCTACGATCAACGACGTCGTCGCGACCGGACACACGCGCGCGCAGGTGACCGCCGCGACTGCGACCGCCCTGACTACGACGGTCGGAGGCCCGGGAAGCGGCCACGTCGTCGTAGCGACGCCGACAGGCACCGCGACCTCGAGCGGCACGATCTTCGTCCCGCCCTCTCCCTACACGGCCTCCGACGTCGACAACACCGCGACGATGGCGATCGGCGACACGCGAACGGTCAGCGTCGGCGCGGCGAGCAAGATCGCGCTCGTCGCCTTCGACGCAAGCTCCGGGCAGCGCGTCTCGCTCAACTTCACGAACGTCACCTTCGGCGGCTCGAGTTGCTGCAGCGCGACCGCGTCGATCCTGAACCCCGACGGGTCGACCGTCGTCAGCCCCAGCTACTTCGGGACGAGCGGCGGCTTCGTCGACGCCGTGACGCTGCCGCAGGACGGCACGTACACGATCGTGGTCGATCCGCAGGGCACCGCAACCGGGAGCGCTTCGATGACGCTCGGGAACGTTCCGGCGGACGCGACCGCATCTATAACGCCCGGCGGGAGCCCGGTGACGCTGACGACGATCGTCGCCGGGCAGAACGGCTCCCTGACGTTCAGCGGCACGAGCGGACAGCGGATCAGCCTCGATGTCGACAGCGTCACCTTCTCCGGCTCGAGCTGTTGCAGCGCCACCGTCGCGCTCGTCGCACCGGACGGCTCCACGCTGGTGCCGGCGAACTACATCGGCACCCTGACGAGCGGCGAGGTGATCGACGCGACCCCGCTCCCGCAGACCGGTACATACACCCTCGTCGTGGATCCGCAGGGACAGGCGACCGGCGCGGCCCGGTTCACGCTGTTCAACGTGCCTGCGGACACGGGCGGCACGATCGTGCCGGGCGGATCGCCGGTGACTGTCACGATCTCGACGCCCGGCCAGAACGGGACGCTGACGTTCAGCGGTTCGCAGAACCAGCGGATCAGCCTGAACATCGACCAGGTGACGATGGGGAGTTCGAGCTGTTGCAGCGCGCAGGTGTCGATCAAGAACCCGGACGGGTCGACGCTGGTGTCGCCGACCTTCTTCGGCACGTTCGGGAACACCTTCATCGACACGCTCACGCTGGCCCAGACCGGCACATACACGATCTCCATAAACCCACAAGGGAACGCCACCGGCTCGGCGCAGTTCTCGCTCTACGACGTCCCTGCGGACACGACCGGCTCAATCTCCATCGGCGGCCCCGCCCAGAACGTCACCGTCTCCACCCCCGGCCAGAACGCGACGCTCACCTTCACCGGCACGACCGGGAAGAACATCCATCTCACGCTCTCGAACGTGACCATCGGCACGTCGAGCTGCTGCAGCGGCAAGGTGTCGATCAAGAACCCGGACGGCTCCAATCTCGTCAACCCCACGTTCTTCGGCACCTTCGGCTCGACTATGGTCGGCGGGACGCTCCCGGCCGACGGCACGTACACGATCCTCGTCGACCCGCAGTCGAATGCGACCGGCTCGGCCACGCTCACGCTGTCGGACCCACCGCTCGCGGCCATCTTCGACCATCCTGCGGCGCAAAGGGCCCGTGCTCGCACACCTGTCGTGCGATCGGCGCCGTCGCGGCCCGCGTCCGCCGAGGCGCGACGCGCGAGCGCAGCGACGCGCCGGCGCGAGACCGCGACGGCGAAGCCGCCGGCCCCGCCGCTGAACTTCGACACTCCGGATGCCGAGGACTTCAACCCCGGCTCGGGCCAGCGAAACGGAGACTGGCGCCGCCACCTCCCGCACTCGCCGTGGAGCTCGATCGCACCGCTCCGCGCTCCCGGCGGCGTCACCGCGCTCTCGGGCCAGACGCTAACGCTGAACGGCAAGCCGCTCGCGAACGTGACCGTCCAGTTGGAGGACACCCCGCTCTCGACCACGACCGACGACACGGGCCGTTTCCTCCTCTCCGGAACGCCGGACGGCCACCACGTCCTGATCGTCGACGGCGACAGCGCGAGCACAAACGGCAAGCGCTACGGCCGGTTCGAGATCGGCGTCGACCTCGTCGCCCGCAGGACGACAGCGCTCGACTACACGATCTGGATGCCGAAGCTCGACAACGCCGGCGAAGCGACGATCGCGTCGCCGACCACCAAGGAGACGGTCGTCACGACTCCCAAGATCCCCGGCCTCGAGCTGCACCTCGAGCCGGGGACGACGATCACCGACGAGAACGGCAAGCCGATCACGAAGATCTCGATCTCGCCCGTGCCGGTCGACCGGCCGCCGTTCCCGCTCCCGCTCGGCGTGACCGTGCCGCTCTACTTCACGATCCAGCCGGGCGGCGCTTACCTCTCGAAGCCGGCGGAGCTGATCTACCCGAACTACACCCACCTGCCGCCCGGCCAGCGCGTGCCGTTCTGGAACTACGACCCCGACAAGAAGGGCTGGTACATCTACGGCCAGGGCACGGTCAGCGCCGACGCGAAGCAGGTCGTCCCTGACGCGAGCACGCGGATCTACTCGTTCACGGGCGCGATGATCTCCGGCGGCCCGAACCCGCCGAACAAGGGGCCGAAGGACCCGAAGAAGCGCGGCGGCGACCCCGTCGACCTCGGGACCGGCCTTTTCGTCTACGAAAAGGCGGATCTCGTTGAGCCCGGCCCGATGCCGATCGTCCTCGAGCGGACCTATCGCCAGGGCGACTCGAACTCGTACTCGTTCGGGATCGGCGAGACGATGCCCTACGACCTGCGGCTCTGGTCGGTCAACAACTACCAGGACGCCGATCTCGTGTTGCCCGACGGCGGACGCATCCACTACGTCCGCACCTCGCCGGGCACCGGCTTCACCGACGCGGTCTACGAGGCCCAGACGACTCCGTCCGCCTTCTACAAGTCGCACATCGCGTGGAACGGAAACGGCTGGAACCTGACCACGAAGGACGGCACCGTCTACGTGTTCGGGGACCTCGCGCCGCTCCAGTCGATCCGCGACCGCTTCGGGAACACGGTGACGCTCACCCGCGCCTCCGGCCAGAGCGGCAACATCACGCAGATCACGTCGTCCAACGGGCGGTGGGTGAAGTTCACCTACGACGGCTCGAACCGGGTGACGCAGGCCACCGACAGTGCCGGGCGCAGCGTCTCGTACACGTACTACGCGTCGGGCGAGCTGAACACCGTCACGGACGCGAAGAGCGGCGTCACGACCTATACCTACGACGCGTCCCACAACCTGAAGACGGTCAAGGATCCGCGGCTGATCACGTACCTCACCGTCGACTACGACGCCAACGGTCGCGTTCAGAAGCAGACGCTGGCGGACTCCTCGACGTACCAGTTCGCGTACGTCGACGACGGCAACGGAAACGTCACCCAGACGACGGTCACGGATCCGAACGGGAACCAGCGCCGCGTCAACTTCAACGCAGACGGCTACGCGACGAGCGAGATCGCCGCGCTTGGCAAGCCGGAGCAGCAGACGACGACGTTCGAGCGGCAGGCCGGAACGAACCTCGTCACGGCGGCCGTCGACCAGCTCAACCGGCGCACCGAGTACACCTACGACGGGGTCGGGAACGTCACCTCGGTGAAGCGCCTGGCCGGGACGCAGAACGCCGTCACGACGTCGTACACCTACGAGCCCAGGTTCAACCAGCTGCAGACGATCACGGACCCGCTCACGCACGTGACCACGCTCGGCTACAACAGCCAGGGCGGGCTCACCTCGGTCACGGACGCGCTCACCCACCAGACGAACCTCACCGTCAACACCGCGGGGCAGACGACGAAGATCACCGACGCGCTCACCCACCAGACGAACCTGTCCTACTTCCTCGGCGACCTCGTCTCGATCAGCGACGCGCTCGGGAACACGTTGAACGGCTTCGTCGACAACGCGGGTCGCGTCGGGAGCGTCACCGACGGGATCGGCAACCGCACGACGTACCAGTACGACGCGCTCAACGAGATAACGAAGATCACGGATCCAAAGGGCGGCCAGACGTCGTTCGTCTACGACGGAAACGGCGACCTGACCTCCTTGACGGACGCGCTCACCCACATCTCGAACTTCACCTACGACTCGATGAACCGTCTCGCTACGCGCAAGGACGCGCTCAACCGCACCGAGAGCTACGCGTGGGACGGCGACGGCAACCTGTCGCTCTTCACCGACCGGAAGGGTCAGAAGACGCGCTTCAAGTACGACGGCCTCGACCGGCTGAACTTCTTCGGCTTCGGGGCCACCGGCACGCCGCCCAACGAGACGTACGCGTCCACGATCTCCTACACCTACGACGGCGGCAACAGGCTCCTCTCGGCCGTCGACTCGGCGAACGGGACGGTCAGCGACACCTACGACGACCTCGACCGGCTGACGCAGGAGACGACACCGCAAGGAGCGGTCTCGTACACCTACGACACCGCGTCGCGCAGAGCGACGATGACCGTCGCTGGGCAGTCGCAGGTGAGCTATGGCTACGACGCTGCCAACCGCTTGACCTCAACGTCGCAGGGGTCGAGCAGCGCCACGATCGGCTACGACGACGCGAACCGCCGCACGAGCGTGACGCTCCCCGACGGAATCGCCGAGCAGTACGGCTACGACAACGCAAACCGCCTCACGGGCATCACTTACAAGCTGGG
>Ga0081539_10007216_pt1 | contig 10224 bp, 17 predicted proteins | sample TabmetS4T2R2_FD_71023 | JGI IMG/M metagenome (GOLD analysis project Ga0081539, IMG submission 71023) | Tabebuia heterophylla rhizosphere microbial communities from the University of Puerto Rico - S4T2R2 | ecosystem: Host-associated > Plants > Roots > Rhizosphere ... | reverse complement strand
CCGCCGTACTTGCGCAGGTTGTCCGCCTGGTCGACCGGGTTGAACTGAACCGCCGTGTAGAAGTACGTGAAGATCACGATCAGGAACGCCTGCAAGCACAGGTAGGTCCAGTCGCTCGGCGTGAAGTGCTCGTTGATGAACGACTGCGTCTGCGGGAAGAACTGCGCGACGGTCGGCGGGAAGGCCATGATCGCGGCCGCGAAGATGATCGGGATGACGCCGGCCATGTTGACGCGGAGCGGCATGTAGGTCGAGCCGCCCGAGGTCATCCGCCGCCCCACCATGCGCTTCGCGTACTGGATCGGGATGCGGCGTTGGCCCTCCTGCACGAAGACGACCGCGATGATGATCGCGAGCGCCAGCGCTGGAAAGGCGACGCGCTCGAAAGCGTCGCCGTTGTACCAGGCGCGGATCCCGCCGGGCAGCGCGGAGAGGATCGACGCGAAGATGAGGAGCGAGATGCCGTTCCCGATCCCGCGCTTCGTGATCAGCTCGCCCATCCACATGAGGAGCATCGTCGCGGCGGTCAGCGACACGACGATGAGCACGAACCGACCCGAATTCAGCTGGAAATCGGGGATCTGACGGTTGAAGAGGTACGTGTAGCCGGCCGCCTGGAACGCGGCGAGCACGCCGGTGAGGTAGCGCGTGTACTGGTTGATCTTGGCGTATCCGGCCTCACCCTCCTTCTGCAGCTGCTCGAGCCGCGGGATCACCACGGTCATGAGCTGGAGGATGATCGACGCGGTGACGTAGGGCATGATCCCAAGCGCAAAGAGGGCGAACTGCCCCAGCGCGCCCCCCGAAAAGATGTTCAGGAGGCCGAGGATGGTCCCGCCCTGGCCGGTGAAGTAGTCCTCGATCGCCTGCGAGTTCACTCCCGGGACCGGGATCCAGCTCCCGAGGCGGTAGAACGCCAGGATCATCGCGGTGAAGAGCACGCGGTGCCGAAGCTCCGGGACCCTCCACGCATTGGTCAGCCAGGAGAACACCTATTCGGGCTCCTCGGGATCGGACGCCTCGGAATCCGCGTTCGCGGATTCCTCGGACACGACCTCCTCCATCTCGTCTGCGGGTGCTTGCTGCGACTCCGTGGCTTCGGTTTCGGGCTCCTCAGCCGCCTGAGGCTTCGCCCTGCGGGTGCGCTTCTTCTTCTCGACCGGCTCGCGGAGCGCGGTCGCGGTCCCGCCGGCCTGCTCGATCTTCTCGCGCGCCGACGCCGAAAACGAATGCGCCGTCACGGTCAGCTTCTTCTTCAGCTCCCCCTGGCCGAGAATCTTCACGTCGGTCCGAGCGTTCTTGATCAGACCCTTCTCGATCAGGCCTTCGATCGTCACCTCGGCGCCCTCGTCAAAGGCACGGTCGAGGTCGCGCAGGTTCACCGGGACTGTCGCGGTCCGATGCGGGCCGACTGGCATCGCATCTTTCGAATAGGGGCCGCGCTGCTTGCCAAGCCGCATGTAGATCGGCATTTGGCCACCCTCGAAGCCGGGCCGCATGGTGTGCGAGCCTGACCGCGCCTTCTGCCCCTTGATCCCGCGGCCCGAATAGCGACCCTTGCCCGAGCCGAGGCCACGGCCGACACGCTTGCGCGCGCGCCGCGGCTGCGCGGGCTTGAGGTTGGAAAGGCTGAGCTCTTCTTCCTGCGGAGGCATGTCTAACCCTCGTCCACCCTGACCAGGTGGCGGATTTTCCTCAGCATACCGAGCGTTTCCGGTGAGTCTTCGCGCTCGACGGAGCTCCCGATCTTGCCCAGGCCGAGCGCGCGGAGAGTCCCCCGGTGCTTCTGGGTCTGGCCGATCTGGCTACGCGTCTGCGTGATCTTCAGCTTCGCCATCTTCGGCCTCGGGGGTAGCTGACGCTCCAGCCTCGGAACCAGCCGGCGCTGTTTCCTCGGAAGCATCAGCCTCGTCTTTCTTTCTCGGGAACAGGACTTCGTGGACTGCCTTGCCGCGGATGCGTGCGACGTCCTCAGGGCGCCGGAGCTTTTGCAGCCCGTCGACGGTCGCCTTGAGCAGGTTCACCGGGTTCGGGTTCCCAAGGCTCTTCGCGAGGATGTCGCGAACGCCTGCGAGCTCGAGCACGGCCCGCACCCCGCCGCCGGCGATCACACCGGTTCCCTCGCTCGCGGGACGGAGCAAGACGCGCGCGGCATCGGCACGCCCGAGCACCTCATGCGTGATGGTCGTGCCCTTCTTCGGCACCTGGAAGAGATTCTTCTTCGCGTCGTCGACCGCCTTCGAAATGGCGAGCGGGACCTCCCGGGCCTTGCCGTAGCCGACCCCGACGCGGTCGACCTCGTCCCCGATCACCACGAGCGCAGTGAACGAGAAGCGCCGGCCTCCCTTGACGACCTTCGCGACACGGTTGATCTCGACCACGCGCTCCTTCAGCTCGCGCGAGTCGTAGTCCAGGTTTCTCTCCACCTGTCTTTCGACAGTGCTCAAAACTTCAGACCTCCTTCACGTGCGCCGTCGGCGAGCGCCTTGACGCGCCCGTGGTACAGGTAGCCGCCGCGGTCGAAAACGACGGTCTCGATGCCCGCCTTCTTCGCCTTCTCGGCGAGCAGCTTGCCCACCTCGGCCGCCTGCTCGGACTTGTTGCCCTTGAACGTCTTCTTCAGCTGCGTATGCCCGGCGGACGCGAGCGTCTTCGCCTCCACGTCGTCGACGAGCTGCGCCTGGATGCCGCGGTTGGACCGGAACACGACGAGGCGCGGCCGCTCCGCCGTGCCGAAGATGCGCCGGCGAATCCGATGATGGCGGCGGGCGCGCGCCTTGCTGACGGTGAGGACAGGCACTACGCCCTCTTGCCGACCTTGCGGCGGACGTACTCGCCCTCGTAGCGGATCCCCTTGCCCTTGTAGGGCTCTGGCGGCCGGACGGCGCGCACCTCCGCCGCGACCTGGCCGACCTTCTGCTTGTCGATTCCCTTGACGATCACCTGCGTGGGCTGCGGCACCTCGAACGTGATGCCCTGCGGAGCTTTCTTCACGACGGGGTGCGAGAAGCCGACGTTCAGCTCGAGATCGGCGCCGCGCAACGAGGCGCGATAGCCGACGCCCTGGATCTCGAGCGTCTTCGCGAAGCCCTTCGTGACGCCTTCGACCATATTCGCCACGAGCGTGCGGGTGAGACCGTGGAGCGCGCGGTCCTCCCCGCGCTCGGTCGGGCGCGTCACGACGAGCTGGCCGTCTCCCTCTTCGACCTTGATCCGCTGCGGGACCCGCTGGGTGAGCTCGCCGAGGGGGCCGTTCACCATCACGCGCCCAGGCGAGATCGAGACGGAGACTCCGCCGGGAAGCTCGATTGGGGATTTGCCGATTCGACTCAACTGCTTTTGCCTTTCCTTTGGTGAAACGTCGTCAGACTCTTCACCAGATAAAACACACGACCTCGCCGCCGACACCGAGCTCCTGCGCCGTCCGGCTCGTGATGACGCCGTTCGAGGTGGACATGATCGCCGTCCCCATCCCACCGAGCACGCGCGGGAGACGGTCCTTCTGCGCGTAGACGCGACGCCCCGGCTTCGAGACGCGCTTGAGATCGGTGATGATCCGCTCGCGCTTCGGGCCGAACTTGAGCTCGACGACGAGGGTATCGAACGACTCGCCCCTGTCGACGCGGAAGTCCTTGATGTAGCCCTCTTCCTTGAGGAGGCGCGCGATCTCCTGCTTCATGCGCGAAGCCGGCATCTCGGCGGTCTCGTGGAGCGCCTTGTTCGCGTTCTTGATGCGCGCGAGCATGTCTGCGACTGGATCCGTCTGCATCAACGGTCACCTCCCGAGCAGATCGCGTTTTCCGGCCGCGAGAAGCGAGCGTCGCAAGGACGCAGGAAGCATTCGTAGCCGGAGGCTACGGGTGCGACCGAGGACGCGGCGATGCGACGCTTCGCAGCGGCCCGGGGAATGCGAGATGTGAGGGTGGTGGCCGTCATGAAACCCCCTACCAGCTCGACTTCGTCATGCCGGGGACAACACCCTCGTGAGCGAGGTCGCGCAGGCAGATACGGCAGAGACCGAACTTCTTGTAGACGGCCCGCGGCCGGCCGCAGCGGTTGCAGCGCGTGTACTCGCGCGTCTTGTACTTCTGCGGCCTTCCTGCCTTCGCGATCAAGCTTTTCTTCGCCATGCAGTGACTCCTCCTACCTTTATGCCTCCGCACGGAACGGCAAGCCGAGCTCGCGCAGGAGCGCAAGCGCCTCGTCGTCCGTGTCGGCGGTGGTCGTGATCGTGACGTCGAGCCCTCGGATCGTCTCGACGTCGTCGTAGTCGATCTCCGGGAAGATGATCTGCTCGCGGACGCCGAGCGAGTAGTTGCCGCGCCCGTCGAAGCTCGCCGGCGAGAGCCCGCGGAAGTCGCGGATGCGCGGCAGCGCGATCGAGACGAGCCGGTCGAGGAACTCCCACATACGAGCGCCGCGCAGCGTCACCTTCGCGCCGATGGGCATCCCCTCGCGGATCTTGAACCCGGCGATCGACCTCTTCGCGCGCGTCATCTGCGCTCGCTGCCCGGCGATGATGGTGAGCTCGTCCATGGCCTTGTCGAGCGCACGCGCGTTCACCTTGGCGTCGCCGACGCCCATGTTGAGCGTGATCTTCTCGATGCCCGGGACCTTCATCGGGGAGCTGTACGAGAACTGCTCCTTGAGCCGGTCGCGGACGTCCTGGTCGAAGCGCACCTTCAAGCGCGGCTTGTAACCGTTCGTCTCGGGCTTGGTGCGTGCGCGGGCCATCAGCGGTCACCTCCCGAGCAGATCGTGTTCTCTGGGCGCGAGAGCCGAACACGCATCCGCGTTGAGATAGACAGGTAGCTTTCGTAGCCAGAGGCTACGGATGCGATCGAGGACGCCGCGGCGCGACGGTTCGCAGCGGTCCAGAGGATGCGAGATGTGAGGGTGGGGACCGCCATTAACGATCGAGCACCTCCCCGCAATCGGCTCTCTTGCAGACGCGGACCTTCACGCGACGGCCCTTCTCGTCCTCGCGGAACTCGTAGCCGACCCGCGTTGGGCGGTTGCACGTCGGGCAGACGACCATCACGCTCGAGACCGGCAGCGGTGCCGCGAGGTCGACGACGCCGCCGGGCTGGACCTGTGTCTGGCCCATGCGGCTCGAGTCCTTCATCGGCCTCGGCTTGCGGTGCTTCTTGACGACGTTGACGTTCTCGACGAGGACGCGCTGCTTGCGCGGGTCGGCCTCGATGATCCGCCCCTGCTTGCCGCGGTCCTTGCCCGAAAGGACCTGCACGAGGTCCCCTTTGCGCACTTTCATCGCTTGACCCATCACAAAACCTCTGGCGCTAGCGAAACGATTTTCATGAAGTTCTTCTCGCGCAGCTCGCGCGCGACCGGCCCGAAGATGCGCGTCCCGCGCGGGTTGTTCTGCGCGTCGATGATCACCGCGGCGTTCTCGTCGAAGGCGATCGACGTGCCATCGTCCCGTCCGAAAGGCTTCCTGGTCCGGACGACGACCGCCTTCACGACCTCGCCCTTCTTGATGGTGCCCTGCGGCGTGGCCGTCTTCACGGTACCGACGATGACGTCACCGACCCGCGCGTAGCGGCGATGAGAGCCGCCGACGACGCGGATGCAGAGCAGCTCTCTCGCTCCCGTGTTGTCGGCAACGCGAAGTCGGGATTCCTGTTGGATCACCGGCGGGCACCGCCTGAGCAGGCCGGGTTCTCGGCGGCCGAAACGCGACTAGCGCAAGGACGCAGGGAGCGCTCGTAGCCGGAGGCTACTGGTGCGACCGAGGACGCCGCGATGGGATGCGATGCAGGCCGTCCGAGGGCTCGGAATGTGAAGGCGGAGGCCGAGATCAAGCTACTTGGCCTCCTCGAGCACCTGCGCGAGGCGCCACGTCTTCGTCTTCGAGATCGGCCGCGACTCGACAATGCGAACGACATCGCCGGCCTTCGCGACGTTCGCTTCGTCATGCGCGTGAAGCTTCCGCGATCGGCGAACGATCTTCTTGTAGACCGGGTGTGGCTTCACGGTGTCGACGCGGACGACGATCGTCTTGTCCATCGCCGCGGAGACCACGACGCCTCGGCGCTCCTTGCGCTGGCCGCGGACGTGCTCGGGCTTCGGAAGCCGGGTGATCGGCTTCCGCTGTGCTGAGCGTTCGCGCTTCGGCTTCGTGCGCTGGCGCCGCTGTGCACGCGGGAGCCTCTTCCTCTTCGGCTTCGCGGCCGGTTGCGCGGGAGCCTCCGCCTCAGGAGGACCCTCGGCCTCGGGTGCGGCCTCGGCTTCGGCTGCAGGCTCCTCGGTGGGAGTCTCCTCTGCCGCGGCAGCTTCCTCGGCGACGGGCTCCTCGGCGGGAGCTTCTTCCGCCACAGGCTCCTCCGCCGGAGCGTCCTCCTCCGCGGGAGCTTCCTCGGCGACCGGCTCGGGAGCGGGCTCCTCGGCTGGAGCCTCCTCGGCAGGAGCTTCCTCGGGCTCGGCGGGCTCTTCGGCTACCGGCTCGGGCACCGCCTCCTCGGCAGGAGCCTCCTCGGCAGGAGCCTCTTCGGCGACGGGCTCCTCCTTTTTGCGCGGGGAGCGCTTCGCCTTCGGCTTTTCCTCGGCGGCCGGAGCCTCTTCCTTCTTCTTGCGGGGTGCCCGCTTGGGCTTCTCCTCCGCGGTCGGCTCCTCGGCGGGAGTCTCCTCCGGTGTCTCTTCTTCGGTCTTCTTGCGTGGTCTCGCCATCTACCTTCTCTCCAGCGTGTTCACGCGCTCCGCCTGGATGGTCAGGATCCGCGCGATGTCGCGCTTCGCAAGGCCGATGCGCGCCGAGTTCTCGAGCGCGCCGGTCGCCATCTGGAAGCGCAGGTTGAACAGGTTCTCGCGGCTCTCGGCGAGGCGCCGCTCGAGCTCCTCGTCCGACAGCTCTCTCAATTCTCTAGCCCTCAAAGAGATCCGCCTCTCGTTTCACGAACTTCGTCTTCAGCGGCAGCTTCATACCGGCTAGCCGCATGGCGTCACGCGCGAGCGGCTCCGGCACTCCCGAGAGCTCGAACATCACGCGTCCCGGTTTCACGACGGCCACCCAGTGCTCGGGTGAGCCCTTGCCGGAGCCCATGCGGGTCTCGGCGGGCTTCTGGGTCACGGGCTTGTCCGGGAAGACATTGATCCAGACCTTGCCGCCTCGCTTGATGTGGCGCGTCATGGCGATACGAGCCGCCTCGATCTGGCGGTTGGTCACCCAGCCCGGCTCCATCGCCTTGAGCCCGTAGTCGCCGAAATGCACCTGCTGCTGGCCTTTGGCCGCGCCGCGCATGCGTCCGCGCTGCTGCTTGCGGAACTTGGTCTTCTTGGGCATCAGCATCAGCTCTCAGCCCCCTCGTCGCCCGCTTTCTCGAGCTTCGTCGGGTCCTCGACCTGCTGCGTCTGCGTCGTCGTGTCGGGTGCGTCTTCGACGGGCGCCGGCACGGTCTCGACCTCGGCGTCGACGGCCGGTTGCTCGCGTCCCTCCGCCGACACGCCCTGCTCGTCGGTGCGAGGCCGTTCGGGCTGACGGCGGCGTCCACCGCCGCGGCGACCCTGCCGGACCGGGCCGAGGCCCTCGCGGTCGGGGGCCCTGCGACGCCCTCCCTCGGCGGATGCCCCGAGGCCCTCGCGAGCGCGGCCGGTGCGGCGCCGGGCCTGATCCTGCTCGCCGAGGCGCCCCGACGGACCGCTGTCGCGGCCCGTGTCGAAGCCCTCGGGCATGATCTCGCCCTTGTTGATCCAGACCTTGACGCCGATGCGGCCGAACGTCGTCTTCGCCTCGGCGAAGCCGTAGTCGATGTCGGCGCGCAGCGTGTGCAGTGGCACGCGGCCCTCCGAGTAGGTCTCCGAGCGCGACATCTCCGTCCCGCCCAGGCGACCCCCGCAGGTGATCTTCACGCCCTGGGCCCCCGACCGGATGGCGGAGGCGAGCGAGCGCTTCATCGCGCGCCGGAAGCTGACGCGGTTTTCGAGCTGCTCGGCGATCGATTGCGCAACGAGCTTCGCATCGAGCTCGGGCCGCTTGATCTCGTTGATGTTGATGTGAACGTTCTTGTGCGTCATCGCATGGATGTCGCGACGGAGCGCGTCGACCTCGGCGCCGGACTTGCCGATCACGATGCCCGGCCGCGCGGTGTAGATGTCGATCGTGATCCGCTGCTTGTCCTTCTTGATGAGGATGTCCGACAGGCCGGCGTGGCCGAGCTTCCCGTAGATGTGGTCACGGATCTTCACGTCCTCGATCAGGTACTCGGGGAACTCCTTCGAGCCCGTGTACCAGTTCGACTTCCAGTCGTGGATGACGCCGACCCGCAGGCCGCCTGGATGAACCTTGTGTCCCACTAACTGTCCTCCGTCTCTTTCTTCCGGGTCGTCGTTCGCTTGCGCGTCGTCTTCGGCTTCGCCTCGGCCTTCTTCTCGGCATCGGCCGCCTTCGGCTTGGGCGTGCGCTTGCGCGTCGTCTTCGGCTTTTCTTCGGTTTCAGCCGTCGGCTCCGCCTTCGGCGTTGCCTTCCTGCGTGGAGCCCGCTTCGGCTTCGGCTCTTCCTCGGCGGCCGGCTCGGGCTTCGCAGCGGGAGCCTTCGGCGCCGCGATGACTTCGCCGTCCGGAAGAGCGAGCGCGATCGTGATGTGACACGTGCGCTTCTTGATCCGAGCCACCCGGCCGCGTGCGCGGGCGCGCCAGCGCTTGAGCGTCGGGCCGGCGCCTACGGTCGCGACGGAGACGTAGAGCGCGTCAGCGTCGAGATTGTGGTTCTGCTCCGCGTTCGCGACGGCGGACGACAGCACCCGCTCGACGTCGCGGGCCGCGTCCCGGGTCATGAACGCGAGGATCGTGCGCGCCTCGGGCACGGGGCGGCCACGGATCTGCTCCGCAACGAGCTGGGCCTTGCGCGGCGCGGTGCGCACGTAGCGCGCCTCCGCGCGGACCTGGCTGCGGGTGTCTTCAGCCGTCGCCATCAGGTCCTCTTCTTCACCTCGGCTTTGCGGTCGCCCGAGTGCGCGCGGAACGTGCGCGTCGGCGCGAACTCGCCGAGCTTGTGTCCGACCATCGATTCGGTCACGAAGACGGGCACGTGCTTGCGGCCGTCATGCACGGCGATGGTGTGCCCGACCATCTCGGGGAAGATCGTCGAGGCGCGCGACCACGTGCGCAGAGGACGCTTCTGGCCGCTCTCGTTCATCTCGTTGATCCGGCCCATGAGCCGCTCCTCGACCCAAGGCCCCTTCTTGGAAGATCTAGACAACTACCTTCGCTCCTTCCCGCGGCGGCGGCCGCGGACGATCAACTTGTCGGATTCCTTGTGCTTGCGGCGAGTGCGCTTGCCGAGCGTCGGCACGCCCCACGGGGTGACCGGATGTCGACCGCCCTTCGACTTCCCCTCACCGCCGCCGTGCGGGTGGTCGACGGGATTCATCGCCGACCCACGGACGGTCGGCCGTTTGCCGAGCCAGCGACTGCGTCCGGCCTTGCCGCTCGAGACGTTCTCGTGGTCGAGATTCCCGACCTGCCCGATCGTCGCCCGGCAGACGAGCGGGACGCGCCGCATCTCTCCCGAGGGAAGCCTGAGGACAGCGTAGCCGTCGTCCTTCGCGACGAGCTGCACTCCGGAGCCCGCGCTCCGTGCGAGCTGCCCGCCCTTTCCCGGCTTGAGCTCGACGTTGTGGACGAGCGTTCCCGTCGGGATATTCGTCAGAGGGAGGGCGTTGCCCGGCCGGATGTCGGCGCGCGGGCCCGACTCGAGCTGCTGGCCCACGCGCAGGCCCGCCGGCGCGAGGATGTAGCTCTTCGCGCCATCTGCATAGTGGAGCAGCGCGATGCGCGCCGAGCGGTTCGGGTCGTACTCGATGGAGGCCACCTTGGCGGGGATGCCGTCCTTCGTGCGCTTGAAGTCGACGGCGCGATAGCGGCGCTTGTGGCCGCCGCCCTGGTGGCGCGTCGTGATGCGGCCCTGGTTGTTGCGGCCGCCCTTGCGCTTGACCGGCTTGACGAGGCTCTTCTCGGGTTCACGCTTCGTGACCTCCTCGAACGAGGAGACCGTGCGGAAGCGACGCCCCGGCGAGGTCGGCTTGTACTTTCGGAGAGCCATGGTTAGACGGCGGCTCCCTCGAAGATCTCGATGCGGTCGCCGGCGCGCAGCTGCACGATCGCCTTCTTCCAGCCCGGCTTCGTCCCCTTGTGGTAGCCGCGCCGCTTCGGCTTCGGGCGCACCTGGACGATGTTGACGCCCTCGACCTTCACGTCGAAGAGCTCCTC
>Ga0081539_10007215_pt1 | contig 10224 bp, 8 predicted proteins | sample TabmetS4T2R2_FD_71023 | JGI IMG/M metagenome (GOLD analysis project Ga0081539, IMG submission 71023) | Tabebuia heterophylla rhizosphere microbial communities from the University of Puerto Rico - S4T2R2 | ecosystem: Host-associated > Plants > Roots > Rhizosphere ... | reverse complement strand
CCGCCAGAACAGTTTTTAGACGGCATCGTCGTTCCGACTGATCCGCGTCTCGGCATCGAAGGACGGCCGCAAAGCGCCTCCGGTCAAACGACGATTCTCACGGGCGTGAACGCGCCCGCAACCATCGGTTATCACAAGCAGGGTTTTCCGAACAAAGCTTTGCTCGAGATCATCGGCGAGCATTCGATCTTTCGCCAGCTCAAAGACGCGGGTGTTCAGCCAATCACGTTCGCGAACGCTTACACGAGCCGCTTCTTTGACGAGCGCCCCCGCTGGGTCTCGGCAACGACTGCGGCGGTCGAAGCAGCGGGCCTGAAGTTCCGAACAATTGACGACGTGCGAAACGGCGCCGCTGTTTTCATGGACTACACGAACCGTATTCTGATCGAGCGCGGCGAGGACGTTTCCGAACGGAGCGAACAGGAAGCGGCAACCGTGCTGGCGCGCATCGTGGCGGAGCACCGCTTCACGCTTTACGAATACTTCATCACCGACAAGGTGGGCCACGCGCAGAACATGTCGTTGGCGAAGTCGGTCCTGACCAGTCTCGCGCTTTTTATCCGCGAGCTTTTAACCCGTGTAGATTTAGACCGAACTACCGTTATACTCACCAGCGACCACGGCAACATCGAAGATCTTTCGTTACGCAATCACACGCTCCATGCGGTGCCGACCATCATCTGGGGTGCGCAGCGCGCGACGCTGGCGGCCAGGATTCAAACGCTGGCCGACATTACACCTGCCATCGTCGCGCTCTTGTCTACATAAATGACTGATAAAAACGACCCGCGCGAGATCTTCGGTTGGAAGATGTATGACTGGGCCAACTCCGCCTTCTACACCACCGTCGTCGGCGCGCTGTTCAGTCCTTACCTGACGCGGCTCGCACAGGGTGCGGTCGGTGAAAACGGCGTGGTGCTCGATCTCGGCCCGCTCGGGAATGTCACTGCGAAATCACTGCCCACTTTGTGCGTCTCGATTTCCGTCGGCGCCCAGGTATTTCTCCTGCCGATACTCGGCGCGCTGGGCGACTACTCGGATTTGAAAAAGCGCATGATGGCTTTGTTCTGTTACGTCGCCGTCATTGCCAACTGCCTGCTCTTTTTCATCAAGGACGGCCTGTACTTGTGGGGCGGCCTGCTGTTCATCATCGCCAACATCTGCTTCGGCGCGTCGAACGTTTTCTACAACGCGTTCCTGCCGGAGATCGTGACGGACGATCAAGCCGACAAGGTTTCGAGTCGCGGTTACGCGTACGGTTATCTCGGCGGCGCGCTGCTGCTGCTCGTGAACCTGTTGATGGTGACGCGTGCCGAACAGTTCGGCATGTCGATGGGTTTGGCGGTGCGCCTGTCGCTCTTGTCGGCCGGAGTCTGGTGGGGAACGTTTGCCCTCATCACTTTTTATTGGCTGAAGTCGCGGCCGCAGAAGAAGAGCCTGCCGCCGGGCTTGGGTTACATCCGTGCCGGCTTTGCGGAGATCGGAGCGACGTTCAAAGAGCTGCGGCGATTGCCGCTGACGCTGCGCTACCTGATCGCGTATCTCGTCTACAACGACGGCATTCAAACAGTAATCTTCGCGTCGAGCGCGTTTCTCGAGCAGGAGTTGTTTCCCACCACGGGAAACCCTGAGTTTCTGCTGAAGATATTTTTGTTCGTGCAGTTTGTGGCGGTGGTGGGCGCGTTGCTTTTCGAACGGCTGGCTTATCTCATCAACACGAAGAACGCGATCATCGTTTCGCTCGTCATCTGGGCCGGCGTCGTGATTTACGCGTATCGATTTCTCAGCTCGGTTCCGGAGGCGTGGGTGATGGCGGGCGTGATCGCGATCGTGCTCGGCGGTTCGCAGGCGTTGTCGCGCTCGCTGTTCGCGCGCATGATTCCGGCCGGCAAAGAGGCGTCGTTCTTCGGTCTCTACGAAGTCTCCGAACGCGGCACGTCGTGGATGGGACCGCTGCTGTTCAGTATCGTGATTGCGCGCACCGGTTCTTACCGGCAGGCGCTGCTGTCGCTGATCTTCTTTTTTGTGGTGGGACTAATCGTGCTCGTGCTGACCAACACGGACAAGGCTATCCAGCAAGCTTCTGTTCCTTCGATTGAGAGTTCTTCGTGAGACACTCCGCCGAGCAGAAACTGGCGACGTTCGAACCCAGATGCACGGCGCGCTCGGCCGGAATCCACGTTCCGCAACTCTCACAACGCACCAGCTTGTTTTTCGAAGGCGTACGCGGCACGCCGGCAGTCGTCGCCGTGCTGTCGGTAGCGGCGTTCAGTGAGTCAACTACTTTCCGGATCAGCTTGAGATACGGGCGAACACGGGAGTAGACGAGAACGAAAGCAATACTGGCGAGTACGGCGATGAGCAGGAATTTCAATCAGCTTCGTCTTTCATCACCGGATCTGTTGTTGCCACCGCCGCCGAGGAAAGGCGCGTCAGTCGCGCGCCGTCGCGGCATCGGATCACTCGCGCGGCGACGCGGCTGCGATTCCTTCGTTCTCCGGTCGAGACTTCCAGGCGGCAAACCACGCCCGTGAACTGCCTCCTCGAGAATGCGGGTGATCTCCTGCGACAATGTGCGATGTTCGGCAGCAGCACGGCGACGAAGCGACTCTTTCAAGTGATTCGGAACGTATGCACCGATAAATACCCCTTTGCGATTAGCCATGTTCGTCGCCCTCACTTGCCAGTCGGGATTACCCTGCAATAACGGAACAGGTCTATAAGCCGAATTCTGTACTTCGATAAATCGAAGCGGCGATCATTCATCTAGTCCAACCGTTACCGATTGGATCCAGCGACCTACCCGGAGGTCGTAGCCGGTTAAGGCTTCGGGCGGGCAGCCCTGTTGACGCCTCCCTATTTGGTCTTGCACTGCGAGGAGTTTGCCTGGCCGCGCATGTCACCACGCGCGCCGGTGCGCTCTTACATTAAGCCCCCAGCAATTAGGAAGGAGGCCGCACCATTTCACCCATCACCTGCTGAGCTATTCTCAGCGGGCTGGTCTGTTTTCTGTTGCACTTGTCGTCGCCCGACGGTTGAAACCGTCGAACGCCCCGCCGTTAGCGGGCTCGCTGCCCTATAGTGTTCGGACTTTCCTCTCCCGGCATTGCCGGCAGCAATCGCCCGACCTGTTCTCTTGCAAGGCGTCGGCGATTATAGCAAACAGGTGTTCAAACGGGTATAGCACAGACTAGCCAAAATACTTGAAACCGACGCGCAGGCTGTTCGTCCATTGCGCCGGCACAAATAGCGCGACCGTGATCGAGGCGAGCGCGTGTGAAAGCGCGAGGGCAAACAGATTTGGCCGTTTTTGATAGATGGCCGCCCAGGCGAGGCCGCCGAAAAACGTGAGGACTGACAACAGCGGGTTTGGCAGATGAACGAGCGCAAACAGAAAAGCCGTTAACAGGATGCTCTTGCTGCCCGGGCCGAAGATTGTTTGTGAGCGACGGTTAAGAAAACCTTGCAGCGCGTACTGCTGAAACAGCGCCCAGAGCGGTAGCAGAAGGAAACGCCAGCGCCACGGCTCACGCGGCGAGTATCGCGTTGATGTCAGGATGATCAGCACGATTGCGCCGAGCGTTGGCAGCGCGAGCAGCTTAATCGCAGGTACGAAATTGTCCCAACGAAAGCCGAGCTCGCGCGCGCTCTCGCCGTAGATACGATGCGAAAAGATCATCAGGGCCAACGCAAGCACGATCGGAATCGCGAGCACGATCTTGTTCGCGCCAACAAACGCCAGCACGACCCACTCCGCGATCAAACACGAGGTGATTACGGAGACGATTTCCCAACTGGCGAGCAAACGATCCGTGTTCATCTGTGTTCGTCCGTGGCCACAAACGTAATCGGATCTCCCAAGAGTTGTAGCGTGATCCGTTTACCGCTCCGGCGCAGAGCATAAACTCTCGCTTCGTGATTGCCCCGCGCCAGCTCAGACAGCGCAAAGTTGTAACCGTGCCATTCGTCTTTGGCCCAGCCGGCCGCGACCACATCCGGCCGTGAGAGTTGGGCCACCTGCGAGCCGTACAATTTTCCATCGACGAAGAGTTGCACTTCAACGCGCTCCCCCGGCGACGCGCTGTTCACTGCCCAGCCGGCAATCGTTCGTGAATCAACCACTTCTCCCCAACCGTGAAACGTCGGCGGAAAGACTTTAGTCCACACGACGACGGCGAGCGTCCCGACGAGAATCATCTCGAGAATCGACTTGCCGGCGAGCAGATTGACGAGCTGCGAGCGAGAAGGGTTCATGCTAATTGTCGGTCGGCCGCGGCAGCATGTTCAGTGAAAACAGGTTGGGCCAGCGGGTCCTGAACTCGTCACGCACAATAGCTTCGACTTCGTCAGCGCTAGCGGCGTCGAGACATCTTTGCGCCACCGCTTTTGCTTCGTTCGTGTCTATTTGCGAGAGAACTTCTCTGACGCGCGGGATCATCGCCGGGGTCATGCTCAAATCCGTGGCTCCGAGTCCCGCCAGCAGAACTGCATACGCCGGAGTCGACGCCATTTCACCGCAAACAATCACCGGAATCTGCGCGTCAATGCCGGCTCGCAACGTGCGGTGAATACCGTAAAGCACTGCCGGGTGCAACGTACGAAACCAGCCGGCGACTTGGTCGTTGCCGCGATCGACGGCGAGGGTGTATTGGACGAGATCGTTGGTGCCGAGCTCGAAGAAGTCGAGTTCGGCGGCAATCTTCTCGGCCGTCAAGACGGCTGACGGGACTTCGATCATCGCGCCGATCGGCACTTCCGCGAATGACTCGCCGCGCGTTCTTAAACTTTCCGCCTCCTCCGCGACCACGCGCTTCGCCGCCTTTACGTCCATCAGATCTGCTATCATCGGTATCACCAGACTCAAACGTCCAGCGGACGCTGCCCGCATTACCGCTCGCACCTGTGTCCGCATGACGTTTTGATTTCTCAGTCCAAAACGCACGGCGCGCAGCCCGAGCGCGGGGTTGCGTTCGCGTTCGCTCGCGTCCTGCGCGATCTCGCCGCCGACGTCGAACAGCCGCACCACCGCGCCGTCCGGTCCCGCCGCCTCCCCGACTGCTTTGTACGCCTCGTATTGCTCGTCTTCCGAGTTCATCAAGCCGGGGCGCGATAACAGAAACTCGGAACGGAACAAACCCACACCGCAGGCGCCAAACTTTCGTACGGCCTGGAATTCGGTTGGCAGCTCGACGTTGGCCCGCAAAGCGATCACGACGGAGTCGCGCGTCGTAACGGGACCGCTCTCGAATGCCGTCGCGCTCTCGGTTTCACGGCGCGGGTTCGTGAATTCGTACCGTTCGATCGTCTCCGCCGCCGGATGCAGGATTACTTCGCCTGCACGCGCGTCGACGATGATTCGATCACCCGTTCGCGTGCGGTGATAAAAATCGCGCAAGCCGACGACAGCCGTGAGTCCCAAGCCGCGCGCGATGATGGCCATGTGCGAAGTCCAGCCGCCGGAATCGGTGGCGATGGCCTTGACGTGGTTCAGATCCAGCTCGGCGACGGTCGATGGCAACAGATCGGGCGCGACGATTACGGCGTCTTCCGAAAGGTTCGGATACTTCAATCCCTCGCCGGTGAGGTTTGCCAGGAGTCTTTGAATAACGTCTTCGATGTCCGAACCTCGCTCGCGCAGGTACTCGTCGTTCATCTGCGTGTAAATCGAGAGCAACCGATCGCCGACGACTTTCGTGGCCCACTCCGCGTTGGAACGCTCGTTGACGATGAAGTCTTCAACGTCGCGCGTGAGCTTTGCGTCTTCGAGAAACAGCAGGTGGGCGTCGAAAATGTACGCGTGACCGCGGCCGAGTTCTTTTTCCGCCCGCTGTTTGATCGCTTCGAGCTGGCGGCGCGAGAGGCGCACCGCCGCGCGAAAGCGCCGCCGCTCGCGTTCGAGATCGCCATCGCTGATCTCGGCGCGATAAACGTCACGCGCGCCTTTCTGTAGGCGCAGCACGCGCCCCATCACCATGCCGTCGGAAACGCCGAGTCCGGCGGCGCGCAGTTCGTGCCGGACCGTGGGCAAACGCTGCGGCTCAGCGTTCTCGTTTTCGTCAAAGGCACGCGAGAAGAGACTGCCGATCGCTTCGAGCGCTTCGTTCTCGTCGTTACCAATAGCCACGAGCTTCAAGGCGGTTCCGTGACTGGCAGCGAGGGTGAGTATGCTGAGAATCGACTTCGCGTCGGCTTCGAGGCCGTCCTCGGGACGCTGCAGCGTGAGCTTGCTTTGGAAGCGGCTGGCGACGCGGACGAGGTTGGCGGCAGCGCGAGCGTGAAGACCGAGACGACTGGTTACCTCGAGGGTGCGTTCGGCCACGTTCAGTCAGCTCCGGACCTGGTCGGGGGCGCGAGCAGCGCGCCGGCGAGATAGATTCCCTGGCGGCCCTGGTCGCAAATCTTGCGCGCAACTTCGGTGAGTGAATCTTCGGCGGTCGAGGTGGCGAGCTTGATGACCATCGGGAGGTTGACGCCGGTCACGACTTCGATCACGCCTTCTTCGAGAAACATCGACGCGATGTTGGTGGGTGTGCCGCCAAACATGTCGGTCAGCAACAGTACGCCGCCGCCGCGCGAGACGCGCGTGATCGCCCGCTGCACTTCGTCGCGCGCGGCGTCGACGTCGTCGTGCCAGCCGATCGAGACGGCAACGATGTGCGAGATCGGACCGATGATCATCTCGGCCGCCGCGAGCAGTTCACTCGCCAACTGCCCGTGTGTGACGATCACGCCGGCGATTCGCTTCGCTTCCGACTGTTGACTACTCATCGCTCCTTCTTACTCGCTCACGCACGCGTGCGGTTCGCTTTGCGGACATCGCGATGCGAGGAGTGGGCGTCGAAGCCGCTGCGCCGCAGCGCGCGCGCCAGCGCATTCGCTACCATCACCGACCGATGCCGCCCGCCAGTGCAACCGATCCCCACCGTCACGTACGACTTCCCTTCCCGCTTGTACAACGGCAACAGATACGAAAGCAGGTCCGCGAACCGTTTCAACGTCTCCTGCACTTCCGGCTGCGCTCGCAAATACTTCACAACCCGACTGTCGTGACCCGACAGTCTTTTCAACTCCGGCACAAAATGCGGATTCGGCAGGTGCCGCACGTCAAACAATAACTCCAGATCGCCCGGGTTGCCATACTTGTGGCCAAAGCTCATCACCTGCACGCGCATCGGCGCGCCCTGCCGATCCGGACTGAACCGCTCCAGCAAGAAACTGCGCAACGTGTGCACCGTGTGATCCGAAGTGTCGATGATCTGATCCGCCACCGCGCGAATACGCGACATCGCCTGGCGTTCGGCGCGGATTGCCGCCAGCAATCCCTGACCTTTTTCAGCGGGATGCGGCCGGCGTGTTTCGCTGAAACGATATTGCAGCACGTCGTCGGAAGCTTCGAAGAAGAAGACGGTGACTTTCAATCCCGAAGCGCGCAAAGCCTTGAGTTGTTTTTCAAAGTCGGCGAGAAACTGGCCTTCGCGGATGTCGATGACGAGGGCAGCGCGTCTGATGCCTTTCTCTTCATCGTCGCTCGAAACGAGGCGCCCGAAGGTTGGCAGCATCGTGACCGGCAGATTGTCGACGCAGAAGTAGCCGAGGTCCTGAAAAGCGTTCGTGGCTGAGGACATCCCAGAACCGCTCAACCCGGTAATGATGACTATGTCCGGAACGTTTCTGACCGACGGAGCTGTGTCACGGCTCAATGAGCCCGTAGTTACCATCCTTCCGCTTGTATATCACGCCCAGCCGCTGCGTGTCTGCATCACGAAATAGCAAAAACTGATCCTGTTCCTCCGCCAGACGAATCGACGCTTCCTCAGCCGTCATCGGTTTCACCACGTACCGTCGTGCCGGAATGATGCGCGGCGGACGCGGCGTGGCTTCGATGAGTCCGTCGGGCGTCGGCGCGACACGCGCAGTCGACTTCGCACTCTGCGTGCGATCGATGATTTTCTTTTTGAGTTTTACTGCCTGCTTCTCGATCTTCGCCATCGCCCGCGTCAAGGCCATGTACATGTCGGCGTTGATGTCTTTCGCGGTCAACGTATGCTCGCGCCAGTTTACGATGATCTCCCCGATCTGGCGGTTCTTCTCGACGTCGATGATCACGTGAGTATTCAAGGTTGAATCGCCGTTGAAGATGTGGTCCAGCTTCTTGAAATGTTCTTCAACGTGACGCCGAATCGCCGGCGACACCTCGACGTGCCGCCCAGTGTATTCAAATCTCATTAGCTACCTCCTCGAACTGGTGAACAAAGAGACCAATGCGCCAGCCTGGTCGTGTCTTGCCGACAGGGCCGCGGGCTCAACGCAACAAAAGTTATTACTAAAACTTGATTGGGCCCGTCGTTTAGAGGGGCTTAAACGACGGCGCGACGTTCGCGCGAACCGGGGATCTGCATTTGATCGCGATACTTCGCGACGGTGCGACGCGATAACTTTATGCCATCCTTTGCCAGAATCTTTACCACCTGATCGTCAGTGATCGGATTGTGCGAATCTTCCTCTTCAATGAGCTTCTTGATCTGCAACTTGATAATGCGCGTCGAGATTTCTTCACCTTCTTCGTTCAACATGCCTTCGGTGAAGAACCGGCGCAATTCGATCACGCCCTGCGGCGTGTGCGCATATTTCCGATTGACCACGCGCGAAACAGTGGACAGGTGCATGCCGATGTCTTCCGCAATGTCTTTCAACATCATCGGCTTGATGTGCTGCACGCCGTGATCGAGAAAATCTTTTTGCCGGCGCACGATCGATTCGACGACTTTGTAAATCGTCTGCCGGCGGTGTTCGATATTTCGCAGCAGGTCCACTGCTGAACGCATCTTCTCGCGAATGAAACTCTTCGTCTCGTTGCTGACGCCCTGGTTCAGCATCTGCTGGTACTGCGGACTCACACGCAGACGCGGACTGCCATCGTCGGCGAAGTAGATCACGTACTCGTCGTCGTTCTCGTCGAGCTTCTCGATGTAAATCTCCGGACTGATGAGTATCGGCTCGTCTGACGAGTAACGGCGGCCCGGATATGGATCGAGCGTGCGGATGAACTGCAACTCTTCCAGCAACGTTTCGACTTCGACGCCGATTTGTTTTGAAAGATGCGGCAGCCGGTGCTGTTGCAAGTCGGCAAAGTGATCGCTGATCAAACGCGCCGCCAGCCGATCGCTCTCGCCGCGCACTTCGAGCTGCACCAGCAAACATTCCTTCACGTCGTGCGCGCCGCAGCCGACCGGATCGAGCCGCATCACGGCTTGTCTGGCCTGTTCGACGATCTCAACCGGACACTTCTGCATCGCGGCGATCTCTTCATTCGTCGCGTTGAGCCGGCCATCCGCGTCGAGATTTCCGATGACGGCGATTGCCGCGTCGGCAACTTCCGGCTCGATGGTCGACATGTTGAGCTGCCATTCGAGATGTTCGGCAAGGGAGGGCGGGCGAGTCAGGAATTGTTCAAAAGTCGGTGCGTCTTCCTTGTACTCGATCTCCTGTGTCTTGTAACCGGGATCGAGATAGTCCTGAAACTCGCGGCCAAAATCGATCTCTTCAAACGCGTCGCGCTGCTCTTCGCCAGTGCCACCGTCGTCACTGCCGGCTTCTTCGGCGTGTTCGCCGACGGGCCCAACTTCTCCGCCTTCGCCGTCCGTTGGCGCGAGGTTCGCGACCACGTCCGGATCGCCCGAACCGTTGGTTGAAATCGCGGGAGCTTCACCTTCTCCGGCTGACTGCTCAAAGGAACTCGCCGATTCGCTGGCCAAATGATCGAGGACCTTCTCGGCAATCTCGCGGACTTCTTCCTGGGTCGGGACTTCTTCCAGCACCGGGTTTTCGAGCAACTGCTGCTGAATGAGATCGGTCAATTCCAGCGACGTCATTTGCAGCATCTCGATGCGCTGTCGCAACTGCGGCGTCAGTACGAGGCGCTGGGAAAGACTGGTGGTTAACTTAAGTGACATTTTGGGTTCGCGACGGGATTATAACCGATAAGTCTCAACTGTGGCAGATGGTTCCCACAAAGCAGCACAAACAGCACAAACTTTACACGAAGATCTAAATAGACTTTTACATGCGGAATTTCTCGCCCAGATAAAGACGTCTGACCTCGACGTCTTCCGTGAGGTCCTGCGGCTGGCCCGATCGAAAAATGCGGCCTTCCGCCATGATGTAGGCCCGGTCCGTCACCCCGAGCGTCTCTCTCACATTGTGATCCGTGATCAGTATGCCGAT
>Ga0081539_10007214_pt1 | contig 10226 bp, 12 predicted proteins | sample TabmetS4T2R2_FD_71023 | JGI IMG/M metagenome (GOLD analysis project Ga0081539, IMG submission 71023) | Tabebuia heterophylla rhizosphere microbial communities from the University of Puerto Rico - S4T2R2 | ecosystem: Host-associated > Plants > Roots > Rhizosphere ... | reverse complement strand
ACAGCGGCAAGGTCATCACCGTCAATTCCGAGGCCGAGTGGTCCGATGGCCGGGCTCTCGAAGATCGTGGCACGACCCCTGATCACTATCGCTTCTTCATCGTACCCGGCACACCGCACGTGCCAGATCCGCTGTGTCCCGGCTTCTTCTCCAATAACTCGACGCCCGCAAGTTGGCAGCCTGCGCTCCGCGCCCACTTCCTGCAAGGCCACGCCTGGGTTACGCAAGGGGTCGCGCCGCCCGCGAGCACGCGCCTGGCCACGACCGATGGCGACGCCCAGATCGCTCGCGACTCCAAGGGCAATGCGCTGCTGGTCGAGATCACGGGCGCCCCCGCGCCGCGGTTGCCCTTCGTCGAGCTAGGCGAGGCCACGTTTGTAACCGGGTTTCTGGGGACCTATGAGCCGCAGCCTCCGCCGACAATCGAACAGGTCGGCTTCTCGAGTTTCTCCGAATACCTGACTGCGTTTGAGGAAGCGCTTGACCTACAGGTGCAAGCTCGCTACATGCTCAAGGAAGACGCGAACGCCATGCTGAACCGCGCCAATCTGTTCCCGTCGGAGACGTTCACGGAGAACTACTTCAGGCGCTACGAAGAATTTCGAGCCGGCGAGTACTGCCCATGACGCGTTGCTCGCCCTGCGGTAGACGGCTGTCGGGTGTGCGAATGCTCCGGCGCGGGTGGGGTTCGGTCTCGAGGAGCCATTGACCAGTCACCCGTTCACAGGCTTGAGCAGCTAACCGCTCACCACCTGCGCGTATGTCAGTAACCAGTGTTAGTTAACCCGATGTGCAGGTTTCTAGTTGAGGAGCTGGGAGAGTTGCAGGGGTCGGTTACCCGCTCGATGGTTGAGCAAGATGGCAACGGTGTGAGAGAGGCCCTTCCTAAGCAGCCTGCCAGCCAAGTGCCAAAGGTCCTTGGCCCACACTCTCTTTATGCAATAGCGCTCCGTGAGCTGAGAGAAGACGGTGTCGATGCGGTAGCGCAGGCGGCTCAAGATGGCGCTCCTTTCGGGGGCGGGATCGCGCTTTTTGGTGCGGTAGGGGGCGAGGAGCTCTACGCCCATGCTCCTCGCCAGCTCTTCTTTGGTCTTGGGCGACCAGTAATTGCGATCCCCGACGATGAGCCCGCCCCCCGTTAACTCGACGAGTTCGGGGAGCACGCAGAGCTCGTGGGCATCGGCTGGAGCTATCGAGATGCGGCTGATCACTTTAGGCCAGCACACCCGCATATGCACCCTGAATCCGTAGAAGGTCTGCTTGAGGAGGGTATCCTTGCCGAAAGCGGCTTCTCCCTTGAAGCGAGAGCAGCGGTAGGCGCGAGCGAACAGGCATGCCGGCAGAGGCATCGAATCCACAAGCGCGAAGGCGGGTTCATGAGGGGCGAGGAGGAGCAGCTCCTGCCAGAGGCGCTCTTTAACCTTCCAGAGGTTCGCCGCCTGCCTGGCGAAGGTGGTCCTATGCACCTGGCCGAGGGTAGGGAACCACTCGCCGTAGTGACGACGGAAGAAGAGGTAGATCTGCTTGTCGGTGTCTATGCCGAGGAACTCACCGACCACTTCTATGGTGAGGACCTCGGAGTCTAAGAGCTTGGGGGCAGGACCGCGCTGGCGGATTCGCCGGTCCTTGAGCTGATCGTCTATGAGGCAGAAGACGCTGACGATGAAGGTGCTAAGATCCACTGCGAGAGACCTCCTTCGCTTCGGTTGGATTGGGCGCCACCGAGCGTAAGGAGGTCTCCTTCATTATTCAACCTTTCAGAGAAACTTGCACACGGGGTTAGCTAGCTTCCACCACGATCTCGACTTCGACCGGAGCCCCGAGGGGAAGTTCCGCGACCCCGACCGCGCAGCGGGAATGAAGCCCGGCGTCGCCGAAGACATCGCCGATCAAGTCGGACGCGCCGTTCAGGACCTGCGGCTGGCCGTTGAATCCTGGGGCTGAGGCCACGAAGCCGGTTACCTTGATGACCCGGGCGATGCCGCCCAGGCCGTCCGTCTCAGCGGCAGCGGCGGCCAGCGCGTTCAGGGCGCAGAGCCGGGCCGCTTCCTGCGCTTCCTCCACGGAAAGTGCGTCGCCCACCTTGCCGGTGAAAGCAAGCTCGCCTTCACGGAGGGGGAGTTGTCCGGCGGTAAAGATCAAGGCTCCTGACCGGGTCGCGGGTACGTACGAGCCAGCCGGTTGGGGGACGGGCGGCAACTCGTAGCCGAGGTCTCGCAGGCGAGACGCAGGGTCGGTCGGGCCGGTCACCTAGTTCAGAGCCTCTTCGTATTCGCCGGGATCGTAGAGGAGCGGATGGTCTTCCGCCAGCCGTTCTCCGGCGGTGACTTCGCCCACGATCACGGTGTGGTCGCCCGCCCGCACCGTGTCCAGAACCCGGCAATCGAGGTAGGCTAGGCAGTCCAGCAGGTGGGGGGAGCCGTTCGGGGTCAGGCCGTAGGGGATGCCGAGGAACTTGTCCATGTACTCGCCGCTCGAATCCCCGAAGTGGGTTGCAACGTCCACCTGCTCCTCGCGCAGGATGCTCAGGGCGAAGGTGGCGCTTTGCAAGATGTGATCGTGGGTATAGCGGTCCTCGCGCACGGAGACGGCAAGGCAGGGCGGCCTCTCAGATACCTGGGTAACCCAGGCCGCCGTCATGCCGCTCGTGGCGCGACCCCGGCGCGTAGCGAGCACATATACCCCGTGCGTCAGGCAACGCAGCGAGCTTTGTATCGAGCCGTGATCCTGCGGGTCCCGCTCCAACGGCACTTCCTCCTGACTAGGGTGCGGGTATTTTATCAAGAGTGGGTATACTGCGGTCCATGCCTCGTGAGAAGTGTGTCGGGAAACGAGCTTGAGCGTCTCGCTCGTCGGCGTCGGGATACTGCAAGCGGTGCTTTACCTGCTGTTTATCCGGGCCGCCGACCTCTACGAGCGCGAGCCTTTGCGTTACGTGGTGGCGGTCTTCGTATGGGGATTTACCGTCGCGGTGGCGATCTCTCTTGTCTTTAACACCCTGGCTTCCATGACGTTGAGCGCGATGGCCGGGGCGAGGGTGGCGAACGTGGTTACGGCGGTGTTAGTCGCGCCCGTGGTCGAGGAGAGCGCCAAGGGCCTGGCGCTTGGGATCATCTTCGCCATCGCGTACATCGTGGCCCGGCGCGGCGGGGAGGTAGAGTTCTCCGGCGTCATGGATGGTATCGTGTATGGTTCCGCCGTCGGGTTCGGGTTCGCCATCGCGGAAGACATCCTGTACTACGCGCAGTTCGGGGCCGAGACCTTCGTGGTGCGCCGGATCTTCGGCGGGTTCGGACACGCCGCCTTTACCTCGCTCACGGGGATTGGGTTCGGCCTCACCACCTGGGTGCGCTACCGCGCGCTGAAAGTCTTGCTGCCCATCGTCGGCCTGATCTGCGCCATGATGCTCCACTCGCTGTTCAACCTGACAGCGACGCTGTTCGGTCCTGTGGCATACGTAGTGATGCTCTTCGTGCTGCTCGTCTACCTCGCCCTCATAGTCATCTGGCTCGCGGTTGAGCGACGGACCATCCGAAGCGAGCTTCGCGACGAGGTCGGCGCGGGCGTCATAACCCCGGATGAGTACAGGATACTTCCGACGTACTTCCGCAGGAAGGTCTATTATCTGGGGCTCTTCTTCTCGGGAAAGCTGCCAACCTGGAGCCGGGCCCACAGGCTGCACCGGACGGCGGTGGATCTGGCGTTCACCAAGCGGCTCGCCCGCAATTCCCACGCCGGGCCGCAACGTTTTCGTACCCAGAAGCTCCGGGGACGCATCCGGGACATAAGGGCCGCGGCGTCCCCCGCCAGGCCCTGAACCCTCGGGAGAAATCTTCAGGTATCCTGCTGGCCGGTGGAGAGAGCCGCCGCATGGGCCGCGCCAAATTGTCCCTGGAGATAGATGGCGTGCCGCTGATACAGCGCGTCTACGATGTCCTGACCTCCGGGTGCGATGAGGTGGTGATCGTCGGTGCGGAACAATTTCTGATGCTCGAAGACGCGCGGTGGGTCGCGGACCTCCGGCCGAGGAGAGGACCGCTTGCCGGCATGGAAGCCGGGCTGAAAGCCGTTCGTCACCCGCTCGTGTTCGTGGCGGCCGGGGATCTACCGTTCCTCCCACAGACCCTCGCCGGGTTCCTCTTGGAGCGCGCGGCCGCTGGGGCCACCGCCGCCGTTCCGATGTACGAAGGACGTCCACATCCCCTGTGCGCGGCTTACGGTCGCGGGGTATTGCCGACCATCTCGTCTGCACTGGACGAAGGTGTTGGCGCCGTGAGAACAGTACTTGGAATGCTAGACGGCGTGGAGTACGTGGACGAGGAGCTACAGCGTTTCGGGGACCCGGCTACTTTCTTGATGAACGTGAACACGCCAGGGGACCTCGACCGTGCCAGGGCTCTACTTCGCGAGGGCGGGACGTGATGCTGTCGCGGCTGGCTGGCGCCGCCCGCGACATCGTGCGCCTGCTGCGAACATACCGTGGAAACGCGCCCGAACCAGGCGGAAGTGCGGGCCTGCCGCGGGTGGCGGTGGTGCTCGGGGCGCAGGTCCTCTCCGGTGGAAGGCCAAGCGGCACGCTCGCGGCCCGCGCCAGGCATGCGGGCCGGATGTACGCGAGAGGGGCTTTGGATCTCCTGGTGCCAACAGGGGGGCTCGGGAAGTATCCGCCGAGCGAGGCAGAGGTAATCGCAAGCATCCTTCGGAAAGAGGGCGTGCCGGATGATGCTATCGTGCTCGAAGAAGCGGCGACGAGCACCTGGCAATCAGCCTGGCTGGTGTCCCGCATGGCGCGGCAGCTCGGGATAGCGGAGGTATGGGTCGTCACGGACCCGTTGCACTGCGTTCGAACCGTAGAGGCATTTCATGAGGCGGGTCTCTTGGCGCTGGCGGAGCCCGTCTACTCTAGCCCGATGTGGCGGAAGCCCTGGGAGCGGCGGGGGCAGTTCATCCGGGAGATAGGGGCGGTTGTTTGGTACAGGATGAAACACGGGGTAGGATCGCGCTCCCGGCGGTAGCCGTTGGCGTGCTCGCCGTATCGTCGGCGGCCATCCTGATCCGTCTCTCCGAGGCTCCCGCCCTCGCGGTGGCGTTCTGGCGCTGCGCCCTTGGCGTCGTGGTGCTGGTGCCACCAGCCCTGGCGCGCAAAGAGCGTTTCCCGAGGGGAAAGACGCTCTACGTGGGCATCGCATCCGGGATCGCGCTGGGGGCGCACTTCGGGTTCTGGATCGTCTCCCTCGACTACACGAGCGTGGCGGCGAGCGTGGTGCTGGTCTGCAATTCCCCCGTGTTCGTGTCGATTCTTGCCTATGTGCTTTTCGGGGAGAAGACTTCGCCCTTGTCGTTCGCCGGCATCCTGGTGGCGCTGGCCGGTAGCGCCCTGATAGCGCAGGATGGCTCGGCGGGTGGCGGGGCCATCTTCGGGAACGCGCTCGCGCTGCTCGGGGCAGTGACGTTTACCATCTACGTCCTGGTCGGGCGCTCGCAACGTTCGATGGCGGAGCCGGTGGGCGTGCTTCCTTACTCGATCGTCTTGTACTCCGCTGCTGCCGCGCTCCTGCCCGCCGCGTTGCTCGCGGGTGAAAGGCTCTGGGGATTTGCGGGGGAGACGTGGTTCTGGTTGTTCGCGATAACGCTGGGACCCCAGATCCTGGGCCACACCGTCTTAAACTGGGCGCTCGGCTACGTAGAGGCTTCCGTGGTCTCCAGCGCCGTCCTCGCTGAGCCAGTGATCGCCTCGATCCTGGCATGGCTGGTACTGGGCGAAACGCCAGGCATGGCGACCATTATCGGGGGCGTGGTCGTGCTCACCGGCCTATTCGTGCTACTGCAGGGACGGCAGGGATCGTCCTGGGCAAAACCCGCATCCTGAATGCCGGATGTCTCACAATTCGTTCGGGCGGTATGTTGTATTCTGGCCCCGCAGAGGTTTTCGGCGTGTAGAGAGGTGGCTTGTGGGACCGCTCAGGACCGGCTTCAGGTATGGGATCGTCGCCGTGCTCGTGGCGCTGGCCGCCGACCTGCGCTTCCTGTGGCTCAGCCCTACGGGTACTCCGAACTGGATCCTGACCGCCTTCGAGACGTACCGCACGCAGCTCGCCCTTGCCACCTTCCTGTTCCTTGGCATTCTGGCCGCCATGCGCATGCGGCCGGAACGGCTGGACGAAGGAGTGCCGTATCGCGCCCTGCTCCTGCGTGACGGTGCCCTGGCGGCCACCGTGGTCGCCGTTATGGCGGGGGTGACGCTTTTTATGCTCACCCTCCTCAACGCAACCGTGTTCGCCGACGACATCAGGAACTACGCGCACGAGGCCGCGCCGAGCATCGTCGCCTACAACGAGAAGGTGGCGAACCGCCTCGAAGACCCGCCCTCGATCCCCGGCGCGGCCGTGATCGAACGCGGTCTCCAACCCCCCACGCTAGGGGACCTGGGGAAGTCACTCGCTAACATCGTATTGCGGGCCGTCCTGATAGGCACGGCCGGCGGCGTCGTGGGCTTGCTTCGGGGCCGTCGCGTTGGTTCGGACCCCGCCGCGAAGATACAGGACCGTCCGGGCAATAGCCCCAAGAACACCACATGATCACCCACGCCTGGCAAGTCACGGCCGCCCTTCTCCTGGACGCCGCCATGGGTGAACCTCCACGTTACCTGCATCCGGTCGTATGGATGGGACGCGCCATCTCCTTTATGGAACGCAGGACGCTGCCCCGGAAGAATCCCAACGTGCGCCTGATCTCTGGAGCCGTTCTGGCTGTCTCGCTCCCTGCATTGAGCTTCGCTGGAGCCGCGACCGCGATACGCGCCGCGCCAGGACCGTTTCGTCCGGTGCTAAGAATCCTCCTGCTCTCCAGCGCCCTCTCCATGCAGGGCCTTGCTCGCGCCGCAACGGCTGTCGAGAAGGATCTCGAGAGAGGAGATCGGCAAGCCGCGCGGGCCAGCGTTGGAGAGTTCGTGGGCCGGGATACGGAGTTCCTCTCCGAGGGGGAGGTCGCGCGGGCTGCGGTCGAGTCGGTGGCGGAGAATACGAGCGACGGAGTGGTGGCGCCCATGTTCTACGGGCTTGCTTTCGGGGCGTCCGGCGCCCTCGCATACAAGGCCGTCAACACCCTGGATTCCATGATCGGGCACCGCCAGCCTCCTTACGCGGAGTTCGGATGGGCTTCGGCCCGGCTCGACGACGCCGCCAACTTCATTCCGGCCCGCCTGACGGCTTTGCTCGCTGCGGCCGTCTCGGGATGCCCAGGTCCCACCATCGCCTCCGCCCGGCGCTACGGACCTCTCACCAGCAGCCCGAACGCAGGATGGACGGAGGCAGCCTTCGCGGGCGCCTTGGGTATACGGCTCGGCGGGACGAACTCGTACGGCGGCATGGTGCGCGAAGGGCCGACACTCGGTGACGGAAGGCTACCCGTCCCAGAAGATATCTGGCGGGCGGTCGTGCTCATGCGCCGCCTCTGCATACTCTTCGCCGGACTTGCGCTGGTTCTGGAGGCCGTTCGTCGTGGCTGAGGGATGGGCGGATCACGCGGGGGGCCGTCACCACGGCGCGCACGCAAGCTTGGCGTCGCGCGAATTGACGCTCCCCGGCCACATCCTGGACTTCAGCCAGAACGTGAACCCGCTCGGCCAGCCGGACGGGGTACTCGACGCCGCCTGCCGGGCTGTCGTGGAGGAAGCGGCAGGATATCCGGCCCTCGACTACCCGGAACTTCGAGAGGCGCTGGCGCGTTATCTGGAGGTCCCCGTTACAACCGTTCTGCCGACCAACGGCGGGGCCGAAGCGCTGTTCCTGGCCGCCCGCGCCGCGTCGGAGAGCGCGGGAGGCAAAGCTCTGGTGCTGGAGCCGACCTTCTCCGAGTACGCGACTGCTGCAAGAACCGCCGGCCTGGAGCCCTTGCACAGGATCTCCCGTCAGCCCAAGGACGGCTTCGCCTTCGATTTTCGAGTCCTCGACGACCTGAACGACGTGGCCGCCATATTCCTGTGTAACCCGAACAACCCGACTGGGGACGCGCTGTCCCGGGACCAAGTAATGCGTGTAGCTTCGATAGTGCGTGAGGCAGGGGCTGCGCTGATCGTGGACGAAGCTTTCGCGGACTTCGCACCCGGCGTGAGCGTTGCGCGAGAGGTGGAAGAACGCCTCTACGTCGCCCGTTCCCTCACCAAGTTCTTCACCATACCGGGGCTGCGACTCGGGTGTTTGATCTCCGATCACACCGAACACGCTCAGTCCTTCCAGCCGTCGTGGTCCGTCAACGCCCCTGCCGCCGCTGCTGGTGTGGTGGCTGCCGGGGATACGGCCTTCGCCGAACACTCCATCTCGAAGATGCGGGATCTGCGGGACGCGCTCCGCCGTAAACTAGATGCGCTGCCGGGTATCCAGGTTCACCCTGGAACAGCGAACTTCCTGCTGGTCAGGGGGCCAGAAGGGCTCCCCACACGGCTTGCGCGGCGCGGTATTCTCGTTCGGGGGTGCGGGCCGTTTCCTGGGCTCGGGCCGGAGTTCTTCCGGGTGGCGGTTCGCGGAGAGGAACAGAACGGGCTTTTGGTCTCAGCGCTCCGGGAGGAACTGTAGCCGTCCACGCCCTCATCCTCGGCGGCGCCCGCAGCGGCAAGAGCGGCTTCGCCGAGCGGATGGTCGCGGAGCTGGGTGGCGGGAGGATACTCTACGTGGCGACGGCCGACATATCCGGCGACGAAGACCTGGAGCGCAGGGTGCGGGAGCACAGGAAGCGCCGCCCCACGTCGTGGGAAACAGTCGAAGCAGGTTCCGACCTGTCCGGATTTCTCGAAAATACGAAGGGCCGGGGAGTGGTGCTCGTTGACTCGCTCACGCTCTGGGTGTCGGCCAGGATGCTCGCCGGTGAGAACGAAGAAGCGATCGTGCGTTCATTCGACGCTTTCCTGGATAAAGCCGGAATGCTGCGGACACCGATTGTCCTGGTCAGCGACGAGGTGGGGCTCGGCGTGGTGCCGGAGAGCTCCTCGGGAAGGAGGTTCAGGGACCTCCTGGGACTCGTCAACCAGCGGGCCGCTTCGGTGGCAGAGGAGGTCTATCTCTGCGTGGCCGGGCTGGGGGTCAGGATCAAGTAGCATGCGCTCCCTGCTATCGTTCTTCACCATACTTCCAGTGCGCGGTGCAACCCTCCACGAAGCGGCCCGCAACGTCTATCTCCTCCCGCTCATCGGCATCGTTGCCGGAATTCCCGGCGTGTTATTCGTTTTGCTTGGATCTGCGCTGCCTGCGGGTGTCGCTGCGACGCTGGCGCTCGGGGCCGTGCTGCTGGCTGCGGGGTTTCATCACACCGACGGCGTTATGGACGTGGGCGACGCCCTGATGGTGCGCGGGAGTCAGGCGCGCAGGCGCGAGGTTCTCAAGGACACGCGGTTCGGCGTCGGGGCGGCCGGTGCGCTATTTCTCGTCTACGCCCCTGCGCTGGCGGCCCTGGCCGCGCTCCTGGCGGCGTCGCCGCTGCGGGGGGCCTTCGCGCTGCTCGTGTGCGAGGTCGCGGCCCGATCCGCGATGCTTTTCATGCTAGCTTTCGGGATGTCGGCGGAGAAGACTTCCTCTTCCAATCCGTTTGTCCAGGCGATGGGGGGGGCGAATCGGGCTCTCGGCCTTACGATCGCGCTCGCGTTGCCGCCGCTGCTCGCGCTGCCGCTCGGTGGCTTCTCCGCGTTCGCCGCCCTGACAGCGGCGCCACTCGCGGCGGTTTGCGCGCTCCGCCTCTCCAACAGCGCGTTCGGCGGCATTAGCGGCGACGTTAGCGGGGCAACCGGCGAGGCGGCCCGTGCCTTCCTGCTCGTCGTGCTCTCCACAACGGCATAGCCCCGGTCCTTGCGAGGGCCGGAGACTCTTGGAATGCGAAATTTGTTGGGGTCTAACTCGCCAGATCGTCTCCGGGCTGCATGGTGTGTACGTTGGTGCCTGGTGAAATCTCCCCCACGTGCTTCTCGAACTTTTCGGGGGTGCCGGTCAAGATCGGCATGACGTCGGGGCTGTAGTGCATCGGCACGACGTGGTTCACGCCGAGCAGCCGGACGGCGTGCGCCGCCTCTAACGGGCCCATCGTGAGCCGGTCTCCGATGGGGAGCATGGCGAGATCCGGACTATACAGTTCGCCGATAAGCCGCATGTCTCCGAACAGGTTGGTGTCGCCAGCGTGGTAGAGCTTGAAGCCGCTCTCGAACTCCACGATGAAGCCCATCGGCTCGCCGCCGTAGATGA
>Ga0081539_10007213_pt1 | contig 10230 bp, 11 predicted proteins | sample TabmetS4T2R2_FD_71023 | JGI IMG/M metagenome (GOLD analysis project Ga0081539, IMG submission 71023) | Tabebuia heterophylla rhizosphere microbial communities from the University of Puerto Rico - S4T2R2 | ecosystem: Host-associated > Plants > Roots > Rhizosphere ... | reverse complement strand
CCAGATGCACCCGCGCCTGTGCGTTTGCAAGGTGTGTTTGTCTCTGATCATGAAATCCAAAACCTGGTCGAGTTTTGGCGCGCGCAGCTTGGCGGAGCAAGTCCGTATGCTGCTGCTTCCTCGCCAGTCGATATCCCTAAATCTGATGTACCACTCAAACAAACGGCGATGTTCGATGATATGGATCCCGAAGGGCCAAACACCGATCCCCTGCTTCCGGAAGCCATCGACCTCGTCCGCCGCGAGGGACGTGCCTCTGTATCGATGCTTCAGCGCCGCATGAGAATTGGATATACGCGCGCTGCGCGTATTGTTGATATGATGGAAGATAAAGGCATCGTCGGTCCACCAGAGGGAACAACTCAAGTCCGGCAGATATTAGATTATGGCCCTACCGCGCCACCGAAGGATGATGGTATTTAAAAGACCCTAAAGGTCTTTTGTCAAACTAGTGCTCAAAATCTTCAAAAGTTCCATTTGTGTTTAACTCTTCGATTGCATAAGAGACCTTTAGGGTCTTTGCCCATTGATGTATAATTTCATCCGCGCCTCGGTAGTTCAATGGACAGAACAAGGCACTCCTAAGGCTTAGATGTAGGTTCGATTCCTACCCGAGGCATATTCTTACGAAATGTTAAGGTTATAAGTCTTGCAATAAACAGATCGTTATAGTAATATACACGGCGACGAACACTAGGGTGCCCCCCTCACCCTGGTGTTCGTCATTTTTAGACCTCACCCCTTCCCCTCTCCTACTAGGAGAGGGGAGTTTATTTTGCGATCTTTTTCAAAGCTTCACCAAATTGGGCAATTTCATCCAGTGTGTTGTAATGCACAGGGCCAACACGAATCATCCCACCCGCCTCTAACAATCCCATCCGTTCCACAATCGCCAGGGCATAGTTGTGCCCATTCCAGACATAAATATTTTGCTTGCCTATTTCATCAGCAACTTCTTCAGGGCGCCTACCGTCAAGTGTGAATGAAACAGTAGGAACGCGTTCATGTAGGCGGTCTAAATCTGTCACGCCGTGGATTCGCGTTCCTGGAGCCGATTCGATAGTCTGGATCAACGCGCGGGATAACTCCGTCTCATACGCCTGCATCGCAGACATCGCCTGTTTTAGCACAAGCCTGCGGCCAGAGAAACCTGCCTCTTTCCACTCCGCTGCCTGGCCGCCGCCAAATTGATTTCCCAACCACTCGAAGTACTCCAGCGCGCCCAATACGCCTGCAATCCCTTCATGGTTTTGGGTACCTGTTTCAAATTTATACGGCAGCTCGTCCGAAGCCGGGCGTACTTTATATGCTTTCAATTCATCGAGCAGGTCATATCTTCCATATAACGTACCTGCATGTGGACCGAAGAATTTATAGGAAGAGCAGACCAAAAAATCGCAGCCGATATCCTGCACATCGATCGGACCATGAGGCGCGTACTGCACTGCATCGATATACACAAGCGCGCCGGCGTCATGTGCCATCTTTGTTAATTTTTTAACAGGATTGATCGTTCCCAGAAGGTTCGAGGCATAGCCGAATGCCGCGATCGTCGGCTTACGTTCCAACGCTCTTGCAAAATCATCAAGATCTAGCTTTCCCTGCTCCACATCGATATCCACCCAGATCAAGTTACAACCTTTATCCTCCGCGACCAGCATCCATGGAGCGATGTTCGCATCATGATCGAGCCGCGTCACAAGGATGTTATCTCCCTCCTTCAAGTTCCTCGCAAGCGAACGCGAGATATGCAATGTCAATGTCGTCATGTTGTTGCCGAAGATGATCTCTTCTGGTCGCGTGGCATTGAGAAAATCCGCCATAGCAGTGTGAGCTTCATCAAGAATCTCATCTGACTTGCGGCTAGTTTCAAAGCTGCCTCCATGGTTCGCGTTGCACTCAAGGAAATATTTGTTGATGCGATCGAGGCTCGGCTTGGAGATTTGTGTTCCGGCGGGGTTATCAAGAAAAATTGCAGGGCGATCAAGGGAGGGGAATTGCTGACGCACCACATTAACATCAAGCGACATGGCTGGCTCCTAAGAATTGAGGCAATTGATTGTATACTTCAATTCTACTCTACGAAAAGGAGACCTATGTTTGAACGTACTTCGTCTGTAGCAGAAGCTTCTGATGATGAAACGCGTCTTCAGAAAATTCAACGCGCCATGGTAGGTGCGTTTTATGGGTTACTGGCCGGCACGGCTTTTGTGCTGATATCTACTTTTATTGATTTACTGCTTTACGCAGACCTGCCGCTGGGCGTGGATTGGCCCTTCGTCGCTATACGATGGACCTTGATTGGGCTTGGCCTGGCGTTGGTCGGTGGGTTGACGTGTTTCTTCAGTGAAACATGGGCCGGCTTACTGGCGGGCGCGGTTACTGCAAGTCTGCTGGCATTGATCAGCGCGTTAGTCGTTTCTCAAACCACGGCCGCGTTGAAGGCAATCGTACTCGTGTTTACGTTGGTGCCTGCAGCGGCTATGTCTCTGCCCATCGCATGGCTCTTTCGCCGCCTGGCCGAAGGACACGTGTTCGCATTGCATTTGGAACAGCCCATCGCGCGTATTGCTCGCCTGGTTCTGATCGCTATTGTACTAGGCGCCGGGTTTGGATACTTTGCGAAAATGTCGCGTAGAGAGGTGAGCGCGCTACGTTTTATGCAGGAAACCTTGCAAAGTATGGAAGAGAGCCCAAAGCCGCCGCTTAGAGATCTGCCTGGCTTGCAGGAGCATGCAGGCATGCAATACAAACTTTTTCAGAAGAAATCTGACTTTTCCACAGAGGGATTTGATGTACGTGCCGAATATACGGATGGGTATATTGTGCAGTGTGTTGTGGTGGTCTATCCCGGGTCGAACCCTTATTTATCGTCCTGTGAATCAGGTAAAAAGTGATCTCATAAGGTAAACAATACAATCGCGACCAAGGCCAGTAAAATGCCGGCAATTTGCCAGCGTGAGATATGTTCCTTGAGTAGAAGCCATGCCAGGAGTACTGTAGCACCCGGATATAACGAGCTTAAAACCGCGGCAATATCCAATCGCCCAGCCTTACTGGCCAGAATATAAAAGAAATTACCAAACAGATCCAGTGTGGCATTGATGAGCACGACAGTCCATGCACCGCGAGGAACGCCCAGGGATTCGCGGCGGGCCAATACAAAGGCAAGTACGAGCAAGGTCCCCGCGACGCGGGAGATAATCATTGGCCAGAGTGTGGCGGTGGTACCCTGCGTCGCACCGTGCAAAAAGATGAAGTAGCAACCAAATCCAAGTCCCGCGAGTATTGGGAGGCGCAAATCAGAGAGTCGGCTAAAGTGAAAACTTCCATCACCCTGCGAAATCAGCCAGACGGCCGCGAGCGCAAGTCCAAATCCGATTAATTGAAATATACCTGGTAATCCTTCAGTGATCGAGCCGATCACTACAGGCAGCACCGCGGCAAACAATGCCGAAACTGGTGCGGCGATACTCATTAATCCTATAGTGAGGCTGTAATATAAAACAAGCAATCCAATCGTTCCAAGTGCCCCGCCAATTGCAGATAACCAGATGACTCTTGAATCAGGCATCGTTTCGGGATAAATAAAATAAGCGGCAAGGAGCAGAAACAAACCAAAGAAATCGGCGTAAAAAACGGCGCGATATGCACCTACTCTTCTACTCGAGAGACCACCTGCAAAGTCTCCCGCACCCCACGAGAAGGCAGAGGCAATGCCATAGAGAATGGAAAGCAAGTATAGACTCCTAAAATGGATGGTGAAACAAATGGAACGCGGACTTCAATCTGCTATTTAGAACTTATCATCATCGAACAAGTCATAGATCGGGAAATCTCGTAGATAGTCTTTCAACCAAATCCCTTCGTCATGGCGCACATAATAACGATAGCTCGAAAAATGCCAAGCTTCTGGCTTCTGAACATATCCGTGTTTTACAGGATTGTAATGGATATAATTAAAACGTGTCCAAAAGTCATGTTCGCCCCGAATGCAAGTATCCCAATAACTATACCAAACGCTTCGCCCTCGGATTTTGTCCAGCGAGTTCAATTCATAAGAAGTCCGCCCGTTGAGACGCTTCATAAAAACGCCAAGATCATATCCCTGTCGCGGGAGAAACAGAAAGTGATAATGATTTGGAAGCACAACCCAGGCCGTCACTTTCACTTTAAATTCTGCGATCAAACTCTTGAATATGCTTACCCATACATTGAAATGTTCATCGGAGGATAAAATATTTGCCCTATTCACTGCGGAGGCAGTCACGAAATACCAGGCATCATCAACATACAAATGTGGCGGTCGGTGTGGAGATGTTGACCATTTCATATGAACTCTCTGGGATTCTGGAACGCGGACTTCAGTCCGCTCAACCACATGCAGCGGACTGAAGTCCGCGTTCCTATTTTCCTGCCGCCTTCGCTCGATCTAAAACCTTTTGCGCGTTCTTCAACAACGGCATGTCTATCATCTTGTCATCCAGAGCATATGCGCCTTTGCCCTCTTTTTGGCTTGCTTCAAACGATTCGACAACTCGCCTGGCGTATTCAATCGCCTCGTCAGATGGTGTGAACGCCTCCTGCACCGGGACAACTTGATTCGGGTGAATGATCTGTTTTCCGCTGAAGCCGAGTCCTGCTCCCTGCTCAGCTTCGACACGCAATCCCTCTAAATCACGGAAATCGATATAGACCATATCTATCGCCTGTAAATCATTCGCCGCACAGGCCGTGACAACCGCCGAGCGCGCGTATAACACTTCCGTTCCTGCTTTTGTACGCGTCGCACCGATAGATGCCGCGTAATCTTCCGCTCCAAAAATGATGGCTTCAAGTCGCTTATCTGCCTCAGCAATTTCCTTGAGATTCAAAATCCCCTTTGCAGTTTCCACACCGATCAATAAACGAATGGACCCAATCTTCAGATTGCTTGATAACTCGTAGCTCTCAATACGCTCGCTGACCCACTTCACTTGATCAGCAGATTCAATCTTGGGCACCACAATCGCATCGGGGTTTGTCGCCAGCGCGGCGACCATATCGTGTTTCTCCAAGCCTGATCCGATGCTGTTGATACGAATACATCGCTCAGACTCGCCAAAATTCAGTTCCTTCATTGCCTGAGAAATGACCGCACGCGCCTCAACCTTTTTATTTGCCGCCACGCCATCTTCCATGTCCATGCAGATAGAATCAACGGCAAGCGTTGTAGCTTTTTCAATCTTGCGGCGCTCATCGCCGGGCATGTACAGTAATGCGCGTCTTGAATGCATAATCATCCTCATTTCGTCGAAAGTCGAAAGTCAGTGTGACATTTGACTTTCGACCTTCGACTTTTGACTCTTGAGAAACATCGCCGTCCGTTCAAACTCCACCACAACCGTTCCATCCGGCTTTTTGCCCCAGCACTTAATTCGCACAATACCTGCATTCGGCCGGGACTTTGACTCCCGTTTCTCAATGATCTCGCTTTCCGCATAAATTGTATCGCCGTGAAAAACGGGATTCGGATGTACGACCTTATCATATCCGAGATTAGCAATGATCGTGCCTTCGGTTAATTCTGAAACTGTCAAGCCAACGACGAGTCCAAGTGTGTATAAGCCATTCACCAATCGCTGGCCAAACTCGGTCTTTGAGGCAAATTCCTGGTCCACGTGCAGTGGCTGCGTATTCATCGTCAGAGCGCAGAAGAGAACGTTATCCATTTCGGTGACAGTCCGCCCGAGCGAGTGTTTAAATTTCATCCCAACTTGAAGCTCATCATAATATTTACCTGGCATAAAACCTCCGTTTGAATGTTTGCAGCTCTAAACGTTAAAACATTCAACTTGCAAACCTGAAACGATTTCATCCAGTCACAACCATAACCGCATAATAGGAAATGACGGATGCCGACGAATCACTTCTTCAAATCCCGCTTCCTTGAACATTTTCGTCGTACCGAAATAGAGCGCGCGATCTTTATCTCGTTTGACTGCATGAGTCATATCTTTTGGATAGGCTTCGAGGACAATCGCTCCATGTTTACGCGCGTAGGTAATTGCATGGGCTAGCAGTTGCTTCGTGATTTGCTTACCACGATGTTCCCTGTTGATGAAAAAACAACTGATCGCCCACACAGGTAATTCATCCACGGGTCTCCAGGTTGTTGAAGTTCTTACTCGTACCAACTGTTCACGTGGCGCAACGGAACACCAGCCAACGACCTGTCCGTTTACGTAAGCAAGCAATCCAACAGGCTGCTTTGAATCGACCAATTCCTTGAACGCAAATTCATTCTTTTCTCCAGCGTTCTTATCGTAATCTTTTGGGCGCGAACGCCACCACATGCACCAGCAGCCTCCCTGCGCGCCATGCTCGCCGAATAAACTGACCAGATCCATCCACCTCTCCGTTGTCAGTGGATGAATCTTTATCTTTTGTGTTGTCACATCACCTCAAAGCTTTGCCTTGATCAAACTTTTTAACTCAGCCTGACCCTCATCCAGTGTTCTTTCCAGCTCGTCGATGCGCCGTACTAAGAGTCCGATCTCAAATTCCGCTTTGGTATTGACCTGATGATCGATCTCCGCCGCGAGACGATCCTTGACCGACTGACGGTTCTGGCTCATCATGATCACCGGTCCTGCATACGCGGCTTGGAATGAAAGCATAACATTCATCAGGATGAACGGATATGGATCCCAATGTTCGATCCAAGCGGTCACGTTCAGCGTAATCCATATGACAATAAGCAATGACTGAATGATGATGAAGCGCCACGAGCCGATCGTATCCGCAACCCTATCCGCGACCCGCTCGCCAAGCGTCATTTGTTCTTCCACCACTTCATTGACATTCCGGCTCACCATGCGTCGCAGGATGGCATCGTTATCGCGCAGGCGCCCGCCTAACTCCACCATGACATCAATCGCGGCATGAGGATGTGTGCGGAGAAATTCAAAGAAGTCATCCCGCTCGAGAGCTAATGTGGTCACGGAATCCACCGCGCGGACGCGGGCTGAACGTGGTTCATTGGTCAGCATCGAAAGCTCACCAAAGAAGCTACCAGGACCCGCTTCGTGCACGACCAGTTCGGCCCCATCTGCATCACGGATAATGACTTCAGCATGACCTTCGGTGATCACATAAAACAGGTCTCCCATCTCTCCCTCACGGATGATGATCTGACCGGGCCTGAATTTTATCTCCTGCATAATGGCACGGATGTCTGCCACTTCCTGTTCATCCATTTCACTAAAAAGCGGAACTTCTCGCAGTTCGATTTCAGCCATAGCATCTCCTTCTTGTTTTATTGTCATGCTGAGCCGCTTTGCGGCGAAGCATCTCCACCTATGAATGGCGACTCTTCGCTACGCTCAGAGTGGCATACCCTGTGTTATTCAATCTCAATTAACGTCTGCTCACGCTCAACCGTTTGGCCCTGCTTCACAAATAACTTCTTTATGACCCCATCTCTTGGTGCCTGGATTCGGATTTCCATCTTCATCGCTTCGAGCACCAAAAGAGTCTGACTCTTTGTGACTGCATCTCCCTCACCGACATTGACGCTTCTTATCTGACCCGGCATCGGCGCGGCTAATTCGGACGCGTGCTCATGCCCCGTGCCTCTCCGCTTTGCACCCGACGATTTGGTCAACACAAACGTCTGTCCATTGACCGTCACCCAGCACCTCGCGCCATCAGGTGACACATATGCTGTTACGCGTTGACCATCGATCAGTAATTCCAATTGTCCATTATTTGCGCGGATGATGTCAACCTCAGCCGTTTTGCCTCCAATGGTGGCACGATACGATTTGCCTGAACCAGCAGGCATCAAGTCAACAGGTTGGGAATTTCCTTCAAAAGCAAACTTCACTGAACCGAATCTCCCAACAAGTGATTGGCGATATGTCCACCTGTCATGACGCAAATCACTTGTAATTGATTATCTAGTATTGTGTAGCGGACGCCGTAATGTTGTGTTTGGCAGTTGAAGGTAACATCATAAATTTGGCTATCGGGATGTACTTCTATAAAATCAACCAGTTGTTTTGTTGCCTCAAGATTATGGGATAGATTCTTTGCAGCCATAAACGCCAATCTGCTCTTCAAACTGGGAGCGATTTGCTTTGCCGGAGCAGGGTTTTCAAAGTAATGAATATTAGGGTGATTTGGATTTTTGATTAACTCTGCCAGCTCAGAATTTTGCTTTAGGTATGGAGCTAAGATAGTACTGGCAAGGATTGCCGAGAAAATTTCTTGTTTTGAAATTTTATCCATTGTTTCCCCCTATCCTAAAACCACTCGTTGCTTTCCACGGGCTATACGGATCAACCTCAGTTCGATTTTCGGTTTGTGATTGACGATTGACGATTGCTATATCCGCGAGCGCCGCGGCGATTAAACTCTGGAGTGAGGGAGCTTGCTCCCGTGTAGCCGACAACAAGCTGTCGGACTCCAGATTTTGTTCAACCCACCTTGTTGTGATTTTCCCATTGGAAAAATCAGAATGAGATAGGACAGCTTGCAAAAAGTCAATATTAGTAATGACTCCATGCACTACATACTCTTTCAACGCGGCTTGCATGCGTTGGGTAGCGATTTCTCGATTTTCTGCATGGACGATCAATTTCGCTAGCAAGGGATCATAGAAATGTGTCACTTCATCGCCAACGGTAAATCCTGAATCAACGCGGATACCAGGACCGCGCGGCTCGATGTATTGCAGGAGTTTCCCGGTGCTGGGTAAAAATCCGTTCGTGGGGTCTTCCGCATAGATACGGCATTCGATGGCATGACCCTTTTGAGTTAGTTCTTCTTGTTGGTATGGAAAATGCTCTCCCGCTGCGACGCGGATCTGCCAGTGGACCAGATCGAGACTAATTGTTAATTCGGTCACAGGATGCTCGACCTGCAATCTTGTGTTCATTTCTAGAAAGTAGAACTTTAACGTGTCAGGGTCAACGATAAATTCGACTGTTCCAGCGTTGTAGTAGCCAACTGCTTTTGCCGCTGCAACAGCGGCTTGTCCCATTTGTGCGCGTAATTCTGGGGTCAATAATAGCGAAGGAGTCTCTTCGATGATCTTTTGATGGCGACGCTGCACAGAACATTCACGTTCAAACAAATGCACGAGATGTCCATGCTGGTCGCCGAAGACTTGAAATTCGATATGGTGCGCGTTGGGGATATATTTTTCAATCAACAATCGTTCATCGCCAAACGCGTTCAACGCTTCTCGCCGCGCGCTTTCAATTGATTCGCCTAACTCACTTTCTTGATTGACAACGCGCATTCCTTTCCCACCACCTCCCGCCGCGGCTTTGACTAAAACAGGATAACCAAGCTCTTTTGCAGCTTTTCTAAAATCATCTTCTACTTCGAGCCCTTCGACTCCAGGAACAGTCCGCACGCCAGCCTTCTTCATCATCATTTTGGATTCCGCTTTATCACCCATCGCACGGATCGAGTCCGCTGAGGGACCGATAAAGGTCAATTTGGCGGAGGCAACCTTCCCTGCGAAGGAGGCGTTCTCTGAGAGGAATCCATAGGCCGGATGAATAGCATCCGCTTTTGAGTCCAGCGCGGCGCGTATCAAGACATCCGCATTCAAATAGGATTCTTTAGGCGCAGCCGCGCCGATGTGAATCGCTTCATCTGCCTGTTGAACATGCCGGGAATTTTTATCCGCGTCTGAGTAGACTGCGATTGTTTTGACCCCAAGCTCTTTGCAGGCTCGTATGATGCGAATGGCGATCTCGCCACGATTAGCGATCAGGATTTTATTGAACATTTATAAAAAATGCTGAATGAAATAGATCAATGTACTGATGATCAAGCCGGTGAAAAAATATAAGTATGCAAGGCGAATATATCTATATTTTGTTTGCAGTAAATATTTACCTGCGTAATAAATGTCCTTTACCATGATCTCGTAGGTCGCATCGGAATCGTTCATGATTTCCTCGAAGTGCCTTGCATATTCATCGTATGGAATATCACCATAATTCCCGAAGAAGAGCGGGCTGTAATCGTCATCGCGAACGGAATGTCTCTGGCGGTCAAACACTTTGACCTTTCCGATTACGGTCAACAACGCAAAGAAGATGGTGATCAGCAGGAAAATATCCAGACCAATAACAGTCAATGTAAAACGCGGATCTGTTATTTGCGTGAGAGAAAGCGATAATAATACCGACGATATACTGAGCAGAATATGTGCCTTTGTATCGGCCATCT
>Ga0081539_10007212_pt1 | contig 10230 bp, 12 predicted proteins | sample TabmetS4T2R2_FD_71023 | JGI IMG/M metagenome (GOLD analysis project Ga0081539, IMG submission 71023) | Tabebuia heterophylla rhizosphere microbial communities from the University of Puerto Rico - S4T2R2 | ecosystem: Host-associated > Plants > Roots > Rhizosphere ... | reverse complement strand
CCCCATGATCAACGGGGGTGAGGGGGCTGACGCCGACGTAAGGTCGGACCGTGAGCGACATGCCGCCGAAGCTGGCCGAGATCGTGGACGAGTTCGCCTCCGCGCCCCGAGACGTCGTTCTCGAGATGCTGCTGGAGTACTCGGACGAGGTGCCGCCACTGCCGCCCGAGATGGCCGCGCACAACGGCATGGAACAGGTGCCGGAATGCCAGACCCCGTTCTTCCTCAAGGCCGAGGTGCAGCCGGACGACACGGTCACCACGTACTTCGACTGCCCGCCCGAGGCCCCGACCACCCGGGCGTTCGCCGGCATCCTGGCGGACGGCTTGGCGGGTGCGACGACCGGCGAGATCCTGGCCGTTCCGGACGATCTCTACGCCCGGATGGGGCTCGCCACCGCGATCAGCCCACTCCGCATCCGCGGCGGCTCGGCCATCCTCGGGCGCCTCAAGCGGCAGGTCCGTGAACAGGTTTCGTAAGTGCTCGCAGGCAACCCGGTCCGGGCGCCGGTCGCCAGCGGATGTCCCGGGCGTTCGCGGTGCAGGTTGCGTTAGATGGGAACAGGTGTGGACGTTCAAGTCTGGTCCGATGTCGTCTGTCCATGGTGCTACATCGGGAAGCGCCGGCTCGAGAAAGCCCTCGACGGATTCGAGTACGACGTCAGCGTGACGTACCGGGCATTCCAGCTTGACCCGACACCGGTGCGGACGCCCGTGCCGCTCAGGCAGGCGCTCGCCGCGAAGTTCGGCGGCCCGCAGCGCGCCGAGCAGATGTGGGCGCACGTCACCGCGCTGGCCGCAACCGAAGGACTGCGCCTGAACTTCGAGCGCGCGATCAATGCCAACACGTTCGACGCGCACCGGCTGGTCGCCTGGGCGACCGGGCAGGGCCGCCAGGCCGAGATGGTCGACGCGTTACAGCGCGCGCACTTTACCGATGGAGTCGACGTCGGCTCGCGTGCCGCCCTGGCGAAGGTGGCCGCCTCGGTTGGACTGGACCCGGCCGCCGCGTACCGCGCACTCGAATCGGGCACCGGCGCCGCCTCGGTACGGGCCGATCAGGCCGAGGCCCGCGATCTGGGCATCAGCAGCGTGCCGACGTTCGTCGTCGACTACCGGTACGCGATCCAGGGCGCCCAGGAGCCGGCGACGCTGCGTGCCGCGCTGGAGGAAATAGCCCGCCGGGAAGATGTCGAGGCGAGGTGATGAGGTTCCACGTGAAACCGTCCATCCACGACGGTCAGTGGCTCGAGGCGGGATTGGCAGCTCAGCTCGGCGCAGCTTGGTGATCCCGGTCGGCGCAGCCACTTGGCCAGGCCTGGCGATTCCGTCCGGTGGGCACCTCACCCCGCCCAGCGACTTAGTCCGTGTAGCGACTCAGGCGGACTCAGCAGGTTACCGGCGCGGCCAGGCGCGGCGACCCAGCTGGCTTGGTGAACCCACCGGCTTACCGACTCAGCCCGGCTTACCGACTCAGCCCGGCCCACCGACACAGCCCGGCCCACCGACACAGCCCGGCTCACCGACTCAGCCCGCTTCCTGGGCAAGGCCCTCGATGACCTCCGCCCCGGGCAACGCCCCGAGGGCCGGGCCGGCGATCGCGATCTTGCTGTGCCGTACGCCGGACCCGATGATCACGTGCGGTGCCGCCACCACGCGGGCGTCCACCAGCACCGGCCACGATGGGGGCAGGCCGATCGGGGTGATCCCGCCGTACTCCATGCCGGTAAGCCGCACTGCCTCGTCCGTCGGCGCGAAGCTCGCCTTCCGGGCGTCGAGGAACCGGCGCACCGTGCCGTTCACGTCCGCCCGGGTCGTCGCCAGGATCACGCACGCCGCGTACCGGATCACGTCAGCCCGGCGTCCCGCCACGATCACGCAGTTCGCCGACTCCTCGAGCCGGATCCCGTACGCCTCACAGAACGCGGCCGTATCCGCCAGATCGGGGTCGATCGGCGCCACCATGACCTGATCGCCGTCGACCGGTGCCTCCGCGGGCCAGACCTCCAGTGCCTTGGCGACCGGGTCGGCGAGCAGATCCAGCCGGGTCTGCGCGGGTTCGAGCTTCAGGCTTCCCATCACGTCCGCCATCCTCGCCTAATACCGGTTCGCCAGAAAGTCGCGCCAGGTCCGGCGTCCCATGGGCTGGGAGCCGGTGGTCAGCGCCCGGGCCCCGGACAGCCCTCCGCGATTTGCCCGGCAGTCGCACCGACCAGATCGGGTGAGATGGCCGCGAGCCGCGCGAGATCGTCCCACCCACCAGAGTCGCCGACGACCAAGACGCTCGACACCGCCGTACCACCTGGGCAAAACGGGTGAGCCGGGGACGGCTGGCGGTCCGTCCCCGGTCTCCCTCCCCGTTTGGATTTGACGTCTATGCCAGCCAGCCATCGCGGGTGGGTGGCATGTCACTGGCGCCGTCGCGGTGGGTCCGCACCGCGAGCACCTGGTTGACGCCGATACGCCCATGCTCGAACGCCAGCGCCGACGCGGCCATGTAGAGCCGCCACACTCGAGCCCGGCCGGCGCTGGTCAGGCGTACCGCGCGGGACCAGTCGGCCTCCAGGTTCGCTACCCAGGCACGCAGCGTCCGGGCGTAGTGCTCGCGCAGCGCCTGCACGTCGCGTACCTCGAAACCGGCCTCCTCGATCAACGAGACGGTGGTGCCGATCGGTACGAGTTCGCCGTCCGGGAACACGTACGCGTCGATGAACGACCGCCCGTTCCCCTTCGGTTGCGGGTGTATCGCGGCGATCTGGTGGTTGAGCACGCGTCCACCCGGCTTGAGCTGGCCGTACAGGATCCGGGCGTATTCGACGTACGGCTGTGTCCCGACATGCTCGGCCATACCGATACTGGAGATCGCGTCGAACGGCCCGTCGTCCAGGTCTCGGTAGTCCTGCACCCGGATCTCCACCAGGTCGGACAGGCCCGCCTCGGCGACCAGCTTGCGGGCGTAGTCGGCTTGCTCCGACGAGAGGGTGATGCCGAGTACGCGGACCCCGTACTCCCGCGCCGCATGCATCGCCAGGCTGCCCCAGCCACAGCCGACGTCGAGCAGGCGCTGCCCCGACCGCAGGTCCAGCTTCCGGCAGATCAGGTCCAGTTTGTCGCGTTGCGCGTCGGCCAGGTCGTAGTCCGGTCCGGTACCGGTCCAGTACGCGCAGGAGTAGACCATGCTCGGGCCGAGCACGATCCGGTAGAACTCGTTGCCCACGTCGTAGTGCTGGCTGACCGCCTGCCGATCTCGGCCCTTGCTGTGCCGCGTGCCGGAGACCACCATCTCCTCCGGCGGGGGCTTGGGCTGCATACCGATGATCCGGAGCCGGATCAGGTCGCCGGCGACCGCACGGATCGGCAGACCGTGGATCTCCGGTGAACGCCAGATCAACGCGGCGAGGCGGCTCAGGGCGTCGTACAGGTCTCCTTCGACGTCGATCTCACCGGAGACGTACGCCCGCGCGAGGCCGAGTTCGTTGGGTTGCCACATGAGCCGGCGCAGCGCCCGCCGGTGGTGCACCACGAGGATCGGCGTACCGGTGGGGCCGGCCTCGGAACCGTCCCACGCGCGCAGGCGTACCGGAATAGGGGTTTGAAGTAGGTTTTCGAGCAGTACCGCGAGCTTGGCGGCTATCGCGTCGATCGGCATCGCATCGAACCTCCCATGGCAGCCGGTCGCGCCCGGGATCCCGCTCGGCCTTCACCCCGCAGGTGGCGGCACGCGGGTGTCCGTCCGCGCGGCCGTTAGTCCAGCTAACTATGTCTCTCGAAATTTGTATGCACCAGCCGGTGCCGCGAAGCTGATTGATTACTCACAGCGGGCTGCCGAACCGGACTTGGTTGCCGTCCGGGTCGGTCAGGACGAATTCGCGCAGGCCGTAGTCCTGAACCGCGATCGGCCCGACGCCCGCCACACCGCGTTCCCGCAGCATTTTCCACAGCTTCATCGCGTCGCCGACGTGGATGAAGCAGGCGCCCGGAACCCTTCCGGGTTGCGTCTCGACGTGCAGTTCGGCGTCGCCGCTGCTCAGCAGCAGGTAGCCGTCGTGCCGTCCGCTCTCCTGGAATCCGGCCGCCGCGTAGAAGGCCGCGGTCTGGTCCAGGTCGGTGCTGGCCAGGACCGGGATCGCGGTACGCGCGGCAGTGGACGGAAGCCGCCCGACACTCCGGACCCGGCGGATCAGCCGGGGCAGGCGCACCCGGATCACCGACCACCAGCGGCCGGCCCGCTTCCCGGCCCAGTGAGCGCACGCCGCGCAGATGTAGGTGCCCTGCGTGACACCCAACTCGGCGACCCGGTCGACCGGAAACTCGAGGCCGCAACAACCGCAGGTTACGAGACCGGGCGAGCCGGTAGGTGCGGTCATGATCCGTTCCGTTCACGCAGGGCGGCGACAAGATCAGCCAGATCGGGCACGCCGCTCAGACCGTTCCCGCCGCGATAGATCCGGCAGGTCAGCTCTTCCGAGACCGCGCCCCCGGGGAGCAGATCTATGCCATCCACCAGGATGGTTGGAGATCCCCGGAATCCGGGAACATTGGCAGATTCGACCGAGACGAAGTCGATGGGTACGGCGGAATGGCCGAGCCCGTCGAGCGTCGCCCGCAGCCGGCGGCCCGCTTCCGGCCAGCTCGGGCAGTCCGCGAAGTACAGCAGCGACGCCTGCACGGTTCGATCATCCGCCTGCACGCGGGCCAGCGGAACCCAAAGCAGTAGGGGATCGTCAGTCCGCCGGACGCTTGTCGCCGGCTGCCTGGGCGGCCCGAGCCTTCGCGACCAACTCGACCGCCCGCGTCGTCCATGCCGCGATCACCTGTGCCTGCGCTTCGCGATCGGGACCCAGAACGCCGATCGGCTGTCCGGCCTCCTCCAGATCATCCAGGGTGAGCGTGCGTCCCCGCTCGGCCGCAGTGACGATCGCGTCCGCTATCCGGGTGCGGGCCTCGCGGTCGGAGTCCTCGTCCGGTGGGTGACCCATGATCGAAAAGTACAGCCCGGGCTACGCCGGTGTAGCGAGTTCGGCAAGATCGCCTCTGCTGATCTGCGTTGAGTGCCACGCCATGCAGGATGTGCCGGTGGATGAAGCCGAGGAACTGCTGGTATGCGACCTGTGCGGTCGTCGGTTCGACGCTGAGGACGAGCCAGCATGGCTCGGCGTGGAGATCTTCCGGCCCGAAGGCGATTGGATGAACGTGGTGTTCTGCCGGCAGGAGCACGCAGCCGAATGGCTGGCGAGGCCGCTGCCGCCGGTCCGTCCGCCCGGTGTACTGCCCCGAACGATGAAGAACAGACTCGTCGATTGGTCGATCGCCGCACTTTTCCTCTTTGCCCTTGGGCTCATGCTCCTCGGGTCGTACACACTGATCCGGCTTCTCGGCGGCTGGGACTGATGTCACGATCACACTTCTGACCTTCAGCCAACGCTGGGTGCCTCGCCGCGGTCGTTGACGGGTGCGCGAGTCGCGATGCGGCCGACCGCCGGCCTTTGGGAATGCACTGGACGCCGTTCGTAACGTCAGAGCATGACGACGGCGAGCTCGCGCTGATCCGGGATGTAACGACGCAGCCAGCCTGTTCTCCGGCGGACTGGCTACCACTCGGGCGATCCGAACCGACTACGAGGACGCCGCGATGGTCTTGTCGCTGCTCGCCCTCAGCACCGAGAAGGTGCTCAAGGTCACCAGCGACCCGGTCCTCCCGAACCTGCTCGAAACGCTCGAACGGTTCGGGGAGCTGGCCGACATCGCCTCGATCGAGCACGCCGTGGCCTAGGCCGTCCGCCCGGCATGATCATCGGCTCTCCGGGCATGGTGGTTCTCATGCTTCGGGTGCCGCGCGGCCCCGCGCGCTACGCGGCTGACGGTGATGGTGTGAGCACGCCTGGCTGAACAGCGACACAACACCAACGGCAGAAGGGTCGCAACTGCGATGAGCGTGATGTACGACTTCAACGGCCAGGTAGCAATCGTCACCGGCGCCAGCGCGGGCATGGGAGCGGCTACCGCGCGGGCGTTCGCCGAAGCAGGCGCATCGGTGGTGCTCGCCGACATCAACCAGGACGCGGTCGAGCAGACGGCCCAAGGACTCACCGAGGACGGTTACCGGGTGCTTCCCATTGCATGCGACGTGGCAGACGAGCGGCAGGTCGCCGTCGTCGTCGCCAGGACTGTCGAGGAGTTCGGGCGGCTCGACATGGCGTTCAACAACGCCGGGATCATGATCCCGCCCTCCGATGCCGCCGATGAGCCCGCTGAGGCGTTCGACCGCGTCATGGCCGTCAACCTGCGGGGGGTCTGGGCCTCGATGAAGCATGAACTCGCGCAGATGCGGCAGCAGGGCTCCGGCGCGATCGTCAACTGCTCCTCGCTCGCCGGACTCGTCGGGGACCCGCGACGCGCTTCCTACGACGCGACGAAGCACGGCATTCTCGGCCTGACGAAGAGCGCGGCCCTGGAGTACGCCGCCCGGGGTGTCCGGATCAACGCTGTTTGCCCGGGCACGATCGAAACGCCCATGGTCGAGCGCATGATCGACGCCGGAGAGCTGAGCCTGGCAGCCGCGCTCGCCGCGACGCCGATGGCGCGCCTCGGGAAGGCAGAGGAGATCGCCTCGGCCGTCCTCTGGCTATGCAGTCCGGGGGCCAGCTTCGTCACGGGAATCGCGCTTCCGGTCGACGGTGGATACACGGTGCAATAGCCGCTCAACAGCTGGCGGTTGGCGCGGCCCCGCAGCTTTCTTCCCTCTTGCTGGTGGAGCCCAGGGGACTTGAACCCCTAACCCCCGCCTTGCAAAGGCGGTGCTCTGCCAGTTGAGCTAGGGCCCCGGTTACCCGGCCGTCAGCGGAGGTCGGGGGCGGTGGTGGCCTCGTGCCAGAGGGCGCGCTCGTCGCTGGAGGCCTTGACCCTCCTGACGATCAGCGCCGCTGCGCCGAGGACACCTGCCACGATCAGAAGCTTCTTGAACATGAACGTCCCTCACGATATGCGCGAATTGACGGGAACGGTGGGGCTAGATGGAATCGAACCATCGACCTCAGAGTTATCAGCTCTGCGCTCTAACCGACTGAGCTATAGCCCCGTTGCGTGCGACAACGAAGGTTACCGTACGGCGCTCCGGTCACCCAAATCGGGCCCGCGCGGCGACGCGACCTCGCCGGCTTACCGGTGTACCGGATCAGTCGCGCTCAGCCAGCGTCAGTTCGACACCGCCGACCAGGTCCGCGCACACGTTGTAGACGAACGCCCCCAGCGTGGCCAGTGCCGTGAACAGCACCACGTTCACCGCGCCGATCAGCATCGACGTGCCGATGACACCCCAGGCGGTGATCCGGAACGGGGCGGTCGCCTGCGCACCCGAGCCGCCGCTGGCGTTCACCAGGTCACTCAAGCTCTTGTTGACCTCGGCCCAGACGCCCATGGCGTCCAGCGCCAGGTACAGCACCGAGGTCGCCACCACGACCACGATGAACAGCACCACCGAGACGGCGAACGAGAACTTCATCACCGACCACGGGTCGATCCGCTTGAGGTTCAGCCGCGCCCGACGCGGGCCGCGCGCCGCGGCCGACGAAACCGTGGAACGGGCCGACCGTACCGCCTCGGACACCCGGGCCGCCCCCACCGCAGCGGCACCCGCGGCGCCCGGGCGTTTGCCGGGTTCCGCGGGACGCCCCGGAGCACCTACCGGCGCGCCGATGCGGCCGCTGGTCGTTCCCGGGACCGGACCCTTGCCCTTGGTGACGATCGGCACGGTTGCCGAACCCTTCGCCACCGAGGGCGGACCCTGACGTCTCTGGTCGGACGGTGCGTCGCCATTGGCGGGCGGCTCACTCGGCGGCGGCGGCATGCCCGGCGCCCGGGTGAACTTCGGCGGCGACGGTGCGTCGGCGGGTCCTGGCCCGCGCCCAGCGACCTCACGCCCGACCGCGGTGGCGCCGGTCCTGTCGGGCTGCCCCTCGGCCGGTGACGTCGAGGTCCCCGAGCCGCCCGACTTCGCCGTGGTCTCCGTCATCAACTAGTCCTGTTCGTCAGGCTCGTCGGCATTACGAGCAAGCGCCACGATGCTTACGCCTTCTGGAAGGTCCATGAGCTTGACCCCCATTGTGTTCCGATCTCTCGTGCGCCGTACAGGCTTCACGGGAGTCCGGATGACACCACCATTGCTGGTGATGGCAAACAGTTCATCCTCCGGGCTGATCACGAGTGCGCCCACCAGTCCACCACGTCGCTGTGTGATCTTCGCGGTGAGCACCCCCTTGCCCCCGCGTCCCTGTACCGGGTACACGTCGATCGGCGTCCGCTTCGCATACCCCCCGTCGGTCGCCACCAAAACGTCCATGCCCTCGCGCACGACCTCCATCGCGAGCAGCTCGTCGTGGTCGCCGAAGCGCATGCCGATCACGCCGGAGGTGGCCCGACCCATCGGCCGCAACGCCTCGTCGGTGGCGTTGAACCGGATCGCCTGAGCGTTCTTGGACACCAGGAGAAGGTCGTTCTCCGGCCCCACCAGCGCCGCCCCCACCAACTCGTCGTCGTCCCGCAGGTTGATGGCGATGATGCCACCGCTGCGGTTGGAGTCAAATTCCTCGAGCCGGGTCTTCTTGACGAGACCCTTCTTCGTTGCTAGCACCAGGTACGGCGCGACGTGGTAATTCGAGATCTGGATGACCTGGGCGATGTGCTCGTCCGGCTGGAATGCCAGCAAATTGGCCACGTGCTGGCCCTTGGCCGCACGGTTGGCCTCCGGCAGCTCGTAGGCCTTCGCGCGGTACACCCGGCCCTTGTTCGTGAAGAACAGGATCCAGTCGTGCGTACTGATCACGAAGAAGTGGCTCACGATGTCGTCCGGGCGCAGGGAAGCGCCGCTCACGCCCTTGCCACCCCGCTTCTGGGATCGATACATGTCGAGCTTGGTGCGCTTGGCGTATCCGGTACGTGTGATGGTTACCACAACATCCTCCCGGGCGATGAGGTCTTCCATCGAGACCTCGCCGTCAAACGGGATGATTTGGGTACGCCGCTCGTCGCCGTGCCGCGCGACGATCTCGCCGAGTTCCTCCGACACGATGGCCCTCTGCCGCTCCGGCTTGGCCAGGATGTCCCGGAGGTCGGTGATCTCCACCTCGATCTTCGCCAGCTCGTCGATGATCTTCTGGCGCTCGAGCGCCGCCAGCCGCCGCAGCTGCATGTCGAGGATCGCGGTCGCCTGCACCTCGTCGATGTCGAGCAGCTGGACCAGGCCGCCACGAGCCTCCTCGACCGTCGGCGAGCGCCGGATCAGCGCGATGACCTCGTCCAGCATGTCCAGCGCCTTGACCAGGCCGCGCAGGATGTGCGCGCGCTCCTCGGCCTTACGCAGCCGGAACGCGGTCCGCCGGCGGATCACGTCGATCTGGTGATGCACGTAGTACCGGATGAACTGCGCCAGGTTCAGCGTTCGGGGCACGCCGTCGACCAGCGCCAGCATGTTCGCGCCGAAGGTGTCCTGGAGCTGGGTGTGCTTGTACAGGTTGTTGAGCACGACCTTGGCGACCGCGTCGCGCTTCAGGACCAGGATCAACCGCATTCCGGTACGCCCGGAGGACTCGTCCCGGATGTCCGCGATCCCGGTGAGCTTGCCCTCCTTGACGAGCTCGGCGATGCGCTCGGCGAGATTGTCGGGATTTACCTGGTACGGCAGCTCGGTGACCACCAGGCACGGCCGGCCCCGCGCATCCTCCTCGACCTCGACCACCGCGCGCATCCGGATCGAGCCGCGACCCGTGCGGTAGGCCTCCTGAATCGCCGCCTGACCGACGATCAGCCCGTAGGTCGGGAAGTCCGGGCCCTTCACGATCTCGATCAGCGCGTCGAGCGTGGTGGCTTCGTCGACGTCCGTGTGGTCCAGGCACCACTGCACGGCCTGGGCGATCTCCCGCAGGTTGTGCGGCGGGATCTTGGTGGCCATGCCGACCGCGATGCCCTCGGAGCCGTTCACCAGCAGGTTCGGGATGCGCGACGGCAGGATCGTCGGCTCCTTCGCCCGGCCGTCGTAGTTGTCCTGGAAGTCGACGGTGTCCTCGTCGATGTCCCGCAGCATCTCCATCGCCAGCGGGGCGAGCTTCGACTCGGTGTTGTGACTCACGAAGCCGTTGGTGACGAACGCATGGTCGTCCGTGTCCACCCGGATGCTGAACACCGGCCGTACGCCGCCGTCGGTGATCGAATCCACCTCGGCGAAGTAGAACCGACC
>Ga0081539_10007211_pt1 | contig 10230 bp, 7 predicted proteins | sample TabmetS4T2R2_FD_71023 | JGI IMG/M metagenome (GOLD analysis project Ga0081539, IMG submission 71023) | Tabebuia heterophylla rhizosphere microbial communities from the University of Puerto Rico - S4T2R2 | ecosystem: Host-associated > Plants > Roots > Rhizosphere ... | reverse complement strand
CCTCGTGTTGAAGACAAGGTCACCAAAGTTCTCTTTCAGGATGTCTACGGCCTCCCGCGAGTGCAAGAGGCGCTTGTCGAACATCGTCGGGAGGATCCCTTGGATCTCGACGTCAGGGTTGAGGTTCTCGCGGATCATCGAGAGGGTGTTCTCGAGCTGCACGAGCCCGCGCAGCGAGAGGTACTCGCACTGGACGGGGACGATGACGCCGTTCGATGCGACGAGTGCGTTGATCGTGAGCAGCCCCAGCGACGGCGGCGTGTCGATCAGGATGTAGTCGTACTTCGGCTTGACGCTGACGAGCGCCTTCTCGAGGGCGCGCTCTCGGCCGATCATCGAGGACAGCGCGAGTTCGGCACCGGCGAGGTCGATCGAAGAGACCGCGACGTCCACCTCGGCCTCGCGGATGATCTCCTCGATCGGGAGCTTGTGGACGAGCACGTCGAACATCGAGCGCTCGATCTCGTCGGGGTTCCAGCCCTGGCTCATCGTCAGGTTGCCCTGCGGGTCCAGGTCCACGACCAGTACCGAGTGCCCCTTCTCCTTGAGGGCGACTCCGAGGTTCAGCGTGGTGGTCGTTTTCGCCACGCCACCCTTCTGGTTGGCGAACGCGATGACCCGGGCCATAGACGGTTCCTTCTTAGTGGACGATGCGCGTGTGTTGGGACGCGGAAGTAGGCGTGAGAGCCCCATGTGGCGCTCTTTCAACCCAGAATAGCCCGTTCCTCCCGATGTGCCGCATGATTTCGCGGCGATCGGACGGTGGGCTACTGCGCGAGTCGGCCCGTGGCGAGGGTGCGCGTGCTTTGGTCCGGGGCTTGGAGCTGCAGGCGAAGGTTGAACTTCAGCGACACCGGCACCGAACTGATCAGGCGCGCGTCGCAGTCCCCCGGGCCCATGCTCGGCAGATCGAGAGTGCGCGTCGCCTGCCCCTTGCCGATCGTGCGCGTGCCCGCGACGGTGCCGTCGCAGACGACTTGGATCCGCGCGCGCACGCCCTTTCGCTGCGCCCGCGAGACCGTGGCGGTGAAGGTGACATGGCGGCCGGGGCCTAGCAGACCGAACGGGACGAGCTTGCGGCCGCGCGGTCCAAGCGTGCCGACTCGATGGACAACGAGGGGAGCGTTCGGCGCGGCGGGGAGCGCCTGCGGCGGCGTGCCCAGTTCGGCGAACATCGTCGCCTTCAGCGCATCGTCCGGCGGGGTCAGCCAGCGGATCGCATAGCGATACGTGGGGCCGAAGGTGATGTAGGCGTAATCCTCGGCAAAGATCTCGGCCACGCTGTGGTCCCAGCCCATGGAGTAGTTGAACGCGACCTGGTGGCTGGCGAACAGCGCCGCCATCCCCCGCGCCGCCCACCACGCCGGCGTCCCGTTTAGCTCCGGTACGCCGGGCACCGGAGTCGATGCATCGAGGTGATGGCCGTACTCGTGGATGAGCGTTCCCTCGATGAACTGGTTCTTGCCGGCCGGGATCATGATCGTCGGGCGGCCCGAGGCGCGCGTGTAGCAGGCAGCCGCCTCCGCACCGCAGAGCCCCTCGATCGCCTGGTCGGGGACGATCCGGACGGTCACGTTGCTGATCTCGTTGCCGTGTGAGGTAGCGCTCAGGATCGCCGCGTACCAGCTCGTGTCGACGTTGTTCGCGCGGACGTCGAGGGTGATGGGCCGTCCCTGAAGGTCAGCTGCAGTGACGATCGCAGCGCCGGCACCCGTGGCGGCGACGAGGCTGAGGACCACTACGAGTGCGGCGACGGCGGATTTCACGGCAGCGCGGCTCATCGAAACACAGGTAGCTGAGAAGTGACGAGCCCGGATGTAAGAACTAGGTAAGAATCGGCGCCGGGCGCAGCCGGGCGACCAGCGCCCAGATCCCGGCGGCCGCGACGACAACCGCGCCGACGAGGATGACCAGGCCCTGCGCCGCCACCGCGAAGGCAACCGCGTCGGCCTTCGGGATGCCGGCGATGATCAGGATCGCCGCCCCTGCCCCGGCCTGCGTCGCCGCGCCTGCGGGAGCGATGGGCAGCGCGGCCGAGGCCGCGGAGGCGCAGAGGAAGGCAAGCGCGAGCGTGAAGGAGCCGCCGATCGCGAGTGCGTTCAGCAGCACGAAAACGGCCAGGCCGCGGAGCGCCCAGGAGACCGAGATCAGTAGCCACGCCTGCGAGGCCGAGCGCGGGCAGGCGGTGTGCTCCTGGAGCCACCGGCCGACCTTCCAGCGGCTGATGAAGCCGAGACGCGCGATGCGCGGCAGGCAGAGCACCAGCGCCGCCGCGGCGACTCCGGCCGCTGCGACGAGGGCGAAGCCGGCCTGCACGCCACCCGAGTGGGAGGCGGCTGCTGCCATCGACGCCATCGGCACGAGTGCTGCGCTGTCGAGGAGCCCGACGACGATGAGCGTCAGGCAGATCGCGCCGAGCCCGGCGGTCTTCTTGCCGGGAAGGCGCCGGACGACCGCGATCCGGATCGCTTCGTCGAATCGCCCCGGGAGCGCCACGCCTCCAACAGACGCGGCGCCGCCGGCGGCTGCCAGGGTCAGCGCCTCGGGCCGCTGCTCAATGGGGAAGAGCCGTTGCCATCCCCACGCCTTGAAGGCGTAGGCAAAGAGGAAGAGGATTCCGGCCGCGACGACGAGGAGCGGGTCGGCGCTGGCAAGCGGCCATCCCGAGTCGGCGAAGTGCAGGGCAGTGAGCGCGGCAGCCGTCAGGGCGCCGCTGACGAAGACGGCGTTGATGGCGATGCGAACGCGGCGCGAGCCGGCGAGACGACGTGCTCTCCCCATGCGACTCGATATCGGGAAGTCTTCGAGGAGCCTGGAGATCCGAAAGAGTGACAGCGCTATGCCTTTCTGACGTCGGGAGGACTGGGTTCGCCGGGAGAGGCGTCAGTCCTGGGGCTCGCCGTCGTCGTATCGGAGCGGCTCCAACCGGGCGATGAGGCCAAGACCCCGCCAGTAGATCTTGTTCGAGCGAGGGTAATAGCAAACGTCGTTGGGTCGCCGCGTACCGTAGACGAGGAACGTGACCCCGGTCGGCCCGGCGCGGAGGGCGTGCGACACCCCGGTGCTCGGCGGACGGGAGACGACGTTGCCGCCACGAACCTCGATCGTTTCTTTCTCGGCGTCGTGCTCGAGGACGTTCGACGGAGACGGCCAGAGCTCGAGCTCCGCGGAGCCGTCGAGGAAGACGAACAGCTCCTCGTCGGCGGAGTGGCAGTGCGGCGGCGCTCCCTCTTGGCTCGCTTCGAGGCGTCCGTAGTTGACTCCGGCATGCTGCGCGCCCGCCTGGCGCGCGAGCAGTACCCAGCGGCCGGCGTCGCCTTCGTACGAGGACTCCGCGTCGTCGACGTTGACCGTGCGCGGCTGTTCGGGAGTTCCCGAGTGAAACGGCGGCGGTTGCGCCGGTGTTGCGAACAGCAACGCGGTCATTCCGTCGTCGCCGGCACGAAGCGTGGGTCGGTCGTGCGGCACCGGGTAGACGACGCAGTCACCGCTCCTCAGGGTGTCAGTCCCGCCGGACACGACGTAGAGCACGTCTTCGGTCTGCCTCTGCGGAAGGTGGCGTTCCTCGCCCGCGGTTAGGTCGACGCGAAGCAGGCTGACGGCGATCGCTCCGGCCGCTTGCGCGAGATCCTGATCTGCCTGGACTTCGTCCCAATGCGCGATCACTCGCCCTCTTCTCCGTCCCAGTACTCGAGCTGCTCGATGCGGCCGATCACGCCAACGCCGCGCCAGTACATCTTCCGCGAGCGCGGGTACCAGCAGATGTCGTTCGGCTCGCGCGTTCCCCACGCGAGGAACGTCATGCCACTCTCGCCGCCGCGAAACGTGTGCGCGTAGCCGGCGCCTGGCGCCACCGCGACGACCGAGCCGGTTCGGACTTCGTGCTTTGTGTCTGGCCATACCTCGAACGTTCCGTCGCCGTCGATGACGACGAAGATCTCCTCCTCTGCGGAATGTGCGTGCGGCGGACCCGACGTCTTGCCGGCGACGCACTCGATGTGCGTCATGCCCGTCCAGCGCGAGCCCGCTGCGTCAGCAACGTAGCGCCGCATGCAGCCGCCGAACGGATCGGCTTCGACATCGGCGACGTTGACGATCGTCGCGGGACGCTCGGTTTCTGGCTCGGGCCACACGAGCTCAGGCTCGCGATCCCACGGGTGTCCGTCCTGCACTTCGAGAAAGCCCGTGATCGACCACATCGTTCGCCCGCGCGGCAGCTCGCTGCTCGTGAAGTACTCGCGTGGGCCGAATGCGAGCACGTCGACCCGTCGTCGCCCGCACGGATCGTGTGCGCCTCGTGGAAGTTCTTGTAGACGATGCAGTCGCCGGCTCGGATCTCGTATGCCTTCTCGTCCATCCACGTCAACCCGGAGCCGGACAGGACGTAGAAGATCTCCTCGGACTCGCCGTGTACGTGCGCAGGCGTCGGCATCTCCCCCGCATCGAGCTCGAGACGATGCACGCCGCAGCGGTAGCTGCCCGCCGCGCTCCCGAGATTCGACCAGGTGCCCGCCATCTGGCCGCGCTCGTTGCGACGCTTTTCCACATCGTCCCAATGCGTGAGACCCACGCGGTCGACTCTATGCCACCAAGGCTCGCGGCAACCGGTTCGTAGCCGCGAGCCTCAGTGAACTAGCTCAGCTCAACGAACAGCCGAGGTTGTTGAAGCCATCGAGCGTTGTCGCAAGCGCCAGGATCGTGTCGCGATCATTGGACGCAAGCGCAGCGTTAACCATGCTGACAACAGCACTCGTCGACAGTGGGTAGTCAACCGCGGCCGAGTTCAGGTACGCCGCGGCTGCTGCTCGCAACAGGATGTTCTTCGCATCCTGCACTGTCGGTCCACCCTGGAAGCTCAGCGCCTGCAACAGCGTCGTCCCCGCGCTCCAACCTGTGCCGACGAAACCGGCGCCAGCCAGCGTCGTCGTCGTGGGAACAGGCCAGCTGTCGAAGTGCTGCGGCTGCTTCCAGAATCCCGGCGTGCAACCCTCGTTCCCGGACGGCGTCGTAGTCGTCGTCGGGGTCGTGGTTGTCGTCGGTGTCGTCGTTGTCGTTGGAGTTGTGGTTGTCGTCGGCGTTGTCGTGCTGGTGGTCGAGGACGTCGTCGTCGACGAGGACGTCGTGTCCGTGGCGAAGCCAGCACCGGTGATCACACCGGCGAGAGCGAACCCGCCGACGGCGAGCACGACCAGACCAACCCATCGTGCTAGGCGTTGCCTGCCTTTCTTCATTGACCTCCAGACCTCCCGTCATGAACGCAAAGGGTGCGGCTAGGACGCACCAGCGGCGGTCTCGAGGGCCGCGATGCGAGATCTGGTCCTGCCTCGGCTCTACGTCATCGATCACCCCCTCTCCCCTGAGAGAACGAGCCGGATCTGGACGTTAGGCAGCGCCTCCGCGGGCGAACAACCCCATTTCGTCTAGGTTCGTCGATCTGGCTGCGGCTGCCGCCAAGAATCATCCGACAGGCGTGGTCAGTGCCGCTGCGCAACGCTCGACTGCATTCCTCGCGCGATCACCTCCTTCAGTGCGTGCCCATGCCTCCGCCTCCTGGACGAGCCCGCGCAGCTCTTCCAGCAGGACGCCGGGGGGTGCGCCCTCGCGCTCGAGCGCCTCGATCCGGTCGAGCCGGGCCATTACTGCGCGGGCTTCGTCCATGCAGACGAACGTAGCCGGAGAAAACGCGCGTGTTTGTGCCGAAAACGCGCCTCCTTAGACTCTGGGAATGGTTGCGTGTCCCAATTGCAGCGAGGAGAACCCGGAACGCGCGCGGTTCTGCTGGTCATGCGGGGCCGCACTCGCGAGCGCAGCTGAAGCATCTGGCGAGGAACGAAAGGTTGTCTCCGTCCTGTTCGTCGACCTCGTCGGGTTCACATCAGCGTCCGAACAGGCGGATCCCGAGGACGTCCGTACGCGACTGCGCTCGTATCACGCGCGCGTGAAACAAGAGATCGAACGTTTCGGCGGCACCGTCGAGAAATTCATCGGCGATGCCGTCATGGCCGTCTTCGGCGCGCCGGTCGCGCACGAGGACGATCCCGAGCGCGCCGTAAATGCGGCGCTGCGCGTCACCGCCGCAGTGGAAGAGCTCGGAGGGCTCTCGGTACGCGCGGCCATCAACACGGGCGAGGCCGTCGTCACGCTCGGCGCGCGTCCCTCGGAGGGCGAGGCGATGGTCGCCGGAGACGTCGTGAACACTGCGGCGCGGCTACAGCAGCACGCGCCGGTGAACGGCGTCGTCGTCGGCGAGATGACGTACCGCGCAACGCGCGACCTGTTCGAGTACGAGCCGCTCGAGGCCGTCTCCGCAAAGGGAAAGGCCGACCCGGTCCCGCTCTGGCACGCGAAAGCGGCACGCCGGCGCTTCGGTGTCGACGTCGAGCCGGTCGCACGGACGCCCTTGATCGGACGCAACGACGAGCTCGCGCTCCTGCAGTCGACGTACGCACGGACGCTGCGCGAATCGTCGACCCAGCTCGTCACGATCACGGGCGAGCCCGGCGTCGGGAAGACGCGGCTCACCGCCGAGTTCCGGCGCTGGGTCGACGACCAGCCGGAGATCGTCTTCTGGCGGCAAGGCCGCTCGCTCCCATACGGCGAGGGCATCACGTATTGGGCGCTGGGCGAGATGGTCAAGGCCCAGGCCGGCATCCTCGAGTCGGATTCGCCGGACGACGCGCGCGCGAAGCTTGCCGTCGCGGTCGGGGAGGGGACAGCCGACGAGGACGAGCGCGAGTGGCTGCAGAACAGCCTGGCACCGCTCGTCGGCGCCGGCGACGGCAAGGCGGCGTCTCCAGAGGCGTCGTTCGGCGCGTGGCAGCACTTTCTCGAAGGCGTCGCGGCACAGCGCCCGCTGATCGCGGTCTTCGAGGATCTCCACTGGGCGGACGAGCAGCTGCTCGCGTTCGTCGAGCACCTGGTCGACTGGTCCACGGGAGTCCCGCTGCTCGTGCTGTGCACGGCGCGTCCAGAGCTCTATGAGCGCTCGCCGGGCTGGGGCGGCGGCAAGCGCAACTCGAACACGATCTCGCTCTCGCCGCTCGGCCCCGAGAACACCGCCCGCCTACTCGCGGCGCTGATGCAGCGTGCCGTGCTCCCCGCAGAGACACAGACACGCCTGCTCGAGCATGCCGGCGGGAACCCGCTCTACGCGGAGGAGTTCGTCCGCATGCTCGCCGACCAGGGTGTCCTGACACGGGAGGGCGAGCTGCGCGACGACGAGATCCGCGTGCCAGACAACGTGCAGGCGTTGATCGCAGCGCGCCTCGACACGCTCTCGCCCGAGCGAAAGGCGCTGCTGCATGACGCGGCTGTCGTCGGCAAGGTCTTTTGGAGTGGCGCAGTCGCGGCAATGGGCAGCGTCGACGAGCAAGCCGTCCGCACGGGGTTGCACGAGTTCGTACGGAAGGAGCTCGTCCGAGGGGTTCGCGAGTCCTCCGTCAAGGATCAAGCCGAGTACGCCTTCTGGCACGCGCTCGTCCGAGATGTTGCCTATTCGCAGATCCCGCGCGCAGGACGCGCACGCAAGCACGTCGCGGTCGCCGAGTGGATCGAGCGGATGGCCGGCGATCGCGTGACCGACCATGCCGAGTTGCTTGCGCATCACTACGAGCAGGCACTCGAGCTGATGCGAGTGGCCGATCCTGAGGGTGACCTGCAGCCGCTCATCGACTCAGCCCGCCGTTTTCTGGAGCTCGCGGGCGATCGTGCGATGTCACTCGACCTCGCCATGGCATTTAGGTACTACCTGCGTGCGGCCAACCTTTACGAGGCGAATGACGTGCAGCGCGCCAAGCTGCTGGTTCGGGCAGTGGAAGGGCGGGCAGGATCGCCCGGCGAGGCGATGGAGCTTACGGACGAGGCCATCGCGATCTTCCGCGGTGTGGGTGACGAGATCGGGGAAGCTACGGCGCTCGTCGCGCTCGCCAGGTTGGTTTGGATACGCGGCGACGCCACACGCAGCAACGAGCTCGAGGTCGAGGCACTGGCGAAGCTCGAGCGTCACCCGCCCGGCGAGGAGCTTCTGAACGCCTACGCGCGACGGGCCGGCACCGCCTCGATCGGCGGCCGATCACAGGAGGCGCTCGAGGTGATCGAGAAGGCGCTGCGTCTCGCCGAGGAGCTCGGGTCGGACGCGACGCTCGCCCGTCTGTACCAGTACCGCGGCATCGCACGGAGCGACTCGGGCGACTTCGGCGGCGTCGACGATGTCCGCAAAGGGCTGCAGCTCGCGCTCGACTCGGGCGACATTGGCTCGACGGGCATTGGTTACAGCAATCTCGCCAGCAACATCTACCCGCACTCCGCGGCAGAGGCCCTTGATGTGTGGGAGGACGGCATCGAATACGCAGCCAAACGCGGCATGCCGGGCAATCGCCACTGGCTCATCGCCGAGAGCGGATCGGCGCTCTACGACCTGGGACGCTGGGACGAGGTCGTCGCACGCGCCTCCAACGTCGTCGAGGGGGTAGCCGCTGCCGGTGTCGAGTACGCCGCAGCGCTCGCGGTAGCGCCGCATGCCTTCGTCCTCCTGCACCGCGGGCGCGCCGACGACGCCGCTTCTCTGATCGACCGCTGGCTGCCGGTCGCCCGCGAGGCCGGCGACCCGCAGGTGATCGTTCCGGCGCTTGCGGCTCGGGCAGCGGCAGCCGCCGCGAACGGCGACCTTCGTTCCGCGGTCGAGTATCTCCGTGAACTCGACGAGCGGTCGCAGCGTGGCGCGAACCTCTACCGACCACTCCATCTTCCGCAGATCGTCTCCATCGCGCTTGCCGCGGGTGAGGTCGAACTGGCCACGATGTTTCTCGAGACCGCACACATCTCAGCGCCACGAGTTGTGCACTCGGTCGGCGCGGCGCGCGCCGCGGCGGCGGAACACGCCGGTGCGCTCGACGAGGCGCTCCAGCTTTACGAGGAAGCAGCGTACGGCTGGGGCGAGTACGGCTTCGTGCTCGGACGCGCGGAAGCGCTTCACGGGGCCGGACGATGTCTCGTCGCTTTGGGCGAGCCGCAGCGCGCAGCCGAACCGCTCGACGAGGCGCGCCGACTATTCGCGCAGCTCGGAGCCGTCGAGCCTCAGGCCGCGGCGGACGAGCCGCGCGCGGCCGATCGCGCGACGTAGCTCGCAGGCGGTTCGCGCAAACCGAGGATCGACTCGTCCAGCTTCTTGACGAGATCTGCGCGATCCCCGTGCATGAGCATCAGGACGATGGCACGGCGGACGGCGTCGGCATCCGGGTCGCCGCTGAGCCGGTCCTGCAGCTCCGCCCGGGCGCGCGGCGTGTCACCCATGAGGATCGCGCCGCGCACGGCGGCTGCCCACAGGCCGTCAGTCCCGGCCAATAACGCGGCGAGCGCCTCGCGCAGCTGCTCCGCCTGGAACGGGCCGTCCTGAAAGAGCGACAGTTCCCAGCGGTCGATCGCCTCGCCGAGCTCCGGATCGTCGTCGGCGAGCGTCAGTTTGGGGAGCAACTCGGCGGCAAGGCCGGCGCGGAACGAGTCGAGCCTTGTCGGCTCGCCCGTCGGTTGCGTGGCCGCGATCGGAACCGCCGGACGGATGCCGTACGGGCGCCAGTCGAGCCGTTCGAAGATCACAGGGCCTGCCGCAACGGGCGCAGCGGTCGCGAGCCGGATCGCGGTGACAGCGTCGGCGAATTCGGCCGGCGCGTCCGGGGGGTCGACGGCGCCGGGATCGAGTGCGCGCTCCAGCTCGAGGATGCTCAGGCGGTCTGGCTCGCGGCCGAAGTCGGCGGGCAGCAGCCCGTTGGCCTCCGGCCACATCTTCGCGAGCTCGCCTGTTGCGGCGACGCGGAGGCGGAGGCCGCCGCCGAGCTCGATCGTCGTTCCGCCCGTGGTGAGGCCGATGACTGGCACCGCTGCGCCGTACTGGTGTCCCTTGCCGAAGAGCGAGCGCTCGAGGTCGGCATAGGCGCGAGCGAACGCAGCGTCGTCCCAGTCGAAGCCGCCGCACGCTTCGGCCGTTTCGATCAGCAGCGGCAGCAGGACGCTGCCGAACAGCGCTTCATCTTCACGCGCGCGAGGACCCGCATGGGCGCGGGCGAAGATCGTCGCCGCCGGCTGACGCAGAAGCTCCTCCACGGCGAGCTGTGCGTCGGGGCGCACGCGCAGCGTGTGCGCACGCGCCTCGATGAACGGCTTCACGAGCGGCCGGTACTCGTAGAGCGCGGGCTTGTCGTACGCCTGGTGCTCCTCGAACGCGAACGGCAGCTC
>Ga0081539_10007210_pt1 | contig 10233 bp, 10 predicted proteins | sample TabmetS4T2R2_FD_71023 | JGI IMG/M metagenome (GOLD analysis project Ga0081539, IMG submission 71023) | Tabebuia heterophylla rhizosphere microbial communities from the University of Puerto Rico - S4T2R2 | ecosystem: Host-associated > Plants > Roots > Rhizosphere ... | reverse complement strand
GGCCCCGCGCGACCCCGGCCCCGCCCGGCCGTGCAGCCGCGGCAGCCTCTCGGCCGCCACGGCCTCAGGCGTCGGTGGGTGAGGACGCGCCGCTCGGCTCGTCCGGCTCCGGCGTCGGGCCGTCCGGCGGGACGTCGCCCGTCGAGGGTTCGTCCTCCTCGACGTCCAGCAGCGGCGCGAGCGACGGCAGCGCTGCGAGCGACGGGAGCCCCAGCCGCTCGAGGAACGACGGCGTCGTGGCGAACAACACCGGCCGGCCCGGAGCCTCCTCCCTCCCGGCCTCCTCGATCAGGCCCTTGTCCTGGAGGGCCCGCAGGACGCCGTCGGAGTTCACCCCGCGGATCGACGAGATCTGATGGCGGGTGACGGGTTGCTTGTAGGCGACGATCGCGAGCGTCTCGAGCGCGGCCTTCGTGAGCCGCGCCTGACGCGACGACAGCACGAAGCGCTCGACCTCCGGCGCGGCGTCCGGGTGCGTGAACAGCCGCCAGCCTCCGGCGACGTTGCGCAGGACGACGCCGGCCCCCCGCTCCTCGAGCTCGGCGGCGAGGCGGTCGCAGAGCTCCTCCGCGGTTCGCCGGTCGACCTCCAGCGCCTGGGCGAGCACCGACACGGTGAGCGGCTCGTCGGACACGAACAAGAGCGCCTCGAGCGCCCGCGTGTCGGTGGTCGTCGTCACCCCTGCCACTCCACGTGGATCTCCCCGAACGTGTCGCCCTGTCGGAGCTCGACACGCCCATCGCGGTACAGCTCCAGCAGCGCCAGGAACCGGACGACGATCTGGATCCGCTCGCCGCAGTCGGCGACGAGATCGCGGAACGACGCGGATCGGCCGAGGTCCTCGATCCGTCGCTCGACCGCCGACAGCGCCTCGGCCATCGTGTACCGGATCGGGGTGACGTGGAGCAGGTCGAGGCTCGGGGGCGGGCGGAGGAGCTGGGCGGCCAGCGCGGCGAGGCCCGGCGGGTCCACCTTCGTCATCGGGTCCGGGTAGAGGTGCGAGAGCTCCGGACCCGGCCCGACGTCCCGGGTGAAGAACCCGGCCTCGTCCTCGAGCCGCCGCGCCAGCTCCACCGCGACGCGTCGGAACGCCGCGAGCTCGCGGGACCGCGCGTAGGCGAGGTCGGGGGAACCGCCGAGGAGATCGTCCTCGTCGAGCTCGGTGTGCCGAGGCATCAGCCGCCCCACCTTCAGCTCGAGGAGGATCGCGCAGATCGCCAGGAACCACGTCACCTCCTCGAGGTCCCAACGCTCCGTCTGCTTCGCGTGCGAGAGGAACCCGTCGGTGATCGTCGCCACCGGCACGTCGCAAACGTCGACCTTCTGTTCGAGGATCAGGTCCGCGAGCAACCGGAACGGGCCGGAATAGACGGGAAGATCGACCGCGTACGCGCCCCCGGTCTCGCTCACGTGGTGGCGAACCCCATCGCGTCGCGGACGGCCTCGAGCGTCTCTCGGACCACCGGGCGGACGCGCTCGCGACCCTCGGCCAGGACCTTGGCCACGAGTCCCGGCTCGGCGGCGAGCTCGGCGCGCCGTTCGCGGATCGGCCGCAGCTGCTCGATCAACCGGTCGGCGAGGTTCGTCTTGCAGTCCACGCACCCGAGCTCCCCCGTCCGGCAGTGGTCGCGGGTCCAGTCCACGATGTCGAGCGAGAAGCGCGTGTGCAACGCGAAGATCGGGCAGATCTCCGGCCGTCCCGGGTCGCCGAGCCGGACCTTCTGCGGGTCGGTGATGAACGTCCGGACCTTCGCCCGGATCTCGTCGGGATCGTCGGCGATGCCGATCGCGTTGTCGAGCGACTTCGACATCTTCCGGCCGTCCGAGCCGGGGACGAGCGGGAAATCCGACAGCAGCGGCTGCGGCTCGACCAGCACCTCGCCGAAGAGGCGGTTGAAGCGCCGCACGATCTCGCGGGAGATCTCGAGGTGCGAGACCTGGTCCTCCCCCACCGGGACGTGCTCGCCGCGGACGATCGCGATGTCCACGGTCTGCAGCAACGGGTAGCCGAGCAGCCCGAAGTTCGCGACGTCTCGCTCGGCCATGTCGCGCAGCCGCTCCTTGTACGTCGGGACCCGCTCGAGCCATCCGAGCGGTGTGATCATCCCCAGCAGCAGCGCCATCTCCGCGACCTCGGGCAGGTCCGACTGGCGGTACAGGGTCGACCGCGCGGGGTCGATCCCGCACGCCATCAGGTCCAGGACGATGCCCTCGACGAGCGCGGGGAGCTCGTCCGTGCGGTCGTAGTGGGTCGTGAGCATGTGCCAGTCGGCCACGAAGTAGAAGCACTCGTAGCCCTCCGCCTGCAGACGCACGGCGTTGCCGACGTTGCCGGCCCAGTGGCCGATATGGAGATCGCCGGTGGGCCGGAAGCCGGTGAGGACGCGGCCGCGCCGCGAGCCTTCGACCTCCGGATCCACGGCGGGCGCGATGCCGGGAACCGTGGAGGCCATGCGTGGGCGATGATAGCGGCCGCCCTCGTGGCGCCCGGGAGGTCAGCGGAACTGCAGCGCGGTCAAGCAGTTGCCACCCGTCGCGGCCTGACAGATCGCCCCGCTGAGGATCGAGGCCAGGCTCAAGAGGAAGGTGAACACGAAGAGCACGACGAGCACGATCAACGCGAGGTACCGGTCGGCGTTGCGGAAGACCTCGCGCGCATGGGGTGGCAGGAGCAGCGCGACCAGTCGACCGCCGTCCAGGCCGGGGATCGGCAGGAGATGGAAGATCGTCAGCGACGCGTTCGCGAGCGCGAAGGTGGTGACGAGCAGCCCGAGCTCTCCGCCCGCGCCGGCGCGCACCACCAACCCGGCGGCGATCGTCAGGGCCAACGACGTCGCCGGACCCGCGATCGACACGAGCACCACGTCGCGCGGCACGCGCCGCAGGTAGTTGGTATCGATCGGCGCCGGTTTCGCGTACGCCGCCGGCAGGACGAACACCTGCACGGCCCAGAGCAACGCTTCGAGGCCGGCGAGGAACCCGGTGCCGAAGGGGTCGAACCAGCCCTTCGGTCGGAGGTTCACGCGACCCCACAGGCGGGGCGTGGGATCGCCGAGCTTCGTCGCCGTCCAGGCCTGGGCATACTCGCGCAGCGCGAGCCCCACGAAGAGACCGGCGACGAGGTACGCCGCGATCTTCAGGCCGAGCAGCGAGAAGTTGCCCACGTCACATCCAGGCGTGCACGAGCGGCGGCGGCTCGACGGGGCCGTCGGTGAGCTCCAGCGCCGCGAAGACGCGACGCGCGGCCTCCGCCGCCCCGTCCCGATCCCGCGCGTGGACCTCGCCGATCGACTCGCCCGGCTCCAGCCGGTCGCCGATCTTCGGACGGACCACGATACCGACCGCCGGGTCGACCAGGTCGCCCTTGCGGATCCGACCCGCTCCGAGCGCGACGCTCGCCAGCCCGATCTCCTCGGCGTGGACCGCGGCGAGCACGCCGCCCCGATCCGCCACGAGCGGCGCTCGCACCGGCGCCACCGGCAGCACGCCCGCCGGGTCGTCGACGACGCGAGGATCTCCGCCCTGCGCCGCGACCATCGCGCCGAACCGCTCGAGCGCGTCGCCGCGATCGATCGCGGCCTCCGCCCGCGCCGGCGCGTCGCCGGAGGACGCCTCACCCGTCGCCTCCAGGGCGCGCGCGGCGAAGGCCACGGCGAGCTGCCGGAGCCGACCGCCCTGCTCTCCCCGGAGCACCGCGACGGCCTCGGCGACGTCGAGCGCGTTGCCGACGGCGTCGCCCAGCGGCTGCGACATGTCGGTGACGGCGACGCTCGCCGACCGGCCCCAGCCGGCGGCGAGCGCCAGGCACGCCCGGGCGAGCTCCCCCGCCTGCTCGGGCGTTTTCATGAAGGCCCCCGATCCCGCCTTCACGTCGAGCAGGATCAGGTCGGTGCCTACGGCGAGCTTCTTCGACATCACGCTCGCCGCGATCAGGGGGACCGACGGAACGGTGGCCGTCGCGTCGCGGAGCGCGTAGAGCGCTCCGTCGGCGGGAACCAGGTTCGGCGACTGGGCCGCCACGGCGCAGCCCACGTCGGCCACCTGTGCTCGGATGCGATCGGGCGGGAGATCGGTCCGGAGGCCGGGGATCGACTCGAGCTTGTCGAGGGTGCCGCCCGTGTGGCCGAGTCCGCGTCCCGAGAGCTTGGCGACGGCCAGCCCCAGCGCCGCGCCGAGCGGCGCGAACAGCAGCGTCACCCCGTCGGCGACCCCCCCGGTCGAGTGCTTGTCGACCGAGGGCCGCCCCAGCCCCTCGAAGTCGACCGTCTCCCCCGACCCGACCATCGCACGCGTGAGGGCGAGCGTCTCGTCCTCGTCCAGCCCTCTCAGGAGCGAGGCCATGAGGAACGCAGCGGCGAGCGCGTCGGAGATCTCCCCCGTCGAGTAGCCCTCGACGAAGGCCCTGATCGCGTCTTCCTCGAGGACACGTCCGTCCCGCTTCGCCGCGACGATCGCTCGAGGGTCACCCATCGGTGAGCCTCCGATGCGGGTCGTCCCCGTCACGAGACGGACGGCGACCTCTCGATGAGGCTGAGGGTCGGGCGAAGTCCGTCGTTCGAGCCGGGTTGGCCCTGGATATCGACGTCGACGTGAGCTTCACCTCTGGGAACCGATCAGCTCCGCGAAGCTCGAGCCCTCCAGGTCGGCGATCCGGATGCCGAGCAGCTCGGCGGCCGTCGCGCCCAGGTCCCCGAACGACGCTCTCGTTCCGACGTCGTATGGACCGCCGTCGAGACCGGCGATCAGGAGCGGGATTCGCTCTCGCGAGTGATCGGTCGGTGGCGTCGTGGGATCGCATCCGTGATCGCCCGTCAGGAACAGCACGCCGCCGTCGAGGGCTTCGATCAGCTCGGGGATCCGCCGGTCGAGCGCCTCGATGCAGGCCGCGTAGCCCTCCGGGTCGTTGCGATGACCGTACTTCGAGTCGAAGTCCACGAGGTTCGCGAAGACCAGCGACGGCCCGGGCCGTCGCGCGTACCCGATCGTGAGGTCCACGCCGTGGTCGTTCGAATCCGAATAGCGGCCCTCCGTGATCCCCTGCCCGGTGAAGATGTCCTGGATCTTGCCCACTCCGTACGTCGCGATCCCCGCTGCCGCCAGCCGGTCGAGCACGGTGGGTCCGGGCGGCGGGACCGAGAAGTCGCGCCGCTCGGGCCGGCGGACGAAGGATCCCGGGTCGCCGTCGAAGGGTCGCGCGATCACCCGCCCGACGTCGTGGGGCGCCACCAGGATCCTCCGGGCGATCCGGCACCACTCGTAGAGGGTCGGCAGGGGGACGACCGACACGTGGCACGCGATCTGGAAGACGGAGTCCCCCGACGTGTACACGATCGGTCGGCCGGTCTCCAGATGCTCCTCGCCGAGATCGGCGATGATCTCGGTCCCCGACGCCGGTACGTTGCCGAGGACCGGACGACCGACCGCTCGCTCGAACGGCTCGATCACCTCCGCGGGGAAGCCGTCCGGGTAGGTCGGGAACGGTCGATCGAGCCGGATCCCCATCATCTCCCAGTGCCCCGTGGTGGTGTCCTTGCCCGCCGAGCGCTCGGTAGCGCGCCCGTGCCCGGTCCCCGCCTCGGCCCGCGGCTCGATGCCCTCGATGTCCGTCAGCAGCCCGAGCCCCAGCGCTCCGAGGTTCGGGGCATCGATCCCGCCGACCGCGCGGGCGGTGTTGGCCAAGGTGTCGGAGCCGGCGTCGCCGTACGCGTCCGCGTCGGGTGCGTCGCCGACGCCCCACGAGTCGCACACGACGATCACGACGCGCGGGACGAGCGGTTCCGTCACCGCGCTCCCGCGCCCTGCGCGTGGTCGATGCAGGAGCTCGCCCACGGCAGCGCTTCCAACCGTTCGCGGGCGATCGGTCTGCCGCATCGCTCGCAGGTCCCGTACGTCCCTTCCTCCGTCTTCCCCAGTGCGCGATCCACGTCGTGGAGGTTCGAGCGAAGCGCGCGGACGACGGAGATCACCCGGGAGCGCTCCTCGGTGCTGTGGCTCCGATCGGCGAAGCCGGCGTCGTCGGCGAACATCACGTCCTCGCCGTCGGGGTCCGCGCCCTGCGAGCGGATCTCCTCGCGGAGATGATCGCGATGTCGCTCCAGCTGATCGCGCAGGGACGCGAGCGCCCTGTCGTCGAGCCTCTCGCCCATCAGCCGGTGGCGCGCCGTGCCCGCGGGTGCGAGCGCTCGTAGACCTCGCGGAGGTGCTGCCGGGTCACGAGCGTGTAGATCTGGGTCGTCCCGACGCTCGCGTGGCCGAGGAGCTCCTGCACGACCCGGACGTCCGCGCCGCCCTCGAGCAGGTGCGTGGCGAACGAGTGTCGGAGGCTGTGCAGCGTCACGCGGCGATCGATCCCCGCCAGACGCACGTAGCGGGCGAGCAGCCGGGCGCAGCTCTGCCGTGACAGGCGGCCGCCCCGCGCGTTCAGGAACAGCGCGCCGCGACTGGTCGCCGACGAGAGCGCGGGGCGGCCGCGCCCCCGGTACGACTCGAGCGCCTCGCGCGCGAACGAGCCGATCGGGACCTCGCGCTCCTTCCCGCCCTTGCCCAGGACCCGCACGGCGCCGTCCTCGGCGTCGAGGTCGTCCACGTCGAGGCCCGTGAGCTCGGAGATCCGCAGACCGGAGCCGTAGAGCAGCTCGAGGATCGCGCGGTCCCGCATGCCGGTCGGCGTGGAGGGATCGGGCGCGTCGAGCAGCCGGCGGATCTCTGCCGGCGGGATCGGACGCGGGAGCGATCGCGGGAGACGCGGCTGCGCGATCGCCGCCGCGGGGTCCCGGTCGGTGACCCCGTCGCGGACCAGGAACCGATGGAAGGACCGCACCGCCGACAACGCCCTGGCGACGGAGGTCGCTCGGTACGGTCTGGCATCCGCCCCGTGCGTCGAGGCCGACACCGACGCGACGAACGAACGGACCGTCGACTCCTCGACGTCGCCGGGCGCGATGACACCTCGCCGCGACAGGAACGCGAGGTACCGTCGGAGGTCCCGCCGGTACGCGGCCAGGGTGTTGCCGGAGAGCCCGCGCTCGACCGTCAGATGATCGAGGTACCGCTCGGCCTCCGTGGCGATCGGGTCCGGCATCGAGGGGTCAGCCCAGGCCGTCGATCAGGGTGTCCAGCGCGACGTGCTCCAGCCCGTGCGCCTCGGCGACGGCGGCGTTCGTGACGGCCCCGGCGAACACGTTGACGCCGGCGGCCAGCGCCGGGTCCGCGCGCACCGCGGCCTCCAGCCCGCCGACGGCGACATCCAGGGCGTACGGCAACGTGACGTTGGTGAGCGCGTAGGTCGACGTGTTGGGAACCGCGCCCGGCATGTTGCCGACGCAGTAATGGACGACGTCGTGGACCACGTACGTCGGGTCCGAGTGCGTCGTCATGTGCGAGGTCTCGACGCACCCGCCCTGGTCGATCGCGATGTCGACGATCACCGAACCGGGACGCATCGATGCCACCATCGCCTCGGTGACGAGCTTCGGCGCTCGGGCGCCCGGGACCAGGACGCTCCCGATCACCGCGTCGGCCTCCCGCACGCGCTGTTCCAGCGTCAGCCGATCGGACATCAGCGTCACGATCCTGCCCTTGTGGATCTGGTCGATGAACCGGAGCTTGTCGAGGTTCTTGTCGACGACGATCACCTCGGCCTCCATCCCGGCCGCGATCCACGCCGCGTTCGCCCCGGCCATGCCGGCGCCCAACACCAGGACGCGCGCCGGCCGGACGCCGGAGACGCCGCCCATCAGCACGCCGCGGCCGCCGGCCTCCTTCTCGAGGAACCGGGCCGCCACGTGCGGGGCCATCCGCCCCGCGATCTCGCTCATCGGCCCCAGCAGCGGCAGCCGTCCGTCGGCCAACTGCACCGTCTCGTAGGCGACGGCACTGACCTTCCGTCGAGCGAGCTCCTCGGTCAACGCTCGGTCGGCGGCGAGGTGTAGGTACGTGAAGAGGATGTGCCCCTCCCGCATCCGGTCGAACTCCTCCGGTTGGGGCTCCTTGACCTTGAGGATCATGTCGGCCTCGCGCCAGACATCGTCGGCGGAGGCCATGAACGTCGCGCCGGCCCGCTGATACCGGTCGGTGGTGAGACCCGAGCCGTCGCCGGCGCCCTCCTCGATCACCACGGTGTGCCCGGCGTCGACGAGCTCGCGAACGCCCTCCGGCGTCGCCGCGACGCGGTACTCGTTGTCCTTGACCTCTTTCGGGATCCCGACGAGCACGTCGCCCCTCCCGTGCCGCGTGCCGGCCCGGTCAGCCTACCCCGCGGTCGATCTCGCGTCGGCGAGCAACAGCGCCAGGGCGGTCTTGGCGTCCACGATCCGCCCGGCTCTCGCCTCCGCGACCGCATCGGGGAACGGCCGGCGCACGAGCTCGAGCCCCTCCTCGGTCGAGCGCACGGGGCGGTCGTCCGTGCGTGCCAGGAACAGGTGCACGAGCTCGCTCGAGTGCCCGGCCGAGGGATGGAAGGTCGCCAGCGGGTCGATCGACGTCGCCCGATATCCGGTCTCCTCCAGGAGCTCGCGCTCGGCGCAGCCGGCCGGCTCCTCGCCGTCCACGTCCAAGAGACCGGCGGGGATCTCGAGGACCGCACGCCGCACCGGCGGCCGGAACTGACGGACGAGCAGGACGTCGCCGGACGGTGTCAGCGCGACGACGCCGGCCGCGTCGAGGGGACGGACCACCTCCCAGATCCCGACCTCGGGCCAGTCCTCCTCGTCGACGCGGACGTGTCGGCCGTCGAACACGCGACGCGAGGCGGCGGGCCGGGGCATCCGGCGCGTCAGGCGACGGTGACGCGGCGCGCGCCCGCGCGGTCGCGAGCGCGGTCCGCGGCCGCGCCGACGAACTCCCGGAACAGCGGATGCGGGCGCGTCGGCCGCGATCGGAGCTCCGGATGGAACTGTCCGGCGATGAAGAACGGATGGTCCGGGAGCTCGACGATCTCCGCCAGGCGGCCCTTCTGCGACGTCCCGCTGATCACGAGGCCGTGCGAGCGGAGCACGTCCAGGTAGGCCGGGTTGACCTCCCAGCGGTGCCGGTGCCGTTCCTCGACGACCTCCCGGCCGTAACAGCGGGCGGCGAGGGTGCCGGGCTCGAGGTAGCACGCCTGGGACCCCAGCCGCATCGTCGCCCCCAGGTCGGTCACGTTCTTCTGCTCGGGGAGCAGGTCGATCACGGGGTCCGGCGTCCCCGGCGCGAACTCCGAGGAGTTGGCGTCCGGGAGGCCCGAGACGTGCCGCGCGAACTCGATCACCGCGCATTGGAGCCCGAGGCAGATGCCGAGGAACGGGACGCCGCCCTCGCGCGCGAACCGGACGGCGTCGACCTTGCCCTCGACGCCCCGCACCCCGAACCCGCCGGGGATCAGGATCCCGTCGGCCTCGCCGAGGGCCTCCTCGGTGGCGTCGCCGCCCAGGTCGTCCGACGCCACCCAGTCGATCCGCACGTCGGTCCCGTGGTGGAACCCGCCGTGGTTGAGGGCCTCGGTCACGGACAGGTACGCGTCGCGCAGGTTCACGTACTTGCCGACGACGGCGATCGTCACCGGGTCGGTGGCCTCGCGCACCCGGTCGACAAGCACCTCCCACTCGGACAGTTCGGGACGGTGATCGTCCAGCCGGAGGTGCCGCGCGAGCTCCTCGTCGAGCCCTTCGCGATGGAGCACCAGCGGCACCTCGTAGATCGATCGCGCGTCCGGCGCGCTGATCACGCCGCTGATCGGCACGTCGCAGAGCAGGGACACCTTCTCCTTCAGGTTCCGCCCGATCGGCCGGTCGCTGCGGCACACGATCGCATCCGGCTGCAGACCGAGCGACCGCAGCTCCTTCACCGAGTGCTGCGTCGGCTTCGTCTTCAGCTCGCCGGACGGTCCGATGAACGGCATCAGCGAGACGTGGACGAACGCGCAGCGGTCCCGGCCGATCTCGTTGCGGAGCTGTCGCACGGCCTCGAGGAACGGCAGCGACTCGATATCGCCGACCGTGCCGCCGATCTCGACGATCTGGACCTCCGCCTGCTCGGTCTCGGCCAGCGCGCGGATCCGCTCCTTGATCTCGTCGGTGATGTGCGGGATCACCTGCACGGTCTTGCCCAGGTAGTCGCCGCGCCGCTCCTTGGCGAGGACGCTGGAGTACACGGCCCCGGTGGTGAAGTTGGAGCCTCGATGCAGGTCCTGATCGAGGAAGCGCTCGTAGTGCCCGAGGTCGAGGTCGGTCTCGGCGCCGTCGTCGGTGACGAAGA
>Ga0081539_10007209_pt1 | contig 10234 bp, 12 predicted proteins | sample TabmetS4T2R2_FD_71023 | JGI IMG/M metagenome (GOLD analysis project Ga0081539, IMG submission 71023) | Tabebuia heterophylla rhizosphere microbial communities from the University of Puerto Rico - S4T2R2 | ecosystem: Host-associated > Plants > Roots > Rhizosphere ... | reverse complement strand
TCCGTCGGAACGCCCCAGGGCGGCAAGGCGCTCGTGGACGCTGCGCTCGATCGATACGGCCGGATTGATATCGTCATCCACAACGCAGGCATCAGCTGCCGCAAGTCGATCAAGGACATCTCGATCGAGGAATTCCGCAATGTCCTCGACGTCCATTTGATGGGCGGTCTGCATGTTGCCCATCCCGCCTTTCCGCACATGTGCAGCGCCGGCTACGGCCGCATCATCCTCACATCGTCGATCGCCGGCCTCTACGGCGAGAAGATCATGTCGCCATACGCCACCTCGAAAGCAGGGTTGATCGGCCTCGCCTATGCCCTCGCACACGAGGGCGCCGCCGAGGGCGTGCATTGCAATCTGATCATACCGGCGGCGGTCACGCGCCTGTCGGAAGGCCGCGACACGTCGGCCTTTCCGCCGATGACGCCGGAAATGGTCGCACCAGCCGTGGCCTGGCTGGCGCATGAATCATGCCCGCTGAACGGGGAAATGCTCGTTTCCCTGGCCGGACGCGTGGCACGGGCATTCGTCGTCGAAACGACCGGTGTGTATCAGCCGGGCTGGACAATAGAGGATATTGCCGAGCGCATGGATGCCATCAGCAGCGCAGATGATACAGTCCGCTTTCCGCCGATCCCGTCCGGATTCAACGATCATCTCGGATACAGCTTTGCCATGGCACGCGCAGCAGCCCCGATACCGGCAGACCAGGAAAGCTGAGGATGAGCCGGCAGCTCGGCTTTCACAAAGCGGGTCAGGCGACCTCGCGATAGACCTCGCCGATCTTCTTGCCGTCCTCGAAATAGCCGAGACCATAGTCGCCCTTAATGGTCGTGCGGATGGTTCGGCGCTCATATTTGGCGTCGCAGCCTTCCACGGCGTGGAGCATCCGCCAATTGTCCCAGATCACCATGTCGGTTGGTTTCCACTCGTGCCAATAAGCGCTGGTTCCCTCGCCGCGGCGCTGAATTTCGTGGCACACTTCGTCGTACATGGCTTCGCCTTCGGGATCCTCATGATGCTCGACGCCGACCGACATCCAGGGACCGATGTGCAACACCTTCTCACCGGACTTGCGGGTCCAGACTGCCGGATGCATCGCACGCGGGAAGATGGCGACTTCTTTGAGCAGCTCCGCCGTCGCAGCCGGGTCGCTGAGCGCCTTGAAGGTCACGCCGAACCGCATCTTCGTGAGGCGCGTGTCGAGCGTGTAGATGATGTTCAGCTTCTCGATCTTGGCGAGCAGCTCCTTCGGGAACTGCCGGTAGAGTTCGATGCCGTCCATGAAGCCGGTGCGGCCGCCTTCCGGCGCGTTGATCGGTGCGCGCAGCACGCCGGCGCGATTGAGCTCGTCATTGTAGCAATGATCGAAATGCCAGGGCGAATAGCGGGCAAGAAGCTTGCCATTCATTTCGACGAGCCCCTCCGAGCTGTAGGGATCGTCCTTTGGAATGTAGTGCATGTCGATGACGCCTTCGGCCTCATCGCCGGCAGTACGGGGGGTGGACCTCGTCGGATGGTCCTTCAAGGGACCAAACACTTTGCTGAGTGCGACCTGCATCGTGCTGGTGGGCTCGATATCCTCGAAAACGATCATACCGCGCTCTTCGAAAACCTCGTTGAGCTGCTGGCGGACCGCGGGATCTTCGACATTCTGCCGCGTGACGCCGCTGATGCGTGCACCGAAGCTCAGGTCATCCTGCAAGGGGCGCACCGATATCGAACTCATTGCAAACCTCTCCTTGTAAATTTCCGCGCCTGCGGTGCTTGTCCGTCATTCTATCAACATGCCGCAAAATCTACAAAAACGAACGTTTTAGACAGAAAGCGGATGCGGCCGAATTTGGCACCTGCTTAGCACGTCTCGGCGTCAAATCCAGCGGAACATCCCAATGTCAGGTAGCAGTTCAGCCGGCGTTCACTCCGCGCAGCAAATGTCTCCTGCTTCGCACGCACATTTGACCGCGAGGGGAAGTAGATGAGGGTTGCAAAGCTCAAGGGCGGGCTCGCCGCTGCGATCCTGACCATGACTGGCCTGGCCTGGGCCCAGGCGAGCACTCCCCCGTCCGGCGCGACTGGTTCCGGCGCCATGAGTGTCGCGGATCTCCAGAAGCGGGCGATGGACCGCTTCAATGCGCTCGATGCCAACAAGGATGGCCAGCTCACCCAGGACGAACTGACCGCAGGCCGTCCGGCAGGAGGCAGCGGTAGTCCCCCATACGCCGCCCCAGGCGGTGCACCCCAAGGGGGAGGCGGAGGCTTGATGCGCGGCATGATACAAAGCGCCGATACGAACAAGGACGGCGCCATCAGTGCCGCAGAGTTCACCGCCGCGCTCGGCGCACGCCTTCAGCAGATGGATGCGAACCACGACGGACAGATCTCGAGCGACGAACTACAGACCGCGCGGTCGGGGCAACCGACGCAGTAAGGCTTCTCCGCTCCTGTGGTTCCCGGACCAAGCCCTCGTCGAAGGAGGCCTTGCAGGCGATCGGATCGCTATCATGACCCGATTAGATGGCTGACCAGCCCTGGAAGGCGGAATAATCAGGCGAGCGAGTGAGCTCAGCAGATATCCGCTTCCGCCACGACAGGCCGGCTTTCGCGTGTGGCGCGCATGCGGCTGTTGGGATCGTTGGGATCGCCGCAGACCACGACATGATCGTCGTGCACTTCGAGCAGGGTGCCGACAAACGGAAAATCCTGCAGGCTGCCGGTCACGCGATAGCTGACCGTGTCGCCCACTTTGAATGTTGCCGGATCGAAATTGAACTCGAACGGACAGCTTTCGTCCGCTCCACCCATATCCTTCACCGCATCTCTCCTTCAGATCCCGGCATACCATTCATAGTCGTGGCTGTCCTCCCAATAGCCGCCCTTGCCTCCATATAACCCTCCAAGGCTTGGCACTGCCTCGATACGCTCGACATACTTCGCATGCTTGTAGCCGAGCTGGCGTTCGACCCGGAGGCGCAGGGGTGCGCCGTTCGGGACCGGCAGCAGATGACCGTTCATGCCCCACGCAATGATGGTTTGCGGATGGAAGGCATCGATCAGGTCGATGCTCTCATAATAAGGCGCGTCCCCGAACCGGTCGGCACAATGGAACACGATGTAGCGCGCGTTCGCACGCAGACCGGCGGCATCGAGGAGCAGCTTCAATGGTACGCCATGCCATTTGCCGATGGCGCTCCATCCTTCCACGCAATCGTGGCGGGTGATCTGCGTGCGGATCGGCATGCGCCGGATCTGCTCGAGGGAAAGAGTCAGAGGCCGTACGACAAGGCCATCCACTTTCAGCCTCCAGTCCCTGAATCCGTTCGACATGTGCGCCTGGTAATCAGGCGTACCCGGCATGCGTGTGCCGTTCGAGCGGAAGACCGGCGACATGTCGCTTGGCGAGAATTCCCGCGCCAGCGCGGTCCTGTCGGTGACCAGCCGATGGGTACGCAGTGTCAGCTTCTCACCCGTCCGGAGCAGGCCGCGAAACGATTCGCTCTGATCGAGGCGATCACAGCCCGGCAGGATCAAGCCGCCTGCGCCCAGGCCCAACGAGCCTAACAACTTGCGGCGGCTGATCATCCCCGTTCCTTCCGTTCCGGGGGAAGCCGATACCAGCCGGTGATCATCGAGCGCACCTCATTCAACGGGCCGGCCAGAACGACCATCACCAGATGGATGACAATGAAGAGGAGGATCAGCATCGCGGCGATGAAATGCAGCGAGCGCGCCGACTGGCGGCCTCCGAACAGGTCGAGCAGCCACGGGAAGGCAGCATCGTTGTTCGGGCCCATGGTCAGGCCGGTCAGGATCAGCAGCGGCAGCAGCAGGAAGATGACTCCGAGATAGGCGAATTTCTGGAGGATATTGTAGCGCGCGGCCGCTTCCCCGCGCGGAAAGCGAAGCCGCGCATGATCGATGATGTCATGCCAGATATGGCGCGGATTCAGCTGCTCGCGGCTGGGCGCAAGATCGCGCTGCACGTGCCGGTTCGCAAAGCTCCAGACAAAGTAGAGAAAGAAGGAGAGCGCAAGCAGCCAGGCAAAGGCCAGGTGCCAGCGGCGCGCCGAGGCAAGGCTGTAATAGGAGGGTATCGTCGCCCAACCGGGAAAGGCGCGATGCTGGATCGCGCCCTGACTATCGCGCCAGTAGCCGAGCACCCCGGTGGTCGGAATCTGGGCCCGGCCGACGGCGATATATCCGGAGCTGTCGGTCGAACCGATGCTGAGCCAGGGCGTATCGAAGTTCGCCCCATATTGGCCCCAGTAGAGGCGAGGGTGCGCATTGAAGATCATCAGCCCGCTCATCAGCATGACGAAGACGGCGAGCGCATTGGTCCAGTGCCAGATGCGTGTGCTGAGCCGGTGGCGCTTTACCCGCTCGGGCGGCTGGTGACCCGCTGTGGTTTCTTCGGCGTCCATGGAGTGAAGGCTACCACAGGCTAAAGGCGCCTGCCAGCGAGCCCAGGGCATCGGTCCGATAGCATGTATGTATCGACGGTTCAGGCGGCTCTGACGGCCCCTCCCCCGAGAAACACCCGAAAGTTGGTCGCGGACATTGGCCGCCCAAGGTGAAAGCCCTGACCGGCATCGCAGCCCATCTCCGCCAGCAGCTTCAGGCTGGCAGCGTCTTCAATGCCCTCGGCGATAACACGAAGCCCAAATTCATGCGCCACATCGATCGTCGAGCGCACGATGATCGCGGCAGTCTCATCGCTTGTCAGCTCGCGGATCATGTTCTGCTCGATCTTCAATTCAGTCACCGGGAGCTTGCGCAGCTGCTCGAGGGACGAGAGCGAAGTGTCGGCATCAACGATGGAAATTCCCAGGCCCATCTCCCGCCAGCGCTCGAGCGCGACGACGTCGGTCTGGCGCCGCGGCATGATGCCGGCGAGCTCGATAGTGATCCGCTCGGGGGCCATGGCGCTGCCTTTCAGCATCTTGCCGACCTGGTCGACAAAACCACTGTCGGGCAGCAATGCCGGCGGCACATTGACCGAAACGCCTAACGCCGCGCCTTCGACTTCCCATTGGGCGGCTTCCTCTATTGCGCGAGCGATGACGTGCAAGGTTACCTCGCGTACGCGGCCGTGCTTTTCCAGCAAGGGAATGAAACTCGCAGGAGGGATCGGCCCGCGCACGGGATGCAGCCAACGAACCAGCGCTTCGGCGCCGATGATCCTGCCGCTCATCAGGTCGAGCTTCGGCTGGTAGGCATTCCACAGCTGGCCCGATGTCATCGCCGCATCCAGCTCGCTCAACAGCGAAAGATGCCAGTCTGCCTCCTGCTCGTCGTGGCCGCTGAAGCGATGCCAGCGGAGCGCCTTCCTGGCGGCGTAGATGGCGGCGAGACTGGCGTTGGTGACCGCCTGCTCCACCTGACCCGATTCAACGGCCGCGATGCCGATATTGAGGCTGATGTCGATCAGACGACCGCAATCAATCGGGGAGCGCATGATCCGGTCGATCGCTTCCAGGCGATCCTCGAGGCAGGCCTCATCGCCGGCGCGCTCGAGCCACGCCAGACTCACCTCGTCGATCTGGTAGATGCGCCGCTCCTCGTTGGCGATGGCGAGTCGTTCCGCAACCTTGACGAACAGCGCGGTACCCAGTGGCGCGCCCATGCTGGCGGCAATGGCACTGAAGCGCTCCAGCCGCGCGACGACGATCTGCGCCGCATCACCCGCCGCAAGCTTCAGCGCCTTGCGATTGGCGAGACCCGTCGTTCGATCGATGAGCGCATGACGGCCGCTCCATCTGCCGGCGAGCAGATAGATGGCAAACGCCACTACCGCTATCAGCGACAGGGCAATGAAGGCCATACCGTTTGCCATATTCGCAGTTGCGCTTGCCGTCCCTTCCGAACGAGAAGGTTTCCCATCGGGTTGGGCTAAACGAGGCGTGTTCTTAAGCGCTGAATAAACGACGTTAATGTCGTCCTAACGGTGTTTTATTTGTTGTGTATTACTTTGAGATTCGCAATCGAATTAAAGTATTCAAGGAATAATACTAGCACCCGACTAATTGATGGACCGTTCCAACCGGCTCATCAGACTGCGCGCGGGGCTCGCCTGAGGAGCCAGTCCGCCTTCTTCGAGGCGTTTGATGCGAGCATAGAGATCGCGGCTCGCCTCGATCAACTGCGCTGCGTCGCGCGGCAGGCGTTCGACCAGCTCCTCGTCGCTGTCCGGCGCGTTGCCAAGCCTTCGGACCGGCCGCCGCGCCTGGGCAATGCTCAATTCTCCCGTCTCGACGGCGCGCTGCGTCATGAGCCAGGCGATGACATGCATCAGCCGCGTGGTGACCTTAAGCGACTCGCATGAAAACCCCACCCGCAGCATGGGATCGAGCATCAGCCGCTCGTCGCGGCCGCGGCTGTCGAAATAGGAACGCGCCTCATCAGCGAGCACCATCGCCTCGACATAGAGCGAGTCGATCAGCTTGGCAGTCAAATGCGTTCCGGCAATGGTCACGGACATGGCGTCATTGTGCCACGCAGAGCGGGAATCAGGAACCGGCAAAGAAGGTAAACGCGCGTCTCAGGCGATAATGTCCGGAATCTGGGCATCTTCGAGTAGCGCAATTTCATCCTTCAGCCGCAGCTTGCGCTTCTTCAAACGCGCCAATTGTATCTGGTCGGGCACCGGCTGATTGCGCAACGCCTCGATCGCTGCGTCGAGGTCACGATGCGCTTCGCGAAGCGTGATGAGTCGCAAGGTCGCCGAATCGGATCGTTGGCCAGTCATCCCCTCAATCGGTCTACTCGTCTTGGCGATTTTTGGCTATAAGGAGAGTGTCAACGGATTGTCGCATATTATGGGGCGACCGCCGAACCAGGGGGAGACAGCCAATTCGGCAATGATCTAAATGGTTTCCAATTCAAGCGCGAAGGAGACGGGAATGCAAGATGCACATCTCTCGGCACTGGCCAGCAAGCACGCTGACATCGAGGCCCGCATCAGCGAGGAAATCCAGCGGCCGCTGCCGGATATGGCAACTCTCGCCCGACTCAAGAAAGAGAAATTGAAACTCAAGGACGAGATGCTCCACCACTAGGCTCTCGTCGACAGATTCTCGCATTGGCACCGCGACTGGGGCGAACGCCTCAGTCCCAGTGCACTTCTATTATCTCAGCCTCCGGATACTGGGATTAACTGCCGGATGCTGGGATTAACTGCAGGGAGCCAGGCACCCCTCGGTCCCTGGCACTCCTGGCGCGAGCAATTCGTCAGTCTTCGCGCGAAATCCGTTCCTGCTTTTCGTGCCGCTCCTGCGCCTCGACGGTCATGGTCGCGATCGGCCGTGCCTCCAGGCGGGCCAGCGAGATCGGCTCGCCGGTCACTTCGCAAAAGCCATATTCGCCATCCTCGATTCGGCGCAGGGCCGCGTCGATCTTGGAAATCAGCTTGCGTTGACGATCGCGGGTGCGCAGCTCGATCGACCAATCCGTTTCGCTCGATGCCCGATCCGTGAGGTCAGCCTCGCGAATCGGGCCGTCTTTAAGCTGCGCCATCGTCTCCCGGGATTCCCGGATGATCGACTCCTTCCACTCCAGCAGCTTGTTCCGGAAATAGACCAGCTGGGCCGGATTCATGAACTCTTCATTGGCACTCGGCCGATAGCCCGGCGGGATTTTGACGGGCTCAGAACCGGGATCGAATATGTCGTTTAACGCAGTCGCCATAACCCCTCCGCTCAGCATCGCATTGGCATCAGAATGCGATCAGTCCTTCCTGCAGCCGCTCTCCTTTCCGAGATGTCGCTGCTTGCCCCAGCGCGCCTATACCTTCGGGAAATGGCCAGCACAAGCTGTTCAAATCATGGCCGAAATGAAACACTCTCTTTTGAGACAGGCGTGACATATTTGCTGCTTTCACAGTCCTATATCGAGGCAGTTCTCCAGCAAATAGTCCTGCTTCGGACAGGCAAGGAGCTCTCGAAATCGCCCCGCAGGGGCGCCTCCCCGCGCACAGCCTTCCCTTCCGATTCGCGGCAAAGGTACGTATGCTTTCACTCAGTCCAAGCCCTTGGTCACAGCGACTTAAGGATCTTCTCGATTTCGGTAACAGGGTGCCCGGTCAGATCCTTGGCGACCTCGCCTCTGAGCCGTTTCTCCACTTCCTTGTGGTAATGCTTGCGAAGCTCACCGAGCGTGCGCGGGGGCGCAACGACGATGAGGCTGTCGAATTCATTGCGCAGTGCACGCTCCTTGAGCAGCTCCGCGGCCTCTACCGCAAAGCGGTCCTCCTCGAGTTGATGGAAGTCGGTCTCCGAATAGGCATGATGGGCCACCCCTGACGTCGCAAAAGCGCGGCCCGCGTCGTCCGACTTCAGCTCGCGGGTCGGGGAATCGGGATGCTCCTGCTTGCGATCGACCGCGAGCTTGGGGAACGCTTCATCGCCATCGTTGCGGAAGAACAACATCTTCTTGCCGTCAGCGACCAGGACAAAGCTGTTGTGCGGAACCCGCATGATCCTCTCCGATTGTAGCTGATCCATTGAGCCAACGTGCGACCGGGCAGCCGGTTGCCGCCGCAGCGGTCATGACCGCGGATCGACGCTGCTCCATCCGCCATGATTATCAGCGCCCTAGGAAAATCCTGGCTTTGTCCCTATCTGGGCGCGATCCATGGCACTGCAAATCCCCTCTCCGCCGAAAGTGGGCATGGTTTCGCTTGGCTGTCCCAAGGCGCTGGTTGATTCCGAACGGATCCTCACCAAGTTGCGCTCGGACGGCTATGCCTTGTCGGCCGATTACGACCAGGCCGACGTCGTTCTGGTCAACACCTGCGGCTTTCTCGACTCCGCAAAGGAGGAGAGCCTGGCCGCGATCGGCGAAGCCCTTGCGGAAAACGGGCGCGTCATCGTCACCGGCTGCATGGGCAAGGAGGCCGAGACGATCCGCGCGCGCTTCCCGGAGGTGCTGGCGATCACCGGACCGGCCCAATATGAAAGCGTGGTCGGCGCGGTGCACGATGCCGCGCCTATTCCCCCTTCGGCCTTTGTCGACCTGGTGCCGGAAACCGGCCTGAAGCTGACCCCGCGGCACTATAGCTATGTGAAGATCTCCGAGGGGTGCAATCACCGCTGCAGCTTCTGCATCATCCCCTCATTGCGCGGGGACCTGGTGAGCCGTCGCCCGGACGCCATCCTGCGGGAAGCCGAAAAGCTCATCGCTGCCGGCACCAGGGAGCTGCTGATCATCAGCCAGGACACGTCAGCCTACGGGATCGACCTCAAGCATGCTGCCTGGAACTGGCAGGACCGCGAAGTGCGCGCCCATATGACCGACTTGGCCGGTGAGCTTGGGCAGCTCGGTGCCTGGGTTAGGCTCCACTATGTCTACCCCTATCCGCATGTCGACCAGATCATTCCGTATATGGCCGAAGGACTCGTGCTGCCGTACCTGGACATTCCTTTCCAGCACGCTTCGCCCAATGTGCTGCGCGCCATGAAGCGGCCGGCGAACGACCTGAAGGTGCTCGAGCGGGTCAAGGCCTGGCGCACGATCTGCCCCGATATTGCCATCCGCTCGACCTTTGTGGTCGGCTTTCCCGGCGAGACCGAGGATGATTTTGCCTATCTGATGGACTGGCTGGACGAAGCGCAGCTGGATCGGGTGGGAGCCTTCCGGTTCGAACCGGTGGAGGGCGCCGCCGCCAATGCATTGCCCGATCCGGTGCCCGAGGAAGTGAAGGAAGAGCGCTACGCGCGCCTGATGGCGAAATGCGCCGGCATTTCCGCCGACAAGCTCCGCGCAAAGGTGGGGCGCACCATCGATGTCATTGTCGATGCGGTCGATGATGAGGGCGGCGCAAGCGGCCGCTCGAGCGCGGACGCACCCGAGATCGACGGCCAGGTTCATCTTCGCGACGCCTCGGGGATCGCCGTGGGCGACATCATCCCCGTCCAAGTCGAGGATTCGGACGAACACGACCTGTTCGGGGTTCCGATCGGCGCATAACTGTCCCGATCCGGGACCAGCCCGCACATTGACGCGCGGCATCGACGAGACGATTCTCGGTCTCGTGCATTGAGTATCCCGGATGGGTTTCGCTGCTGGAGGGCTGCCATGAGATACCTTGGTCTCGTCGTTGCTGGAACACTCGTCGCCGCGGCAGGCCTCGCCACTGCCGCCGCCGCATCGGGGTCGCTGGGCCCCGCAACCCATCGCATGGTGCCCGTCAATCAACCACCTGGGTCCCTGGCCCCAAGGGTGATCCACCGGCGCGGGT
>Ga0081539_10007208_pt1 | contig 10235 bp, 9 predicted proteins | sample TabmetS4T2R2_FD_71023 | JGI IMG/M metagenome (GOLD analysis project Ga0081539, IMG submission 71023) | Tabebuia heterophylla rhizosphere microbial communities from the University of Puerto Rico - S4T2R2 | ecosystem: Host-associated > Plants > Roots > Rhizosphere ... | reverse complement strand
AACTGGGGCATGTCTTCGGGTTTTACCTTGGGCGAAGTGGATTGCCGCTAAAAGTGCAACTACACCAAAGCAACGCCGCTCCCAACACGCCGCACCCAAAACCATCTTCGATCGTCCACCACAGCGGCATACCGCTGTGGTAATCGATTGCCACAAAAATCGGTCCCGCCAACAGGTAGGAAATGCCGTTGAGGATGATCAGCGGCCGAAAGCGTTTCACATCAAGCGCCAGGACCCACAAAGAAACGCCGTGCATTCCATACGTGTAAGACGCCTGCCGGATCATAAACATCAGCACCGGACCCGGCGGCATCACACCGAGCCCGAGCCATTCGTGTGAGATCTCCATCCAACTGCGTGGCATCACGACGGCGATAAAAGCGAGCATCTCGAATGCCCCCGCCAGACGCAGCAGTAGTTTCTGAATCTCCTCTTTATTCATACTGGACGCGCGCTTTCGCCTCCAGCGGTCGTAACGTTTGATAGATGAGAGCGTGAGTGGGAACGTCAAGGCCGCTTTCCTGCGCCATGCGCACGACTGCTCCATTCTGCGCTTCGAGTTCGGAAGGCTTTCCGGCGGCGATGTCGCGCTGCATTGAGCTGGTCGCGTCTGCGGGCAAAGCGTCAACAGCGGCCATCACAGTCGCGACTGAATCCGGCGGCAGTTTGACACCGCGCGCGTGGGCCAGCGCGTAGATCTCCTGCATCGCGCTCAACATTTGCGCGCGCCACTTGGCGTCCGAGCGAAGAACTCCAGCCGGCGCGTTTGCAACCGCGGCAACGCCACTGAAGGACGCGATGAAAAGAAGCTTCGTCCAAAGCGCGACTTGGATGTCCGCGGCAATCGTTATCTCCAAACCGGCGCGTTTGAACACTTCGCTGATCCTGGCGATGCGATCCGTGCGTCGATTGTCGAGCTCCCCGATGATGATTGAAGGCGTGAACCCTGCATGGCGAATGTGACCGGGCTCAACGACAAAGCTGACGATCCGGCAAAGTCCACCAATAACCTTTTCCGCACCGAGCTCAGCTACAAGCTGCGGCACTGCCTCGACGCCATTTTGTAACGGAAGTACGGTCGTGCTCACCCCGGCCAGCGGTTTCATCGCGCGTGCGGCTTCGGGCACTTGCCACGCTTTCACCCCCAGAATCACGAGGTCGACCGCGCCCACTTCGCTAACCGCGTCCGTAGCTTTCGCGGGATAGATCGTGAAGTCGCCACTCGCGCTGTCAACCTTGAGGCCGTTCGTCTGAATCGCACGCAAATGCGCGCCACGAGCAATGAAGGTGACGTCTTCTCCCGCATACGCCAGCCGGCCGCCGAAGTAGCCGCCGACGCCGCCCGTTCCGAAAACAGCTATGCGCATGAAACTCCGATTGCCGTGGTCCAACAGCCGAGTGCTGCCCGTCTTGACGCGCAATTACAGCGGTCGTAGCATGGCGACGTCCCAACCACCCGGACTTCTCCCAAAGGAGGGACCGATGACTTACATTCGCGAAGCCCCGTTTAATGAAACAGACTTCCCAACGCTCAAGCTAATCAAAGAAGATTACGGTTTCATCCCAAACTACTTCAAAGCACAAACGGCGCGGCCCGATCTCATCGACGCTCAGGTGCAGCTCATCGACGCGCTGCTGATCAAGGAAGGCGCTCTCTCACGCCAACTGAAAGAATACGTGTTTCTGGTCTGTTCGGCCGCAAACCTCAGCACTTACTGCGTGACCGCGCACTGCGAAATCGTCCGCATGTTGAAGATCGAAGGACCAGAGCCTGAGCAGATTGCCCTCGATCACCTGTCCACCGAGCTTCCGATCGTCGATAAGGCGTTGCTCAACTTCGCGCTCAAGCTGAACAACCATCCGCTGAAAGTTACCCAGGACGATATCGATGATCTGAAGGCTTACGGTTTCGACGATCAGCAAATCCTGGAAGCAGTATTGTGCGTCGGCCTGGCGAAGCTGGCGAACTGCGTTGGCTTTGGTCTGGGTACGGTCCCGGATTATCAGGTACGGCTCGATCTCGAGAAAAGCAAAGCAGTCACCGCGTAATCACTTGACCCACTAATCCGGTCCTTCCTGTGTCTCCTGGTGGCCCAACTCACAGCCGGAGCGAATCCGGTCCATCACTTTCGTAACCAGCGGCTCAGCAATCGGCGCGGGATATTCGAACGAGCCGCTTTCCGTGACGATGCGCAGCGTCTTCCGAGTCGAGTCGTAAAGCACCTGGCAGGAGTTGCAGTGCGCGAGATGCGCTTCGAGCTGTGCGCGAATGTCCGTGGCCACGTCCTCGTCGAGCAGGTTTCCGAGCTCCGTAATGAAGTCCTGGCAACTAATCATGATTTACGTGCGGCGGCTTTCGAAAAATATGGCGCCATCGATTCTCGCAACATCAATCTGCCGCGTAACACCCGCGCTTTCAACCCCGGCACACTCACTCCCAGTACTGCCGCGGCTTCGTCAGTCGGAAGTTCCTCCAGGTCCCGCAGCATCAAGGCGACGCGATATTTCAGTGGCAGCTTCATCACTTCCTGCTCGACCAGTCTCCTCAGCTCTTCACGTGAATAAAACTCTTCGGGAGTTTCGCTCCAGGCCTGAATGTTTCGTGGCCTGAATTCTTCACTCTCTTCATCGAGACTGTCAAAGCCTTTTCGGCTGCGCAGGCGTTGCAGCCCGGTATTGACGGCAATCCGGACGAGCCAGGTTGAAAATCGCGAACGCGCTTCAAAGTTCGGCAGGTGCTGAAAAGCCTTCAAGAAAGCGTCCTGTAGCGCATCCTCAGCTTCTGCCGCATTGCCGAGAATACTGACGAGGCTGCGGTAAACTCGTCGCCCGTGCTTGCGCACCAATTCTTCGAACGCGTCAGTCTCTCCGTTTTTCACTCGCGCGACAATCGCGAAATCAGGATCATCGGAGACCGTATCGCCAGACACAAAATCGTCCGCGAGCTCCGGTTCTCTTATTTGACGCTCGGCGTCACGCGGCGGATTCACTTCTTTTGCCGGAAATGTTAGCTGCGATTTGAAGTCGGGTTCGACAGCGAGTCCGGCCTGAACGGTGTTGAGCAGTTGAGTAAGGCCGACCATCAAAACGGCTTCGAGTATCTGTTCGTCATTGAAATTTGCCTCGCGCAACGACGCAACGTCTCGCTCGGTGAACGAATGCGGATTTGACGCCAGCTTGCGCGCGCAGTCGAGCAAGACGACATCCGGTTCTGACAGATTCGCCGCTCGATGATCGATTACGACCTGTTGCGACTGTTCCGACTTAACGCCCAAGAACTGTAACGTTTGGCAATGCAGGGCCGGAAAGTACGAGTTTTGGTTCGCGGCGGAAACAGCCAGCAGTATGAATTCTTTCTGCGTCCGGGTTAAGCGGCCTTTACTAAACAGCAGCCGGTCGAGCAACTGAATCTGCTTCTCAACCAGATCCGGCCGGCCCAACTGCGCGCGATAGACTTTCGGCGCCAGGCCAAAGTTTCGCTTCAGCGTCGCAAACCCCTCCGCCACCGGACCATCACTGTCGGACAAAAACGCCACCGCAGTCTCCCGCAAAGATTCTTCGCGCGCGAAGCATACTCCAGTCAGCAAAACACCCGCCAGCGGTATCCGAAATACAAATTCTGCATCCCGCGCGCAAGGCCCGCGTCTAATGACTCAGAGACGCTAGTCAAACGCCTCGATTCAACGGCCTTTCAGTTTGCAAACGCTTCCGGCCCCGGAGGGTGAGGCATTGGAAACCGCCACGGATAAACAACAGAGTCCTGACCGAATGAGTTCGCCCGGACTTGATCCAACGAGTTGGTTGGACTCGCACGGCGATTATCTTTATCGATATGCGCTGGTGCGCGTGCGCGATGCAGCCGTCGCCGAGGACCTGCTGCAGGAAACTTTGCTGGCCGCAATCAGCTCGTCGCAAAACTACTCGGGCCGCAGTTCGGAACGGACGTGGCTCCTCGGCATCATGAAGCACAAGGTGATCGATTACTTCCGTCGTACCGCCCGAACGGCGCAGTTTCAGTCGCCGGCGCCCGACGAAGAAGCGGACTTGTTCGAGACGTCTGGACCATGGCAGGGTCACTGGCGTGAAGACCACGCCCCGCTGAGCTGGCCACTTAGCGCCGCTCAATGTTTGGAGTCGCACGAATTTTGGGAAATGTTCGATCGCTGCCTGGCGCAATTGCCGCCGCAGATGTCGATCGCTTTCACCCTCAGAGAAATCGACGGTCTCAGCTCAAACGAGATTTGCGAAATCCTAAACATCACGCCTAACAACCTATCGGTCCTGCTCCATCGCGGCCGCACCAACCTGAGACACCTGCTCGAAACCAACTGGTTTTCCCAGCGCGCTGCGGCTGCCTGAAACAGGTTGTAAGGATTTCCCGGCGGCCTCGACCAATAGTCAACTGACCGACTCGGAGAGGAGATCCTGCAGAACATGTCGAACAAGTTGAAAGTAGCTTTACCAGCCCTAATCGTCATTGCCGCTGCTGCGTGGTATGCATTTCGGCCGGAGCGGCTGTTCATAAATCAAAGAGTAAACGAACATTTCCCCACTGCCTCTGCCGCCAACAATCAACTCGCTGCCGGACAATTTCACAGCGGCGCCCACGAAACCAAAGGCACGGCGACCGTGTTTCAGCTCGCCGATGGCAAGAAGACGCTCCGGCTGACTAATTTCGCTACTTCCAATGGTCCAGACGTGCACGTGTATCTCGTGGCCGCGTCAGACGCCAAAGACAACGACACCGTGACGAAATCAGACTACGTCGATCTCGGTAGTTTGAAAGGAAACATCGGCGACCAGAACTACGAACTGCCGGCGGGCGCCGACCTCGCGAAGTATCGCGCCGTGACGATCTGGTGCAAGCGGTTCAGCGTGAACTTCGGTACTGCGCCGCTGCTGAACGATTCGATGCAATCGATGAACCTGCACTAACTGAAGCGGACGGAGCGGATCATGACCAGCAACAACCACTACGACGTAATCATCATCGGCACGGGCGCGGGCGGCGGCACGCTGGCTTACAAGCTCGCGCCGTCCGGCAAGAAGATCCTCCTGCTCGAACGCGGCGATTACGTTCCGCGTGAAAAGGACAACTGGAGCACGCGCGCCGTAAATCTCGAAGCCCGGTACAACACCAAAGAGGCGTGGCGCGACGTCGACGGCAAGGAACTCCATCCGCACACCAATTATTACGTCGGTGGCAACACCAAGTTTTACGGGGCGGCGTTGTTCCGTTTGCGCCAGGAAGACTTCGGCGAGATTCGCCATCACGGCGGCATCTCGCCTGCGTGGCCCATCAGCTACGACGAGCTGGAACCGTACTACACCAAGGCCGAACATCTTTATCAGGTGCACGGCAATCGCGGTGAGGACCCGACTGAGCCCTGGGCCAGCGCGCCTTACAAATATCCGGCGGTAAGTCACGAACAACGCATTCAACACCTGCACGACGATCTCGAACGGGCCGGGCTGAAACCTTTTCACGTACCTTTGGGAATTCGTATCAATGAAAAGAATGCGCGGAAGAGTCTCTGCATTCGCTGCAACACGTGCGATGGTCATCCCTGTTTGCTCGGCGCGAAGTCCGACGCTCAGACGATCTGCGTCGACCCGGCGCTCGAACACCCAAACGTTTCGCTGGTTACGAACGCGAAGGTGATGCGGCTGGAGACGAACGGAAATGCTCGTGAAGTTAGCAAGGTGATCGTCGACCTTGACGGGCGGCGCGAAGAGTTTTCAGCAGACATTGTCGTCGTGTCGTGCGGGGCGGTGAATTCCGCGGCCTTGCTGCTGCGCTCGGCAAACGACAATCATCCAAACGGCCTGGCAAACGGCTCCGACGTCGTTGGCCGCCATTACATGGGCCACATCAATTCAGTGCTGATGGCCCTTTCCAAGTGTCCCAACCCAACCATCTTTCAAAAGACACTGGCGGTTAACGACTTCTACCTCGGTTCCAGAGAATGGGATTTCCCCATGGGCCACATTTCGTTCGTCGGCAAGCTCGACGCTGACACGTTGAAAGCCGGCGCGCCGGCGATCGCGCCCGGCTGGACGCTCGATCTGATGGCGAAACACTCGCTCGATTTCTGGCTGACCTCGGAAGATCTGCCCGACCCAAACAATCGCGTCACCGTCGATCGCGAGGGCCAGATCCGCGTGAGTTACAAACTCAACAACGTCGCCGGCCATGATCGGTTGAAAGCGCAGTTACAAAAAGCAATGAAACAAACGAACTGCGACGTTCACGGACATGATTGCCACCAGGGTTTGTTTGCTCGGAACCTTTATCTCGGCCAGCGTCTGCCGCTCGCAGCAGTAGCACACCAGAACGGCACGGTGCGATTTGGCAACGATCCAAAAACCTCGGCACTCGACCGCAATTGCAAGGCGCACGAGCTCGACAATCTCTACGTTGTCGATGCGAGCTTCTTTCCGTCGAGCGGCGCGGTGAATCCCGCGCTCACGATCATGGCCAATGCGTTGCGCGTCGGCGATCACCTGCTGGAGCGCCTGAAATGAAACCGACAATGAAACGGACAATGAAGCGCCAAACGGCAACTCTTCTCGGTTTACTGCTTGTGCTGGGCGTCTTCGTTCAGACGACGACTGCCCAGTTCCTGCCGACGGACGCGCGCGTTTTTAACGGCCCGCGCGTCCCCCTCCTTCGCTTCGTCACCGATAAACCGGCGATCGTTCCGCTGGTCGAACAGGTCGGCGCGATTGGTATGACCGTTTCAGACATGGACACGTCGGTCGACTTCTATTCAAGAGTGCTTTCGTTCGAGAAGGTTTCTGACGTCGAAGTCACGGGCGAGACTTACGAACGGCTCGAGGGCGTCTTCGGTTTGCGGATGCGTGTGGTGCGAATGCGTCTCGGTGACGAGTTTATCGAGCTGACCGAATATCTCGCGCCGAAAGGTCGTCCGGTTCCGGTTGATTCACGCAGCAACGATCGCTGGTTTCAGCATATCGCGATCATCACCAGCGACATGGACAAGGCTTACGCGCTGCTGCGGCAAAACAAAGTCGAGCACGCTTCCACGGGTCCGCAACGCCTGCCGGACTGGAACAAAAACGCGGGCGGCATCAAGGCTTTCTACTTCCGCGATCCCGACAAGCACTGGCTCGAGATCCTCCAGTTCCCCGAAGGCAAAGGCGAGCGGAAGTGGCAGCAGAAAGATCGGCTCTTCCTGGGAATAGATCATACGGCCATCGTCGTCAGTGATACCGAAGCGAGTCTCAAGTTTTATCGAGATGCTTTGGGTCTGCACGTCGCCGGTACCAGCGAGAACTACGGTACCGAGCAGGAACACTTGAACAACGTCTTCGGCGCAAGGTTACGCATCACGAGTCTTCGAGCCGCCAGCGGGGGGCCGGGCATCGAATTTCTCGAGTACCTTGCGCCGCGCGACGGCCGGCCCGCGCCGGCTGATGCGCGCGCGTCGGATCTTCTTCACTGGCAGACCACCCTCGTAGTCAACACCGCCGACTCATTCGCGCAGAAGCTGCTGGCGGAAGGCTCACGCTTCGTTTCACCGGGCGTCGTCACGATCGCCGATACGAGCTTGGGATTCAGCAAAGGCTTGTTAGCCCGCGATCCTGACGGCCACGTAATGGCCTTAGTTGAAAAATAACGACCGCATCCTCTATCCAACTTATGAACGCCGAAACCCAACGATTAGAAGAAGCGCGGCACCGCCAGAAGCATTGGAAGCGCTGGGGTCCGTATCTCAGCGAACGAGCGTGGGGTACGGTCCGTGAAGACTATAGTCCTTACGGCAGCGCCTGGGACTACTTCCCGCACGATCACGCGCGGTCGCGCGCCTTTCGTTGGAACGAAGACGGGATTGCCGGCATCAGCGATCGCCATCAGCAGATCTGTTTTGCCGTCGCGCTGTGGAACGGCCGCGATCCGATCCTGAAAGAACGCCTGTTTGGTCTCACGGGTAACGAAGGCAATCACGGCGAAGACGTCAAGGAATATTATTTCTACCTCGACTCGACCCCGACGCACTCGTACATGAAATACCTGTACAAGTATCCGCAAGGAGAGTTTCCGTACGGCCGGTTAGTTGAAGAAAACCGGCGACGCGGAAAGTCTGCGCCGGAGTTCGAGCTGATCGACACGGGTATTTTCGAAGGCGATCGTTATTTCGACGTGGTGGTTGAATACGCGAAAGCGGACGTCGAAGACATTCTGATCGAGATCACGGTCAGCAATCGCGGTCCGGAACAAGCTGAACTCAACCTGCTGCCGACGATCTGGTTTCGCAATACGTGGTCCTGGGGCCAGAACGGCGCCGCCAAACCGTGGCTGCACGGCGCCGGCGAGAACGTTGTCGAGCTCAATCACGGCGACCGCGGCAAATTTTGGCTCTACTGCGACGGCGCGCCCGAGCTGCTCTTCACCGAAAACGACACAAACACTGAGCGACTCTTCAACTTCACGAATGGTTCGCGCTACTTCAAAGATGCCTTCAACGAATACGTCGTTCACGGCAACAGCCAGGCGGTCAATCCCGCCGCCGCCGGAACCAAGGCGGCTGCGAATTACAAGTTAACCATTGCTCCCGCCGCGACTGCGACGGTTCGTCTTCGTTTGACGAACAACGCTCGAAGCAACAACCAAAACGCCTTCGCCGAGTTCGATGAGACTTTCGCTACGCGAATCAAAGAGGCTGACGAGTTTTACGAAACCGTAATCCCGAATCACCTCTCGCCCGATGCGCGACTGGTGATGCGCCAGGCATTCGCCGGCATGCTCTGGTCGAAACAGTTCTATCACTACGTCATCGAGCAGTGGCTTGACGGCGATCCGGCGGCCCCGAAGCCTCCGGCAGAACGCGTGCGCGGCCGCAATCACGAGTGGAAACACCTCTACAATGCGGACGTCATTTCCATGCCGGACAAGTGGGAGTATCCGTGGTACGCCGCCTGGGATCTCGCCTTTCACTGCGTGCCGCTGGCGCTGGTCGATCCCGATTTCGCCAAGGACCAGCTCATCCTGATGCTGCGCGAATGGTACATGCATCCGAACGGTCAGCTTCCCGCTTACGAGTGGGCCTTCGGCGACGTCAATCCGCCAGTTCACGCGTGGGCCGCGTGGCGTATCTACAAAATTGAAAAGAAACGGCGTGGAGTTGGCGATACAGTCTTTCTCAAACGCGTGTTTCAGAAGCTGCTGTTGAATTTCACCTGGTGGGTCAACCGCAAAGACGCCGATGGCATGAACATCTTCCAGGGCGGGTTTCTCGGTCTCGACAACATCGGCGTTTTCGATCGCAGCGCACCGCTGCCGACCGGCGGTCACATCGCTCAATCGGACGGCACGAGCTGGATGGCGATGTACGCCCTGAATCTTTTGGCCATCGCGCTGGAACTGGCGAAAGAAGATCCGGCTTACGAAGACGTCGCGAGCAAATTTTGGGAACACTTCCTCTACATCGCGCACGCGATGAACAACCGTGGCGACGATGAGATCAGGTTGTGGGACGAACAGGACGGGTTCTTCTACGACGTGCTGCACCTGCCGCAGGGCAAACCGTTTCCGATGAAAGTTCGTTCGATGGTCGGGTTGATTCCCTTGTTTGCAGTGGAGACGCTGGAACCGGAACTGCTCGATCGCCTGCCTGATTTCAAACGACGGATGGAATGGTTCATTGAAAACCGTCCCGACCTGACCGCGAATGTGGCGTGCATGCGTACGCCCGGGCGTGCCGAGCGGCGCTTGTTATCGATCGTCAGCCAGGATCAGTTGCGCAAGGTACTGCGCGTCATGCTCGACGAGAAGGAATTTCTTTCGCCGTACGGGATTCGCGGCGTATCGCATTTCCACAAAGATCATCCCTACGTGCTGCACGTAAACGGTACCGAGCACCGGGTTGATTACGAGCCGGCTGAATCGAGCACCGGACTGTTTGGCGGAAACTCCAACTGGCGCGGCCCGATCTGGTTTCCCCTGAATTATCTGCTCGTGGAGTCGCTGCAAAAGTTTCATCACTACCTTGGGGAAGATTTCAAAGTCGAATGTCCGGCTGGTTCCGGCGAGATGTTGACACTGTGGGAAGTGGCCGGCGATATCTCGCAACGCCTTTCGCGAATTTTCTTACGCGACCGTAATCAGCGTCGTCCGGTGTTTGGCGCGGTGGAGAAGTTTCAGACCGATCCGAACTGGCGCGACCTCATTCCCTTCCACGAATACTTTCACGGCGACAACGGTGCGGGTGTTG
>Ga0081539_10007207_pt1 | contig 10236 bp, 10 predicted proteins | sample TabmetS4T2R2_FD_71023 | JGI IMG/M metagenome (GOLD analysis project Ga0081539, IMG submission 71023) | Tabebuia heterophylla rhizosphere microbial communities from the University of Puerto Rico - S4T2R2 | ecosystem: Host-associated > Plants > Roots > Rhizosphere ... | reverse complement strand
CGACTCGCCCCGCAAGGCCATCGAGCTGCGCATCGGCATGGTCCACCAGCACTTCATGCTGGTCGACGACTTCACCGTGGCCGAGAACATCGTGCTCGGCTCCGAGCCCAGCCGCGGCGGCGGCCGGCTCGACCGGGAGGCGGCCGAGCGCCGGGTGGGGGAGCTGGCCCGCGGGTTCGGGACCCCGCTGGACCCCAACGCCCGGGTCGAGGACATCGGCGTCGGCCAGCAGCAGCGGGTCGAGATCCTCAAGCTGCTCTACCGGGGCGCGGACATCCTGATCCTGGACGAGCCCACGGCCGTGCTCGTGCCCCAGGAGGTCGAGGAGCTGTTCGACCACATGCGCGACCTCAAGGCCGACGGCAAGACGATCATCTTCATCGCCCACTCCCTGGACGAGGTGCTCCAGGTGGCCGACCGGATCACCGTGCTCCGCGACGGCCAGGTCATCGGCACCGTGGCCGCCGCCGACACCGACACCCACCAGGTGGCCGAGATGATGGTGGGCCGCCCGGTCCTGCTGCGACGGGTCGAGGGCAAGGCCACCCCCGGCGAGCCGATGCTCCAGGTCAAGGACCTCCGGGTCACGGTCAGGGGCAAGGAGCTGGTGGCCGGGCTCGACCTGGACGTGCGACGCTCCGAGATCTACGGGCTGGCCGGGGTCGAGGGCAACGGCCAGACCGAGCTGGTCGAGTGCCTGGTCGGGCTGACCACGCCCGACACCGGCCGGATCTACCTGGACGACGACGAGCTGACCCGGGCCAGCGTGCGCACCCGCCGCCAGGCCGGCCTGGCCTACATCCCCGAGGACCGCCACGCCCGCGGCATGGTCCTGCAGATGCTGGTCACCGAGAACTCGGTCCTGGGCCAGCAGGAGCGCGAGCCGTTCTCCCGGCGGGGCCTGCTGGACCTCAGGGCCATCCGCCGCCGGGCGCTCGAGATCGTCCGGAGCTTCCGGGTCAAGGCGCCCAGCGTCGCCGCCCCGGCCTACGCCCTTTCCGGGGGCAACCAGCAGAAGCTGGTCCTGGGCCGGGAGTTCGAGAGCAACCCCAAGCTGCTGATCGCCGCCCACCCGACCCGCGGCCTGGACATCGGGGCCACCCAGTTCGTCTGGCAGGAGCTGGTCGAGGCCCGCGACGAGGGCGTGGCCGTGCTGCTGATCTCCTCCAACCTGGAGGAGATCCTGGCCCTGGCCGACCGGATCGGGGTCATCCACGACGGCCGCATCGTCGCCCAGTTCCGCGGCGCCGAGGCGACCATGAGCGAGCTCGGCCTCTACATGACCGGGGCCCGCGGCGGGGAAGGGGAGCCGGCGGCGTGAAGGTCGAGGAGAAGCCGCCGCCCCCGCCCGAGCCGCCCGAGCCCGAGGCCGAGGAGGCCGCCGCCCGCCTGCCCTGGGGCCAGCGCATCCGCGGCTGGGGGATGCAGCTGCTTGCCCCGGCGGTGTCGCTGCTGATCGCGGCCGTCATCGGCGTCCTGGTCATCCTGGTCGTCCAGCGGAGCTGGAGCGACGTCACCGACGTGGCCAGCTCGATGTGGAACTACGGGCTGTTCAACCGCAACTCGGTGGCGTTCATCTTCGGGCGGGCCACCCCCTACATCTTCGCCGGCCTGGCCGTGGCCATCGCCTTCAAGGCCGGGCTGTTCAACATCGGCGTGGAGGGCCAGTACGCCATCGGCGCCCTCTGCGCCGGCTACGTCGGCTACCAGGTGTCGGCCCCGACCTTCATCCACCTGCCCCTGACCATCCTGGCCGGAATGGCCGGGGGCATGCTCTGGGCCGCGGTCCCGGCCCTGCTCAAGGTCTACCGGGGGGCGCATGAGGTCATCTCGACCATCATGATGAACTTCGTGGCCAACGCCGTCCTGCTGTACCTGCTGGCCGGGGCGCTCAAGGACCCGATCCAGGAGGGCTCCATCGCCCAGCAGCAGACCCCCCCGATCAAGCCGTCGGCCCAGGTCGGGTCGATGGTCCCGTTCTTCAACTCGATCGGCTTCAACTTCCGCGGCTCGGCCCCGGTGACCTGGTTCTTCGTGCTGGCCATCGTGGCCGCGGCGCTGTACGCGCTGACCGTGCGCCGGACCCGCTTCGGGTTCGAGCTGCGGGTGCTCGGCACCAACCCGCGGGCCGCCGAGCCGTCCGGGATCCGCAGCAACGCCATGATGATGAAGGCGATGCTGCTGTCGGGGGCGATCGCCGGCCTGGTCGCCCTCCAGGACGTGATCGGCATCGACGACCGCATGAAGCTCGACTACGTCCGCGGCTACGGCTTCACCGGCATCGCCATCGCCCTGCTGGGCCGCAACTCGGGCGGGGGCATCGTGGCCGCGGCCCTGCTGTGGTCCTTCCTGGACCGGGCCAGCTCCGGCATCGGCCTCAACACCGACGTCCCCAAGGAGGTCACGAACATCATGACGGGCGTGATCATCCTCACCATCGTGATCGTCTACGAGGTGGTGCGCCGCATGACCGCCCGCCGCCAGCTCCGGGAGCAGCACGAGCGTGCCTGAGATCCTGGTCCAGCTGTTCGGGGTGGCCACCATCGCCTCGGCCATCCGGGCGTTCGTACCCCTGTACCTGGCCACCCTGGGCGGGGTGTTCAACGAGCGCTCGGGTATCGTCAACATCGGCATCGACGGCATGATGATCTTCGGCACCTGGTTCGGCGCCTGGGGAGCGTTCAAGTGGGGGCCGTGGGTCGGGCTGCTGCTGGCGATCGCCTCCGGGGTCGCCGCCGCCGCCCTCCACGCCATGGCCACCATCACCTTCCGGGTCGACCACATCGTCTCCGGGGTGGCCATCCTCATCCTCGCCGTCGGCATCCCCCGGTTCCTGTCGATCGCCGCCTACGGCCAGGGCACCCAGTCACCCCAGGTCGAGCAGCTGCCCAAGATCGACGTCCCCGGCCTTGGCGACATCTCGCCGATCGTGCCCCTGACCATCCTGCTCGGGGCCGGGTCCTGGTTCGTGCTCAGCCGCACCGTGTTCGGCCTGCGGCTGCGCTCGGCCGGCGAGAACCCCCGGGCCGCCGAGAGCCTGGGCGTCCGGGTCAAGGGCATGCGCTGGGCCGGGGTGCTCATCTCCGGTGGCTTCGCCGGGCTGGCCGGCGGCTACCTCTCGATCGAGCTGGTCGGCCTCTACCGCGAGGGCATGAACCAGGGCCGCGGCTTCATCGCCCTGGCCGCCCTCATCCTCGGCAACTGGTCCCCGATCGGCGCCGCCTTCTCCTGCCTGCTGTTCGCCTGGACCGAGGCCCTGACGGTCTTCCTGCGGGTCGACTGGATCAACAACGCCTTCCTCCAGAGCCTCCCCTACATCGTCACCCTGATCGTCCTGGCCCTCTTCTCCCGCCGCGTCCGCCCCCCCAAGGCCGTCGGCCAGGCCTACGAGGCCGGGTCACCGGTCTGACGGAGTGGTCGTTGCGGTGCTGCATGCAAAATTGGTGCGGCGCATGCGCTGTTGGTGTAAGTTGCCGCCATGGGCCGGAACATTCAGATTCGGAACGTGCCCGACGAGGTGCACCTGACGCTCCGGGCGAGGGCGAGCGCGGCCGGGCAGTCGCTGTCGGCCTACCTTCTGGCCGAGCTGACCAGAGTGGCTGAGCGGCCCGAGGTCGCCGACGTGCTTGCCCGTGCCGGGACCCGCCAGGGCGGTGCCACCACGGAGGAGATCGTGGCCGCGGTACGCGCTGGCCGCGACCGCTCCGGCGACGGGCCCAACAGCGCTCGCTCCGCATGATGCCGCCACGTCGAGGCGCTGGCCATTGGTGGAGATGACTGAGCACCTAGCGGTACTAGAGGGGCGGACCACGGACCCGCAGGCCGAGGTCACTCCTTCCACGACGAACCAGACCCTCTGCGCCTAGCCGTGCTGGTCGTCGACACTTCGGCTGTCGTCGGCGCCCTGGTCGCCCGACCACCCAACCAGGCGCTCGTGGATCGGCTCCGCGCCGATGGCGACCTGCACGCCCCCCACCTGCTCGATGTCGAGCTGCTCCTTACCCTCCGCCGCCTGGTGCTCGCGGGGCAGCTGAGCGCGGACCGGGCGGTCGACGTCCGCACCGACTTCGCCGACCTCACCGTCGTCCGCTACGGCCACGCGCCCCTGGCCGATCGCACCTGGGAGCTGCGCAACAACCTCACGGCATACGACGCCACCTTCGTCGCCCTCGCCGAGGCGCTGCAAATGCCGCTGGTCACCTGCGACGCCCGACTGGCGGGTGCGCCAGGGAACGTTGCGGTGGTCGAGCTATACCAGGGAACCGCCGACTAGACCGAGCCGCTGAAGGTGTCGCACTGGGCGAGGTCGCCGGTGCGGTAGCCGGTCTCGAACCACTTCTGGCGCTGGGCCGAGCTGCCGTGGGTGAAGCTGTCGGGGTTGACCTGGCCCTGGAAGCGCTCCTGGAGGGTGTCGTCGCCGATGGCGGCGGCGGCGTCGAGGCCGTCGGCGATGTCCTCGTCGGTGATGCGCTCGACCAGGGGGTCGCCGCCGTCGGGGCCGGGCTCGGTGGTGGCGTGGTTGGCCCACAGGCCGGCATAGCAGTCGGCCTGGAGCTCGAGGCGGACCGAGCCGCTCTGGGCGCCGCTGCGGGAGCCGGCGGCCTTGTCCATGGTGCCGGTCAGGTCCTGGACGTGATGGCCGTACTCGTGGGCGAGCACGTACGCCTGGGCGAAGGGGCCGCCCTTGGCCCCGAACTTGGTCTGGAGGTCGGAGTAGAAGCTGAGGTCGATGTAGACGGTCTTGTCCCCCGGGCAGTAGAAGGGGCCGACGTCGGCGCTGGCGGTGCCGCAGGCGGTCTGGGTGGCGCCCGAGAACAGCTGGGTCGGGGCCAGGTCGTACTGGGCGCCGCGGCGCTGGAACTCGGCCGTCCAGAAGTCCTGGACGCTGTTGACCACGGCCACGACCCGGCAGTCCTGCTTGGTGTTGGCGTCGGCCCCGGTCTTGCATTCCTGGCTGAGGTCGGTGCCGGTGCCCTGGACCTGGTCGATCCCGGGCAGGACGCCGGAGCCGGTGGTCCCCCCGCCGAGCAGCTGGAGCAGGATGAACACGATGATCCCGAGGATCCCGGCCCCGCCGCCGATGGCCACTCCGCCCCTGCGTGGGAAGCCGCTGAAGCCCCCGCGTCCCCGGGTGTCCTGGACCTGGGAGGTGTCGAGCTGGCTGTCTTCGTCGAAGCGCATGCCTTGGCTACCTCTCTGGTTTCCTTGTCCGCCGCCAGGAGTACCCGACCGCGCCACCGGCCAACCGTCGCAGCCGCGGCCAACTCGTGCCAAACTGCGGACACGATGAGCGAACGCACCAAGGTCGTGGCCACCCTCGGTCCGGCGTCCAGCAACCGCGAGGTCCTTGGCGGCATGGTCGAGGCCGGCCTGGACGTGGTCCGGCTCAACTTCTCCCACGGGGAACGGGCCGACCACCTGGCCCGCTTCGAGCTGGTCCGGGAGGTCGCCGATGAGCTGCACCACAACCTGGCCGTGCTGGTCGACCTCCAGGGACCCAAGATCCGGGTCGGGGTGGTCGACGACCTCGGCGTCCGGGTCAACCCGGGGAGCGAGGTCGTGCTGGTCGCCGGGGCCGACCGGGCGCCCGACACCGAGATCCCGGTCGTCTACCCGGAGCTGGCCGCCGACGTCCGCCAGGGCGACCAGATCCTGCTCGACGACGGCGCCATCGGCCTGCGGGTCCGCGACGTCGAGGGCGAGCGGGTCCGCTGCGAGGTCGAGCGGGGCGGGGTGGTCAAGTCGCGCAAGGGGGTCAACCTGCCCGGCGTGGCCGTGTCGGCGGCCTCGCTGACCGCCAAGGACCGGGCCGACGTGGCCACCGCCGTGGAGGCCGGGGCCGACTACGTGGCCTTGTCGTTCGTGCGCAGGCCCGACGACGTCGTCGAGGCCAAGCAGGCCATCGCCGAGGCCGGTGGCGACATCCCGGTGGTGGCCAAGCTGGAGCGTCCGGAGGCGATCGACTGCCTGGACGAGATCCTCGAGGTCGCCGACGCCGTCATGGTCGCCCGGGGCGACCTCGGGGTCGAGCTGGCCGTGGAGAAGGTCCCGCCGATCCAGAAGCACATCATCGCCAGGGCCAACTCGCTCGGGGTGCCGGTGATCACCGCCACCCAGATGCTGGAGTCGATGGTGGCCAGCGCCCGGCCGACCCGGGCCGAGGCCAGCGACGTGGCCAACGCCATCTTCGACGGCACCGACGCGGTGATGCTGTCGCAGGAGACGGCGGTCGGCCAGTACCCGGTGGAGTCGGTGGCCACCATGGCCCGGATCGCCCGGGAGGCCGAGGCCACCCCGTACCTGTCGGCCCCGCCGCCCCCGTCGGTGGGCAAGCTCGACGTGCCCGCCACCGTCAGCCGGGCGGCCGTCCAGATGGCCGCCGACCTCCAGGCCAAGGCGATCGTGGCCTTCACCGAGTCCGGGGCCACAGCCCGCTACGTCTCCCGGTTCCGGCCCCGGAACCCGATCATCGGCCTCACCACCTCCGAGGCCGCCCGGCGGCGCATGGCCCTGTTCTGGGGGGTCGAGTCGGCCAGCCCGCTGGGCAAGGGCACCCAGGTCAGGGGGATGATCGACGAGGCCGACGAGCGGATCGTCCGTGAGGGCCTGCTGGCCCGCGGCGACCTGATCGTGGTCGTGGCCGGCAGTCCCGGCGGCCGGGGCGGGACCAACCGGGTGCTGGTCCACCGCGTGGGCGAGGCCGACCTGGCCGCCCGGGTCAGCTGAGGCAGGCCCGCGGCCGCGCGTACTTCGTCCGCCCTCGTACGCCTGGTACCAAAGTTCCACGATGACAAGCGACCCGATTTCCGCCACACTTCCGGGACCACCCGTGACCACCGTCCGGGGGACACCATGCCGGCGACATCGAGGCGGCGGGGCGCGCGGGAGGAGCCGATATGCGGCAGCGTGACGTCGGCGAGGCCTATGAGGCGTCCACCAGCGCCCTCCAGGCGGCCAAGGGGCAGCGGCTCAGCCTGCGGCGGGCCATCGCCGGGCTGGAGGAGGCCCTGGCCGCGCCCGACGACCCGGACGGCCTGGGCGGCCAGGACGGCCTCGGGGCCCGGCTGGCCCCGCCCCTGGAGCGCCTCCAGGAGGTGTTCGCCGCCCACGTCGCGGTCACCGAGGCCCCGGGCGGCCTCTACCAGGAGATCCTGGAGAACGCCCCCCGCCTGGCCAACCGGGTGAGCCGGTTCCGGCGTGAGCATGCCGAGATCACCGAGGGCATCCGGCGGGGCCTGGCCGAGTGCGCGACCGCCACCACCCCCGAGACGGCCGCCGCCCTGCGCGACCGCAGCGTGCGCCTGTTCGCCGACCTGGTCCGCCACCGCAAGCGCGGCCTCGACCTGGTCTACGAGGCCTACCACGTCGACATCGGCGGCGAGTCCTAGCTGGCGCCCTCCGGTGGGAGGTGGTCCCACCCCGCTCCCTCCAGCAGGGCGGCAACCTGCCCCGTGAGGGCGTCCATGGAGAAGTGGCGCCGGGCGACCTCGGCGTTGCCCTCGAGCACGGCCGGGTCGGGGTCGTCGAGGAACGCCCCCAGGGGGGCCGGGTCGGCGGCCGGGAACCAGGTGAAGCCGAAGGCGGCCAGCTCGGCCGCGACCGGGTAGTCGCCCACGGCCAGCGGGCGGCGGCGCAGGGAGGACTCGATCACGGGGGCGCCGAACCCCTCCCAGGTCGAGGGGAACACCACCGCGTCGCAGGCCGCGTAGGCGTCGTCCATGGTCAGCCCGGCCGGGAGGCGCCGGTGGGCCCGGCGGGTGGCGGCGGCCAGGAGGCGGGCCAGCTCGGGGCCGTAGCCGTCCTCGGCCGGGCCGGTCAGCCAGTAGTCGGCGCCCAGGGCCTCGGCCATGGCCAGACCGGCGGGGACGTTCTTGCGGGCGATGGCCCGGGTCGGCTGGAGCAGCAGGCGCCGGTCCGGCGCGACCCCGAGCCGCGCGCGGGCCAGGTCGCGGCGTCCCGGGCCGGGCGCCGGGAACCCGCCGTAGACGGTGGTGGCGGCGATGCCGCGGTCGGCCAGCTGCTTGCGGCTGAGCTCGTTGATGGTGACGTGGCGCCAGGCCGGATCGTCGGGCGGCCAGCCGGGAAGCTCGCCGGGCTCCGGCCGCTGCCAGGGCAGGTCGTGGTGGTGGAGGACGGCTGGCCGCCCGGCCAGCAGGCCGGACAGGGCGGCGGCGGCGGCCGGGTTGCGGGGGAGCGAGCAGACGTTCTCCACCACCACCAGGTCGGCCCCGGCCAGGGCCCCGTCCAGGGCCCCGGCCAGCTCCGGGCCGGGGGTGGCCTCCATGGCCAGGCCGGGCAGGAGCCGGTCGGCCCGCCCGGCCCCGGCCACGGTCCGGACCCGATGGCCCAGGCGGCGGAACACCTCACCCCAATGGCCGGCCACCACGGACACCCCGTCGGGGCCGCCAAGCCGGAACGAGACGATCGCAACGAGAGCTATGGCGTCACCTGGGTGCCGATCTCCCCGGCCAGCGCCTTCTCCGACAGCTCGGCGGTGGTGACGATCGCCCGCCGCCCGCCGCCGGCCAGGAACCGCAGCACGGCCTGGACCTTGGGCAGCATGCTGCCGGGGGCGAACTGCCCGGCTTCGGCGTGGGCGGCCATGGTGGCCGCGTCCAGCTCGTGCAGGTCGCGCTGGGTGGGGCGGCCGAAGTCGACGGCCACGTGCTCGACCCCGGTGAGGACCAGCAGGACCTCGGCGCCGAGGTTGGCGGCGAGCAGGGCCGAGGCCAGGTCCTTGTCGACCACCGCCTCGACCCCGGTCAGGGTGCCGTCGGCCTCCCGGACCACCGGGATCCCGCCGCCGCCGGCCGCGACCACCACCGCCCCGGTGCCGAGCAGGGCCTCGATGGCCGGCAGCTCCAGGATCTCCCTGGGCTCGGGCGAGGGCACGACCCGCCGCCAGCCCCGGCCGGCGTCCTCGCGCATCGCCCAGCCGGAGGTGGCCATGTGCCGGCGGGCCTCGGCCTCGCCGTAGAAGTTGCCGATCGGCTTTGACGGGGCGGCGAACGCCGGGTCGGCGGCGTCGACCAGGGTGCGGGTGACCACGGTGACCGTCCGCCGGGCCACCTTGGCCTGCCGGAAGGCGTTGTCCAGGCACTGCTGGAGCATGAAGCCCATGCCCCCCTGGGTGTCGGCCACGCAGGTGTCCAGGGGGAGCCGGGGGAGCAGGCCGGCGGCCAGGTCGCTGCGCAGGAGCACGTTGCCGACCTGGGGGCCGTTGCCATGGGTCACGACCAGCGGCCGGGCCGTCAGGTGGGCCAGGTGCTCGGCCGTCTCCAGGGTCCGCTCGTACTGGGCCGGGATGGGGCTGGCGCTCCCCGGCGGTGAGATGGCGTTCCCGCCCAATGCCACCACGACGAGTCCCTCGCGCACGCGCTCCTCCTGGCAGTTCCGGCGGGGCACCGTTGCGCCGCCCGGACAGCAAGGCTATCAGTCGAGGGGGATTCCCCAGAGGGCGAACCAGCGGGCCAGCTCGGGCTCGACCGGCAGGTCCCCGCCCAGCGTGGCCTTGATCCGCAGCTCCAGCTCGTTGTCGCGGCGCTCGTCGTCCAGCGGGGCGAACGGATAGAAGGTCCCCCGCTTGTACAGGTAGACGAGGTGGAACCGCTGCCCGCGCTCGTCCCTGAACCCGAACACCGAGCAGAGCAGCTGGGGCCCGAAGCCGTACTGCTCCAGGGTCGAGTTGACCAGGTGGACGCTGGTGACCAGGTCCTCCATCTCCGGGTCGGTGACGACGATCCAGCGGTAGCCGTAGCGGTCGTCGGTGACCTCCAGCTTGGACCCGGCCTCCTTCACGGCCAGCTCCAGCAGGCCCTTGAGCTCCTCGGAAGCGGCTGCGAACCCCTGCCCGGAGGCGGGCTTGAAGCAGACCGCGGCCTGGCCGGTGGGCTTCATCCCGGCCGCCGCCTCCAGGCCGATGGCGGCCCCGGTGACCCCGAACAGGGCGTCCAGCTTGGGCTGGGCGGGCTTGGTCCGCCCCAGCAGCGCGTCCAGGAACTTCACGCCGGCCGGCCCAGCTGGGCCTCCAGCCGCTCCAGCTGCTCGAGCCGCCGCTCCAGCGGCGGGTGGGTGGCGAACAGCGTCGAGAAGCTGAACCCGGGGGCCGCGGCGGGGGCGAAGAAGAAGGCGTTGAGGGGCTCGGCCGCCCGCAGGTCGCGGGTCGGGATCCGGCCCATGTCGCCGGTGATCTTGACCAGGGCCGAGGCCAGCAGCGACGGGCGGCCGATGAGGATC
>Ga0081539_10007206_pt1 | contig 10236 bp, 9 predicted proteins | sample TabmetS4T2R2_FD_71023 | JGI IMG/M metagenome (GOLD analysis project Ga0081539, IMG submission 71023) | Tabebuia heterophylla rhizosphere microbial communities from the University of Puerto Rico - S4T2R2 | ecosystem: Host-associated > Plants > Roots > Rhizosphere ... | reverse complement strand
TAAGATATATTCACAGCCGTCACTTCGGCTAGATCCTTACCATGCTCACCTCGCATCTGTCACGATTCCGAGCGAGTGTAGCTTCATTTTTTTTCGTCCTATACTTTTTTGCCGAAAGCTCACAGTTGGCTTGGCGGCCAATTGTTCGAGGTTATTGAGGAGTTGCTCCAGCTTCTCGTCCGACTGGAAGTTCATCAGGCGAAACCATTGGGCCAGGTGACGGGCTTTCTTCGCCGTCGCCCCTGGAACGAAATCGTGTTTCTGAAGCGCTTCCTGCATCGCGGTAGCTGACTCATAGATTTGCGCGCGTAGCTGGGCCGCGCCTTCCTGTAAGGGGCTGAGTGTCTCCTGGAGTTTCTCGCGCGCGGCCTCGAGCTTCATCTGCCGGATGCGCTCCTTCACTTCGGCTTCGCACCTGCGATCGACTTCTTCGGCCTCGAGCCTGCGGCGGATACTCTCCTCCTCGCCCCAGAGCCGTTGCTGGCTGACACGCTCTTCGGCGTTCACTCGCGCCCGCTCGATCCGCCTCTCGGCCTCGGCCCGCTCGATCCGTCGTCTTTCCTCGGCGGCCACCCGCTGTTCACGGAGCATCTCGCTTCCCAGGAGGATTACGCCCACCTGGAAACGCAGTGTGAGTTTATGTTGCAGTTCGTCCCTGCCAGGGAAAGCATTGAACGCCCAGTTGGTGAGCCGATCCTCGAAGTCCGCCGGAACGTTCGCTTCAGTCGCGGCCAGCCGCCGAGCAGAGTCGGCAGCCACCTGATTGAATGCGGCGACGACCTCGTTGCGGATCTCGTCATAGGCATCAAGAACCCTCTGTTTAGCTCTGCCCAGACTGTCGCAAGCCTCATTGAAGACCGCTTCAAACTCGGTGAACGCCCGCCATGGAACCCAGCGAAAGGCCGGCGACTCAAAGAGAGTCTCGGTCAGGCGGAAGTGATAACTATATTTGTGCAGCGCGGTATGGGCCCGGGAGACCGGCGAGAGCAGCGGCCGGCGATACCGGTTGGGCAAGAGGCCGCAGCGCGGAGGTCTGAAAGCGACGTCGGTCTTCTCCGGGAGTTCGACGCCGAGCGCGTGCCAATCGAGCCTCCGGTCGAGAATGCCGAAGCCGGTGGCGTCGACATTGACGAAGAGACCATCCTCTTCAAGCACGGAGAGATCGAAAGGGAGACGCTCGATCTCTCGAGTATCGCGCCCGGTGCGTTCGGAGACGGCGGCGGCGCGCTGATCGCTGTCGGAGACGATGACGGTATCAGGTAAATCGAAATCCCCGGCGAAGTGGGAGACACTGGTATCCATCGAGTCCTCCTCGTGAGTGTAATAAAAGATGATTTGAAGATGCGATCCTACTGATTGACATCGGCTCGTGTCGCCGGGCTGTCGTCTGCATATTTTTGGCTGGATGAGAAATCAGATATCGAAAGACTTAATCGCGGGCAGGTTCTATCGCGGCCAGCGCATTGTGAAAGGCGAAGACAAAGTCCAGATAATCGCCCGGGCCTTGAGCGTAGTACTTCATCTTATTCATCCCGGCGTCGAGCCCCTCCGGCGTGAGCCGGCACTGATATCCTCGTTGTTTCAACGCTGCGATTACTCGCCTGGCTCTTTCGACCCTGTCGGGTATACACCAGCTGCCTGCCTCATTGATCATCGTGACCAACTCTTCGATCTCATTCGTCGAGGTCATCGTGACCCCTGGGATGCCGGTAGCCATCTGAAACAACTCCTCTCCTCGCTCGATTCCGCCTTTCAGCTCAGGGTAGAAGTAGACCAATGTCATGGGATTAAACTCTCTGTCTTCGAGGTATGCGAGCAGCACTTTATTTGCCTGCAAAAGCTCGGAGAGAGCATCAGTGTGCTTCTGTTCGCGCATCTCGTTCCCATTCGGATTTTTCATCGCCCACGCATATTGCGGGCAATTCATGCGGAAAAACGCCCTGAAGTCCTTCGGGTTCATGAGAGCAACCATCTCAACTCCTTTCAGCTCGGATGGGCTTTACCATCCGCCTCGTTCTTCTTGCGTTCCATCCCTCTCCGCATGCCTTCTCTCGCCTCGAGGGGAGATGGCGCGACCAATCCCATCGAATGTAGAAGTGCCCACAAGCGAGCATAGATACCGCCACTGGACCATTCTCGAGCGATCGCCTGAAGGCCGCGCAAGCTCCTGGCATCGGCTTCGCCCCGATCCTGACCAGCGTGGAAGAATGCGCAAGAGTATGGAGCATCGGCATGGATGGAGCATCGATCGTCATGCAGGAATTTACAGGCGCCCTCCGGTCCTCTTTGCGGAACCAGAGTAGGAATCCGAATCAGTTGATTGCCATCCCTCACGATCGCGCCCGGGCTGGCCAAGAGATTCTCGACGGCAAACTGCGTGAGATCGCTATATCCAAGACGCCCGGAGATCGCTTCAAGATCGGCCGGGATGAGGTTACCGGGCAAATAGACACAATAAGCTAAACAATCTGCGCATGCGCATTCATTGCGCTCGAATCCGAACTCGGTCCTGACCTTTGACATGGTGGAAACCTCCTTTCCGTGAGCGGGATCAGGAATGATCTCTTGAGCCATTCCTTACAAAAACACTCAGCGTCGGCGATCATCGACCTTCCTCCGGTGGATAATCTCGGTGTCGTCGCTTAGGGGTAGTATTCGGCTGATTGGCGCGCTCCGATCTCGGCCGCCCAGTTTTCCATCCGCCGGACGACGATCTGATTTCTCTCGGCATCCGATTGGCTGGCGCTGTACGCGTCTTGCTCTTCAAGGGGCCAATGAATGAAAGAGAAGAGCGGCAAACAGGCTGCCTCCAATTCAGCTTTATCTTCAGCGCCGCTGAGCAGCAATGCCGCGCTGAGAATGGAAGGCTCCTGCACCTCATTGTCTGAGAGGTCATAGATTTCGGTCGCGCCGGCCATTTCTTCCTGGGTCGCGAGATAACAAGCCAGGCCGCCGATGCACGATGTTGTGAGGCAATCGCCGAGCAGCAACAACATTCGTATCTCGTCAACTGACTCGACCGCCCCGGCATCCGGATTCTCAGCCCAAGAGATCATGTTGATGCGCCCTCCTTCGATGACTGCTGCTTTGATTCGATCGAAGAGCTGTCGATTGATCGTGAGCGGCATGACTTTCCTTTCTCAAAATGAATCGGGGCCTGGCGACTTCGCCCCGGAGTAATGTCGAGCGATGCAGATCTGCTTGCACGCGCTGCCGCCCGCTTGTTTTTTCAGATGTCTGGTCTCAGGCGATTGGCGAGAATAAGAGGAAGGCCAACGTGATATAGCTGAATCTGCATCGACAGATTCATGATCATATTTTCCTGTTTTCCAAGAATTAATCGATGTTCACCGATTTGACGTGTCACTGGGGCAACGTTTCCTGGTTCGTCTCTTGTGGCACAGAACTACTTTCCTATCAAGATACTTTCCGTCATATGATTGGGTCGGTATTCGGCATCCGCTGAATACCAATCAGATCGTCATTTCCTAGTGCCAGGATGGAGAAAGGAAAATTCGCGATAATGATGACTTCTGCCACTTATGAAGAAATTAGAGAACGGGTATTGCATCTTCCGGCTGACGCGCTGGACGCAGTCAAGTCTGCATTGTTGTTGCCATCGGAGGAGCAGCAGAGGCTACTGGCTGAATTGAAAGATCGCCGGCCGATCAAAGCGCGGAGGATTGAGGCACGTGATTTTTCGGTCGAACAACAATGGTTACGAGAAAACCGGCGCCTTTACCCGGGACAATATTTAGCAGTGAGCGGCGATGAATTGGTCGCCAACGGAGTAGAGCCGAAAGAAGTAATGGAAAAGGCCAGGGCCTCGGGGAAGGATTTTCTCCTATCTCGAGTACCGCAAGAGGGAGAGGTTTGTGACTACTCCGTCAGCTCAAGCAGACGGCTTCGTTAGGCACGCTCGCCGTAACCAGCCATGTTTCGCCTAACAGGCTCAGTCCGAGCCTCAAGATTTCTAGAGCAGACGCATGATCACGAGACACCGACAATCCGCAAGCATCGCAACTGTGCCAACGTTGGCTCAGCGTCTTCGGATTTGGTGCGCCGCAAATGCAGCGTTGCGACGTGCCGCGAGGATCGACTTTCATCAACACGCGCCCAGCTTCTTCCGCTTTGTACGCGAGTTTGGCAATGAAAGACGACCATCCAGCATCATTGACGGATTTGGCAAGCATGCCGGCCGCCAATCCTTTGATATTCAAATCTTCAATCACGATCAAGCCGAACAGAACAACTAATGTTCGAGAAACCTTGTGCGCAAAATCTTCCCGCTGATTGCGGATATGGGAGTGCGTGCGTTGGAGTTCTCGAATCGCCTTCTTTCGATTTTTACTCCCGCGTTTTCGCCGCGCGACTTTGCGCTGCGCCCGTCTCAACTTCACCTGTGCTTTTCGGTGATATCGAGGATTGTTAATCTCGCTTCCATCCGAGAGCGTGGCGAAAACCGACAGTCCGACATCAATCCCGATCGATTCATGGCAAGCCGGCAGCGGCGCGCTTTCACACTCCACACTGAACACCGCGAACCATTGTGCGGCCTCTCGTTTGATCGTGAGAGTTTTGATTTTTCCGCCGATCGGTCGATGCAGTTTAATCTTCAAATGACCGATGCCTTGGACTCGCAATTTGTGATGATCAAGCAGGCCGCACCCATCACCCCAGCTCGGAAAAGTAAGACTGTCATACCGAGCAAGGCGGCGAAAGCGCGGGTAACCAGGAGTCTCGCCGTTTCTCACGCGACGAAAGAAAGCCTTGAAAGTCTTATCGACCCGGCGCAGCACGTCCTGACAGCAAGAGAAGTTGGCGAGCGCCAGATCGCCATTGGCGCGAATTTCTTTCAATTGATTGGCTTGATCGTAGTAATTGATCGACTCGTGTGAGATGCGATACTCGTCCCGGCGCTCTTGAATCGCGGCATTATAGAGACGGCAGGCTTCCGCCAGTTGTTCATCGAGCGCCGCGATCTGCGCTTTTGTTGGATACAGTTTGTATTTAAAGTTCTTTCGCATCTTTCGCATTTGTTGATTTTCAAGATATTTTCTGACTGCCGCTTCAGAGACATAGCCAACCGAGCCGATGTCATAGCTACGACTCCACAATGTGGGAAGCCTAGATCTCAAGAAAGAAAATTCATCGCGGAGTACTTTTGAAGTAAAGCTTTGAATTGCGCCGCGAGATGTGCGGGAGCGAGTGTGGGATCGGCCTCAAAGAACAAATGAACACGATCCGGCCTAATCTCAATGGCATGAATTTCGAGACTCAGTTCGTTGGCCTTAGGTACAACAGTTCTTTCAAACGTTGTGCAACCGCGCCGCCAAGCGATGGTGTGCGATATTTCGGTCACCAAACCAAGTGGTATTTAAGCGTGAAAACCGCTCCCGCGTTCTTCTTGTAACGAGTATCAACCATCGAATAGATCTTCACATCCTGTTAGGCGCTCTGCAATCATATAACACGGGAATTTTAAGAGAGGATCGCCCAACGGAGATGCGAAACTCCTCTACCAGCTTAAGTAGGCAGCCCCCTTTCGCTTAATTTATGGAGTAATCGCCTACGTTTGGCGGCTTGATGCGCCACCTGATCTCAAATCACCTGTAACTCTTTCTCTTGCCCGCGCTCATTGGTCACTCTCAAGAGCGGCCGTTCTTTCTCAGACCAGACGATATCGATCTTTGTGATCCGCCCTTCCCCTAGCCGGCCCGAGAGGTCCAACAATGAGAAGGGTTCCGCAATTGTGTCGGGGAATTCGGCCATCATGGTCTCGGTGATCGACTCCTCGAATGATTGCCTGCATGTCTCGTAGCTGTCCTCCGCGCCATCAGGATCGAAGAGCGCCCAAGGGCTATTCGACCTCAGCCATAGATCTGGATCCTTGGGGGCCACCAACGGCTCCGCATTCAGGATGTGGGATGCCGATGGCGAGTCGAAGGCAAAGACATCTCCGGCGACGGGATGCCATTCTTGAGGCGCGACACCTTCCTCTCTCAGGGTAAACACGCCGGCATCGGCAAAGATGCTCTTCGCCATCTTTCGCGGGCTCCAAACCAACTCCCTAATTCTCAACCGCTCCCTCTCACCGACTACCAGCTGATAAGGCTCGCCATAGACGCGCCGGAGATCTTCAACGAATGTCTCGATTCCACGCTGATCAACCAATTGCCTCTTTTCGCCGCCGTCCTGATATTCGACCGTGACGCCGCTCTCCAACAGCAACACCTCCCCCCGGTCATACGCCTTAATCTCTTCTTCGAGTTGCTCGAACTCTTCATTGCTCGAGAATGCTGTCGCCGCGGCGTTAGTAATCTTCCCCGCAATGTAGTATTTCCCTTCCTGTCCAGCCCTCTCCGGATCGAGTTGATAGAGCCCACGCACCCAGTCAAGTTTCAGCCGATCAATCGAGACGCCATTGACCGCCTCGAAAATCCGATCCACCAGGAATTGCCTGAGCGCCTCTCGCTTTCCGTTTCCGATGACGCCCTCGCGGGTCGGACTCTTGAGATCGAGCGGCGTCCCTCTCCGCACCTCCAGGTAATAAGAGAACCCACCATTCAACAACGCATCCTCAATTGCCTGGCCATACCAATTGACGCAGGACCTCGGACCATGCCCGATCTTGAGCCCATTGCCCAAGTACTCACCTTCCCAAATGAGCGCCGAATCGGAATGAATGAATCTCGACAGCACGCTCGTATCGACAGGCTCGCCGTCGAGCGAGATCTCGAGCACTCCCTCATATCCGCGCGCCGGCAGCTGAGGCGAAGACCGATAAACATCCTCTTTCGCCCTCAGCGCCTGAATTACCGCCTCAACAAACTTCTTCTCGCACGCGATCTCCAGCTCAAGTCCTTTCTCCGGCATCTTTCGATCGCCGGTCAATCGCTGCGCCCATGTCGAATAGTATTCTTTGTCTTCCCACCACCGCGCTGTGTCGATCTCGATCATCCTCCCCCCCGATCGAAGCGTCACCGCGTAGACCCGCGGACAAGCAAATAGCGAATGCAGTCCGAGTCCAAGCGGCTCCTGCATCCGGACGTTCTGATCCTGATAAGATGAGTCCGCGATCGAGAGCATGGCATGCCAGCCCGCGATCTCATTCACGACCCCGCTCCCATCGTCACGCACCCAAACCTTGTTCTCCGTCGCACCGTCGAGGCCGCTCATTGAAGTCGCGAATTCAACTCGCCTGGCGCCTGCCCGCTGAGCGTTTTGCAGCAATTCTCCGGCGATCTGGCTCGTATCGCCGCTGAACAGCTTCCTGACCGCCACTCTCACTCTTTCATCGTTGACCAATTGAGTTAGTGCTCTCTCCGTCATTCTTCCTCCCCAAAGTTATACAGCGCGTAAAGCGACCGTCATAAAAGGCATTCACGCTCTCGTCCATTTTTCCATCCGGCTCCGGCGCCGCGGGCACTCAGCATTGCCCGCCGGTCGTCGCCTCGAACGCGCAGGGTCTTCGGCTTCGATTTCGTCCGGCCGCGCAATGGACGAGGCCGTGAGAATTAACTAGCGGTAGACCTCATCGCCGCCGAATCACCCCAGATGCATCGGCATGACAACGAAACGGTGGATCCATTGGCAGTGGAGCGGTCTCAGTTCGAACTGAGATTGCGCGTCCTTGAAATAGATTTGAATGTCGCCCCCGGGCACGACCGCCAAGAAGTCACGGAGGTAATGGGCATTGAACCCGGCCTCCAAGGATCTCACCGGGGTGAGATTGGCAGGAACGATCTCGTTCGCCTCGCCCGCCTCCTCGGTCGCGGCCTTCAACTCGATCTCATTTTTACGGAAGATCGCCCGGATCGCATGATTGCGTCCATCCGCGCAAAGCCCGGTTCTCCTGATCGCCTCGATGAAATCATGGCCGTCGACCGTTGCATAAGTAGAATGCGAAGGAAGCACTATTTCATCAAAACCTCAAAAGGATACTCCATCCATAATCGCCATCTTGCTCCCCAAGATCTTTGAGCGGGCGATCTAGATGGAGAAGAATTTTAAGATCGCGCTCTTGCGCGATGGATTGCGTAGCCGTCGGCTTGCTGGATCATCCGGCAACTTCGATAGCTGATCCCTTGCACGGTTCCGGCCGCGGTCGTAATGTTGAATGATCCGCTGCTGCGAATCGCCACTCTCCCTTCATATCTTCCTTGTTTCTTACCCGACGTCACGACCGCCTTGACCAGATCGCCGGTTCTGAACCCTTTCACCCGCCGTGGACCTTTGGCTCCAGTTCGCGGAAATCCATATTTGTCCATCCGACACATCTGGCGGGAATTGTGGCCACGCGCTTCCAGTTTCAACGGCCTCACGCCATCGATCACGACGACCGCTGGTGTGCTCTTTCCAACGCACGCCGCATCAATCCAATGGGCCTTCTCCAGTCCGCGCGCTACGCGGTTAAACTTGGTGAGCCCTCCAGACCCGGTTTCGACCGGAAGCCCTAGTCTCTTCAGTCGTTCAAAGAGCGCCCGACGCGTCGAGTTCACTGCTGCCGCGTCTTTTAGTGGCTGTTTCGCCTCTCGCTCGATCTCAGGAAAACCATACTCAGCCGCTGTCCGATTGCCCTTCTCCTGATTGCAAGGCTGACAGGCCAGCGTCAGATTCGAGACTCGGTTCGAGCCTCCTCGCGACCTCGGGATGATATGTTCGATCTGAAATGGAATCCCGGTCTTGCCACAGTAGGCGCATCTGCGGCCCCACTTCTCCAGCAGATATTCTCTGATCTCGTATCCGGCCAGTTCACCTTGCTGATACTCGACTCCGTTGATCTCCGGGTTCTCCATCAATTGAGTGTCGAATTTCACCAATTCCAGCGAGAGACCACTCAGCGGATAGCAATGAGATAACCGCCCCACCCAGGTCAGTACGTTCTCAACCCGGCTCTGAAGTGATGGAGGCATCCAGCCCCGAGGACGAGTCCGATTGAGAAACCGCGCCCGGCGATAGCGAGTGCGCCTGGAGCGGCGGTGGCGCCGGATCGCGCGGCGGAAATTGAGAGCCTCCTTGATGGCCTCTCCACGATGCTTGATCTCAGCGGCAAAGATCACCTCTCCGCTCTGTTGGTTGACGATTGCCAGACCGGTCGTCTTCGATCCCGGATCGATCTTGAGCCGCAGAGCGGGGAGCACCGGATATTCCGCAGTCTTCTTCAAAACGATTGTAAAAGGGTAAAGCCGGAAGACGGCCGCCCGGCCCCGTGTAAGCAGCCGTTTCGCCCGCAGGGAAGTCGTCGGAGCCAGCGGGCTCTTATCAGTATCTAAAACAGCGACCAATTGCATGAATGTTTTCCTTTCGGACCGGATTGCTCCGGGGATGTGAGCCTCGACAATGATGTGAGAGCTTGTTAGTTCAGCGCACCGTTCCACACCCGAGAAGTCCATTTAACGCTGAACGACAGTGGCTCCGGACTGGCTCGCGCATCCGGAGGTGTCTCAGGCTGCGTTTACGCTTCGCGTAAGCCTTAGGTTTAAAACCTCACTCAAACATCGGAGCTTCAAGCCTTGGAACTGAAGCTGAGTCTGGTCAACCAGGCTTATTTGTTACCAAATAAGTCCCCACTAAAGCTGCGGAGCGGCTTAGTGGCGGGTGGTTGACTGCCGTGTCCTCCCTTTGATGACACGGCTTCTGCCAACCGCTTGATCTTCTGCGTTTTCCTGGTGACAACGGTCTGAGGTTGCTTTACTTTTGCTATTCCAATCCAGTAGTTAGCTTCCTCGCCCGTTCCAATAAGCTGTAGAGCGTCGTCCGCTTGATCTTTAGCTTTCGCGCCGCTCCGGCGTGGCCGTCGCAGAGGTCTCGCGTCAACTTGTAGATGACCAAGACGACCCTCATCAAATGTTGCTGGAGCGATTCGCCGTCGCGCAGTTCCGCCCAATACCTGATAGCGCCGCCGCTCTTGCTCCGCCCTTTCACGACCACGCGCGGTAGAGAAGCGGCTGTGATCTGATCGCCTTCCTCAAGCATCATCGCCATCTTTATCGTGTGGTGCAGCTCAACCACGTTGCCCGGCCACGAGTATCGGCGGAAGGCATCGATCGCGTCTGGTGAAAGGCTCAGCGCCTTCTCAGAGGATAGTTCCTTGAAGCGGCGGAGATAGCGGTCGGCGAGGACAAGCAGATCAATGCCTCGCTCGCGCAGAGGCGGCAGATCGATCACCAAGATACTTAACATGTAATAAAGCCCCTCATGAAAGCGTTTCTCTTGCACTTCTCGATAAAGGTC
>Ga0081539_10007205_pt1 | contig 10237 bp, 9 predicted proteins | sample TabmetS4T2R2_FD_71023 | JGI IMG/M metagenome (GOLD analysis project Ga0081539, IMG submission 71023) | Tabebuia heterophylla rhizosphere microbial communities from the University of Puerto Rico - S4T2R2 | ecosystem: Host-associated > Plants > Roots > Rhizosphere ... | reverse complement strand
ACCCCACTGGAAGAAGCACACAAAGTAGTTGGCGCCGGTTTCCACATACGCGTCCAGGTAGGCGCGTATGGAGGCCGGTGAGCCAGCGACCACCAGGCTACTGATACCACCTGGGTTCATGCGCCGGTGCTCCTGTTCCTCAGACCGCTCGATCGAGGCGAACAAGTCACGCCGCACTTCGCGGGCCGGGGCGGCCACTGGGCGACGTCCCATATTGGCGCCGAGGAACTGCGTGAGGCCGCGCTTTTCGGCTTCGAGACGGCGGGGCGTCCCCAGGTTCCAGCGGTACGCAGCCCAGGCGAGTTTCGCCTCGGCCACGGCCTCCTCGTCCGTCTCAGCGAGGAGCATGTGCATGATGAGACCAATTTTCGGCTCAGTGCCCTGGAGGGTCAGCGCCCCGACGCCCTGGTGTTCTTCCCACAGTTCGCGGTAGCGCTTGACGTAGGCATCAAACTCGCCCAGCGAGACGTCCAGGACGGCATTCATGCCATGGCGTGCCGCGGTCTCAATATTGCGCATGTACCATAGGGGTGGGTAGGGAATCTGCTTGGGACGCATGCGCATGGGCAGAGTGTCGAAATCGTAGAATTGCCCATGATAGGTCAGTTCATCATGGCTCAACCCCTCGCACATGACCGCCAGGGTCTCGAGATAGCGCGCATAATTCACCTCAACGTCGGCGTCCTGGCCCCAGAAGTAAGCTTCGAGGACACCACCACGTCCTACCCCAATTTCCATGCGCCCGCCACTGAGGTTGTCCAGCATGCTAATCTCTTCAATGAGCCGTACCGGGTGGTGCAGGGGCAGGACATAGACACACGGTCCGAACCGCAGATGGGTGGTGCGCTGGGAGACGGCCGCCAGGAAGACATTCTGCGACGGCGCCAGGCTATGGACCGCCGGCGTGTGGTGCTCTGCCAGGTGGTAGGCATAAAACCCGGCCGTATCTAGCCGCTCAATCTGCATGAGTCTCTGGCTATAGATATGTTCGAGGTTTAAACCGGGGACAGGTTCAATATGGTCAAAGACACCGAATTGCAGAGCCATAGTGTCCTCCCACCGCTACGCGGTCGTCACAGCCGCCTGTACAGGCACATACCGGGCTATGAAGCAGGCCATGGCAGCGGCGACAGCCGTGCTGAACTGTGGCTCCTGGTCAAAGAAGTGATCTTGTCCGGCGTACAGGTGCAGGTCCACCGGCACTCCTGCCTGCTCCAGCGCCTGGTACATCCGCATGGTCATGGCGTGCGGGACACGGTCATCTGCAGTACCGTGTGCGAACAGTGTCGGCGGATAATTTTTATTGGCATAGGTAATCGGACTGGCAGCCTTGACGACCTCTGCTGCAGGGTTATCGCCAAAGAGCCGAGCCATCGACGGCCGGCGGGCGAATTCTGTGAGGTCGGCGACCGGCGCCACGCCGATGACGGCAGCCACCTCGCTACTGACAGCGCTCTTGCCACCGTCACCCTCAAATGCCTCAACCCCGCGGGTTCCAGCCGCTAGCAACGCCAGGTGCCCACCCGCCGATTTGCCACCCACGACAATCGCCGCTGGATCAATCCCAAGACGCTCACTATTGGCCCGCATCCAGCGAATCGTCGCCTTCACGTCCTGGATCTGGGCCGGCCATGGCGCCTCATCCATGACGCGGTACTCTCCGGTGACACAGACGTAGCCACGCTGGGCCATGCGTATACCGTAGCGCTCTTTGAGGGGAGCACGGTTGGCGGTTTGCCATCCACCCCCAGGCAAAAAGAGGAGACCCTGCACTGGTCCCGGGATGTCTGCTGGTCGAAAGATATCGACTGTTAAGGCACGCCCTGCAACGGTATGAACGACCACATTTTCTTCAATGCTGACGTTTGTCATCGCTCTCTCCTGTTGGTATATAAAGCCGTTGCATCTCGACGCCATGAAGCGCTTGCAGGGTACTCTTGGGCTGCGCCCACGGTGTGGATACATGTGCCGCCCCGACGAGTGCGTCGGGACGGCAGTAGAAGGCTGTTGTCGGGCGTGGTTTAGGCAGTGACAAAGGCGGCGTAGTGATTGCCCTTGGAGATGGGTGCCAGACCGCTGAGCACCTCCGTCCAATGCTCACCGCCGTCGTCGCTGCACCATACTTCACCGGTGGCCGTCGCCCCGAAGAGGGAGAAAGATGCGCCCCAGTCCTCCAGACACATAGCTTCAAAGGCCGTCCGGAGCCGATCAGGGAAGCCGTTACGCACTGCCTGCCAGGTTCTGCCGCCGTCGGTACTCTTGGAGATGCGGGAGCCAGCGTAGTGCTCCTGATACCACGAACCGGGACCCTTCTGGGCCGACGCGACGAACAGGAGTTCCGGCTGGCGCGGATGCAGCACCAGGAGGTCGGGATAGCCACCGATCTCGTGCTGCAGGTCAGTCCGTTGCTCCCAGGTCTTGCCATCATCAGCGGTGACATACATCCCGACGCCCGTAGTGATATACATCTGGTCGGGGTTCAGGGGATTGATCACGGTGCGGTGCACATCGTCGTCCATCCCAGGGATCACTCGGAAGGTGCGCCCATCGTCTGTGCTTTTCAAGAGGCCCCCCTGCTCGATGCCGACAAACAGGGTGTGCGGGTCCTGGGGGTGGAAGTTGATGTGCTTCGTGTGCGCGATGTGGGGCGGTGCCGGGAAACCCCACCGCGACATATCCACTGACCGCAGGGCCGGGAGTTCCGTCCAGTTGCGGCCGAGATCGTCGCTATAGAACAGATGTGCCGGCTCCGTTCCGGCATAAAGGCGCGCACCTCCAGCCAGTCTGGTGCACGCCAGGCTATAGACGTCGTGCTGCGTCAGTCCACTGTCGCGCCGCTCCCAGGTATGGCCGCCATCGCTGCTGGCGAAGATCGTGCCGTGGTTCACCCCCGCGAAGATTGTGCCACTGTCTGGCTCGATGAGGAGGGCGTGGATGTGTTTATCGGTCAATGCCCGGTGCGCCACGTGCCACCCTGGGCCATCGGGGTCGCGCTCCATGCACACCACGCCTTGAATGGTGCCGACCAGCACCTGCTTCGAGGGTGCCGGAGAGCGGTAAATCGTGGGTCCGCCGTGCGAGAGAGTTATGGCCATGGTTGCCTCCTTTAGACCAGTCTCCGGTCTATGGCTGCTGCGATCTCTATAATGGGCTATGGTGAATATATTTTGACCCACAGCCGCTGTCAAGCAGCACCACAGATCCTATGAGGAGGCCGTGATCTTACACCAGTATCAACTCCATGAAAGCTGTCCCTGCGATCGGGTTATATCGATAGGGCTCGATTTCCCTGAATCCCAGCGACGCATACAGCGCCTTCGCCCTTTCCATAGAGGGCAGGGTGTCCAAACGCATGCGTGCGTAGCCGAGCCTGCGGGCCCGCTCCAGCACTGCTTCAGCCAGGGCTCTGCCGATCTTTAACCCCTGGAATTGTGGTGTCGTATACAACCTTTTCATCTCACACAGACCATCGCTGAGCTTTCGTAGCGCAACGCAGCCAGCTACTTGCCCCTGCCAAAAAGCAATCAGCAGACATCCCTCAGGTGGGGCATATTCCCCAGGAAGAGTGGCTAACTCTGCATCGAAGTCTTGAAAGTCCAAACTGATCCCCAATGAGGCAGCATATTCCTCGAACAGTTTCCGCACTTCCTGAAGATGGTTGCCTGTGTGGGCTTCAGCAATGTGGATCATGACTGGATTCCTTTAGAGCTGCAGAGGAAGTCGAACGCGAGGTTTCAGCCGCCGCTGGAAGCGGTCGGCTGCACACCTTGTTCGGCCAGCGTTTTGGATGGGACTGTACCTACGCAGGTGCTGTCCTGCCTGGTGAGACTCTGCACCTCTACTGCTATCCCTGCTCGCCAAAGTGACGCCGTACACTGCCTTGGCGAGTCCGCCTTACATGCACTGGTCGCCTACGACATCACCTCGAATGTGCCATCTAGGGCCATCAGCCCTGTTTCGACGCCCAACTGCGGATGGCGAGCAGCGAGTTGCTTGCGAAACTCAGCCAGCGCGTCTCGGTGGGTCTTCGTCTCAGCAGCGGGGTCGGCGACAGCCGCCTCCCCGTAGGCAATCTTTGCGGCGCCACAGTCACGATGGTTGATGACAATGACCTTGTCGATACTGTGCAACTGGATTGAGGCGCCCAGGTTGTCCCAGAACGTCTTGTGCCAGTCCTGGAACGCGGGCGCCACAACGCCGATAGACGCGCCAGCAATCGTGAACTGGCTGTACTTGCCGGTGAGATGACGTCCAGCAGTGTACTTGCTGACGGGTTCTTGCAAGCGTGGGTCGATACAAGCCAGGACCATCGCTTCATACTTGCCGCTCGCAGCAAACGCGTGCCAAGGCGCGAGTACGGCTGCAGTGAAACCGCAGGCAGTGACCTGAAGAAAACGGCGTCGACCGAAATGTGTGTCGAGTAAGGCCGCATAGCAGGTGCAGGCTGCGTGGTGACCAACAGGGTGCCCCAATTGCCTCTCCATCTGATTCCTCCAGTGATCGCGAGTGGTGAGCCCGGCCGCTCTCTGCGTGCTGGGCAGCGCTATCAACGCCCGCCGAAGTATAACATGTACGAGAGTCACGAGTTCATGCAAGTCGTGTTGCTGTTACGTGGTCGTCTCCTTCTCATGGCGGCATAAAGCAAGTAGCCGAGACATAATGACTTCCGATGTGTAAGCTGACCTCCGGGGAAACCGCGGGTTAACTTACGCAAAGCCAGAGCCGCATCATGTCGCTAGCTCACCTGTAAACTCGGAGGTCAACCATGTCTCAGTCTAGCACACTCTTTATTGGAATGGATGTTCACAAAGACCCGAACGCCGTGGCTTACGTCTCTCAAGATCACGGCGCCCAAGTTACCTACCTTGGGGCCATTGGCACCCGTCAGTGTGACATCGATCAGATGATCCGAAAGATGCAATCAAAAGCTAAACATCTCATCTGCATCTATGAGGCTGGGCCTTGTGGCTACTGGCTCTATCGGTATCCGACCAAAAAGGGCTACGACTGCTGGGTCGTGGCCCCCTCTCTTATTCCCAAAAAACCGGGTGATCGCGTCAAAACCAACCGCAGCGACGCCGTGTAACTGGCCTGCCTGGCTCGCTCAGGCGATCTCACCCTGGTCTCTGTCCCCAACGTCGAAGATGAAGCCATCCGCGACCTCACCCGGGCGCGTGAAGACACCATCTGCGCTCTCAAGGATGCCAAGTTCCGTCTCAAAGCCTTCTTGCTCCGACAGGATATCCGATATGCGGGCTGGGCCAATTGGGGCCCAGCCCACCTGCGGTGGCTCTCGGAAGTCGTCTGTCCGACAGCGGCTCAGCACATCGTCTTTCAAGAATACGTCCGTGCGATTAATGAGTCTACTGAACGCCTCCAGCGTCTTGACGCGTTTTGAGCACCCAAGAGAACTGATGAAATTCTTGGGGCTGATTCCCTCGGAGTACTCGACTGGCGACCATCGCCGGCAGGGGGCAATGACCAAAGCGGGTAACACCCATGCCCGACGGGCTCTGGTCGAAGGCGCTGGGCCTACCGCTATCCGGCCAAAGTCAGTCGGCATCTGCAACTGCGCCTGGAAAAGCAACCCAAAGTCATCCAGGACATCAGTTGGAAGGCCCAGGTACGCCTCTGCAGACGCTATCGGCAACTCAGCGTACGCGACAAAAACCCCAATCAGGTCGTGGTCGATTCCCACTCTAAGCCCTCCGCGGCGCAAGCCTTGTATCGGGAAATCCAGGGCATCACCAAGCAACCGATTCGCAAGATCATCAATACCCATTTTCATTGGGATCACTGGCAGGGCAATCAAGTCTATGCTGCCGCCTCCCCCAATCTGGAAATCATTACCTCCGAGCGCACCAAGGACAATCTGACTAAACCCGATGCTGGTGTAGGTGGCCTGTCATACGTCGAAAAACAGCTCGAGGCTGTGCCAAAGGAAATTGAGAAATTGAAGAACGACATCCAGCAGGCGAGCAATCCTGAGCAAAGGGCGCGCCTCGAGGCAAACCTCCAGCAAGCCGAGGCCTATTTGGAGGAACTCAAACACTTCAAACCGACCCTGCCCACCCGGACAGTGACCAGCTCAGTGACCCTCAACGAACAAGGGCGGGAGATTCAGGTACTCGTGCTGGATCGCGCCCATACGGATGGCGATGTTTTCATCTACTTACCCAGGGAAAAGGTGATAGCATCCGGTGATGCGCTGATTGACTGGATGCCTTTCCTGGGCGATGGCTATCCGGAGGAGTGGGTCGAGACGTTAACGGCTCTCGAAAAATTTGACTTTACCCACATTATCCCAGGCCATGGGGAGGTGCTCACTAAAGATCATCTGGGGTTCTTCCGCGGCTTTATAACCGATCTCATTGCCGCCGTCAAAAAAGCGGATGCCGACAGGGCCAGCCTGGAGGAGATGCAAAAAGGCATTGCGGATCAATTAGCCTCGAAATACGAACAGGGTATGTCCAAATACACGCTCGGGCGGTATCGGGACCGCATTGGGCCGAGTGTCGAAATTGTCTCCAAGAAGGTGGTCAAAAAAGCCTAAGGTCCACTTATCACCCTAACCCAGGAATCCAAGGGTAGGCGAGCTGAAGCGCCCAAGATTGGGAAAGACTGCGGCAAGATCGGTGTTCCCAACGCCAAACCAGGCAGCGAGGGTCGCGCCGTACTGGTCGACGGCTACCGTCGGTATCCAGCGCCCTCGTGCACCGCTTCCCTCATCGGTATCGTCCGGGCCGGCCGGTGCCAGCGTGGGGAACACCGTGCCATTGGAGCCAGGAACGCCGTAGAAGTCGCCGCCGTGCACGGCACCGCCTATGACGATATGGTGCGAGCCCCAGGCATGGTCCGTGCCCAGGTTGCCGTTGGGCACAAAGGTGCGGGCGAAGTCGGAGAGGGTGAAGGTCACGACCTGTGACGCTACACCGAGGGACACTGTGGCCTCATAAAAGACCTGCATCGCATTGCCTACCTGCGCCAGGAGATCCGCATGTGTACCTGACGTGGGTTCGCCAGTGGCAACCTGGCCACTGTGCGTATCAAAGCCTCCCAGCGCGCAGAAAAAGATTTGGCGGCGCATCCCGAGCGCCTTGCGCACGCTGATGAGCTTGGCGACTTGTTCCAACTGGTTTCCGAGGTTTGTGCGTGGCTGCAATGGAAACGGCGGCACGACCGGATCGCCCATTAGCCTGAGCGCCCCCTGGGCTTCTAGCGCCTTCCTGGTCACCTGGCTGACGCCCCGCATGAGCGTCAGATGTTGCTCGGTCTGGAGTAAGTCCCGCATAGCGCGATAGCGCGTATCGCTGTCCGGAGGAGCGGAGAAGCCATCGAGCGGCAGCGCCGCATCAAGCCGCGTCGGCGCCGCAGCGAGGGCTAGCGCTTGCTCGGTATTGCCCGTCATAAAGATGGGAGTCCCGGCGGCCGATAACACGACCGGTAGGGCGCTCGCATTCAGTTGGGCCGTCTTATCAGCCGTGCGACCACCCCATCCTACTGTGCTCGACTCGTGTGCGACAGAGGTCTGCCACTGGTTCTGCTGATCGGCATGCGAGAAGAGGTTGAGGGGCACCCGCGCCGTGCCATTCCTATACGAGGTGCTGGTCGTCGGCTCCAGCAGTGGGCCCACATTGCAGACCACGGCCACCTTCTTTTGGCCCCACAGGTCATGCAGGCCCTTTAAGCTGGGATGGAACGCCAATTGGCTCCCAAGACTCGGGACGTTGATGGGCAAGAGACTGGACTGTGGTATCGCCAGTCCAGTGTTCTGCCGTACGGCCGCATACGTCGTGTAGTCATCATAGGGGATCAGCATGTTGCCGCTGTCATTGCCGCCGAACAGAAAGATGCACACCAAAGCCTTGTAATCTCCCGCCTGCGCCAGCGCTTGTAGGAGACCAAAACGTTCACAGGCCAAGACTGCTGCGCCAAACGAGGCAAAGGATCGACGGACAAACGCTCTTCGTGTGAGTGCCATGTGACGCTCCTTTTGCGACTGTGTCGGCAGAGGGGCGTCCTCGCCCCTTCCTCTTACCGCTGCACTTGATACTGGGGCGATGTCGCGATGAGATACATGGCGGTCTGCGCGCGCAAACGCCGATTGTCGGCTGGAATACTGGCAACCGCCTCTCTAATGATGTGCCGCATCTCGCCTGACATCGTACCATGCAGCAGTAGCTCGTTGAGCGCCGCGATGAGCCGGTCAGGATCATTGCCGAGGGCCTCCCACGCAGCAAGATTGATTGATGTGCCTGTGGGTCTATTCGGGAGATCGGCTGGGATGGTTGCAAAGATCACCCGGTTGACGAAGTTGTCACGCCGTAAAGAGGTCAGTGAGGAGAAGATCGTAAACTGCGGGCCCAGCACGCCGGCTTCTCCAGGCACCCTGGCAGTGGGCGGATAGAAATTGAACACCGACGGCGCCGCGAACACATTCTGGCTCATAGCGGCAGACCCGATGGCAGAGCCCTCGACATTGACCGCGTCTAGCACACCGTCGCTGGTTGCCTTGAAGGCACGCAGGACATTTGTGATGAAGAGCACCGGCTCACGCAGCTTGCCGTAATTGGGCTCGGCCGCAGGGTCCTTGAAGTCGCCGCGGGCTTCTGGATCAAGGAGGATCGCGCGCACCACTTCCTGCAACTGCGTCGGGGCATCGCGATGGGCCGTAAACACGCCGGCAATGCGCTCGACATAGCCAGGACTCGGGTTACTGGTGACCAGATGTTGGATGAGCTGTTTGCTGATGAAAGGGGCCACATTTTGGTGCTGGATAATGTTGTCGATGGCGGCGTTGAGCTCCTGCTCTTGCGACTGTTCCCCGGGCAGTACGAGCCCGTTCAGCAGCGTCTTGGGTCCTCTGTCATGGTAATCTTCCCGGGCTTGTGTGTCGCGGTGGACCCGCATCGGATCACGGTAATTCGGCACGGGCATGCCGAAATCAGCCGGGCCGGCCAGGGCTGGTCCCAGGATCCAGCCAGTAAAGACCCGCGCGAATTCCTCGACCGTATACTGATCGTAGGTCGCGATGGGATTGCCGTTGCCATCTACGTGGCGCGTGCCGTCCTGGTGCAACAGAAAAGTGCCAATAGAGAAGAGTTGCAGGATCTCGCGCGCATAATTCTCATTGGGTTTGGAGCTTAAGCCGTTTCGGCAGACCTCCACCTCGGGAGGGGTGCGCGTCTGGCATCTATTGTTCAGCATATTGAGGAAACGACCCATGGCCGGGTTGAGCGTCATGTCATAGAGCAACTGGCGGAAGTTGCCAAAAGCGCTGCGATAGAGCAGTTGCTGATAGCCGCGCATCCAGCTCGGCAGTCGGACATCGACAGCGGACACCACCAGTATCTGGCTCAGAGCGAAAGCCACGCGCTGCCGTAGCTGGTCTGGCCCGTATAGCGCATTCGAGAAGAAATGACGCTGCAGCAGGTACAGCGTGTAGTGGTCTGTTTGGCACATTCCCGTGCAGCTTGGAGGCCGCCTCAGTGGCCAAAATTCCAGCTCCGGGTAATCGTCCATCGGCGCCGCGAATTGTTCGTTGAGAAAAGCCTCGAAGCCAATATCCTGGACATGCGTGACCAGCTCGACAGTCGGACCGAAGGTCGATTGTTCAAGGAAGCGCACTGTATCAGCCCTGGAGGGCTGCGCTTCGACGCGATGCACACTGATGACCGCGAAGACGAGTAACAGGTGGAGAGACCACCAGAGCATCCGGCCAACACGGAACCTACGTGTCTTCATGGTGACGTCCCTACAGTGCGGCCGCCACAGCGCGGCCGGTTACGGGGCCATGCTCGTCGTCAGGGTGTAAGGGGCGACGGCACGGTCGTCATCACCACCATCCCTGACTTCCAGAAAGTATTCACCGACCTGGGGGAGGCCGACCTTGGCCGTCGTGTTGCCCCCCTTCGCCAGCGGGGTGAACCATTGGCTGATCACTTGTTTGTCAGCATTCCACACTCGTACGATCAGGTCGAGGTTGGGCGGTGCATTGGTAATGTTGATCACCAGATCCCCGGGTCGTGGTGTGGAGACGCGATACCAGTCGACGTCTCCCTTGGGCAGGATTGTCCCCTGCACCGTCGCCCCGAGCTTGAGCGGGGTCGCCGTGCCTATGCTGTTATTGGGCTCGCCGCGGTCCTGCGTGGGGGTGAAGGTCACCTGCAGAGTATACGGCTCTATCGCCCGGGCCTCATCGCGGCGATCACGGACTTCGAGGACATAGCTGCCGCCA
>Ga0081539_10007204_pt1 | contig 10238 bp, 9 predicted proteins | sample TabmetS4T2R2_FD_71023 | JGI IMG/M metagenome (GOLD analysis project Ga0081539, IMG submission 71023) | Tabebuia heterophylla rhizosphere microbial communities from the University of Puerto Rico - S4T2R2 | ecosystem: Host-associated > Plants > Roots > Rhizosphere ... | reverse complement strand
GTTCGTGGGCCGGGGTGCGGCCGTGGGCCGGGACTCCGTCTCACCGCACGCCCGGGACACCTCGCCGTCCAGGAAGGCGGGGTCGTTGCAGAGGTAGAACCCGTGCCGCCGGAGGACGTCGAGCGCGGCCGGGTTCGTGAGCACGTAGTCGACGAAGTGGTCGCGGACCGTCGGCGGCCGCTCGGGCCCATAGCGGGCCAGCTTCTCGACCGCCCAGAACGGGTACCGGCCGTCGGCCACCGCGTCCTTGCGGGGGAAGTACCCGTCGATGGGGACGACGTCGAGGTTGTCGTCGTGGCGGGCCTCCGCCTCGGCGAGGCTGGCGTACCCGACGGCGCCCGGGGTCTGGCTGACCGTGTCGAGCACGTCGTCGGTGCTCTGCCGCAGGCAGTGCATGACGGCGCCCTGCGCGCCGGGGATGTCGCGGCTCAGGCAGTTGGTCGACGACACCGGCGCGGTCTCCGGCCCCTTGAGCACCCGGTGGGCGAACGTGTCGTGCGTCCCGCCGCGATCGCGGCTGACGAGCACCACCTCCGTGTCACGGCCGCCGAGGCCGGCGTCGTCCCACTTCGGCAGCGTGCCCGCGAAGAGGTGGCGCAGCTGGTCGGAGGTCACTCGGGTGACGCCGGCCTCCCGGTTCACGACGACGGCGAACACGCCCACCCCGACCGGCCAGTATCCGAGGCCGGCGGCCGGGGCCGGCTTCCCGGCGTAGTCGTCGGTCATCGCGAGCTTCACCCGCTGCGCCTCGGTCGACCTCAGCTGCGTGTCGGCGACGCCGGCCTGCACCAGCTCCGCCGTCGCCGTCTCGCTGTCGGTGCTCTGCACCTGGATCAGCGCGCCCGGGCAGCGTTCCCGGAAGGCGTCCGCGTTCTCCTTCATCGCCGGGTACATGGCGCTCGACCCGGTGATCGACAGCGGTCCGGGTGCGGGGCAGGCGACAGCCACGGTCACGTCCCGCGTGGCGAGCAGCCCGACGAGCAGGCCGCCGAGCAGCAGCGAGGTACCCCCGAGGGCGAGGCTCCAGCGTGAGCGCGCCCCGCGGCGTCCCTCGGCGACGACGTCGCCACCGGCGAGCCGCCCCCCGGCCGAGACGTGGGCCGGCGGGCCGGCCAGGAGGACGAGCAGCTTGAAACGCGCCTTGCGGGCCATCGGGACGGGTGGCAGCCGGAGGGTGCCGCCGGCCACCGCGTCGTCCCTGCCGGCGTGGTAGTCGACCACCTGCGGTCCGCCGGGAGCGCCGGGCCGGAGGACGGCCTCCGCGAGCTCCGGCGGGTCGGTCTCCTGCACCTCGTAGTGGACGATGCGCCGGCCGCCGAAGCGGAACTCCAGCGGCTCGTGGAAGTCGTCGGCGCCGATGTCGAGGCTGCCGACGTTCTCGACGCGCAGGACGACGACGCTCGGGTCGCGGACCTCCTCGCCGTCCACGGCGATCGAGACGTTCGCGTGGTGCTCCACGGCCGGGGTGACCACCATCGGCCGGTTCCAGTGCACCCGGTAGCTCAGCCGGCGCCGCCGCACGACGTAACGGTCGAAGAGCCAGGCGGCCGTGGTCGCCACCAGCGTCAGGACCGTGAAGAACGTCTGCAGGTTGTCGTTGGTGAGAAGCTTCACCAGCGCGGGAACCCTTCCGGCGAGCGAGGGGCGGGACGTCACTGTAGGTCGGCCGCGGGCGCTCGTCGCCGGTCCGCCCGCCGATGCCGCCGGCCCTTCATCCGCGGGTCGCCGGGGGTTTGCCCACCCGTCACCGGAGGCAGTTGCGCGACGGGGTCACGCCGGCCGCGCGGCTGCGACAGACTGGTCGCCGTGACCGACGGGCCTTGTCCCTGCGGGGGACTCCAGGGGTACGACGACTGCTGCGGGCGCCTCCACCGGGGGGTGGCCCACGCACCCACGGCCGAGGCGCTGATGCGCGCCCGGTACAGCGCGTTCGTCGTCGGGGACGTCGCCTACCTGCGCGAGACGTGGCACCCGCACACCCGGCCGGCGAACCTCGAGCTCGACCCCGGCCGGCGCTGGACGGGGCTGGAGGTGACGGCGACGTCCGGCGGCGGCATCTTCGACACCGAGGGCACGGTCGACTTCGCGGCGCACTACGAGGCCGGCGGCCGCGCCGGCGTGCAGCAGGAGCACAGCACGTTCGTGCGCGACAACCGCCGCTGGTTCTACCTCGCCGGGCGCGGGTAGCCGCTCAGTCGAGCGCCGTCCCCTCGGGGTCGAGGAACAGCTCGAGCTGGATGCCGTCCGGGTCGCGGAGGACGAGGCCCGCCGCCCCGGGGACGGAGCTCGCCGGCGCCACGGGGGAGTGGACGACCCCCGCCGCGCCGGCCGACGCCGAACGACAGGTGGTCGAGGCCGACCCGGGTCTCGTCGAACGGCCCGCGCGCGACCCGTCGCTGGGACCCGGGCGGGAGACTGGTGGCGTGAGCCGGCCGATGTGGCGCTGCCCGGAGTGCGGTCGCACGTTCGCGAACCGCAACCAGACCCACACCTGCGCGCCGCTCGGCGACCTCGACGGCCACTTCGCCGGCAGCGAGCCGGCGGTGCGGGCGACGTTCGACGCCGTCCTCGCGGTGGTCCGGGCGCTCGGGCCGGTCGAGGTGCTGCCGGAGCGGACGCGGATCGCGCTCCACGCCCGGATGAGCTTCGCGGCGTTCGTGGCGCGCCGCCGGTGGCTCGACGGGCATGTCGTCCTGGCCGAGCGCCTGGACTCGCCGCGGTTCCGGCGGGTCGAGGTCTACTCGCCGCGGAACGTCGTCCACATGTTCCGGCTGGCGGGCCCGGACGACGTCGACGCGGAGGTCGCGGCGTGGTTGGCCGCCGCCCACCGGGTGGGCGAGCAGCGCCACCTCGGCTGACCCGAGCCGGACGCGGACGTGCGGACGCCCGGACCCCGCGGGCCCGGGCGTCCGCGTGCCTGCCTGACGCGGGGTCACATCGGGCAGGTCGACCGGTACTCGTCCAGCTCGCTCAGGATCGTGCCCACGGAGGGGCCGGGGCAGAGGAACTGCGTGTAGCGGGTGTCGTCGTCCACGAACCGCTTGAGCCACGAGATGTACATCCGCGACTGCGTCGGCGTCTCGTGCGTCGGCAGGAAGTGGTCGTCGCCGTTGACGATGGCCAGCGCCTTCTCCGGCGCCCCGACGGTCTGGTAGAAGGGGATGGAGTGCTCGGGGTTCGGCGCGACGACGTCGCCGTCGGCGCCCATGATCAGGGTCGGCGCGCGGACGCCGGAGAAGTTCTTGTTGACCAGGTCCCACGGCGCCATCGGGATGGCGGCCCGGACCTCCGGGTGCGCCCGCGCGCTCTCCAGCGTGCCGCCGCCGCCCATCGACCAGCCCGCGACGGCGAGCCGGCCGCGGTCGATCCGGCCGTTGACGCGGCTGTCGGCGAGGGCGTTCTGCAACGCGGCCCACTGCTGCTGCGAGCGCTCGGTCGGCCCGTCGACCAGCGAGTTCGTGTCGACGCCGACGACCACGAAGCCGTGCGACGCGAGCCGCGGGCCCATCCACTGCATCTGCGCCCAGAGGGAGACGAAGCCCGGCACGATGGAGACGATGCCGAACCGCTCGGTGGTGCTGCGCGGCGCGTAGATCGTGGCGGACTTGAAGCCACGGACGTTGGTCGCCTGGTACGTGTCGACCTGGTAGGGGCCGTTGCGCTCGAGGCCCGCCTTGGTCGGGGCCGGCCCGTGCTGGTCGGCGGCCGCCGGTGTGGCGAAGGCGATGCCGCCGGCGGCCAGGCCGGCGGCGAGGACCACGCCCGCCAGGCGCCCGGCAAGACCCGGCCGGGCTCGGTTCAGGGATGTGCTGCGCACGTCGTTGTACTCCTAGGGCTCAGGAACCCTCCGGACGGGGTGCGTGGGGCCTCACCCCTGCCGGGACGCCGTCCACCGGCGCGACAACTTTGTCGGTCGGCATAGAAGTTAGGGCGGCTCGAGGAGGGGCGAATCGTCGTCGAGCACGACGATTGCCTCCGGATCTTGTCGACACGCAACAGTTCGCGTGCCGAAGTCAGCGCTGAGCGCAGATCTCGTCGCTGCCCGACAAAGACCGCGACGCCGGTTGGCTCGGGTTGCCACCAAGTCGCCCGGACCGCCTCCAGCACGCCGTCAGCGAGCGTTCCGAACAAGGCTCGGTTTCCGTAGGCTCGGGTCCGGGAGGCGCACATGGAGGTCATCGAGGATCTGGTCGCCGAGCAGGAGCGTCTGGAGGCGATCCTGGCCGGGCTGTCGGAGGAGCAGTGGCTGACGGAGTCGGCGGCGGCCGGCTGGACCGTGGCCGACGTCGTCCTGCACCTCGCGCACGGCGAGGAGTCCGTGGTCGCCACCACGTCGATCGGCGCCCCGCCGACCGGGCTCACCTCGGGCGTCGAGCCCGGCGACGTCGACGGCGCGATGAACCGCCTGGTCGAGAAGGAGCGCACCACGCCCGAGGAGGCCTTCGAGCGATGGCGCACGTCGCGCCGGGCCGCCGTCGAGGCGCTGCGGGCCGCGGACCCGGCCGTGCCCGTGCTCTGGGTGGCGATGCGGCTCAAGCCGCGCACGCTCGCGACGACGCGCCTCGCCGAGCACTGGGCGCACGCGATCGACGTCACGACGCCGCTCGGCGTCCCGCTGCCGGACACGGACCGGCTGCGGCACGTCGCCTGGCTGGCGCACGCGACGCTGCCGTACGCGTTCGCCGTCGCCGGCGAGGAGGCGCACCCGGTGTTCTGCGACCTGACGGCGCCCGACGGCTCGGCCTGGAGGTTCGGCGACCCGGACGCCGGCTCCACGATCAGCGGCGACGCGGCGGCGTTCTGCCGCGTCGGCGCGCAGCGCCTGGCACCCGAGGAGTCGGGGCTCGTGACCAGCGGACCGCACGCGGCGGCGGCGCTGCGCGTGGTGCGCACCTACGCCGCCTGACTCCACCGCCCGGACGCCGGAGGACGCAGTGACCGCCATCCAGGACATCCCGCTCGAGACGATCACCGGCGAGCCGGCCACCCTCGCCGGCTACCGCGGGCAGGTGCTCCTCGTCGTCAACGTCGCCTCGAAGTGCGGGCTGACGCCGCAGTACGAGGCCCTCGAGCTGCTGCACGAGCGGTTCCGCGAGCAGGGCTTCTCCGTCCTCGGCTTTCCCGCGAACGACTTCCTCGAGCAGGAGCCGGGCACGAACCAGGAGATCGCGGAGTTCTGCTCGACGACGTTCGGCGTCCAGTTCCCGCTGTTCGCCAAGCTCGCCGTCACCGGCGCCGACCAGCACCCGCTGTACCGCGAGCTGACGGCGGCGATCCCGCGCGCCGACGGCGACCCGGAGGTGATGCGCCAGCGCCTGCGCGGGTACGGCATCCCGGTGACCGAGGAGCCGGACGTGCTCTGGAACTTCGAGAAGTTCCTCGTCTCGCGAGCGGGCGACGTCGTCGGCCGCTTCGCTCCCGACGTCACCCCGGACGACGAGCGGCTCACCACGGCCGTCGAACGCGCCCTCGCCGCACCTCGCGGCGGCGACGACGAGGTGGTTGGCTGAGGCTGCCGGAGTCCCCGGGACGAGTGGAGGCGGACATGCAGCAGACGATCGGGCGGGACCTGCCGCCGTTCCACGCGGATCACGTCGGCAGCCTGCTGCGGCCGCCGGAGCTGCTCGAGGCGCGCGCCCGGCGGGCGGCCGGCGAGATCGACGCCGACGAGCTGCGCCGCGTCGAGGACGCCGCCGTCGAGGACGTGATGCGGCTCCAGGCGGACGTCGGGCTACGCACGGTGACGGACGGCGAGTTCCGCCGCACGTCCTGGCACATGGACTTCATCTACCAGCTCGGCGGCATCGACCCGACCGACGAGAAGCTGCGCGTGCACTTCCGCAACCGCGAGGGCGAGCTGGACTTCGAGGCCGCCGCGATGAGCGTGCACGACCGCGTCACGCTCGACCACACGATCTTCGGCGACGCGTTCGCGTTCGTGCGCGACCACGCGGCACCCGGCCAGACGCCGAAGCTGACGATCCCGTCGCCGAGCATGGTGCACTACCGCGGCGGCCGCGCCTCGATCTCGGAGTCCGTCTACCCCGACCTCGACGCGTTCTGGCACGACCTGACGGCCGCGTACGCCCAGCAGGTCGCCCGGGTCGCGGAGCTCGGCTGCACCTACCTGCAGCTCGACGACACGAGCCTGGCCTACCTCAACGACCCGGCGCAGCGCGAGATCGTCAAGGCGCAGGGCGGCGACCCGGACCACCAGCACGAGCTGTACATCCGCAACATCAACGCGGCGATCGGCGGGCGGCCGGCGGACCTGCGCGTGACGACGCACCTGTGCCGGGGCAACTTCCGGTCCTCGTGGGCCGCCGAGGGTGGCTACGACTTCGTCGCCGAGGCGCTGTTCACGCAGCTCGGCGTCGACGGCTTCTTCCTGGAGTTCGACGACGAGCGCTCCGGCGGGTTCGAGCCGCTGCGGTTCGTGCCGCCGGGCAAGCAGGTGGTGCTCGGGCTGGTGACGACGAAGCGCGGCGAGCTCGAGTCCAAGGACGAGCTGAAGCGCCGCATCGACGCCGCCGCGAAGTACGTGCCGCTGGAGCAGCTCTGCCTGTCGCCGCAGTGCGGGTTCTCGTCGACGGTCGAGGGCAACGCGCTGACCCGCGAGGAGCAGGCGGCGAAGCTGCGGCTGATCGTGGAGACCGCCACCGAGGTGTGGGGCTGAGCTCACTCGGCCCAGGGTGAGGGCGGTCGGCTGACCGCCGCTTGCCCGCGGCCGGGCGGCGGGTTACTGTGTAACACACAGTACTGGGTGACGAATGGTGATGCCGTGGATGCCGCCCTGCCCAAGCTCGAGGCCGAGCTCCGGCGTGGGGTCGTGGTGCTCGCGGTGCTGTCGCGGCTGCGCACGCCGCAGTACGGCTACTCCCTGCGCCAGGCGCTGGACGCCGGTGGGATGCCGATCGAAGAGGGCACGCTCTACCCGCTGCTGCGGCGGCTGGAGACCCAGGGCGTGCTGGAGAGCTCGTGGCGCACGGACGCCTCCTCGCCGCGCCGCTACTACCGGCTGAGCCCGGCCGGCGAGCGCCTCTACGGCGAGCTGCGCGAGACCTGGCGCCGCCAGGTCGACGTGCTCGACAAACTGCTGGACTGAGACGGGGACGGCCATGGATGCCGACGGTGTGATCGACAGTTACGTGCACGACGTCGCGCGGCGGCTGCCGCGGGACCGGCGCAACGACGTCGCGTACGAGTTGCGCGCGTTGCTCGCGGACGACGTCCGGTCGCGGGCCGAGGCGGACGGCCGGGCGCCGGACGAGGCGCTGGCCCTGGACGTCGTGCGCGGGTTCGGCCGCCCCGCCGAGACGGCGGCCCGCTACCACCGGCCGTTCGCGATCCTCCAGCCGAGCGACACGTGGACCTTCGTGGTCGCCGCCCTCGCCGGCGGTGCCCTGGCCGGCCTGCTGAGCTCGCCGCCGCCGGGCGAGGCCGGCGCACCCGGCGCGGCTGCCGGGGCGGCCCAGCGGTCGAGCACCGCCACGCTCGCCTGGCTCGGCGTGCTGGTGCTGCTGTTCGCGGCCAAGAACCTCGTCCTGCGCCGGCGTCCCGAGGCGTTCGCCTGGCGGCCGCGCCCGGTGCGGGACCGCAACGCGGCCAGCCGGGCCGGGAACGCGGCGATCGCCGCCGTGCTCGCGGCGTACCTCGTCCTGTACCTGGCGCCCGGCCCGGTGGTCGCGGCCGTCACCGGTGGCCGGGTGGCGGCCGCGGACCTGCGATACACGGACTCGTTCACCGGGGATCTGCGGATGCCCTGGCTCGTGGTCCCGCTGGTCGTGCTGATCGCGCTGCAGCTCGCCGTCGTCGTCGCCGGCCGCTGGCGGCCGGGCCTGCGCTGGGCCCGGATCCTCGTGACGATCTGCACCGCCACCCAGTTCGGCTGGCACGCCAAGTACGGCGCCGTCTTCGAGAACCCGGACGCCGAGCGGGCCGGGCTCTGGGTGGCGGCCTGGACGGCGGGCGTGCTGATGGTGCTGGCCGGCGTCGAGCTCTACCGCGAGTACACCCGGGTGGACCCTGCCCCGGAGCCGGAGCGGCACCGCGACCACGTCGCGGCGTGACGGCCACGCGCGAGCGCGGCGAGTCGGCGGGGTGCCCGGCCGGCGCGGGCACCCCGCCGTCGTCCGGGTCGACGGCCGTCTACGGGAACTCCGCCACGTAGCTCGGCGTGCCTGTGTTGCTGTTGTCGACCGGGGCGCCCGTCTCGTTGACGACGTGGTCGATCGTCCCGGCGCCCAGGTTCACCGTGAGCACGTGGTGCAGCCGCACCCCGGGCCGCACCGGCACCTCGAACCCGCGCGCCGCGTGGATCGACGGGTCGACGTTCGTGAAGACGTACGCGCCGCCGCCCCACAGCTCGTGGCTGCGCACCCGGGGGTCGACCTCGTAGGCCGCCCAGCCCGGGACGCCGTCGTGCGACCAGGTCGCCTGGTCCGGCGGGTCGTACGGCAGCTCGTTCTGGAAGAAGACGGTCCGGCCACGCTCGCCGTTCCAGACCACGTTGTACTGCTGGTAGTGCTCGACGAACAGGCCGGTCGCCGTCATGTCGTCGCCGTTCACGACGACGCCGTTGCGCCCGGGGTTCACCGTCCACCCCACCGAGCCCGGGACGCCGTGGTCGGCGCGCCACGCCCAGATGTGGTCCAGCAGCACGTGGTCGGCGTCCACCTCGAGGGTGACGTCGGCCCGCCCGGCGTGCGGGCCGCCGACGCGGAAGTACACGTCGCTCAGCGTCGTCGGGTTACGCGGGTCGCTCCGGTCGTACCCACCGCGGGAACCCACCCGCAGCAGCGCGGGGGAGCGCACCGGGCCGGCGTCCACGGTCACGCCCGCGACGACGACGCCGGGCACGCCGGCGATCGTCAGCGGCACCGCGCCGCGCACCGCCGTCAGCGTCGCGTGGCCGAGGCCCAGCACGACGGTGTTCGGGCGCCCGACGACGATGCTGCGCGCGACGTCGTAGACGCCCGGCGTCAGCAGCAGGTGCCGGCCGCGCGCGAGCTGCGCGTTGATCGTCTGCACCGAGTCGCCCGGCCGCGCGACGTAGAACGCCGACAGCGGGATCGTGCGGCCCGGCGTCACGCCGTCCTCCCAGGTCGGACCGGAGGTGCCGGTCGCCGCGGACGGCACGCGGACGGCGTACCGGCCGGCGGCGTCCACGAACAGGTACGGCTTCTCGCGGCTCACCGGCGTCGCCGGCAGCGTCGTGTAGGGCGGGTTCGGGAACGTGTCGTCGGCCGGCGCGCCCTCGACGCCGGAGAAGACGGCGTTCCACACGCCGTTCGACCAGCTGCCGATCCGGCTGTCCCGGGTCAGCCACTGCTGCTGCGAGCCGTTGATCACCGTGCCGGCCACCGAGTCGGCGAGGTAGCCGCCGCTCGCGAACTGCGGGCCGGCCGTGCAGTAGTCCATCAGCGAGAGCGTGCCGCCGGTGACGTTCACCCGCCGCATCGACGACGCCTGCGACACCGCCCAGAAGTTCGCCGACGCGCGGCAGCCGTCCTGCCCGGCCGCGTTGATCCGCAGCGTGAGGTTCGAGAGCGTGCGCCAGAAGTTGACCAGCGCGAGGCAGTTGGAGCCGTCCGGGTTCAGGCAGCGGTTGTAGACCTCGATCTTGCCGTTGACGACGACGTCGTTCGGCGACGCGCCCAGGCCGGCGATCTCGGTGTAGTAGCCGACGCGCAGCTGCAGCGGCTCGGCGTCCGTGCCGTAGCTGCCGGGCCGGAAGAGGATGGCGTGCCGGCCGGTGCCCATCTCGGCGTCCACCTGCTCGGCGTAGATCGCGTCGACCTTCGCCCGGATCTCCGCGACCGGCATCGACGGGTCGAGCACGAGCACGTCGGGGCCGAGGCTCGGCTGCCCGCCCGCGGACGCCACGGCGGAGCCGGCGACCGGGCCGGCCAGCGGCAGGAGCGCGACGAGCGCCGCCGCGGCGACCAGCCCGCGGCGGGTGCGGTGCCGGTGTCGTGCTGCCGGCGGTGTCGGCGTCATGTCCATGGGCGTCCTCTTCCGTGAGGTGGATCCAGACGGGAGCCGAGATCTTGCGCTTCAGACCCGATGAACGCGCTCTCATTCCGGCGTTGTGCGGATGCGCAGGGATGCTATCCGGAAATCCTCCAGGCGTGGGCGGTTTGTCCCGGCCGAGTCGAAGCCCTGGGAGACTCGCTGCGTGCTCGGTGGCGTGGTGGACGTGCACTACCCGGCAGACGGCGGCGCCCGGGCCGGGCTCG
>Ga0081539_10007203_pt1 | contig 10244 bp, 8 predicted proteins | sample TabmetS4T2R2_FD_71023 | JGI IMG/M metagenome (GOLD analysis project Ga0081539, IMG submission 71023) | Tabebuia heterophylla rhizosphere microbial communities from the University of Puerto Rico - S4T2R2 | ecosystem: Host-associated > Plants > Roots > Rhizosphere ... | reverse complement strand
TTGGCCGCCCCCCGTTTCCCTTTAGAATTCGGTTCCCCTCAGCCGGTAGCCGATCCCTAGTTCGTTGACGATAAGCCTCGGCGACGAGGGATTGTCTTCGAGCTTCTGGCGCAGGTTGCGCACGACGATGCGCACGTATTCCACATTATGCTCGAACGCCGGACCCCAGACCGCGTGCAATAACTGGGCATGGGTGAGCACTCGGCCGGGGTGCTTGGATAACTCGGCCAGGAACGCAAATTCCTTGGGGGTGAGATGGACCTCCTCGCCCGATTTGCGGACATGGCGGTTGAGCAGGTCGATTTCAACGTCCCAGGCGCGCACAACCTGATTCTCGGCGCTCTCTTGCACCCGACGGCGCAGGCTTGTGCGCAGCCGTGCGAGAAGCTCGTCGGTGTCGAACGGTTTGGTTACATAGTCGTCGGCACCAAGATCGAGCGCCGTCACCTTTTCAGTCGTTGCTTCACGAGCCGAGACGATCAGGATCGTCGCGTCGGATTGGGCCTTGATCCGTGGTACGAGTTCCAGCCCATCCTGATCGGGAAGGCCGAGATCGAGCAGGACGGCATCGGGCTTCTCGATGGAGAGGACGCGCATGGTTTCGCGCGCATCGCCTGCGAGAGCCACATTGTATCCCGCCTGCTCCAGCGTCTTGCGCAGCAACCGGCGGATTTGCGGTTCGTCGTCCACGATGAGGATCTTGTGCGCCAACGTCATGACGCACTCGCCTCGGCTGAGGGACGGATGATCCGGTCTTCAGGAAAGCGAAGCGAAAACAAGGCTCCTTTGGTGTCGTCGCGATTGGCTGCGGAGACGTGCAGGCCCATCGCCTCGGCAAATCCCTTGACGATCGCCAGGCCCAGGCCGGTGCCGCCTTTGCGGTCCGATCCTTCAAGTCTGGCAAAGGTCTCGAATACCTCCTTTTCGCGGCCCTCCGGCAGACCTGGCCCCTCGTCGATGATGCTCAGGACGAGCTCTCCTGGCTTGCGCTTGGCCCGGATCACGATCTCGCCTCCCGGATCGGAATATTTGCCGGCATTGTCGAGCAGATTGATCAGGCAGTGATGGAGGAGCTGGGGATCGGCGCTGACCAGGGGTAAGTCGACGGGAATGTCCAGCTTTATCGGGTGGGCATCCAATCGTTTGCGCAGGTCGTGGCCCGCCGCCGCTACGGCATCGGTCAGATCGACCGCATCGCGCTGAATCCGCAGAGCGCCTGCCTCCACTCGGGCCATGTCGAGCAGATTGGCAACGAAGCGATTGAGACGCTCGGTTTCGAGAACGAGCCCTTCGGTCAGGTCCGGATCGACCGCCTTGCCATGGGCTGAGTCAATTTGCTTGGCGGCGGCCAGGATTGTGGTCAGGGGCGTTCGCAAGTCATGACTGACCGATGTCAGCAGGGCTTCGCGCAGGCGATCGCGCTCCTTCAGCTGCGACACGCTTGCCATTTCGGTGACGAGGTTGATTCGTTCGAGCGCCAGGGCGGCCTGATCGACAAAACTGATCAGCACCGGCAGCTGGTCGGAGCGGACAGGATCATCGCTGTCGTCGCGCGCGATGCCGAGGACGCCGATCGCTTTGCCGCCGGCGACCAGCGGCTGAAACAGCCAATCCGACGCAGTCAGCGTATCGGAGCCACGACCCGCCGGCGTCGAATGGTCCGCGGCCCAGCTTGCCGCGGCCATGTCGATTGCGCCCAGCCTGTTTTCGGGTGGCGTGGCGGAGGTGAGAGCCAGCCCGCTCTCGCCGGGCAGCAGGAGGACGGAATTGACGGCAAGCAGGCCAGAGATTTCCCCACACAGCGTTTGACCCAGTTCCTCCGGCGTCGAGAGGCCCGCCAGGTTGCGGGCGAAGCTCGCTAGCGCCGCATTCTGACCGGAGCTCTTCTGCGCGAGATCGGCTTGCAGTCGCACCCGCGCGGCGAGCTGACTCATCACGACCGCCACCGCTATGAGCATGATCACGGTCAGAATGTTCTCGGGATCTTCGATCGTGAACGTATAGAGCGGCGCCAGGAAGAAGAAGTTGTAGGCGAGCGAGGAGAGCAGGCCGGCGAACAAACCGGTTCTCAGACCGTACACAGTCGCCGCTACCATCACCGGAATCAGGTAGAGCAGCGCGACGTTGGTCACGCTTCCGAAGGAATAAACGCCAACGCCGATCGCGGTGACGGCGGCTATCATGGCTGCCGAGACGAGATAGCCGATCGGACGGCCCCAGGCTCCCAGAGCAACGGCGCGAGCCGGCCTCAATCCCGGCCGCAGCGGCGCTTCGTCAAAGGGCAAGACGTGGACGGCTACACCCGGCGTTTCGCGGACGAGGCGATCGACCACCGAACCATGCCGCAATTCGAACCATCGCGAACGCGTCGACTTGCCGACTACCAGCTGCGTCGCGCGTGCTTCTTCCGCAAACCTTTTGAGCCCCTCAACGATATTCCCCGCCGGTATGCTCGCGACATTGGCGCCGAGCTGCGAGGCGAGGTGCATAGCCGCTGCGAGCTGTTCGCGTTCCTGGTCGGTGAACTGGCGATTGCGTGCGGTCTCGATATGCACCGCTGTCCAAGGTGCACGCAGCGCATCGGCCAGGCGTTTGGCCGAGCGGATCAGGCCCGGCGAGCCGGGATGCTCGCTGATCGCCACGACGATCCGCTCGCCCGCCGCCCAGGTGCCGGCCAGCGCGTGCGCGCGGAGATAGTCCAGCATCTGCGTGTCGACCGCCTGGGCGGCCCGGCGCAGCGCCAGCTCGCGCAGGGCCGACAGGTTGGACTTGGAGAAGAAGTGGCTGAGCGCCCGCGTCGCCTCGTGGGGAACGTAGACCTTGCCTTCCTTGAGCCGCTCGATCAGCTCGTCGGGCGGAATGTCGACCACCTCGATCTCGGCATTTTCGAGTACGCGGTCGGGCACGGTTTCGCGCACCCGAACCCGTGTGAAGGAAGCGACGACGTCGTTCAGGCTCTCGAGGTGCTGGATGTTGACCGTCGAAAAGACATCGATCCCTGCCGCGAGCAGCTCCTCGACATCCTGGTAGCGCTTGGGATGGCGGCTGCCCGGTGCATTGGTGTGGGCAAGCTCATCGACCAGGACGAGAGCGGGACGCCGCACGAGAATGGCATCGATGTCCATCTCGGTCAGCGTCCGGCCTTGATAGTCGATCTCGCGGCGCGGCACGACTTCAAGGCCGTGCACCAGGGCCTCGGTTTCGGCCCTTCCATGGGTCTCGACCACACCGATCACCACATCGACGTCGGACCGCTGGCGCGCCGCGCCTTCGCTCAGCATCTCATAGGTTTTGCCGACCCCCGGCGCGGCACCGAGAAACACCTTGAGACGACCGCGGCCCTCCTGCGCCGCCTCGCGCAACAGGGCCTCGGGAGAGGGGCGGCCAATGTCGTCGTTGCGTCGGTTCACCGACCGCTTTGTGCGCCTGATCCGGCCGCTTGTCGATTGGGCGCCATCCGGTCGAGCTGGCGATTGAGCAGCAGCACGTTGATATGGGGAGCGCCAAGAATCCCGAGCGTGGACGGTTCGATATTCGCTTCGACCAGCTTGCGGACGGCATCGGCTGGCAAGCCGCGTGCGCTTGCGACACGCGCAACCTGCGCCCGGGCATTTTCAGGCGAGATATGAGGGTCGAGGCCGGAGCCGGACGCCGTCACCATATCCGCGGGCACGGGTCCGGTAACGCCTTCGCTCCGGGCCGTGGCAACGCGTTGCTTGATCGCATCGGCAAGGGCCTTGGAGGTCGGGCCCAGGTTCGAACCCGAAGATCCAGAGGCATTATAGCCGTCACCGGCCGCCGAGGGGCGGGAATGGAAATGGCCCGGAGCCGCGAAATTCTGGCCGATCAGCTCCGAGCCCACGATGCGATTGCCGTCGCGCACAAGGCTGCCATTGGCCTGATAGGGGAAGATCAGCTGGGCGATGCCGGTGATCGCCAGGGGATAGATGAGGCCGGTCAGCACGGTGAACAGGACGAGCATCACCAGCGCGGGACGGACGGCGGTCTTGATGGCATTGCCCATGACGAAACTCCTCAAACCAGGCCCAGGCCGTTGACGATGAGGTCGATGGCCTTGATGCCGATGAAGGGCGCGATCACACCGCCAACGCCATAGACGGCGAGGTTGCGGCGCAAGATCTCGCCGGCGGGCGCCGGACGGTATTTGACCCCCTTCAGCGCCAGCGGAACCAGCGCGGGAATGATCAGCGCATTGAAGATGATCGCCGACAGGATCGCGCTTTGCGAGCTCTTGAGGCCCATGATGTTGAACAGGCTGAGCGCTGGATAGAGCACAACGAAGATCGCCGGGATGATCGCGAAATATTTCGCGACATCGTTCGCCACCGAGAAGGTCGTCAGTGCGCCGCGCGTCATGAGCAGTTGCTTGCCGAGGCCGACCACTTCGATCAGCTTGGTCGGGTCGCTGTCGAGATCGACCATGTTGCCGGCTTCGCGCGCGGCCTGCGTGCCGGTGTTCATCGCCACGCCGACGTCCGCCTGCGCCAGGGCAGGGGCGTCGTTGGTGCCGTCGCCGCACATGGCAATGAGCCGCCCGCCGGTCTGTTCCTTGCGGATCAGCTCCAGTTTGTCCTCCGGTGTTGCTTCCGCGAGGAAATCATCGAGCCCGGCTTCCGCTGCGATCGAGGCGGCGGTCAGCGGATTATCGCCGGTAATCATCACCGTCCGGATGCCCATGCGACGCAGTTCCGCGAAGCGCTCCCGCATGCCGGCCTTCAGCACGTCCTTGAGGTGGAGGGCGCCGAGCAGCGTCCCGTTGCTTGATACCGCCAGGGGCGTGCCCCCGTTGCGGGCGATCTCATCGGTGATCCGGCGCAGGTCGGCCGCGCCGTTGCTCGCCGCCCCACTCGGCAATGCACGCAGGACGGAGTCGACGGCTCCCTTCTGGATCAGGGTCTCGCCAAACTTCACCCCCGAAAGGCGCGTTTGCGCGGAAAAGGGGATGACCTGCGTCCCATCCGGCATGCCCTTGTCGACGATGCTGTAGCGCTCGCGCGCCAGCGCCACGATCGATCGCCCTTCCGGTGTTTCGTCGGCGAGGCTCGCCAGATAGGCGGCCTCGGCGAGATCGCTCTCGTTGATGCCCGGCAGCGGCTTGAATTCCGTCGCATGCCGATCGCCGATCGTAACGGTCCCCGTCTTGTCGAGCAGCAGCACGTCGATATCGCCCGCTGCCTCGACCGCGCGGCCCGATTTGGCGAGCACGTTGAAGCGCACCAGCCGGTCCATGCCGGCGATGCCGATTGCGGACAGCAAAGCGGCGATCGTCGTCGGAATGAGCGTGATCAGCAGCGCCGCCAGCAATGGCACCGGCACCTGGCCGCCCGCATAAGCTGCAAAGCCGGGGATGGTCGCCACCGCGATCAGGAAGATGATCGTCAGACCCACCAGCAAAATGGTCAGGGCGATCTCGTTCGGCGTCTTCTGCCGCTCGGCGCCTTCGACCAGAGCGATCATCCGGTCGAGGAAGCCATGCCCCGGCTCTTGCGTGACCACGACCTTGATCCAGTCCGAAATGACCCGCGTGCCCGCGGTTACCGCCGAGCGGTCGCCGCCCGCCTCGCGGATCACCGGCGCTGATTCGCCGGTGATTGCCGCCTCATTGACCGAGGCGACCCCTTCGATCACCTCGCCGTCGGCCGGGATCAGATCGCCGGTCTCGACCATCACGACGTCGCCGGCGCGCAGTTGCGCGGCCGGGACGGTCTCGATCCTGCTTCCGCTCAGCCGCTTTGCGGTCAGCTGGGCCTTGGTGCCGCGCAGTGAGTCCGCCTGCGCCTTGCCCCGGCCTTCCGCCAAGGCTTCGGCGAAATTGCCGAATAGCACCGTCAGCCAGAGCCAGAAGACCAGCTGGAGCTGGAAAGCGAGGGGCGCGTGCCACAGACCGGCAACGATCATCACCGTCAGCAGCAATGCCACCACCGCCGTGGTGAACATGACCGGATTGCGGACCAGCTGCCACGGATCCAACTTGCGGAAGGCACCCGCAATCGCCGGGCCCATCAGAGCCCAGCTGAAGATCGAGAGACGAACCGGTGGATGATGGGACATGTCTGCTGACCCTCAGAAAAGCTGGCCGTGCATCATCGCCAGCTGTTCGGCGCCTGGACCGAGCACCAGCGATGGCAGGAAGGTGAGACCGCCCAGGATCAGGATCAGGCCGACCAGAAGGCCGATCCAGAGCAAGCCGGTGGTCGGGAAGGAACCGGGCCCTTCCGGATGCACCTTCTTGACCGCCAGTGAGCCGGCAATGCCGAGCGCCGGAATGATCATGAAGAAGCGGCCGACAAACATCGCGATGCCGAGCGTCAGCGACCAGAAGGGATTGGAAGCGGTCAGACCCGCGAAGGCCGAACCGTTGTTCCCGGTACCCGACGAATAGGCGTAGAGCATTTCGCTATAGCCGTGCGGCCCATGGTTCAGCAGGCCCTCGAGGCCCTGCGGCATGGCGGCGGCGAGCGCGGTAAAGCCGAGGATCGAGAGCGGCAGGATGGCAATGGCGAGCACCGCCAGTTTGACCTCGCGGCTCTCGATCTTCTTGCCGATATATTCGGGAGTGCGTCCGACCATCAGCCCCGCGACGAAGATGGCCAGTATGGCGAACAGCAGGAATCCATAGAGGCCCGCGCCGACGCCGCCGATGATGATCTCGCCCAGCTGGATGTTGAACAGCGGGATGAAGCCGCCGATCGGCGTGAAGCTGTCGTGCATGGAGTTCACGGCGCCGCAGGATGCATCGGTGGTCACGGTGGCGAACAGCGCCGAGGCCGCCGTGCCGAACCGGACCTCCTTGCCCTCCATATTGCCGGGAGCCGGATCGACGCCCATCGCGTGATGGATCGGATTGCCGGCGGATTCCGCGATATAGGCGGTCGTCACGCCGCCGGCGAACAGGATCATCATCGCGGCCAGGATCGCCCAGCCCTGCCTGGTGTTGCCGACCGCCTTGCCGAAGGTCCAGGTGAGACCCGCGCCGAGCCAGAAGATCGACAGCATTTGCAGCATGTTCGAAAGATCGCCCGGATTTTCGAAGGGGTGCGCGGCATTGGCGTTGAAGAAGCCGCCGCCGTTGGTGCCGAGCATCTTGATGGCGATCTGGGAGGCGACCGGGCCCAACGCGATCACCTGCTTGGCGCCCTCCACGGTGGTTGCCGTCACCGACCCCGCCAGCGTCTGCGGGATGCCCATTGCGACCAGGACCAGCGCATAGACGACCGAGACCGGCAGCAGCAGGTAGAGGGTGATGCGGGTGAGGTCGACCCAGAAGTTGCCGATCGTCCCCGCCTCGCGTCGGGCGAAGCCGCGGATCAGGGCAAAGGCGATGGCGATGCCAGTCGCCGCGGAGAGGAAATTGTGCACCGCCAGCCCCGTCATCTGGGTGAAGTTCGACATGGTCGATTCACCCGCATAAGACTGCCAGTTGGTGTTGGTGACGAAGCTGACGGCTGTGTTGAAGGCGACCGGCGCATTCACGCCGGCAAAGCCTTGCGGATTGATCGGCAACAGGTCCTGTAGCCTCTCGATGCCATAGGTCAGCGCAATGCCGAAGACGCTGAACAGCATCAACGACACGGCATAGCCGCGCCAGCCCTGCTCTTTGGCCGGATCGATGCCGCTCGCCTTATAGAGCCCGCGCTCGACCGGCCCGAAGATGCGGGTCAGCCAGTTCGAGCGCCCCTCGTAGATCGCAAACAGCCAGACACCGAACGGCTTGGCCATCAGCAGCGTGAGCAGGATGAAGGCGATGATCAGGATCCAGCCCTGTGGGGTGGTGTGCGCCATCGATCGCTCAGTTCAGAAGCGTTCGGGTCGCGCGAGCACGACCACTAGGTAGACCAGGAGGAACAGGGTGGTGAGGCTACCCAGCCAGAGTTCTGCGCTCATGCGCCGCCCTCCTCTCCCGCACCACCGAGCAGGCGAATGTAGATGAGGCTGGCGATGGCAAGCGCCAGGATCAGCGCCAGCCACTTGAAATCGTTCATTGAATCGGCTCCACGATTGACGGTGAGAGCTTCGTCGCGGGCAGATGGCGAAGAACGCGCTCACTCGCGATCCTCTGTTCCGGAGCCGGATTAAGTTGCCATAGCGATCTTCGCTTAGGGCCATAAAGGTTCGAGACCGAATGGGCCCCTGACGCATAAAGATCGCGTAAAGATTTTCGCCAGTCCCAAGCCGGGATCGGTTCCGGTTTGCTTCGATGCCGGTCCGACCCTATGGACGGCGCGCCATGTCAGAAGCTGCTTTGAGCACGACCGCGCCCGGTGCGCCCATCGTCGACACGGCCCCCGTCCCTCACGGTCCCAAAGAGACGCTCCCGATGCTCATGCTGGGGGCGATCGGCGTCGTTTACGGCGATATCGGCACCTCGCCGCTCTATGCGATGAAGGAGAGCTTCCTGGGGCCGCATCCGCTGGCGGTGGATCCGCTGCATATCTTCGGCGTGATCAGCCTGATCTTCTGGTCGCTAATGCTGATCGTCACGTTCAAATATGTGGCCGTGGCCATGCGCGCCGACAACAAGGGGGAGGGGGGCTCTTTCGCGCTCCTGTCGCTGATCGCGCGCAATCTGCCGGGCAAGCGTTGGACCAGCAGCTTGGTCCTGCTCGGGGTCCTGGCCACATGTCTCTTCTACGGCGATGCCATGATCACGCCGGCGATTTCGGTCCTGTCGGCGGTCGAAGGCCTCACGGTTGTCGAAAAAAAGCTGCAGCCGCTCGTCATACCGATCGCGATCGTCATTCTCATCGCGCTGTTCCTCGTTCAGGCGCGCGGCACGGCCAAGGTCGGAACACTGTTTGGCCCGATCATTCTCGTCTATCTCGCCGTCCTCGCGGTGCTCGGCGTTTCCAATATCCTGGTTCATCCCGAGATTCTGACCGCACTGAGCCCGCACTGGGCGGTCCGCTTCTTCCTGGTCAATCCCAAGCTCGCCTTCCTCGCCTTGGGTTCGGTGTTCCTGGCCGTGACGGGCGCCGAGACGCTCTATGCCGACATGGGCCATTTCGGCCGCCGGTCGATCGCCTACTCATGGCTGCTGCTCGTTTATCCCTGCCTGGCGCTGAACTATATGGGGCAGGGGGCGCTGCTGCTCGGCAATCCGTCCGCCGCCGAGAATCCCTTCTATCTGATGGCCCCGGAATGGGCCCGCCTGCCGCTGGTCGGCATCGCCACCGCGGCGACCATCATCGCCAGCCAGGCGGTGATCTCGGGCGCCTTTTCGGTCACGCACCAGGCCGTCCAGCTCGGCTTCCTGCCGCGGCTGCGCACGCTCTACACCAGCGAAAAGGCCGCCGGTCAGATCTACATTCCGGCGGTCAACTGGGGGCTGCTGGCGATGGTCATCATCCTCGTGCTCGGCTTCAAGGAGTCGGGCAAGCTGGCCTCGGCTTATGGCATCGCCGTCACCGGCACGATGCTGATCACCACCGTGATGCTCGGCTTCATCGTCTTCCAGCTGTGGCGCTGGAACAAGTTCCTCGGCGCGGCGATGATCGGGATGTTCCTGTTCGTCGATGGGGCCTATTTCGCTTCGAACATCACCAAGATCCCCGACGGCGGCTGGTTCCCGCTGCTGGTGGCAGCCGTGTCCTTCACCGTGCTCACCACCTGGGCGACCGGCCGCCGCCTGATGCGCGAGCGCCTCGAGGATGCGGCGCTGCCGCTCCCCGTCTTCATCAAATCGGCCGCGACATCGGTGCACCGGGTGAAGGGCACGTCGATCTTCCTGTCGACTTCTTCCGACAACGTGCCGGCGGCCCTGTTGCACAATCTCAAGCACAATCAGGTGCTGCACGAGCGGGTGATCATCCTGAACGTCAAGGTGGGGGACGTGCCCTATGTCGCGTCGGAAAAGCGGCCGGAGGTGCACGATCTCGGCCAGGGCTTCTACCAGATGATCTTGCACTACGGTTTCATGGAGCCGGTCGACATTCCGCGCGATCTGGCAGACATCGAGAACTGCGATGGCTCGTTCAACATGATGACCACCAGCTTCTTCCTCGGCCGTCAGAAGATCATTGCCTCCAAGGCCCATCCCGGTATGGCGTTGTGGCGCGAGCGGCTGTTCTCGGTGATGCTGAAGAGCTCGGAAAGCGCGATGGAATTCTTCAAGCTGCCGGTGAACCGCGTCGTCGAGCTGGGCAGCCAGGTCCAGATTTAGAATTTCCCTCTCCCTTTGCGGGATGCAGCCGCCGGTTCGTCCCCCGGACGAACCAGGAAGCGGC
>Ga0081539_10007202_pt1 | contig 10245 bp, 10 predicted proteins | sample TabmetS4T2R2_FD_71023 | JGI IMG/M metagenome (GOLD analysis project Ga0081539, IMG submission 71023) | Tabebuia heterophylla rhizosphere microbial communities from the University of Puerto Rico - S4T2R2 | ecosystem: Host-associated > Plants > Roots > Rhizosphere ... | reverse complement strand
GTGTCTGCGATGGCCTTCACCTCCTTCTTCATTTGGTCGAGCTCCTGCTCGAGCGTGAAGTCCTTGTAGTTGATCCAGCGATAGCCGTGGCTCGCGACCTCGTGGCCGCCGTCGGCCATCGCCTTGCCGGCCGCGGGATTGAGCTCGAGCGCACGACCGACCGCCCAGGAGGTGAAGCGCATGTCGCGCTCGGCGAACAGCCGCAGGATGCGCCAGAAGCCGGCGCGGCTGCCGTATTCGTACATCGACTCGGTCGACAGGTCGCGGCCGCCCACGATCGGCGTGCCACCCGGCGTCTCGGTCAAAAACACTTCCGAGGCGGCGTCGCCGTTCAAGATGGTGTTCTCGCCGCCCTCCTCGTAGTTCAGCACGAAGCTCACGGCGATGCGGCCCTCGTTCGGCCATTGCGGATCGGGCGGGTTGGGGCCGTAGCCTAAAAGATTGCGTTCGAGGTGATTGTGCAAGGGGACCTCCCGATTGATGCGCGACTATGGGGCCGCTATAGACCGGCCAACAACTGGAGAGAATGCATGGGCGGTGCCAATGCCGTTCGCGAAGATCGCCTGTGGCAACGCCACGTCGACATGGCCCGCCTGGGCGCAACGCCCAAGGGCGGAGTGAACCGCCAGGCGCTGTCGGCCGAGGATGCCGCCGCGCGTAACCTGTTGGGCTCATGGGCCAAGGCGCGTGGTTTTTCGATCTTCACCGACGCCATCGGCAATCTCTTCGTGCGCCGCGAGGGCAGCGATGCCACGGCGCCGCCGGTGATGAGCGGCTCGCACATGGACAGCCAGCCGACCGGCGGCCGCTTCGACGGCATGTACGGCGTGCTGGCGGCCTTCGAGGCGCTGGAGGCGCTCGAGGACGCCGGCGCGAAAACCAAGCGGCCGGTGGTGGCCGTCGCCTGGACCAATGAGGAAGGATCGCGCTTCCAGCCAGGCGCCATGGGCTCGGCGGTGTTCGCGGGCCACTACAAGCTCGACGACATGCTTTTGGCCAAGGACTGGGACGGCGTCGTGCTCAAGGACGCATTGGCGAGCACGCTGACGGCCGCGCCGGCGCCGTTCAGCGAGGGCAAGCCCGGCTTCGCGCTCGACGGCTACGTCGAGGCGCATATCGAGCAGGGCCCGCGGCTGGAGAACGAGCGCAAGACCATCGGCGTCGTTACCGGCATCCAGGGCAGCCGGCGCTACATCGTGACGACCGAAGGCGAGGAAGCGCACGCGGGCACGACGCCGCGCGCCGCCCGCAAGGATGCCTTTGCCGCGGCGACGCGCATCGCGGCCGCCATGTACGAAGCCACGACCGACGCCGACGACACGCTGCGCTTCACCATCGGCCGCGTCGAGGTGCAGCCCGGCTCGCCCAACACGGTGCCGGGCAAGGCGAGCTTCACCATAGACATGCGCCATCCCTCGAATGCCGTGCTGGAGGCGCACGAGGCGAAGCTGAAGGAGATCGTGGCCAGGCACGCTGCGCCCTGCATCGCCGGCATCGAGCGCGTGACCAACGTGGCGCCGACCGACTTCGATCCCAGGGTGATCGACCTGGTGCGGGCCAAGGCCGAAGCGCTGAAGCTTACCAACATGGACATGCCGTCCGGCGCGGGCCACGACGCCATGCACATCGCGCGACTCTGTCCCTCCGGCATGATCTTCGTGCCCTGCGAGCGCGGCATCAGCCACAACGAAGCGGAGAACGCCACGTCCGCCGACCTCGCCGCCGGCGCGCGCGTGCTGGTCGAGGTGCTGGAAGAATTGGCTAATCGATAACCGTCGCACGCTGTCACCCCGAGCGTAGCGAGGGGCCTTTGAGGCCACTGGAAAGGTCCCTCGCTACGCTCGGGATGACAGCGGGGCTTTCGGCACTATAAGGAGCGTTATGTCAAAGAAGCTCGAGTCCGACCTCGTTGCCATCCTGTCCGACCTGATTGCGCTGCCGAGCCCCTATCCGCCCGGCACCTCGGTCGAGATCTGCGCCTATGCGGCCAAGCGCCTGAAGAAGGCGGGCTACAAGGTCGAGATCGCGACCAAGACCAAGGGCGTCGACAACGTCGTCGCGCGCCTGAAGGGCAAAAGCAAAGGGCCGGTGATCGCCTTCAACGCTCATGTCGACACGGTGGGCGTCGGCGAGCGCGCCAACTGGAAGAGCGATCCCTACAAGGCACTGGTCAAGGGCGGGCTGGTCTATGGCCTGGGTGCCGGCAACTGCAAGGGCAGCATGGCGGTGCAGATCTGGCTCGCCGAGGAGATCGCCCGCTTGGGCGGCCCGCAGAAGGGCGAGCTTTTATTCACCTTCGTCGCCGACGAGGAGAACCTCGGACCCGACGGCATGGAGTTTTTACGCAAGAGCGGCAAGGTGCGGCCGGACACGCTGATCCTGGGCGCGCAGACGGAGAACAACCTGATCGTGGCCGAGCGCGGCGTAATGTGGGCCAAGATCACGACCAAGGGCAAGGCCGCGCACGCCGGCAATCCGGCGGGCGGCGACAACGCCATCCTGCGCATGATGCGGCTCGTGGGCGCGCTGCAGGCGCACTACGACAAGGTGCTGCCCAAGCGCGTCAAGGGCGCCATGAAGTCGACGGTCAACGTCGGCATGTTCCACGGCGGCCATAACACCAACGTCGTGCCCTCGGCCTGCACCGTCGAGATCGACCGCCGACTGCTGCCCAACGAGAAGGTGAGGGACGCCTTCAAGGAGCTGAAGGCCGTCATCGACAAGGTCGGCGAACCCAAGAGCATGTACTCGGTCGATTTCCTGACCGGCACCAACGGCTTCTTCGCACCGGAGAACGGCGCAGCTGTCGCCGCCTTCGAAGCCGTCGTGAAGCAGCAGACCGGCCGCAAGGTGAAATTCCTCAACGCTACCGGTGTGAGCGACGGCCGCTACTACGCCGACGACGGCATAGAAATCATCAACTTCGGCCCGGGCTCGGGTGCGCAGGGCCATGCCGCCAACGAATCGGTGCCGATCGCCGAGATGGCCGAGGCGGCCGGTATCCAGCTCGAGGTCGTGCGCCGGTTGACGGGCGTGGCGAATCAGTCGGTATGAATCGGCACTGAGAATTCGGGTAGAGCCTGCTTCGGGCAGGCGGTAGGTTCCACAGTCGCAATGCGTAAGGGGGAGACAGGTCCATGACGACGGTCGCGCGTCTCGCCTTCGCCGCGCTTTGCCTCGTCGGCCCTCCCGCCATGGCGCATGTCCGGACTCCGGACTACAGCCGCCTCGATCGCAGTCTGGGCGGCGCCCTGCCGGAGCACGACAGCAACCGCTTCGAACACCGAGGCGAGCCAAAGGACGTTCCGGCCGCGTCGCGGGAGGCTTGCGGCTTCTCACGCGGAACCAGCCGATCTGCGCCGCCGATCTCCGAGGTGGGCTTGCACGGCATGCGCGCCGCTGGCGCGGCCAGCGAGGAGATATTCTCTCTGCTAGAGTTTTTCCCGGCTGCTTCGGACGTCATTCGCGTCGCCCAGGGAGCGGCTCCCGACGGCGCGCCCTGTCTGCTCTACGTTTCCATCGTCGCGGAAGGCGTTGCCCGCCAGACGTTCTGGCGCTTTGCGCCCGATGACGAGCCCGAGGGCTGGTTCGACGAGGACGGCAGGCGACTGGGCGCCGCGGCTCTCGCGCCGCCGCGGCCGGGCTCGCGCCTGTCATCGCCGTTCGGCCCCCGCCGATACTACGGGCGTCCGTCGGGCGGCGCCTTCCACAACGGCATCGACTACGAGGCGCGCGTCGGGCAGCCGATTCTCGCGGCAGCGGACGGCATCGTCGAGCTTCAGGGCAGCCACTTCGAATACGGCCTGACCGTCAAGATTCGCCACGCCCCGCACTTCACCACGCTCTACGCCCACATGTCGCGCTTTGCCGCCGGCACCACCGTGGCAGCAGCGTCCGCAAGGGCGAGATCATCGGCTATGTCGGCATGACCGGACGATCGACCGGCGCGCACCTGCACTTCTCGACGATCATCAACGAACGGTTCGTCGATCCGGCGCCGTACCTGTCAGACGACGGCGATCGCCCTCTGAAGCCTCGGATGCTCGTGGGCTTTCGCAAGTGGCAGGACGACATACGCGCTGCCCTGAAGCAGATGCAAGACCGCCGGCGTCGCGCTCCCGTTCAGGATGACGACTGGACGAGCAGGATGTGATCGGGAAAGCTGGTGCGGAAGTAGCCAGCGCCGTGCGGGACCAGCCCGGTGTCATCCCGAGCGTAGCGAGGGACCTTCAGGATCACAGGAAAGGTCCCTCGCTTCGCTCAGGATGACAGCGTTTTCGTTGAGCCACCGCGTGCCACCGAAGGAGGACCGCCATGCCGACCTATGAACGAGGCAAAGGCCGCATTTACTACGAAGAGATGGGCTCAGGCTATCCGCTGCTGGTGATCCCGGGCGGCGGGCTCAACTCGACGATCGCCGGGCTCGACACCAGCCATCCCTTCAACGCCATGAAGGAGTTCGCCAAGGACGGCTTCCGCTGCATCGCCGCCGACCTGCGCAACGCCAACGCCGGCCAGTCCTCGGGACCGTTGGAGATCGACCGGCCGTGGGATGCCCATACCGACGACCATATCGGCCTGATGGATCACCTCGGGATCGACAGGTTCATGGTGCTGGGCTACTGCATCGGCCAGCCGTTCATCTGGAACCTGATCAAGCGCGCGCCCAACCGCGTCGTCGCCGCCGTGCTGACCCAGCCGAGCGGTCATCGCCCGGAGTTGCCCGACCAGTTCTACCAGAACAACATGAACAACTGGGGCCCCGCCCTGGTCGCGCGCCGGCCTGACATCACCATCGAGCAGGTGAGCCAGTTCCTCGCCAAGATGTACCGCGCCAACCCCGACTTCGTGTTCACCGTGAGCCGCGACTTCGTGCGCAACTGCCAGATCCCCATCCTGGTGCTGCCCGACGATATCCCGCCGCATCCCTACGCGGTGGCGATGGAAGTGGCGATGCTGGCGCCCAATTCGCAGGTCAGCATGTATCCGTGGAAGGATACGCCGGAGAAGATCCCGCTCGCGGTGCGCCACATCCGGACGTTCCTCAAGGCCAACCGGCCGGCGACGGCGGCGGTGGAGCAGCGCGCGGCGGCGGACTGACCTACTGCGGCTTGATGCGGCCGCCCTTGTCGACTGTGATGTCGACGGTTTCCGTTCCCCGCTTCGCACGGGCGTGCCAGACGCCCGTGCTGTCGCGCGTCAAGTCGACGACGTCGCTGTAGCCCAGCCGTTCGATCTTCGAACGGATCATGTCGGCGTCGGTCGTCTGGGCTTGCGAGTCGATCGGCTTGACGGCGAGCGGGTCGTCCGCCGGCCGCTGCCCGGTCTGCGCCAGGGCCGGGCCCGCGATAGCCAGCAACGCGGCAGAGATTGAAAGCATCTTCATGGTGAAGCTCCGCGCGATATGCCCCGTAACGCTCCAGCGCGGGCGCTTGTTGCATCGGAGGCCGCAACCGAACGGCGGGCGGCACTGTTGCTGGCTGTATGAGACCGATCGCGCTCGCTTCGGCCCCGGCCCTCCTGGTGGCCCTTGCCGCCTGCAGCGGGCCGATCACGACGACCCTCGATGAGGTTCCGACCGCCAGCGTCCCGGCAAGCGTCAGCGCCACCGACGTGTCGGATTGCCGGTTTCAGGCCATCCGCCAGGCCGAGATGCGCTACCCGCGCCAGCCGCTGGATCGGTTCGGCACCGGTGCGCGGCCACCGCCCGCCGTGTCGGACGAGCCCGCCAAATCAGAAGCCGCGCAGCGCTTCTTCCGCCAGTGCCTCGAACAGAAGGTCCGCCTGCGCGCATGACCAACCCAGTTTGCCGATATGTTGAACGACCGAGGCCTGGCCGGTCTCGAGATTTGTCAGGCGCCGCTTGATCTCCGCAAGCGGCCAATGCTCAGCAACAACTCGCCGCCAACGGCCTGACCGAGACGCGTGACACCCGCGGCCGCTAAGCCGTCTTGTCCGCTTTCAACCCCAGCTTCTTGATCGTCTGCTCGCGCATGACGAACTTCTGGATCTTGCCGGTGATGGTCATCGGGAACTCGGGCACGAACTCGATGTAGCGCGGGATCTTGTAATGGGCGATCTCGCCCTTGCAGAACTCGCGGATCTCCTCGGCTGTCGCCGTCTTGCCGTCATGCAGCTTGATCCAGGCGCAGATCTCCTCGCCGTAGCGCGGGTCGGGCACGCCGATCACCTGCACGTCCTGGATCTTCGGATGGCGGTACAGGAACTCCTCGATCTCGCGGGGATAGACGTTCTCGCCGCCCCTGATCACCATGTCCTTCAGGCGGCCGACGATGTTGACGTAGCCTTGCTCATCCATGGTCGCGAGGTCGCCGGTGTGCATCCAGCCCGCATCGTCGATCGCCTCGGCGGTCTTCTCGGCGTCGTTCCAGTAGCCCTTCATCACCGAGTAGCCTCGGGTGCAGAACTCGCCGGTCTCGCCGCGCGGCACTGCCTTGCCCTCGCCATCGACGATCTTGATCTCGATGTGCGGCAGCACCTGGCCCACGGTCGAAACGCGGCGCTCGACCGGGTCGTCGGTGGCGCACTGCGTCGACACGGGCGAGGTCTCGGTCATGCCGTACGCGATGGTGACCTCGCTCATGTTCATCTGGCTCTGCACCTTCTTCATCACCTCGATCGGGCAGGGCGAGCCCGCCATGATGCCGGTGCGCAGGCTCTTGAGGTCGAACTTCGCGAACTCCGGATGGTCGAGCTGGGCGATGAACATGGTGGGCACGCCGTAGAGCGCCGTGCAGCGCTCCTCGGAGACGGCCTGCAGGGTCGCCAGCGGATCGAACGCCTCGGCGGGATAGACCATGGTCGAGCCGTGCGTCAGGCAGCCGAGGTTGCCCATCACCATGCCGAAGCAGTGATAGAGCGGCACGGGGATGCACAGCCGGTCGGCCGGCGTGAGCTTCAGCCCCTCGCCCACGAAGTAGCCGTTGTTCAGGATGTTGTGATGACTGAGCGTGGCGCCCTTCGGGTGCCCGGTCGTGCCCGAGGTGAACTGGATGTTGATGGCGTCGTCGAACTGCAGCTTCAAGCCGAGCTCGGCGAGCTTCATCTTCTCGGCATTGCCGCCCGCCGTCGCAACGTCATCGAAGTTCAGCATGCCCGGCGTATTCTCGGCGCCCAGCCGCACGACGTGCTTGAGATGCGGCACCTTGCCCGCCCTCACGAGGTCCGACGTGATCTCGAGATAGTTCGACGTCTTCAGGGCCGGCGCCAGGATCAGCGCCTTACACTCGACCTTGTTCATGGCGTACTCGAGCTCGGCGCGCCGGTAGGCCGGGTTGACGTTGACCAGCACCAGCCCGGCTTTGGCCGTGGCGAACTGCGCCAGGGTCCATTCGTAGCGGTTGGGCGACCAGATGCCGACGCGATCGCCGCGCTCCAGCCCGAGCGACAGCAGCCCGGCGGCAAGATCGTCGACCCGTCGCCCCAGCTCGCCCCACGTCCAGCGCACGTTCTGATGGCGCACCACCAGCGCCTCGCGGTCGCGATGGCTCTCGACGGTGCGGTCGAAGAAGGCGCCGATGGTCTCGCCGATCAGCTTCCGGGTCGACACACCGTGGTCGTAAGAGATTTTGGGGGCATCTTGAGCAATCGTCATGCGGCGAGCTTAGCCGGCCATGGCAGATTTGAAATCATGAAACTCGACTTCGTCACCGTGGACGTCTTCACGGACCGCCGGTTCGGCGGCAATCCGCTGGCCGTCCTCAGCGACGCGCGCGGCCTTTCGACCGAGCAGATGCAGTCGATCGCGGCTGAATTCAACCTCGCCGAGACGACCTTCGTGCTGCCACCCAAGGATCCCGCGCACACGGCCGAAGTGCGCATCTTCACGCCCAAGGCCGAGATGCCGTTCGCCGGCCATCCCAATGTCGGCACCGCCTTCGTGCTGGCCCGCGCGGGCGTCTGCCATGGCCGCAAGATCAGCGGCGACAGGCTGGTGTTCGAGGAGAAGGCCGGCCTGGTTCCGCTCGATCTTACGCGCGAGCAGGGCACCGTCGTCGCGGCGCGCCTGGCCGCCCCTCAGAAGCTCGCACTGGGCGACGAGGTCGCGCCCGAAATCGTTGCCGAAATCTGCGGGCTCAGCGCCGCGGACATGGAGACGCGCACACACCGTCCGGTCATCGCATCGTGCGGCAACAACTTCGTGTTCGCCGAAGTGAAGTCGCGGGCCATCCTCGCCAAGGCCGTGGTGCGCACCGACGTGCTGGCCAAGCACGTGCCGATGGCGCGCGCGGTCGGCGTCCACCTCTATTGCCACGCCAAGGAACATGGCGTGGAAGTCCAGTCGCGCATGTTCGCGCCCTTGTACGGCGTGCCCGAGGATCCCGCGACGGGCAGCGCCAACATCGTGCTGATCGGCCTGCTGGCGCATTTCAGGCCGGAAGCGGACCTCACCTTGTCGACGACCATCGGCCAGGGCTTCGACATGGGCCGGCCAAGCATCCTCGAAGGCGCCGCGACCAAGAAGGCGGGCCGTGTCGTCGATACCTACATCGGCGGGCGTTGCGTGCCGATGCTGAGCGGCACGATCGACGTCGACTGACGCGCTTCACCTGGAGATGTCCGATCGGGTTCATTCATCTGTGTTTATCCGTGTTCATCTGTGGCTAATTCTCATAATGGCAGCGCCGCCCCCTGCTTCACTGTACGCAACGCAAACGAGCTTCTGATCTGCGCAATGCCCGCGATCTTGGTGAAATCCATGACGAAGCGCTCGTAGGCCTCGAGGTCGGGCACGACGATGCGCAACAGGTAGTCGCTGTCGCCGGTCATCAGGTAGCACTCCATCACCTCGGGGCGTGCCGCCGCGGCGCGCTCGAAGGCCTGCAGCGCCTTCTCGACCTGGGTCGAGAGCGACACGCTCATGAAGACGTTGACTGAAAGGCCGACCGACTTGGCGTCGACCTGCGCGGCGTAGCCCTTGATGACGCCCGCCTCCTCCAGCGCCTTGACCCGCCGCCAGCACGGCGAGGACGACAGCCCGACCTGCTCGGCGAGGTCGGCATTGCTCACCCGGCCGTCCTTCTGCAGATGGTCGAGGATGCGCCGGTCGATGGCGTCGAGGGAGATCATTGCTCAAATTTCCTACTTTTGGCGCAATTCTACCCTATACAGAGGCGTAAAGGGTCCAAACGCAAGGACTTTCCCGCGCACCAGGCGTATCCCCGTGCCCATGACCACGCTTGCCCCGGTTCGAGAGTTACAGGCGCAACGTCTGCGGCTGCTGCGCGAGCTCGAGCGCAAGGTGCTGTGGCTGAGCGCCTGGACCATCCATAACGCCAACCACCTGCGTCCCAACCGCGACGGGCTGAAGGTCGGCGGCCATCAGGCCTCGTGCGCCTCGCTCGCCACGGTGATGACGGCGCTCTATTTCTCGGTGCTGCGCCCAGAGGATCGCGTCGCGGTGAAGCCGCACGCCTCGCCGGTCTTCCACGCCATCCAGTACCTGTTCGGCCATCAGACGCAGGAGAAGCTCGAGGATTTTCGCGGCCTGGGTGGCGCGCAGTCCTACCCGTCGCGCACCAAGGACGTCGACGACGTCGACTTCTCGACCGGTTCGGTCGGCCTCGGCGTGGCCATGACACTCTTCTCGTCGCTGGTGCAGGACTATGTGCGCCTGAAGGAGCTGGGCGACGGCAAGCGGCCCACCGGACGGATGGTCGCCCTGGTCGGCGATGCCGAGCTCGACGAGGGCAACATCTTCGAGGCGCTGCTCGAAGGCTGGAAACACGACGTCAGAAACCTGTGGTGGGTGATCGACTACAATCGCCAGAGCCTGGACGGCGTGGTCAACGACCGCCTGTTCGGGCGCATCGGCGAGATGTTCGAGCTGGTCGGCTGGCGCGTCGTCACGCTGAAGTACGGCAAGCTCCTGGAAGCAGCCTTCGCCCAGCCCGACGGCGAGCATCTCAGGCAATGGATCGACGACTGCCCCAATTCGCTCTACTCGGCGCTGGTCTACATGGGCGGCGCGGGCTGGCGCGAGGCGCTGACGCGCGACCTCAACCAGTATCCCGGCATCCGCCGCATCCTCGACCAGCACGACGATGCCGCGCTGCACCGGCTGATGACCAATCTCGCCGGCAACGACATGCAGGCCGTGCTCGATGCCTTCGAGGGCGTCGAGGGCGACCAGCCGACCTGCTTCATCGCCTACACCATCAAGGGCCAGGGCCTGCCCTTCGCCGGCCACAAGGACAACCATTCCGGCCTGATGACGCTCGACCA
>Ga0081539_10007201_pt1 | contig 10246 bp, 10 predicted proteins | sample TabmetS4T2R2_FD_71023 | JGI IMG/M metagenome (GOLD analysis project Ga0081539, IMG submission 71023) | Tabebuia heterophylla rhizosphere microbial communities from the University of Puerto Rico - S4T2R2 | ecosystem: Host-associated > Plants > Roots > Rhizosphere ... | reverse complement strand
CGGGCCCGGATCTTCGGCGCGTTCGAGCTGGCCGACCTGCAGACCGACCCGGCGGCGGCCGACCGCTGGCTGACCTTCGTGGTGGTCGGCGCCGGGCCGACCGGGGTGGAGATGGCCGGGCAGATCGCCGAGCTGGCCCACCGGAACCTCCGCGGGCAGTACCGGCACATCGACCCCACGAGGGCGAGGATCATCCTGATCGACGCGCTGGGCTCGGTGCTGTCCACGTTCGGCGACCAGCTGTCCACCCGGGCGCTGCGCCGGCTGCACCTGCTGGGCGTCGAAGTGGAGCTGGAGACCAAGGTGGTCGGCGTCGACGCCACCGGCATCGACGTCGAGACCGCGCGGGGGCCGGAACGCATCCGCTCGATGACCAAGATCTGGGCCGCCGGGGTGGCCGCGCCGCCGCTCGCCGCCCAGCTCGCCGAGGCGGCCGGTACGACCACCGACCGGGCCGGGCGGGTACGCGTGAATCCGGACTGCTCGCTGCCCGGGCACCCGGAGATCTTCGCGGTCGGCGACATGATGGCCCTGGACGAGCGGCCCGGCGTCCAGCTGCCCGGGGTCGCGCAGGTCGCCATCCAGAGCGGCCGGCACGCCGCCGACCAGATCAAGCGGCGGCTCGCCGGGAAGCCCGCCGGGCAGCCGTTCCGGTACTTCGACAAGGGCAGCATGGCGACCATCTCCCGGTTCTCGGCGGTGGCCAGCATCGGGAAGGTACGCCTGTCCGGGTTCGCCGGCTGGCTGGTGTGGCTGGCCGTGCACCTGCTGTACCTGGTCGGCTTCAAGAACCGGGTGACCGCCGTGCTGCACTGGGCGGTCAGCTTCGTCGGCCGGGGCCGGTCGGAGCGGGTGGCCACGTTCCAGCAGGCGTTCGCCCGGTCCGCGGTGCGGGCGTACGGCGACCCGTTCAGCCGAAGAGTTCCTTGATCTTGTCCGGGGTGATCGCGGGCATCAGGGGGCGGGACAGGGCGGCCACCGGGAGCTCGACGCCGGCCTCGGCGGCCATCTCCTGAGCGGTGTCGATGTCCTTGGCGTACCAGGTGAACTTCATCAACTCCAGCTCACGCAGCGTACGGCTGTCGGTGCCGCCCTGCGTCAGCACCTCGCGCAGCCGGACCGGGTCGACACCGTACGCCTCGGCCAGCCGGAACGACTCGAGGATCGCCGTGATCTGCGCCCAGTGGATCAGGTTGCTGGCCGCCTTCCCCACCTGGCCGGCACCGACCGGGCCGAGCACGTGCCAGCCCTTGGCGATCGCGGCGAAGGCGTCCCAGTAGCGCTCGATCACCGCCGGGTCACCGCCGACCAGCAGGTTCAAGGTGCCGGTCTCGGCTCCCCGGATGCCACCGGTGAGTGCCACGTCGATCACGTCGATGCCCACGTCGGCGGCGCGGGCGGCCAGCGTCCGGCAGGTCTGCGGGTTCACCGACGAACTGATCGCGATGGTCTGGCCCGAGTGTGGATCGGCGAGCAGGCCGGTCACCACCTCGGTCACGTCGGCGTCCGTGGGCACCACCACGAACACCAGGTCCGCCTCGGCCACCGAGCCGACCATCCGGACGCCCGCGGCCGCGGCTTGCGGGTCCTGCCCGAGCACGTCGAAGCCGGCGGCGGCCAGATGCTCGGCGATCGGGCGGCCCATCGCGCCCAGCCCCACCACTCCGACGATCACGGCAGCACGCTCTCCAAGCTGGAATTGGCCAGGCGCGGGTAGACCCGGCGTACGTTGGCCTCGTCGATCTGGTGGCGCACCTCGGGTGCCAGGCCCGCGGCGTCCAGATACCGCTTGCTGTCGTCCCACGACGCGCCGGTCTCCGGGTTGACGCCCCGGACCGCGCCCAGCATTTCCGAGGCGAACAGCAGGTTCGCCGGCGGCACGACCCGGGTCAGCAGGTCGATGCCGGCCTGGTGGTAGACGCAGGTGTCGAAGAAGACGTTGCCCAGCAGGTGCTCGGCCAGCGGCGGCTTGCCCATCCGGGTCGCGAGGCCCTCGAACCGGCCCCAGTGGTACGGGACCGCGCCGCCACCGTGCGGGATGACGAACCGCAGGGCCGGGAACCGGCTGAACAGGTCACCGCGCAGCAGCTGCATGAACACGGTGGTGTCGGCGTTCAGGTAGTGCCCCCCGAGGGTTTCCACGGCCGGGTTGCCGGACGACGACACGTGGATCATCGCGGGCACGTCGAGTTCGGTCATCGCCTCGTACAGCGGGAACCAGTACGGGTCGGTGAGCGGGGGTGACGTCCAGAACCCGCCGGACGGGTCGGGGTTGAGGTTGCAGCCGACGAACTCGAGCTCCTGCACGCAGCGCCGCAGCTCGGCCACCGACTCGGCGAGCGACCCGCCAGGCGTCTGGGGGAGCTGGCAGACGCCGGCGAAATGCTCCGGGAACGTCCGGACCACGCGGTCGACCAGGTCGTTGTTGACCCGCGCCCAGTCCTGGGCGATCGCCGGGTCGGTCTCGTGGTGCTGCATCCCGGTCGCCCGGGGGGAGAACACCGTCAGGTCCGTGCCGCGCTCGCGCATCAGCCGCAGCTGGTTCTTCTCGATGCTGTCGCGGATCTCGTCGTCGCCGATCGCCGGCGGTTCGGGCCGGTCGCCCCGGGCCAGCTGCGCGTCCCGATACCTCTGCAGCGCGGGCGGAGTGGTCGTGTAGTGCCCGTGACAATCGATGATCATAGGTACGTCAGCCCCTTGGCGGCGAGCTTGTCCCGCATGGCCGACACGTCCAGGCTCAGCTCGCCGGCCGCGTACCGTTTCCGGGCGATCGCCTCCCGGTCCTCCCGCTGGCGGGACGCGGTGAGCACCGCCGGAACCTGCTCCCGCGGAACAACCACCACGCCGTCGTCGTCGGCCACGATGACGTCGCCCGGGTTGACCAGCGCCCCGGCGCACACCACCGGCACGTTGACGCTGCCCAGCGTCTCCTTGACCGTCCCGGTCGCGGAGACGCAGGCGGACCAGACCGGGAAGCCCATCCGGGTCAGTTCGGCCACGTCGCGGCACCCGGCGTCGATGACCAGTCCGCGCACGCCGCGGTAGGCGAGCGCGGTGGCCAGCAGCTCGCCGAAATACCCGGCGTCGGAGAACGAGGTGGGCGCCACGACCAGCACGTCCCCGTCGGAGCACTGCTCGACCGCGACGTGGATCATCCAGTTGTCGCCGGGCGGGACGCTGACCGTGACCGCGCTGCCAGCGACGTGCGCGCCGGCGTAGATCGGGGTGATGCCCGGGGCCAGCAACCCGGTCCGGCCCTGCGCTTCGTGCACGGTCGCCACCCCGTATCCGGCGAACGCGTCCACGATCTCCCGTACCGCTCGGGGCGGGTTCTGCACCACGACGTTCGCCATCAGAGTTCCTTCCACGGCAGCAGCGACACGTGCACGACACCCTCGTCGACCTGACCGCCGACCGCCCGGATCGCGGTGTCCACCTCGGACAGACCGTACGAGTGGGTGGTCAATTGTTCCAGCGGGAAGCGGTGCGAGGCGAGTTGGTTGAGCGCTAGCTCACAGGAACGGAAGCTGTGCCCCCGGGCACTTTTGATGGTGATCGCCTTCTCGGTGACCTTCTTGACCGGGAAGTCGGGGAATGCGGCCATCTCGCCCTGGATCACCAGGGTGCCGGCGCGGCGCTTGAGCGCGTCGACGCCGAGCAGCACCGGGCCGACGCCGGCGCCCGCGGTGCAGTCCAGGACCACGTCCACGCCTTCGCCGCCGGTGATCCGGCGGATCCGCTCCAGCGCGTCCTCGCTGGTCACATCGATGGTGTAGTCGGCGCCGAGCGTCTTCGCCATGCCGAGCCGGGCGGTGTCCCGGGCGGTGCCGGTGACGATGATCAGCGAGGCGCCGGCCTGTTTGCAGGCGACGGTCTGGGACAGGCCCTGCTGGCCGGGGCCCTGGATGAGCACCGTGGAGTCGTAGCCGACGCCGCCGTCGACCAGCGCCCACTCGATGCCGTTGGACATCGGGGTGACGATGCCGGCCAGCTCGGCCGACACGGTGTCCGGCACCCTGTGCAGCACGGTGTTCCACGGCAGGTACATGTACTGGGCGAAGCCGCCCCACAGGTGGTGGGGGTTCTCCGCCGAGGTGTAGCCGTACCGGCGGGCATCCGGGTTGGTGCGCCAGTCGGTGTTCTCGCAGTGCCGGTACTGCCCGATGCGGCACCACTCGCAGCGGTAGCAGCCGACGTAGTGCTCGACGAAGATGCGGTCGCCCTCGCGCACGCCGTGCCGCTCGGTGAAGCCCGGGCCGGCCCGGTGGACCACGCCGATGTTCTCGTGGCCCATGATCACCGGGTCCGGGAACGGCGGCTTGGCGTACATCTTCACGTCGGTGCCGCAGATGCCGGCCACCTCGACCCGCATGACCGCGTCGTCGTCCCCGATGCCGGGCATCGGGAACTCGCGGATCTCGGTCGTGCTCGGCGCGGTGCGTACCGCCGCGAGGACCGTTTCGGTCACGGACCGCCTCCCGTCTGCTGGTCTCACCCTAATGGTCTAACCGTTTGCTACCCTACCAACATGGCGCCCCAGAAGCGATTGACGGCAGTGAGCCGTACCCAGGGCAACAACCGGGCGATCAAGGACGGAACGGTCTGGCCGCTCGGTTACGAGCTCGACTTCGTCGAGGTTCCGGTGCTGGTACAGGCGTTCCGGCGGATGGTGCGAGGCAACGAGTTCGACGTCTGCGAGATGGCCGCGACCACCTACCTGGCGGCCAAGGCGTACGGCAAGCCGTTCACCGCGATACCGGTCTTCCTGGTCCGCGGGTTCCACCACGGCGCGATCCTGCGCAGCACCCGGCACGACATCGAGCACCCGAAGCAGCTCGAGGGACGCGCGGTCGGGGTGAACCGCGGCTACACGGTGACCACCGGCGTGTGGGCGCGCGGCGTGCTGCGCGACGAGTACGGCGTCGACCTCGACAAGATCACCTGGGTGCTGTCCGGTGACGAGCACGTGGCCGAGTACCAGCCGCCGCCGAACGTCGTACCGGTTCCGGAGCGCCGGACCATCCCGGAGATGGTCGCCACCGGAGAGCTGACCGCGGCGATCGGCGTGGAGCGTTCCGGCGAACTGGTGCCGCTGATCCCGGACCCGGCCGAGGCGGGATTCGCCTCGCTGCGGCGCACCGGGATCTTCCCGATCAACCACCTGGTGGTGGTCAAGGACGAGCTGCTGGCCGCGCACCCGGACCTGGCGCCGGCGCTGTTCGAGGCGTTCGCCGAGTCGAAGCGCCGCTACCTGGCCGGTCCCGAGGTGGAACCGCTGCACGCCCGGGTACGCGAGATCACCGGCGGCGACCCGCTCCCGTACGGCATCGAACCGAACCGGCATGTCCTCTCCGCGCTCATCGGGCACGCCCTCGACCAGCACATCCTCGAGCATCCGCCGGTCATCGAGGAGCTGTTCGCCCGGGGCACCTGGGATCTGGCGGGTTAGCCGTGCGCATCGCGATCGCGGCCGACCACAACGGCGTGGCGCTCAAGGCCCGGCTCGTCGAGCGGCTGACCGCGGCCGGGCATGAGGTCGCCGACCACGGCACGGACGACGAGCGCACCGTCGTCGACTACCCGGCGCTGTGCGTGTCGGTGGGCCGCGCGGTCGCCGGCGGTGCCGCGGACCGGGGGATCATCGTGGGTGGCAGCGGGCAGGGCGAGCACATCGCCTGCAACAAGATCCGCGGCATCCGTGCCGGGCTGTGCTTCGACCGGTTCACCACCGAGATCTCCCGGGCCAACAACGACAGCAACATGCTGGTCATCGGCGCCAAGGTGACCCCGCCCGAGCTGGCCGAGGAGCTCACCGACCTGTGGCTGACCACCGCCTTCAGCGGCGGTCGCCACCAGACCCGGGTCGACCAGATCATGGCCATAGAACGGCTCGACTAGCCGCCTCATGCCGCGCCCGGTGGGGCGGCCCACGAGACGCGCAGGAGGGGCGGTCGTGATGAGCACCGCAACGGGATCGCAAGGCGGCGGCTCAGTGGGCGTCCAGGAAATCGAAGACTCGTGTGGGTGCGGTGTCCGCGGTCTGCTCGGCAACCGGGACGTCCCAGTACTCCGCCCGCGGCAGGCATTCCTGCAGGTAGCGGGCCGCGGACGGGGCGTGCGAGGAATCCTGCCCGGGGACGATGAGTGCGGGCACGTCCAGCGCCATCAGCTCCTCGGGCTCGGCTCCCGGCACGGTGTCCCGGTCGAAGAGCAGGCGGGACATGGCTGCCAGCGTCAGCAGGTAGCGCCCGGGGTGGTGGGACGCGTACTCCTCGGCGAACGCCTCGTCGGTGCGGATCACGGTGACCCAGGGTCCTACCCGCGGGTCCTTGGTGAAGCTCAGGTCGGTGCCACGGGCCAGGTCGACCACCGCGGCCAGGCCGTTCGCACGCACGTAGGCGGCGTGCTCGGCAAACCGGGCGTGCTGGGTGATCCGGTAGCGCGGACCGCCGGCGGGGGAGTAGAGCACCAGGCCGCGGGCCATCGATGGGTACGCGACAGCCAGCGCCAACGCCGACGAGCACCCGACGCACCCGCCCATGAGGAACGCCCGGTCGTGCCCGAGATGCCGGAGCAGCCCGACGCCCTGGGAGACGTAGTGGGCCCAGCCGATCCGCTCGACGCGCCCCCCGGAAAGCCCCGACTCGCGCCGGTCGAACGTGATGCAGGTGTACCGCTTGGCGAGCTGGGGCAGGAGCTCGAGCCGGCGGTAGACCCCGAGATCCGACCAGTTCTCCAGGCGCGAGTCGAAGCCGCCCGGGGAGTACATGAGCAGGGGTGCGCCGTCGCCGGTGACCTCGTACCGGGTGCGGAGCCCGTCAACGATCGCGGCGGGCAACCGGGATACCTCCCTTGATCTGCCGGCCGGCGCGCACATCCTCCGCGTACGCGGTGAGCGCGTCGAACGCGGTCCGGGCCACCTGCGCGTACGTGTCGGGAGGGGAGTCCAGGCCGGACGCCGCGTATCCGATCGCCGCGTGCGCCATTCGCACCCGGCCGTCCAGCCACGGGCCGCCGCCGAAGCCGCCCAGCACCGGGATGGACACCGCGGCGGTGACCAGCGGCCCCACCTCGGGTCCCGAGTTCGTGAAGTCGATCATCGAGGCGCCGGCGTCCTCCAGCCGCTTGGCCTCGCCGACCAGTTCGTCGGCGAGCGCGGTCGGCACCTGCGCGCCGGCCTTGCTCATCGCCGCGTAGTCGACGCCGTACCGCAGGGCGAGCTGCGGGGTGACGCCCATCTGCGCGAAGACCGGCACGCCGGCGCGCCGGACCGCCTCGACGCCGTCCAGGTAGTCGCCGGCGCCGTCGAGCTTGACCAGGTCGGCGCCCGCCTCCTTGACGATCCGGATCGCCGCGGCCACCGCGCTGGCCGGGCCCTGCTGCAGCGGCCCGTACGGGAAATCGCAGCTCACCAACGCGGACGACGTGCCGCGCCGGACGGCCTTGGCCACCACCAGCATCTCGTCGAGGGTCACCTCGAACGGCGTCGCGTGCCCCCACAGGTTCACCCCGACCGAGTCGCCGACGACGATGAGGTCGACGCCGGCCCGGTCGGCGATCCGGGCCATCTGGTAGTCCCAGGCCACCACGCCGACGATCTTCTCGCCGGTCTTCTTGCGAGCCATCAGCCCGGGCAGCGACGGCATCAGGCACCCACCTCGGACAGGACCTCCACGACGTCCCGGCGGTCCCGGGTCACCAGCAGCACCCGGGCGTGCGGGCGCAAAGCGGCGACCGCCTCGTCCGAGTCGAACCCGAGCCCGAGCACGATGCCCGCGGTCGTGATGCCGCGCCGCGCGCATTCCCGGCCGATCGTGGACGCGGTCGCGGCGCCGTCGTTGGCCGTCGCGATCATCATGACGAAGTCGGCGTCGCGCAGCTCGTCGGCCAGCCAGTCCGGCTCGGCGGCGTCGGCGACCAGGAACTTGGTGTCGTGCCAGGGCATCGTGGCCAGCTCGGCGACCACCGCGGCGGCACCCTGGTCGAGTGCGATGACCCGGCTGGTGCGCACGTGCTTGGGCGGCGCGTCGATCCGGTACGCCAGCTCCTTGGCGGTCGCCGCCCAGGCACAGCTTTGCAAAAGCGTAGGCTGCCTCGTCGCCGCCATCGGCTACACCGAGACTTGCGGGACGCCGGGGATCGCGGTCAGGCCCTCGCGGCACGCCTCGAGGAACGAGGCGTCCGCGGGCAGCACTGTGGCCACCGAGCGCACCCGCTGGTGCGCGGTCCGCACGCCGGGCGGCTCGGCGCCCTCGTCACGCAGCGCGAGTGCGGCGTTCACCAGCTTGCGGCGCGCCTTGATGATGCCGCTGTCCGCGGACACCAGGCGTTCCTTGGAGCGGTCCACGATCGGGCCCATGCTCTCCTGCAGCGAGGCGTCCTGCATCGCGATGCCCTTGACGCCGGAGAACGTCTCGCCGCGGCGCTGGGCGGCGCGGTCCATCATGTAGTCGTTGTCCTTGTTCTGCAGCGGGCGGTAAGTGCCGGGCACGTACTCGTTGTGCACGCCGTGCCCGTCCTTCATGGCCTGCCGCTCGGCCTCGGTCAGCGCGCGGACCGGCAGGTAGTCGAACGTGAAGACCCAGCAGTTCTCGTCGTCGATCGGCACCCAGAAATGGCCGTGCACCGGGTGGTCGCCGCGCGGGGGAACCATGGTGAACGAGGGCATCACCCACGGCGTGATCCGCCAGTAGTAGCGGCCCTGCTCGGCGTTGCGGCGCACCGCGACGAACAGGCCGCCGTCGGAGTCGACCACCTCGAAGAACGGCCGCATGTCGTTGAGGTTGTACTCGTTGCCCTTGGAGCCCTTGAACAGCGGGTCGTTCTTGAGGCCGGCGTTGTGCAGCCAGGAGACGTGACTGGAGTCGATGCCGCCCTCCAGGGCCTGGAGCCAGTTGCTCTCCTGCCAGCGCTTCGAGGTGTACGTCTGCTCGCCGGGCACCCGTACCCATTCGAACTCGGGCAGGTCGGGCTGGTTGACCGGGTCACCCATGTGGGTCCAGAGGACGTCGCCGACTTTGACCAGCGGGTACGAGGTGAGCTTGACCTTCTGGCAGAACGTGCTGTTGTCCGGCTCGGAGGGGACCTCGATGCACTGCCCGGTCACGTCGTACTTCCAGCCGTGGTACGCGCAGCGCAGCCCGGGCGACTCGTTGTCACCCATCTCGTTGTTGCCGAACCACATCGAGGCGCCGCGGTGAGCGCAGAACTCGTCGATGAGACCGTACCGGCCGTCCTTGTCGCGGAAGGCGATCAGGCGCTCACTGAGCAGCTTGACGCGCACCGGCGGGCTCCCCGGCTCAGGCAGTTCCTCCGCGAGCAGTGCCGGAATCCAGTACTGCCGGAACAGATCCCCCATCGCTGTGCCGGGCCCGGTCCGGGTCAGCAGCTCGTTGATTTCCCGCTTGAGCATCCTCGTCCGCCTCTCGCTGACTGCTAGGCAAACTGTAATACCATTATGCCCTCGAATCGAGAGGGGTCCCCAAGACCATGCAGATGCCCGCCGCCCTGCGCCACCGAGACTTCAACCTGTACTGGTTCGGCGTCATGTTCTCCCAGGTGGGCACCCGTGGCACGGTCGCCGCGAACCTCTATCAGGTGTACGAGCTGAGCCGTTCGACCGCCGTCACCGGACTGGTGGGCCTAGCTCAGGCGGTGTCGCTGATCGTGCTCAGCCCGCTCGGCGGGGCGCTCGCCGACCGGGACCGTCGCTTGCGAGACGGCGGTCGCCCCGTCTCGATCGGTCACCTGCAGGCGGACCAGGTGGTCGCCCGGGTCGCGGAACGACCACTCGGCGACGGGGCCGGAGCCATCGTCGAAGGCACCGTCGGCGTCGAGGTCCCACGCCTGACTCGCGAGCGGCCCGTCTGGATCGATCGAGATCGACGTGAGCGAGATTCGCTCGCCCGTGACCGGTGCGGCGGGCGAGAACGTGAGTGCCGCCACCGGCGGTTGGTTGGAGATCATGATCGCCTTGGTGTTCGACCAGGTTTGATTTCCATCGCTCACGCAGAGCCGGATCCAGTAGCTGCCCGCGAGTGGGAACGAGCGTTGGACGGCCGGACCGGTTCCGTCGTTGCAGACACCGTCGGGATCGAGCGCCCAGGACAGCGAGACGCCGGTCAGATCGGACGTGAACGTGACGACCTCGTTCGTGACCGGGGCGGCGGGCGACCACGAGAAGTACGAGTCCGGCTGGGCCGCTCCCGCGGGCTGGCAGAGCAATGCAAGCAGAACCGGGACCAGG
>Ga0081539_10007200_pt1 | contig 10248 bp, 11 predicted proteins | sample TabmetS4T2R2_FD_71023 | JGI IMG/M metagenome (GOLD analysis project Ga0081539, IMG submission 71023) | Tabebuia heterophylla rhizosphere microbial communities from the University of Puerto Rico - S4T2R2 | ecosystem: Host-associated > Plants > Roots > Rhizosphere ... | reverse complement strand
TTAACGGCGCCCCTTCCCTCTGGGAGAGGGGGTAAAAGCCTTCACTTGAAGCGTGCTTCCCTGTGCACCAATCCCCAAGTGGTCTAACTTAGAGCATGGCGGCTCGTAGGGCAGCACAGCGGGCTGCGCCATACAACGCTGTTTTATCGTTCATGATTACACGGATAGGAATTGCTTCCAAGACAGGTTGTAAACGGCCTTTGGCGCAAAACGCCTGGGTGAAAGCCACCCCCTTCAACTTGTCGATAATGCGTGGTGCAATACCGCCGCCCACGAATACCCCGCCAGTCGCCATCACTTTGAGCGCAAGATTGCCAGCCTCGGCTCCATAGAGCGTGACAAAAAGATCAAGTGTCTGGACACAGAGGTCACACGTGCCGGCTAGAGCTGCTCTGGAGATCGCTGCCGAGTGGTCCCCCTGGTGCATCTCTTCTGCCAGCCAGGCCGGTTCAACACCACGCTGGGTATCGCGCAGGAACGTATAGACGTTATACAATCCCGGGCCGGAGAGCACGCGCTCCCAACTCACGTGCCCTAACCGTTGCTGGAGATACTGGAGAAGTTCTACTTGCAGCGCATCATCTGGCGCAAAACTGGCATGGCCACCTTCTGAGGCAAACGGCCAGTGCTGCTTACCGTCCCAATAGAGACCGGCTTCACCCAAACCTGTACCAGCAGCGATGACTGCGGCATTCCCTTCAGCCTCTGATGCGCCCTCGTTCAATATCGCAAAATCTTCTGGGGCCAGGGCAGCAGCACCGTAGGCATTGGCTTCGAGATCATTAATGAGCCCCACTGTGGCTAGCCCAAGTTCTTGGGCAAGACGCTGGCCATCCACCACCCATGCCAGATTAATGGCTTCACTGCGACCGTGTCGTATCGGCCCAGCAATGCCAAAACAAGCATGGCTAATACGCAAGTTATGCTTCGAGACGAACGTGCGGACAATGTCGTCGAGGCTGGTAGACCCACGACTTGGAAACGTCTCTTCCACGATCGGTTGCACACGCCCCTGTACTATCTCGAAATTCGCTAGTCGTGAATTCGTACCGCCAATGTCGCCTGCCAAAATCATGATCCGATCCTTCTCTCTCACATTCCTTGCCTGGCTGCGGACTAGATTCGCTGTCCCGCATTGGCCGCCCTCAGCGATCATGTCCCCCCACCATCGATGTTATACGCCTGCCTGATGCTGTTGTCGGCATCAGTTGTAACAAAAACCACTGGCGCTTGCAATAACCGGCCACGCCGGCTTGCGTGGTGCCAGGGCGATAGCGTATGCTCGGTAGAGGTTTGTCACTCACCGTATCGTACCAGAAGGGAAAGAGCATGAGCGAGCCCGTCGTGTACGTCAACGGATGTCTGGTACCGGCCAGTCAGGCCACCGTGTCAGCGTTTGACCGTGGTTTTCGTATGGGCGATGGAGTGTTTGATACCGCCCGTACGTTCCGGCATCGCCCTTATAAGCTGCGTGAGCATGTTGAGCGTCTGTATCGTTCGCTCTACTATATTCGTATCGATCCAGGCATGACCATCGAAGAGATGGAGGCGCATACCCTCGAGGTGGTCGAGCACAATGTGCCGTTCCTCCAACCCCATGACGATGTCTGGATCACCCAGGTTATTTCACGCGGGCCATTGCGCACGCCAGGCGCGCCAACTGTCGTGATCCTGACCGAGCCCTTACCCTTTGCCAGCTTTGCCCGCTATCACAAGCTGGGTGTGTCGCTGATTACGCCCAGCATTCGTCATACCCCGCCCCAGAGCGTGGAACCCCGTGCCAAGACCGTGAGCCGGATGAATCTGGTGCTGGCTGAGCTGGAAGCGCAGCAGCGCGATCCGGAGGCATGGGCCTTGCTCCTGGATCTCGATGGGAACATCACCGAATATACCTCGGGGAATTTTTTCATGGTGCGTAAGGGGAGCCTCATTACCCCCTTTGAACGCAACGCACTTGGCGGGATTTCACGGGAGGTGGTGATTGAATTGGCCGAGGAACTCGGCATCCCGTGTCGTGAGGCGGATATTACACCCTACGATGTCTACAACGCTGACGAGGCGTTCATCACCAGCACCAGCAAGTGCATCTTACCCGTAGGGCGCCTCAACGGGATCCGTATTGGTCAGAAGATACCTGGCCCAGTGACCAACCGCCTCTTGGAGACCTGGAGTGCACGTGTGGAGCTAGACATTGTCGAGCAGGCCTTACAGCACTTATCCTCTGAGGAGCGGCGGGCGTTAGAGACCCAGGTAGAGTGACAGAGGCCGCGTTACGCGGCCTCTGCCAGTTCACGGGCATTACGCTTCATGCGGTTCAGCAACGCCGTCAAGCCACGTAAGCGCAGCGGTGAGAGCACCTTGTGCAGGCCAAGCTGCTGGTAGAGATCGTTCGGTACGGCGACGATAGCCTCGGGGGGAGCACCATTCAGGCCTTCATAGAGAATACCTGCAAAACCGCGCACAGTCGGGGCTTCACGCGGCACATCTAGGTAGTAATGGACGGCATCGTCGAGGAGCTTCGCCAAGAGAAAGACCGGAGTCTGGCACTCGTGCACCTGCTCCATGGTGTCGCGGGCGTTGTGCAGCTCCTCTGGCAGCTCTGGCAGGTTCATGGCGTATTCCAGGAGCATGTCGAGCTTCTCTTCCTGGGAGGCATCGCGAAAGGTCTCGATGATTTCCTGGAGGGCCTCAGGGTAGGCATGGTCCGTCATAGTATCCCTCCCTCTGCCTAGAAAATACCAAGCTGATCCTTGGCATCATCAGACAGCATATCCGGACTCCACGGTGGCGTCCATACGACCCGAATGTCCACGTCCTCCACACCCTCCATCTCTTTGAGCTTGTCGTCAACTTGTTGCAGGATATGCGGGCCGGCAGGACAGGCAGGACTCGTTAAGGTCATAATCAAGTCGACCTTGTTCCCTTCGATCTCCACACCGTAAATGAGCCCCATATCAACGATATTGATCCCCACTTCCGGGTCGTATACCTGCTTTAATATCTCATACACAGCTTCTTGACCAGGCATCTCTGGGTCCTCCTCGTTCTGCCTGGCACCACACGTGCCAACCTCCTACAGGTCCACTTCTACGAGGATATCGTCGCCCTCAATCTTCACTGGATAGGTCTCCACAGGCTCAACCGCCGGCATGGTCAGTGCCTTGCCAGAGCAGACATCAAACCGTGCGCCGTGGCGTGGGCAGGCAATATAGGTCCCGTTAAACCTGCCGCCAGACAGAGGCGCTCCGTCGTGTGTACACACATCCTCAATGGCATAATACTGTCCGTCTACATTGAAGAGGAGCACAGCGATACCATCGAGATCAATCGGCTTCTTTTGTCCTGGGGCTAATTCTCCAACCTGAGCAACTTTGACCCATTCTGCCATGGCTTCTCAGTCCTTCTCACTGCTGCACTCGTGGCATGGCCCGATCCAACAGCCAGGAGGCTAGCCTCCTGGCTGTCCACTGTATTCTTGCCCTTATGCCGTCTTCTCGATTGGGGCACCCACCAGATTACCCCATTCCGTCCAAGAGCCGTCGTAATTCCGTACGTGAGGATACCCTAATAAGTACGTCAGTACAAACCAGGTATGGCTTGAGCGTTCACCAATGCGGCAGTATACCACCACATCGTCCTGCTGCTTAAGCCCAGCCCGGCCCTCGTATAGGGCTTTGAGTTCATCCGCATCCTTAAACGTGCCATTCGGCGCCACCGCCTGGCCCCAGGGGACACTGGCCGCCCCTGGAATATGCCCGCCACGTAAGGCCCCCTCTTGCGGATAGTCGGGCATGTGCAAGAGTTCACCGCTGTACTCGCCTGGCGAGCGCACATCAATGAGGGGCTTATGCGCCTGGATATGATCCGTCACCTGCTGCCGGAAGGCACGAATGGAGAGATCAGGACCGCTGGCCGTATAGGTCACGGCAGGATAATTGGGCCGTTCCTGCGTCAGCTGGCGCCCTTCATCGATCCACTTTTGTCGCCCACCGTTCATGATGCGGCAGTCCTGGTGCCCGTACATCTTGAAAACCCAGAGAGCATAGCAGGCCCACCAGTTGTTGCGGTCTCCGTAAAACACGATGGTATGATTGTTGCCGATACCCTTGCCACCCACGAGTTTGGCAAACGCTTCCTTATCGATGTAGTCGCGCACTACCTGGTGCTGCAGTTCAGTATGCCAGTCGACTTTGATGGCCCCAGGCACATGTCCGACATCGTACAGGAGCACATCCTCATCAGACTCCACAATGCGCACGTTGGGGTCATTCGCATGCTCTGCGACCCAGTCGGTACTGACCAGCACTTCGGGATGTATATACTCTGCCATAGGCTCTCCCTCCTCTGCTTCAGATCCGGCTTTCAATCGCCAGACGAATTTTTTCCTGCACCCCTTCCACAGGGAACTCTGTGATCACCGTCTCAAAGAACCCCTGGACGATCATCCGTTGCGCCTCTTGCCGGGACAAACCACGACTCATCAAATAAAAGATTTGCTCGTCGTCCACCATACCGGTGGTTGAGCCGTGCTTGCAGCGCACGTCGTCTGCCTCAATTTCCAGGATAGGCAGCGCATCGGCGCGCGCTTTATCGCTCAGCAACAAGCTATGCGTTGATTGATACGCACTGGTCTGCTGTGCCACAGGCCGCAAGTGGACCACCCCCCGCAAGACGGTGCGCGCCCGGTCTAACAGAGCGCTTCTGAACAGTAAATCGCTCTCCGTATGCGGTGCCAGATGGTCTTGCCGCGTCTGATAATCCAGATGCTGACGGCCATCGGCGAACACCAGGCCATAGAGATGCGCCACACTACCAGCTTCATTGAGGAGCACGCTCTGTGCCGTCCAATGCAACCGACTCCCCAAAGCCGCTACAGCCCAGCACAACTGACTGTTGGCAGCGAGCACGGCACGCTGGTAGCTCACCCCCCACAGGCGGCGGCTCCAGTTCTGCACCTGGAGATACGTCACGTGAGCCCCTGCCTTGAGATAGAGTTCCACCACGCCATTATGCAGCCCTGGCAGATCAGCACTGCCAGAGACGTCTTCCTGGACAAAAGTCACCTGGCTGTGTGTGTCAGCGATGAGCAAGACATGCGATTGCTCCATGCCTGACGCCGTCATATGCGCCGTGAGCGCTTGCAGCGGGAGCTGCACGGTGACACCAGGCGGGACATAGAGAAACGTCCCGCCATTCCACAGGGCGCCATGCAACGCCGTGAACTTACTGGTCGCTACCGGCACAGCCTCAGTCATAAAGTGGGTTTGCACGAGTTCAGGGTGCTGCTGCACCGCCGTATCCAGCGCACAAAAAATTACCCCCTGGCTTTTACAGGTGTCGTCCAATGTCTGCCAGAGTGCTGAACCATCCTGATGCACGACCAGACCACCCACAGGCGTCTCCGGCAGCGTCATATGTTCTACGAAGAATGCGGACAGTGCCTCGCGGCGCTGTACCGCTGGCACCTGGGGTGGGAGCGGCAGATAATGCTCCAGCTCCAGACCACGTAGGTCGGTGCGCCGCCACTCTTCCTCTGTCCCCAGCGGCAGCGCCAGCTCCTCACTCAACTGCCAGGCAGCCAGGCGTCGGTCGCGCATCCACGTAGGTTCGTGTTTGCAGGCGCTGAGCGTTTCAACGGCTTCAGCGCTCAGTGTCTGTACTCCTGTACTGATCGCCACAATGCCTCCTCATACGCCTCAGCCTTAGCCGACCGAGCCTTCCATTTGCAGTTCGATCAGACGGTTCATTTCCACCGCATATTCCATGGGCAGCTCTTTGACTAGCGGTTCGATGAAGCCGTTGACGATCATAGTTGACGCCTCGGTCTCCGACAGCCCGCGGCTCATCAGGTAGAAGAGCTGCTCCTCCTGAATCCGGCTCACCGACGCTTCATGGGCAATACTCACCTCGGCCTCGTCGACCTCCATCACCGGATAGGTATCAGAGCGTGATGCCTTATCGAGGATGAGCGCATCGCATACGACCTTGGAGCGCGCCCCCTTAGACCCGCCCGTGACTTTCACGAGGCCACGATAGGTGCTCCGCCCTCCGTCTTTGCTAATGGATTTCGAGGTAATAATCGACGAGGTATGGGGCGCCCCATGCACGACTTTGCCGCCAGCGTCTTGATGCTGACCATGACCAGCAAAGGCAATGGAGAGGATCTCGGCGTGTGCCCCCTCACCGCGCATGTAGACGGACGGATATTTCATCGTTAGCTTGCTGCCGAGGTTGCCGTCCACCCATTCCATGGTGGCTTCTTTGTCAGCCACGGCTCGCTTAGTCACCAGGTTATAGACGTTGTCCGCCCAGTTTTGGATGGTGGTATAGCGCACGCGTGAGCCAGGTTTACAAATGATTTCAACGACCGCACTGTGGAGCGATTCGCTCGAGTACGTAGGGGCGGTGCAGCCCTCGACGTAGTGCACCTGTGCACCTTCATCGACGATGATCAGCGTACGCTCGAACTGTCCCATATTTTCGCTATTAATACGAAAATAGGCCTGGAGTGGCACATCCACTTTCACTCCAGGAGGCACATAAATAAAGCTGCCACCACTCCAGACCGCCGTATTCAGGGCAGCAAACTTGTTATCCTCAGGCGGAATGATCGTGCCAAAATACTCCTGCATGAGGTCAGGGTATTCCTGCAGCGCCTGGTCCGGCGACACAAAAATGACGCCGAGCCGCTCCAGATCCTCTTTCAGACTGTGGTATACCACTTCCGAGTCGTACTGTGCTCCCACGCCCGCCAGGAACTTGCGCTCAGCCTCTGGAATCCCCAGACGGTCAAAAGTTTTCTTGATATTCTCAGGCACATCCTCCCAGGTGCGACCTGCACCCTGGCTTGGCTTGACGTAGTAGTAGATGTCGTCAAAGTCAATTTCTCTGACATTGCCACCCCAGGTCGGCAGTGGCTTCTGGAGGAAAATCTCCAGGGCGCGCAGCCGATAGTCGCGCATCCACTTCGGCTCCCCTTTGATCTCCGAGATCTGTTCAACGATGTCGCGATCCAGGCCCTTCTTAGCCCGGAACACCGATTGATCGGGATCGTGGAAGCCAAATTGATACTCACCCTTAAGGGCACGCACTTCCACACGTTCGTCCTGTGCGGTTGGCGTTGGCATATCGATCTCTCCTTTGTTTATCTGTACAGAGCCAGGCGTTTACGCCACTGGCTCGGCGTACTTTTCGCGGACCCAGTCATAGCCTTTAGCTTCCAGCATTTCGGCGAGCTCTGGGCCACCCGATTCGACGAGCTGCCCATCCAGGAGGATGTGGACAAAATGCGGCGTAATATAGCTCAGCAGACGCTGGTAATGCGTGATCAGTAAAACGCCGAGTTGCGGCCCTATCAGGGCATTCACACCTTCAGCTACGGTGCGCAGCGCATCAATATCTAAGCCTGAATCAGTCTCGTCCAGGATGGCGATCTTAGGCGCGAGCATGGCCATATGCAAGATCTCGACACGTTTCTTCTCGCCGCCTGAGAAGCCCTCGTTCACGTAGCGCCGGGCAAAAGACTGATCAACGCCCAAGTCCTTCATCTTTTGGAGCAATTCGCGGCGAAAATCGCGCATAGGAATGAGCGTCGTTTTTCTCTGACCATTGTCCGCCGTCTCCACTGGCGCACCGTCACGGGCAGAGCGTATGGCACTGAGCGATCGACGCAGAAAATCGGCCAGTGTTACTCCTGGAATCGTTGTGGGATATTGGAAAGCCAGAAACAACCCATGTCGAGCACGCTCATCGGCGCTGAGTTCAAGGAGGTTTTCACCGCCCAGCAGGACCTCACCGGCCTCGATGTGGTATTTGGGGTGCCCCATCAGGGCATAGGCCAGGGTGCTTTTGCCTGAGCCATTCGGCCCCATGAGAGCGTGCACTTCGCCTTGTTTGATGTCTAAATTTAGACCCCGCAGGATACGCTTACCATCAACGCTCACCTGCAGGTTCCGGATGCTCAACTCCGTAACCATTGCCTCTCCTCACGTGCCCATTCTCGAGCCAAATATGGACTACACTGCACTATTTTTTGACCTGAAATTGGCAGCCGTTGTGCCCGTCGAGCTGCGATTGATACAGGATGACCGGCGAGCCCAGGGCAAGTTCCATCGCCTCGATTTCCATGCCACAGACTTCGCGATGTTCGCGTGCCAACCCATAATACGGACAGGTGTATTCAGTCAGCACAAAGGCATCGGCCTCTTCGTCCACTTTACTCGTAATACCATGCGCTGCCAGCAGGGCTGCCAGTTCCCGCAGACGATCTGCCACGGCGGCACCCCGCATGCGCTCCGCAAACTGTCGCCCAAGGCGCGCGCTGACGCAGTGCAGCATTTGATGCACCGTTGCGGTATCGGGCAAACATAAAACCTCTTCGAGCAACGCCGACGCCAGCTCTTCGTAGCCGTGCGCAAACAGCTCCTGGCCTTTCTCTGCCAAGCGGTACACCGCATGCGGACGTCCACGTTTTTCGCGCACCGTTTCTGCCGTCACCATCCCGGTGGTCAGCAGTGTCACAAGCTGCTGCCGTACAGCAGTCGTTGTGACGCCAAGAGCCGCTTCAATCTCTTTGATACTGAGCGGTCCCTGCTGCTGTAGGAGCTTAAGAATCTGCCCAGCCGGCGATCCGTCGATTCGCATGTCAGGTAGCATAACTGTACTCCCCAACCCAGACAGTATTGCTAGGGAGTATAACGACATAGCTGATTTTTGTCAATTTTGCCTGTCAAAAATGCTAATTTAGGAGATTATGGGAGGAGGGAGCCACGGTTCGCAAAGGCTTGGAAGGTCCGCTTGAGATGAACGTCTCGCTTCGCGATGGGAGCACTGCCTGCCACGCACACTTCTCCTGGATAGAGCCATAACTGCCTTGCAACAGCCGCGCAACTCTACGACAATGTTCTAACCACATTACTGTGGCAAACAGAATCTTCCAGGTCACGCGAGAGGACGCGGGCATGGCATCGCCTGTACACCAAGTTATTCTATTTGATTTAGGCGGTGTGTTGGTTGACGTAGAGGGCGTTGCGGCGTTCCAACGCATGCTGGGCAGACCGTTGTCCCAGGAAGAGGTGTGGCAGCGCTGGCTTACAGCCTCTACCTGGGTGAGTACGTTTGAGTCTGGGCGGTGTACACCGGAAGCATTTGCCGCTGGCGTCGTGGCAGAATGGGGGCTTACTGTGACGGCGGAGGCGTTCCTCGACGACTTCAGGAGCTGGCCAACGCGCCTTTTCCCAGGCGTCCGAGACATGCTGGCGCTGCTGGCCCAGCGTTGCACACTGGCCTGCCTGAGCAATACCAATAGCGTGCATTGGCCACACATGCGTGACACCTTAGGGCTCAGCGGCCTCTTGCATCGCTACTACCTGTCGCACGAGATCGGCCACCTCAAGCCCACTCGCGCTGTGTTCGAGCATGTCCTCGCCGACCTCGGCTACCCTCCTTCCTGGGTCGTCTTTCTCGACGACAACCAGCTCAATGTCGATGCGGCGCAGGCTGTGGGCATACAGGCGTATCGTACGGTCGGTATCGCGGAGGTCCAGACTGCTCTCCGGTCACTGGGACTGCTCGGACCTGCCTAGCATTGCTCCCTCTGCTAGGCAACACTCGTGTACCAGTCGAGTATCTCGCTGCCGGTCATGAACACCACCCCGGCAAATTGACGGATGTAGTTAAAAATCATATCGTAGTACTTGATGCGGTGTGGCACGCCAGTGATATAGGGGTGTGTGGAAATGGCCATGATGCGAGCGCTCTCAGCGCCTTCCTCATAGAGCGTGTCAAAGTGATCGCGGGCGCGCACAAAAATCTCTGACGAGCCGTGGTGCTGGATGAGATAAATAGGAATGTCGTTGATCTCCACTGTATAGGGAATGGAGACGAGAGAGCCGCGCGCCACCTTCATGCGATAGGGCTGATCATCGTTACACCAGTCGCAGATATACTCGATACCTTCCTCAGCTAACATGTCCGGGGTATGAAACGTCTCGGCCAAGCCAGGACCCATCCAGCCGCGTGGCACTTTGCCGGTATAGGCTTTGATGGTTGTGATGCTGCGACGAATCACCTCGCGTTCGTCTGTTTCCACATTCAGCGCGCGTTGAATAAAGCCATGGCCAAGCATCTCCCAGCCTGCTGCCAGGCTGGCGTCGACAATCTGCGGATACGAATGGCAAATAGAGGCGTTCAAACTCACGGTGGCACGAATACCATGGCGGTCCAACACGCGCTTCAGGCGCCAGAAGC
>Ga0081539_10007199_pt1 | contig 10248 bp, 6 predicted proteins | sample TabmetS4T2R2_FD_71023 | JGI IMG/M metagenome (GOLD analysis project Ga0081539, IMG submission 71023) | Tabebuia heterophylla rhizosphere microbial communities from the University of Puerto Rico - S4T2R2 | ecosystem: Host-associated > Plants > Roots > Rhizosphere ... | reverse complement strand
ACGGGATGAGCGTGGCCGGCATCGCGAAGCAGCTGTTCGTCTCCGAGTCGACCGCGAAGACGCACATCTCGAAGCTGTACGAGAAGCTCGGCGCGGCCAACCGGGCCCAGGCGCTCATGACGGCGCTGCGGCTCGGCCTGCTTGAGGCACCCGACGCGCCGAAGTTCTAACGAGCCGCCTGGTACGCACTGGCCTGAAGCGTGAACAACTGGGCGTAGATCCCGTCCGCTGACATCAGCGACGGGTGATCGCCCTCCTCGACCACCTCGCCGTGGTCGAGGACGTAGATCCGGTCGGCCTCGCGCACGCTGGCCATCCGGTGCGTGATCAGCACGACGGTACGGCCGGCGGCCAGTTCCCTGAGCCGCCGGTAGACCTCGTGCTCGGCGCGCGCGTCCAGGTTCGCGGTCGGCTCGTCGCAGATCAGCAGCAGCGCGTCCCGGTAGAACGCCCGGCTCACCGCCAGCCGCTGCCACTGGCCGCCGGAGAGGTCGGCGCCGTCGGTGAAGTGCCGGGACAGCAGCGTGTCGTACCCGCGGCGGAGCTCCACGACGAACTCGTGCGCGTCGCCCGCCTGGGCTGCCTCGTGCACGAGGGCCATGTCCAGCGGGCGCTCGTGCCGGCCGATGGTGATGTTCTGCCGCGCGGTGAGTGGCCACCGGGTCGGCTCCTGCATGACCACCGCGACCCGTTCCCGGATGGTGTCCGGATCGACCGCCGCGAGATCCACGCCGTCCCAGCTGACCGTGCCGTGCTCCGGGCGGTAGAGGCCGGCGAGCAGCGCGGCGAGCGTGGACTTGCCCGAGCCGTTCTCCCCGACCAGCGCGATGACCTCGCCGCGGCGCAGCGTCAGCGTGACGTCCTTGACCGCGGGCCGTTCCGCGTCGGGGTAGCGGAAAGTGACGTCCGCGAGCCGGATCTCCGCGAAGGAGTCCGGCGCGGCGCGCCCGGGTGTGGGCTCGGCCCGGGCCCGGGCGAGGTCGCAGAATCCCTGGTAGTCGGCGAAGTACAGGCCCTGCTCGTAGACGAAATTGATCGAGTACGCGAGCTCGGTGAGCTTGCCGATGCCGATGCTGATCGCGTACGCCGCGGCACCGCCGACCGCCAGCTCCATCCGGCCGGCGAGCAGCAGAGCGATCAGCACGGCGTAGGTGAGCCCGGTCGCGAGCCCGCCCAGGGACTGCCCGACGAGGTTGGTCCGGATCTGCCGACCGGACACCTTGATCCGTTCCCGGGTGGACACACCAGTCAGCCGCCGTACCTCGCCGAGCAGGTAGCCCCGGAGCGTGAACGCGCGCAGTTCGGGTGCCGGCTCCCGCGCCGCCAGCAGGTACGCCAGCATCCGCTGCCGCCGCCACACCGCGATCAACCGGAGCTCGCTGCGGTAGCCGAGCCGCGCCGACCGTACCGCCGCCCACCCGGTCGGCACGACGGCGAGCACGAGCAGCGGCAGCAGCACCGGGTGCAGCACGGCGAGGACGCCGGCCGCCGCGATCAACCCGATGAGGTGCGTGACGAGTTCGATGCTGTGGTCCACCACTCGCTGCGCCGCGTCGATGCCGCGGTCGCGGGCGCGTTCCATCGCGTCGCGCCAGTCCGGATCGTCGAACGTGGACAGTTCGACCCGGGTGGTGAGATCCAGCAGCCGCATCTCGGCTTCCTGGCTGACCAGGGGCGAGAGCCGGCCGTGCGCCGCGGTCGCCGCCGAGGTGAGCAGCGCCCGGACGGCGACTGCGGCCACCAGCATCACCAGGGACGGCACCGCCGCGCGGATCCGTTCCGGCGTCGGCCCGGCGCGCAGCAGGCCGTCGAACACGCCGACGACGCTCAGCAGCCCGGCCGCGCTGGCCGCACCCGCGGCGACTTGCGGGATGAGCACCGCCGCGGTGGTCCCCGGGCCGGCCTCCCAAGCCAGCCGCCACGCCTCGCGCAGGAGCTTGGGCAGCCGGCGGAGCATCCGCCGGAACGTGGTGTTGGCCGCCTCCTCGGTGCTGGTCAGCCAGTACGGGACGCGGAGGTCCCCGTCGTCGCCCGGTTCCGCCGTGCCGGGCGGCTCGGGGTCCGGCGGCTCGGTGTCCGATCGGGTCATGTCCGTTGATACACCCACCGGACGAAGGGTATCCATCGATATACACTCAGTCACCGATTCACTCATGCCGTCCCGGCCGGGCCGTCGTCTCAGTCCACGCCCAGCTCCCGGATGTCCAGCGCGGTCACCAGCGCCCAGTCCTGGTCGTTCGCGAGCGGGTCGAACGAGTGCTCGTGCTGGCCGTTCACGATCAGCGGGTAGACGTACGCGGCGCTGGCCCGCCCGTCCGGGAAGAACGTGTGCAGGGTGGCCCGCGACAGGCGCCGGGCCCGCTCCGACCAGGCCGGGTCCGCGTCGGCGAACCCGCGCAGGGCCCACGCCCACGCGGTGACCGCCGACCAGTGGTGCGGCATGACGTCGCCCCACCGCGGCCGCGCCCCGAACCAGTAGCCGTCCCAGTGCCGGATCGGCACGTCGTACAGCCGGCCGTCGGGCTGCGGGCCCCCGAACAGCTCCAGGAGGCGCAGGTGCGGTTCCGCTGCCCGGCGCAGCTCCAGCTCGCCGGTGACCAGGTGCAACTCGAGCAGGACGATGGCGGCCGGCCCGACGATGGTCTGCTCGAACGGCACCTCGTGCACCGGGTAGTCGACGCCACGGGCCATGATGACCTCGGCGTTGCGGCGATGCAGGCGGAGCAGCTCGTCCGCCAACCCGGCGTGCCCGCCGGCGGTGAGGAGCCGATGCCCCCGGCGGATCGGCATCCCGATCGCGTAGACGTCGGCGCCGCCGTTCGCGTAGAAGGCGCGCACGGTGGCGGCGAAGCGGTGCACGTACCGGTTGTCGCCGGTGGCCGCGTACATCTCCAGCCAGAACCGGCACACCCACGGGTAGTTGTAGAGGCGGCGGGTGGTGCGGTCGGTGCTGCTGTCGTGGACCACGCCGTCCGGCGACTGCAGGCGGGTGGCCACGAAGTCGGCGTACCGGTCCGTCGAGGTGGTCACGGCCTCGGACGGATGGGTACGCCGACGCTGGGCGAGAAGGACACCCATCGCGACCCGTTCCCGCCCGTCGTTGTAGTCGTGCCGGGGCGGGTAGCGCAGCGGTGCGTCGTACCGGTTGTCGTATGGCAGGGTCGCCCCGAACTGCGGTGAGGCCGGGTCGGTGACCTGCTGCCGGTCGATGACGAACCGGGCGCGTGCCTCGATCAGGTCGTCCAGTCCGGGCACGGTGACCAGGACGACCGACGCGGCCGGCCGGGCCGGGTCACCCTCGGCCACGGTGGACACGCCGGGCTCGGCGGCGGTGAATCCCATGCCGGACAGCGTGCCGGGCGAGCCGGGCGCGAGGGTGAGCGGTCCGGCGGCGCCTCGGACGTCGGCCCGCTCACCCCGGGTCAGCACGTACCGGTCCGCCCGCAGCGGTTGCCGGTCGAGCCGGTGGCGGAGCTCCGCCTCGAACTCCGCGTCGCCGGCGTACGCGAACACCGTCCAGCCGAACCGCAGCGTCTCGCCCGGCGCGACGGTCCGCGGGGCGGATCCCGGGCCGCCGTCGGTACGCAGCACGTCGGCGGCCACCAGGCACAGGTCCCCGCGCACCGCCGAGCCGGCGTACTCGGTGACCCCGTCCAGCCCGTACCCGGCGAAGTCACCGGCCGAGGCGACCAGCGCGACGTGCGGACCGTCGCCGGACCACCGGACCGCCTTGATCCAGGTCTCCCGCCCACCGGCCCAGACGTGCGCGTGACAGCGCCGGTGCAGCGCCGCCGCGCCGTGCACGACGTCGGTGTTGAACGGGACGTACAGCCACAGCGAGCCGACCGTCCGCGGCCGGTCCAGGTCGTTGCGGATCTCGATCCGCTCGGCCAGCGCGTCGCCGGCCGGCTGCCGGAGCACCTCGACGTGCCAGCCGACCCGGTCGTACGCCGCGCTCAGCACGTCACCGTCCACCCGGACGGCCGCCCTCTGCCACCGCACCGGCGCGTCGTCCCGACCGGCGTTCGGCCGGCCGCCGATCATGCCGAGACCCCAGCCGTTCGCCGCCGAGTGCCAGCCCTCGTCCGGTCCGGCCACCCAGCTCATCCCGTGCGGATCGGACGCGACGACGAGCCGGTCGATCGCTCCGGTACGGTCCTCGACCCGCACCCGGAGCGGGTGCCCGGCGAGCCACCAGCCGTCGGCCGCCCGGTCCCACCGCGGTCCCATGCGCCTACGTCCCCGGGTCCAACATCCCGGCCAGGCGGGCGGCCTGCGTGTCCCAGCGCCACTCGCGCTCGACCCAGGCCCGGCCGGCGGCACCCATCGCCTTGGCCTTCGCCGGGTCCAGCAGCAGCCCGGCGATGCGGTCCGCGATGGCCGGTATGTCCCGGCCGCCGACCACGTACCCGGTCTCGCCGTCCAGCACCGCGTCCGGCGCGCCACCGGAGTCGCCGCCCACCACCGGCAGCCCGGTCGCGGAGGCCTCCAGGTAGACGATGCCCAGCCCTTCCACATCGAATCCGCCGGCGCGGGTGCGGCACGGCATCGCGTAGACGTTCCCAGCCGCGTAGTGCGCCGGCAGCTCGGCCCACGACACCGACCCGGTGAACACCACGTCGGCGGCGACACCGTACCCACGGGCGAGGCGTTCCAGGCTCTTTCGGTAGGGGCCGCCGCTGACCAGCAGCAAGGCGGCGCCCGGCACGCGGCGCCGGATCTCGGGCAGTGCCCGGATCAGCGCGTCCTGCCCCTTCCGCGGAACGAGCCGGGAGACGCACACGATCACCGGGCGGCGGGTGAGACCGTAGCGTTCGCGCACCGCCTGGCCGTCCACGCCGGGGTGGAACGTGTCGACGTCCACGCCGGGCGCGAGCCGCCGCAGGTGGGTGAGCCCGTGCAGCGCCGCGTCCAGCCGGGCCCGCTGGTACTCACCCAGGTATGTGATCACGTCGGTGGCCCGGGCGATCCGGCGCAGCAACTGCAGCGTCCCGGGCGCGGCGGCCCAGCCGATCTCGTGGCCGTGGCTGAGCGCGACGGCCCGCTCGATCCCGGCCGACCGGCGCAGCCCGTCGGCGAGCAGCCCGAGCGGGGCCGCCGCGCCGAACCAGGCCGTGTCGCATCCGTACGCCCGGGCCAGCTCAACCGCCCGCCGGGCCACCCGCGGGGTGGGCAGCAGTATCGAGGTGTCCTCACGCACCACCTCGAACGGCTGCTCGGCGTCGAACTTCCCGGCGCCGGGCCAGGTGGACGCGTACACGACGACCGAGCCGGGTGGCTGACGGACCGCCAGGTTGTGCACGAACTGCTGGATGCCGCCCGGACGGGGCGGGAAGTCGTTGGTGACCAGCAGGGTGCGGGTCATCGGCGGTCCCCTCGCGCGTAGGCGCGGGCGGCGGCCATCCGCTCCACGGTGGACGGATGCGACGCGGAGAAGACGTACTCCCACCGCGGCGGATCGGGATCGGACAGGTTGACCGTGCCGAGACGGCGCTGCATGGCCTCGAAGGTGCCCGGGTCGCCGGTCAGGGCCAGGGCGTGCGCGTCCGCGCGTGCCTCGATGCGCCGTGACACGAACGCCTGCGCCGGGGCTCCGATCAGCCCGGCTACCGTGGCCAGGGCGAGGACCAGCCCGATGGCGCGCGGGTCACCGATCGAGCTCGCGCCGGCCAGCCGCAGCAGCCCGGTCCATGAGCCAAGCAGGTAGAGCACGATCACCCCGGCGGCCGTGCCGAGCGCGCCGATCAGCGTCCCCACCGCGACGTCGTGCCGCTTGGCGTGGCCCAGCTCGTGCGCCACGACCGAGACGGTCTCGGCCGTTGTCAGCCTCCCGGCCGGCGCCGCCGCCGGCGCAACCGACGCCGCCGTGTCGGCATTCGGTGCGGCCGGACTCGGCACCCCAGCGTTCGAGACAGCCGGCACGGTTGCGCTCAGCATGGTGTCGTAGACGACGATCCGGCGGGTCGGCCCGAGCCCGGACACGTACGCGTTCACCGCCCTGGTGCGCCGCGACGCGTCCGCGATCAGCACGTCGCGCACCGGCACGCCGTCCCGGTCGGCCAGCGCGACCAGCTCGGAGCGCAACGCGGAATCCGGCATCGGGGTGAACCGGTTGAAGATCGGCTCGACGATCACCGGCAGCACGAACGACAGCAGCACCACCAATGCGGCGGCGCCCACCGCGCCCGGCGCCCACCACCAGCGGGGCGCCGCCCGCGCCAGGCCGTAGAACCCGAACAGCGTCAGGCCGCCGAGCACCGCGCCGACGCCGAACGACTTGAGCACGTCGACGGCCCATGGCCCCCACGACTGAGTGGAGATCCCATATCGCACGGCGACGGTGTGCCCCCAGGCGGCGAACGGCAGCGTCAGCACTTCGAGGACGATCACCACGACCAGGCCGCCAAGCACCGCCTGCGCGATCCAGTGCCCGCCGAACGGCCGGCCGGCCAGCGTCACGATCCGCGCGCCGAGCGGGGTCAAGCCGAGCACCAGCGCCCCGGCGAGGCCCACGCCCAGCCCGCCGTACGACCCCGGGCGCAGCGCGGAGCGGAACGCGCGGGCCCACGCCACCCGATCCGGCGGCAGCTCGGCGAGCGCGGCCAGCTGATCGGCCCGCGGCGCGGGCGGTCGCTGCCAGGGGATCAGCACGGCGGCGGAGGCAGCGAGCGCCACGATCAGCACGACGAGCGCGCCCACCGCCCAGGATCGCGTCATCGCCCCGCGCCCTCCCGCCCAACCGTCACGTGACCGCCCATCCTAAAGGGGTGGCGGCTCAGGCCACCTGTCCGTCAGGCGGAAACAACGGCACCGCAACGGCCAGCCGGCGCGGCGGTGTCTCGAGCACCTCCACCTCGAAGCCGGCCAGCTCGAACGCCTCGATCGCGCGCAACTCGGCCGGCATCAGGTCGGCGAAGCCGTCCGGGGTGTCGAGCAGCGCGCCGATCATGCACCCCCGGCACTCCTCGGGCCGGCCGGCGCAGCGCCCGCACTCGATGATCATCACTCCTCCTCCGCCGATGGCGGTCCGGCCGCGATCTGGGGGAAGAGCCGTCGCGGACCGACCACCATCGGTGACAGTCACGCTAGGGAGGGGGTACGACAAAAACTACGAACGACTGAGCCACTGAGGCGGCTTCGCCGCACCGCAAGGGAAACCTATGAGCGACTAAGCCGGCGCAGCAGGGAGTCGGCGCCCATCGGGTACGCCCCGTGCCGGCGCACCCCGTCGGCCACCTCACGGTCGGACGAGATCACCACGATTGGGCGCCCGGGCGGCTCGGCCCGCACGAGCTGCCGGATCAGCTCGTCCGCGGTGTCGCCCTTGCGGGAGAAGAGCACTCGCACCCCCCGCGGCGACGGGGGCAGCCCGTGCACCCGTTCCGCCCCGTCGAAGACCACGGTGATCTCGTCGCCGGTCTGCGCGGCGAGGCCGCCGAGGCCGGTGACCAGGCGCTTACGCTGGTGCTCCAGCGACATCTCGGCGAATCCCCGCTTGGTCACGTTGTAGCCGTCCACGATCAGGTGCGCGCGGGGCAACGCAAGCAGCTGGTCCAGCCGGGCGGGGTCGTCGGTGTCCTGGGCGCGGGCCCGGGCCCGCTCCGGGGAGCCGGGCCGGTCCGCGGAGGTGTCCGCCACGAAGTCCGCCGGCAGCTTGTCGGTCGGCCCGAGCGCCAGCTCCCGGCGCAGCCCGGACGCCGCCTGCCCGATCGTCTCCAGCAACAGCCAGAGTCGGGCGTCATCGACGGCCCGGGCGTCCTTGGACGCCTGTCGTCCGTTGGCGGCCGCCGCCTCCGCCTCGGCCAGGCGCGTCCTGAACCGGCGTACCTCGGCCTCGTGGTCCTGGGCCGCCCGCGCGGCGCGACCCTTCTCGGTGGACAATAGGTCGTTGGCTCGTTTCTGGGCCGCGAGTGCCTCGCGCAGCGCCCGCCCGGTGATCCGCGCCTCCTCGCGCAGCTGGCCCAGCTCCTCGCGCACCCGCGCGAGCTCGTCGCGGAGCTTGTCCGCCTCGACCCGGGCCACCGCACGGTCGTGTTCGGCGCGCGCCGCGCGCTGCTCCGCGTCGCGGATCTGGCTCGAGATGGCCTCGCTGTCGGCCTCGATCCGGACCGCTTCGCCGGCCGCCGTGATCAGCTCCCGCCAGCCGTCCGGCCGGGCAAGATACGCCAGCGCCGCGACCTCCACCGGGTCCGCCGCCGCGGGCGCCATCCCGGAGGACACCGCGGAGCCCAGCTCGCCCGCCTCCGTGACGACGCGCGCACCGAGCCGCTGCCGGAAGAGCGGATCTGAGGCGAGCTGCGCGGCGATGGCATGACCCCCGAGCCGGGCCCGGCGATTGGGGGCGAACCGGGCGACTCGCCGCAACGGGACGGGCACCTCGTCGGTCGGCATCCCGGGTAGCGCGGCCGCCGCCAGCGCGGTGATCCGCTGCCGGACGCCTTCCGGCAGGATCGGCTCGGGAACGAAGGCGCCGTCGATCGCCGCCTCACCGTCCGGGAGGCGGTCGTCGAAAGATGACGCCGACATTTATCCATTCTCCCACCGAGCGGGCTGGAAAAGCTTGTCGTCGCAAGCGATCTTTCCCCAGTGCGGCGCGTGGTGACGCATTTATGTCGTACCCGGGCCCTAATCTGCCCGCCGTGGCACAACCGGCATACGTGCAGGGCACTCTGGACACGCTGCTGAGCGCGGACGGGTCCGTCGACCCGGCTGCCCTCTCGCTTGCCGACACGACGTTCGTGGTGCTCGACCTGGAGACGACCGGCGGCGCCCCGGACGGCGGGGGCATCACCGAGATCGGCGCGGTCAAGGTGCGCGGCGGCGAGCGGCTCGGGATCTTCGGCACGCTGGTCAACCCGGGCGAGCGGCTGCCGCCGTTCATCACCGTGCTGACCGGGATCACCGAGGCCATGCTGGCGCCCGCGCCGCGGATCGAGATGGTGCTGCCCAGCCTGCTGGAGTTCCTGCGCGGCGCGGTGCTGGTCGCGCACAACGCGCCCTATGACGTGGGCTTTCTCAAGGCCGTGTGCGCCCGGTTCGGCTACCGCTGGCCGCAGCCGCCGGTGCTGGACACGGCCGCCCTCGCCCGGCGCGCGCTGACCCGCGACGAGGTGCCCAACCGCAAGCTCGGCACGCTCGCCCGGTTCTTCCACGCGACCACCGAGCCGACCCACCGCGCGCTGGACGACGCGATGGCCACCGTCGACGTGCTGCACGGGCTGATCGAGCGGCTGGGCAGCTACCGGGTGCACACGCTGGGCGACGCGATCGAGTTCGCCAAGGCGGTCAGCGACACGCAACGCCGCCAGCGGCATCTGGCGGAGGGCCTGCCGCACGTGCCGGGCGTCTACGTCTTCCGGGCCGGCGACGGCCGCGCGCTGTACGTCGGCACGTCCAAGGACATCGCGACCCGGGTGCGCAGCTACTTCACCGCGAGTGAGAAGCGGGCCCGGATCTCCGAGATGCTGGCCGCGGCGGTCCGGGTGGAGGCGGTGGAGTGCGCGCACGCGCTGGAGGCGGAGGTGCGCGAGCTCCGGCTCATCGCGGCGCACTCCCCGCCGTACAACCGCCGGTCGAAGTATCCGGAACGCGCGGTGTGGCTGAAGCTGACCGCGGAGGCCTATCCGCGGCTGTCCGTGGTCCGCGCCCTGGCCGACGACGACGCGGCCTATCTCGGTCCCTTCTCGTCGCGGCGGACCGCCGAGCTGGCCGCCGCCGGGGTCTATGACGCGCTTCCGCTGCGGCAGTGCTCGCACCGGCTGTCCATCCGGACGCCCACGCCCGCGTGCGCGCTGGCCGAGCTCGGGAAATGCCCGGCGCCCTGCGAACACAAGATCACCACATACGAGTACGCCCGCCGCGCGGCGCTGCCGTTCCGGACTGCCACCTACGGCGACCCGGAGCCGGTGGTCGCCGCGCTGATGGCCCGCATCGAGGCGCTCAGCGACCGCCAGCGGTACGAGGAGGCGGCCGTGCTGCGTGCGCGGCTGGTGGCGCTGCTGCGGGCCACCGTGCGCATGCAGCGGCTCGGCGGGCTCACCCGGCTCGCCGAGATCGTGGCGGCCCGGCGCAACCCGATCGGCGGCTGGGAGATCGTGGTGGTCCGGCACGGACGGCTGGCCGCCGCCGCCACCTCGCCGCCGCGGGAGCATCCCCGGCCCACGCTGGACGCCACGCGGGCCACCGCGGAGACCGTCCTACCCGGACCCGGACCGGCGCCGGCCGCCTCGGCGGGGGAGACCGGGCGGG
>Ga0081539_10007198_pt1 | contig 10250 bp, 7 predicted proteins | sample TabmetS4T2R2_FD_71023 | JGI IMG/M metagenome (GOLD analysis project Ga0081539, IMG submission 71023) | Tabebuia heterophylla rhizosphere microbial communities from the University of Puerto Rico - S4T2R2 | ecosystem: Host-associated > Plants > Roots > Rhizosphere ... | reverse complement strand
GGCAGTTCCGGCGCGGGTCGATCCGATTCCGAGCGCCAGTCCGGCGCAAAGGCCGTCGGCAAATCGTGGCGTCAATCCGGTGCCGAGCGCGCCGGAGAGCCGCGGCATCAGTCCAATTCCGCGCGAAGACTAGCGTTTGTTCACTCCGCGCCGACCGGAGTTCCTTTCACCCGCCAGTGCGAGATCTTGTCCACCCACCCGCGGGTCACGCTCGCGATATCTTCCGCCTTCGCCACGCCGCCGTCGATCAACGCCCGACCGGTGCTTTCCCATACTTTCCGCACCACCAGCGCACCGTTTTCGCGCACGATCCGGCCGAGATGTTTCACGGCATCAGCCGTGGCGGAGCGGCGGATCGTTTCCGGCGACGCTTCCACGACCATCTCGCAATAGCGACGCGCCACTTCGCCCACGCGCAAGGTGAGGAACGCGTTCGCGGCACCATTGGAAATGCAACGCACGAGCAAGGCCGAAATGCCGCTGAGCCCCGGAATGCCGCCTTTCATCGCAGGCACAATCGAAGTGGCGAGCGGTGCGAACATTTCGCCGATGTCGAGCGACTCGAGGCCGCTGGCCACAAAGGCGGTGCCGGCAACGTTCGCGTAAAGGCGCACGAGATCGCGCGGAGAAGGCCGTTGCACGTATGTGCGCGCCACCCGCCAGATCATGCGGATTTGCGTCAGCAAAACGATCAGCGCATCGAGCCGTCCATTTTGCATTAGCGCGGTGCTGAGAAAAACCGTGCTGGCGGTCGAGCGCACGATCGCGTCCGCTTCGAGTGATAACTCCTGCAAGACTTCCTCAACGTCCTCAACATTATCGATCTTGCGGCCGCGCAGCTTCGGGTTCAGGCGCAGACGCGCGCGTAAAGCCGCGACGTACTTGTCGTATTCGGCCGAATCCTTCGCGACCGGCGGCAGCATGGTCGGCATCCGCAGATAAACAAAAAGCGCGTAGAGGAGCGCGATCCCGACCGCAGCCAATGCGCTCCAGAAAACGAACTGGCCAAACAGCGGGTGAACGCGATCGGCGAGCGAAACCAGGCCGGTGAGGCCGGCGAGCACAATCGACACCACGCAAACGGTGGCGACCGTAACGATCGCGATGACGACCCGCCTGCCGGGGGTCGGGGTGGCGGCGGTGTTCACGTTAAATTACGAGTAAAGATACTCGTCGTGATACTCGCGTTGCGGCGCGAACTGGACGTGGTCGTTCCCCGTTTCGGGGTACTCGAAAATCTGGCCTTCGTAATTGCGGATGACGATTTTCTCGTTGTCGTGATAAAGGATGTAGCCGGGATTAATCGGAACCTTGCCCCCGCCGCCCGGCGCATCGATCACATATTGCGGGACAGCGTAGCCGCTGGTGTGACCGCGCAGGCCTTCAATGATCTCGATCCCTTTGGCGACTGAAGTGCGCAGGTGCGCCGAGCCACTGATCAGGTCGCACTGGTAAAGGTAGTAAGGCCGGACCCGGCACATGAGCAGTTTGTGCACGAGAGTTTTCATCGTCTGGACATCATCGTTCACGCCCGCAAGCAACACGCTCTGGTTGCCGAGCGGAATGCCGGCGTTGGCCAATCGCTCGAGGGCTTCTTTGACTTCAATCGTCAGCTCGCGCGGATGATTCACGTGCACACTCATCCAAAGCGGATGGTACTTGGCCAAAATCGCACACAGCTCGGGCGTGATGCGTTGGGGCAGGAAAATCGGGATACGCGTGCCGATCCGCAGAAACTCGATGTGCGGAATGGCGCGGAGCCGCGCCAGTAACCTGTCGATCTTACCGTCGCTGAAGAGGAGCGCGTCGCCGCCGCTTAAGAGCACGTCGCGCACTTCCGTGTGCGCTTCGAGATAGCGAAATGCTTCCTCGAAATCGGTGTGCAATTCCTGCTCGCCCGCGCCGCTGACGACGCGACTGCGCGTGCAATAGCGGCAGTAGGCGGCGCACCGGTCGGTCACCAAAAACAAAACGCGATCCGGGTAACGGTGGACGAGCCCGGGCACGGGCATGTGCGAATCTTCGCCGCACGGGTCGGCCATGTCGTAAGGCGACGACCAAGTCTCCTCGATCCGCGGCATGACCTGGCGACGGATCGGGTCGTCGGGATCATCGCGCGGGACCAGGTTGAAGAAATGCGGCGTGATCGCGAGCGCGAGCTTGTCGCCACTGAGCAAAACACCGGCGCGCTCAGCTTCGCTCAGATCGAGATGCCGCTCGAGCTGGGCGAGCGACGTAACGCGATTTTTCAGCTGCCATTTCCAGTCATTCCAGAGTTCCGGCGCGACGTTCGGCCAATAGCCCGGCGCATGCGAAACGAACTCTGCCCCCTTCCGACCCGCGAGTGCGTTCATTCTATATATTGAGGCGGAACGTTAAGGCCGCTGACAATCGTGTCAACGCGGTGGACTGCCGGCGTTGAACATTGCAGGTTGCGCCATGTCCAATTCGAAACCGATGCGTTTGTTCCTCCTCACTTCGGTTTTAGCCGCCACCACGATGTCGATCTTCGCGGCGCCGCCGGAAGTTCCTCCAGCCAGTCCGTCGCCGACCGTCGCGCCCGCGGACGCCGAGCAGGGCAAGGATGTCGTCCACGCGCTGAACAATGCCTTTGCCAAGGTGTTCGAGATCGTCGCGCCGAGCGTCGTCATCATTGAGATCTCGAAAAAAGGTGAGAGTGATGCCCCGTCGTTGGAAGATTTATTCTTCCAAGGTCAGCCGGACGACAACAGCCGCCGCCGCAACCGACGCGACCTTGAACCGATCCAAAGCGAAGGCTCGGGATTCATCGTGCGACCCGACGGATACATCTTCACCAACTTCCACGTCGTCGAGGGCGCAGAAAAGATCGATGTGAAGCTGAAGGACGGGCGCGAATTCGCCGCGAAAATTGTCGGGACGGACGAGAAAACGGACATCGCGGTCATTAAAATCGACGCCAAAGATCTGCCCGTCGTCCAACTCGGGGACAGCGATGCGGTGCGCGTAGGCCAGTTCGCATTCGCGATCGGCGCCCCGTTCCGGCTCGATTACACGTTCACCTACGGCGTGGTCAGCGGCAAAGGCCGGAGCAAACTGATCGCGACCGGCGGCTACTCGATCTCGGATTACCTCCAGACCGACGCGTCCATCAATCCCGGCAACAGCGGCGGGCCGCTCTGCGACATCGACGGCAAAGTCATCGGTATGAATACGCTCATCAACGGGATGAACCGCGGCCTCGGTTTCGCCATTCCGGTGAACATGGCCAAGGAAATCGGCGCTGAGCTCATCGCCGGGCATAAGATCGTGCGGCCGTGGCTGGGCATTCGCATAGAAACTTTAGGCGACGACCCGACCATCCGCGATTTGTTCAAAGGCGTCGAGAAAGGCGTCGTCGTGCGCACGATCGAAGCCGACGCCCCGGCGTCCAAAAGCGAGCTGCGGCCGTTCGATGTGATTACCAATGTCGACGGCGCGGCCGTCACCAGCGACTCGCAACTGCAGCACGAGATTTTACGAAAGAAGATCGGCCAAAATGTCGATCTTACGGTCTGGCGCAAAGGCCAGACCGTTCATGTGCCGGTGAAGACGGGCGAATTGCCTAACGAAATCGCGCGCGCTTCCAACGAGCCGGCCCAGCCTCGGCCCGAAACGCCGGAGGACACCGGCAAGTTCGGCATTCAGGTGCAGGAGATTACCAAAGAGATGGCCGAGCGCTTGCACCTTGGCGTCGACCATGGCGTCATTGTCACTGATGTGGCGGACAACAGCGTCGCTGCGGCGCAAGGGATCGAGCGCGAAGACATCGTCACCGAAGTCGATGGCAAACCAGTCACGGACGTAAAGTCATTCCGCGAAGCATTGAACAAAGCCGACCCGCGTCGCGGGGTGCTGCTTTATCTCGATCGCAAAGGAACCAAGACGTTCGCCGTGCTCAAAGCGACCGGCGCGCAGCCGAACGAACCGTAGCCATTTAGCGGACGCGAGCGAGCGCGTCCCTCCAAATCAGCTGCTTGTGCCGCCGCGGGCTCCGACGATCACGAGCACAATTCCACCGACCAGGCAGATGCCACCGAGAACCGGTGGAAAAGGCACATTATGCTCCTTATCGGCGCTCACTTGCAGCGGACCGGCGTCGATGACCTTCTCGCGCTTGGTGTAGCTGAAGCCGCCCCATGCCAGGGCGACAATGCCGATGATGATAAGGATGACGCCGATGATCCCGGCCGGTTTCATAGTTGGATCAAAGCGGCCGGCGGCCTTGTATCAATTGGATGATCAGCACCACCACAGCAATGACGAGCAGCAGATGGATGAAGCCGCCCATCGTGTAGGAGCTGACCAGTCCGAGCAACCAGAGCACGAGCAGGATAACGAAGATGGTCCAAAGCATAAGAAGCGATTCCTTTCGATTGAGTCTGTTAGCGTTTCGAACGTGGTGGCGTCGTTGCGCTTATGCTAGAAGAAAATTTTCGCGTTGGCGCGAACATGTTCGGCAGCTCGCATAAAAACTAGCCCCCTTGGCCAATGAGCGCGCGCAGGTCCCAGCCGCTTTCCTCCAGCCGCGCGCGCGCGGCATCATAATTGGAACCGGTCAGCTCCGCCACCACGCGAGTCGCGCGGTCACGCAGCTTCGCGCTCGACGCATGCAGGTCGATCATCAGGTTTCCGCGCACTTTGCCGAGCGCAACCATCGCGCCGGTGCTGATAATGTTGAGCGCGACCTTTGTCGCCGTGCCCGCTTTCAGCCGCGTCGAGCCGGTCAGAATCTCGGGGCCGACGGCAAGATGGACCGCCGCGTCGACGTCTGTAGCCGGCATTGGTGATGCCGGCCCGGGCTCAGAGGCTACAGGATTGCAGCTGAGCAGAATTGTTTTTGCGCCTAACGACTTCGCCCGCGCCACCGCGCCAAGCACGAATGGAGTGCGTCCGCTGGCCGTAATCCCGAGCACGACATCACCCGCTTTGACGCGGCGCTCCTGGATCGACAATGCGCCGACGTCCGCTTCATCCTCCGCGCCTTCGACGCTGTGATGCAACGCGCGCACTCCGCCGGCGATAATTCCCTGCACCAGCTCGGCCGACGCGCCGAACGTCGGCGGAATCTCGCTCGCGTCCAACACTCCGAGCCGCCCGCTGGTGCCCGCCCCGACGTAAAACAGCCGGCCGCCGCTCCGCAACGCACCGGCCACGATCTCAATCGCCTTGGCAAGATCGACAATCGCTTCACGCAACGCGTCCTGCACGAATTTCTCTTCCTCAACGAAGAGCTCCACGAGCTCGCGTGCAGTCAATTGTTCGAGGCTTTCCGATCGCGGATTGCGTTGTTCGGTCAGGGCCGCCGCTAAATCCTCAATTTTTTCTTGCGGCGCTGCGAGCCGCAGCGAACCGTGCTCGGCCATTTCCGCGGCCAGCCACGCCGCTCCCAGTTCAGGCGAGCGTTCCGACGTTGCGACGCGCGCATCGGGTAGGTTCTTTTTCACGCGGCGCCGAAACGCATGGGTGTAAATCGAGTCGCGATGAAAGAGTCCGCCGATCAGGATCACCTTCGGCGCGAGGAGATGGAGCCGTTGCGCGACCACGTCGACGTAATCGCACAGGCAACGCGCTCCCTCTTCAATGATCTCCATCGCGCGCGCGTCGCCGTTTGCCGCCGCCTCGAACACGACGGGCGCGAGCATTGCGATCTCCATTTTATCGGCGGTCTGCGCCCAACGCACCAACTCATCGAGGTTGTTCAAGTTGAGCGCCTGCAAAATTTTCGCGCCAAACTCGAGCTCGCTGCGACGCAAATCGTATTCGCGCAGGATCAACCGCAGCGCCTGGATCGACAGGTAATAACCGCCACCCGTGTCGCCCAGGATGTGACCCCAGCCGCCCGCCTTCTCGATCTTGTCGCCGCGTTTCCCGGTGACCGAGGAACCGCTGCCGGCGCTGACCACAATGCCGTCCGCGTGGCCGAGCGCCGCCGCAAATCCCGAATCGCGGTCGCTGCCCGTCAGGATCTTTGCGTTTGGCCAAACCTCGGCACAAAGCCGGGCGAGCGATTGTCGATCTTCCGCCGTCGCGCAACCAGCGAGGAAAACGCCGACGCGCTGAATGTCCTTCGGCAGCTCGGCAAAGATATCACGCAACCGTTCCGCCGGTGTCAGCCGCAAATTCGACGGCGGCAACCTGCCTTCGTCGATGACGCGCAGTTCGCTTCCCTCGCGTTCGACAAGGACCCAGGCCGTTTTCGTTCCGCCGCCTTCCACGCCGAGAATCCTCTCCCGCTCCGCCACGTCTGTAATGCTTAACCGTTTTTGCGCGGTTTGAAAGCAGGCTCGCCATCAAGAAGCGGCGGTCTGTGGGACCGGCGCATAAATTAAACGGCGGCTTGGAAGCCGCCGTTCCTTGGCGCTTATTGTGTTTATGGCCGGTGATGAGAAGCAAGCCGCGACGCGACTCGCAAAATTGCGCGCGCAAGTCGACGAGCACAATCGTCGCTATTACGAAGAAGCCGCCCCGACAATTTCTGACCGCGAGTACGACGAGCTTTATCGGGAGCTTGTCGATCTTGAGGCGAAATTCCCGGAGCTCGCGACGCCCGACTCGCCCACGCAGCGCGTCGGCGGCAGACCGCTGAAGCAGTTCGACCAGGTGGCGCATCGCGCGCCGATGCTCAGCCTCGATAACACCTATTCGGAGCAGGAGGTCGCGGATTTTTACAAACGGATTTCGAAACTTTTGCCTAACGAATCCATCCCGGTGGTGATCGAACCGAAAGTCGATGGCGTTGCCGTCTCGTTGCTTTACGAGAACGGGAAACTTCAGCACGCGGCGACACGCGGAGACGGAGTTGTCGGCGACGATATCACCCGAAACATCCTGACAATTAAATCGGTGCCGGAACGATTGGGCGGGCGCGCGCCAAAGCTCATTGAAGTGCGCGGCGAAGTTTACATGGACAAGCGCGGGTTCGAAAAGCTCAACGCCGACCGCAAAGAAGCCGCCCTGCCGTTGTTCGCGAATCCGCGCAATGCCGCTGCCGGCTCGCTCAAGCAACTCGATCCAAAACTTGTCGCGCAGCGGCCGCTCGGCCTCGTCTGCCACGGCACGGGCGCGACCGACGGCGTGGATCTCGATCTTCATTCGCAGGTCTTTCCGCTGCTGAACAAGCTTGGTTTACCCGTGACGCAGAGATGGTGGCTGGCTCAATCGGTCGACAAAATTCTCGATGCAATCCACAAGCTGGACGGCGTCCGGCACGATTTTCCGTACGCGACCGATGGCGCTGTCGTGAAAGTTGATTCATTCGCGCAACGCGAGCGGCTCGGGTTCACGGCGAAATCGCCGCGCTGGGCGATCGCTTACAAATACGAGGCGGAACGCGTCGAGACGCGGTTGATCGACATCGTCGTGCAAGTCGGACGCACCGGGATTCTCACACCGGTGGCGCATCTCGAGCCGGTGTTCGTGAGCGGCAGCACGGTCGCGCGCGCGACGTTGCATAACGAGGATGAGATCAAACGGAAAGACATCCGCGTCGGCGATACGGTCGTGATCGAAAAAGCCGGCGAAGTCATTCCGGCAGTCGTGGAAGTTGTAAAATCGAAACGGCCGCGCAACGCCAAACCGTTCGATTTTTCCGAGCACCTCCGCGGCAAGTGTCCGGTCTGCGGCGGTCCGATCCGACGCGATCCGCAGTTCGTCGCGTGGCGGTGTGAGAATTTGCTTTGCCCCGCCCAAACGACACGACGCATCGAGTTCTTCGCCGCGCGCGGCGCGCTCGATATTGAGAGCATCGGCGGGATCGTCGCGGACAAACTGGTCGAGCGTGGACTGGTGCGCGAGCCGCTCGATTTGTTCGAGCTCAAGATCGACAACCTGGCGAAACTGAATCTCGGCAGCGATGAAGCGCCGCGCGTTTTTGGCGAGAAGAACGCGACCAAGGCGATCGAAGCAATCGCGCGCGCGAAAACCGCGCCCCTCTCCCGCTGGTTGCACGCGCTCGCCATCCCTGAGGTGGGCAAAACGACCGCCACGCAGTTGGCGGGGTTCCACTCCACAATGGAGGAAGTAGCGGACTCGGAATTGCTCCGCGACGTCGTCGCATATCACGAGACCAAAGACAAACAGCGCCGCGACCAAATCGCCGAGCGACTGATTAAGACCGGATTCGCCCAACCATCGAAAAGTAAAGCGGCAAAATCCGGGATCGTGACGGAGATGGGACCCGTGATCGCGAAAAGCGTCCTCGATTTCTTCGCATCGGACTCCGGAAAAAAGATTCTGCGACGGATTCGACAGGTCGGCATCGATCCGAAGAGCGAAAAGCTCTCGGCTCGAAAAGCCGCCACTTTGCCGCTCGCGGGCAAAACCTTTGTGCTCACGGGAACGCTACCGTCGATGACGCGCGAGGAAGCGACCGCGAAGATCGAGTCGTCAGGCGGCCACGTGACCGGCAGCGTCAGCAAAAAGACTGATTATGTCGTCGCCGGCTCCGAACCCGGCAGCAAGATCGACAAGGCTCGGACGCTCGGGGTTCGCGTGATCGACGAAGCTGCGTTCCGCAAATTATTGTAACCGCGGATTACGCGGATTTCACGGATTCACCAAACCCCACTGTCGGAATATCCGCTTCATCCGCGCAATCGGCGGTTGGATTTCTTGCGTCCTTTAACGGCCGTTTCCGACGACTTGTGGCGCCGGTCTGGCCAGCTCGATTTTGTCGTTCACCTTCTGGATTTGCGCGGCCTGATCTTTCAGTTGTGCGGTGAGCGAGTCGATTTCCTTTTGCTGTTTGGCGGCGCGCGTTTCGAGATTGTCGATCTTGCCGTGCGCTTTGAGGAATTCGTTCAACAGCATCGCGTTCACTGCTTCGTAGCGGACGGTGTAAGCCTTGCCATCCTCATCGTGCAGGACTAAATCGGGATTCACCTTTTCCACTTCTTCGGCGATGAGACCGAACTGCGGAATCCGGTCCGGGTCGAGTTCGGATTTGTAACGGAAGGTGACCGGCTTTAGCGCCAGTAACGCTTCGCTCGCTTTGTCCATCGGTTTGATCGAGTCCTTAAAACGCGCGGAGGAGGTGGAGGTGCCCAATTGACCATTGGCCTTGATGTAAACGGCGGTGCCACCGGAGACGGTTACGCCCCGAATCCCGGCGATGAATGTCCTGTTCTGCGCTCCGGTGGCGCCGATGCGAATCGTGTTGGACTCGGCGGCAACGCCTGGGTTACCGATGTCGATGTTCTTATTGCCGGTGGTGAGATTTGTGCCCGCGGCGTAGCCGAGGGCGATGTTGTTCGTGCCGGTCGTGTTTGAGTAAAGGGCGGCTTGACCGACGGCGGTATTGTTGTTGGCCGTGTTGTTGTAGAGAGCGTCTTGACCGACAGCGGTGCTGGCCGACCCGGTGGTGTTGTTTAAGAGCGCCCGGTTGCCGACAGCGGTGTTGAGAAAGCCGGTCGTATTGGAGTACATTGCGCTAAATCCCAGGGCCGTGTTGCGATAGCCCTCCGTATTGGAGTACAATGTTTGGCCGCCGAAGGCCGCATTGCGGTGACCGGTCGTGTTCGACCATAGCGCGATGGCACCGAAAGCGAAGTTCAAGGTGCCGCTTGTATTGTTATAGAGCGCGTGAGAGCCGACAGCGGTGTTGTTATCGCCCGTGGTGTTGGCACTCAGAGCATTGTACCCGAGCGCAGTGTTTTCGTTGGCCGTCGTCTGGTTAAACAGCGCGCCCGTGCCAAGTGCGGTGTTCCCGCTTCCGGTTGAGTTTAGCAAGGCACAAAAACCAACTGCTGTGTTATCGATCCCCGTGGTGTTCCAGTACAGCGCGTTATCACCGACCGCGGTGTTATTAGAGCCGGTCGTATTGGTAGCGAGGGAAGCAGAACCGACGGCAGTGTTGAACTGTCCGGTTGAATTACCGAGCGCGTAGAAACCCACGGCGGTGTTCTCGTTAGTATCAACACTGCTGCGCAGAGCGTTGTCGCCCACTGCAGTATTCAGTGTTCCGGTCGTGTTGCTGAAAAGCGCAGCCTGCCCGACGGCGGTGTTAAATTGGCCGGTGGTATTTACATACATCGCTCCAGAGCCGACGGCTGTATTCTCGGCGCCATCGGTGTTCGTGCGTAAAGCGTTCGACCCGACAGCGGTGTTGTAGTTGGAGGCCGTGTTATTCCAGAGCGCGTTAAAACCGAGAGCCGTATTATCGGTGCCGGTCGTTAGGTTAAACAGAGCGTCGTCGCCCTCAGCGGTGTTGTTTCCGGGGTAGCCACCGTCGG
>Ga0081539_10007197_pt1 | contig 10251 bp, 11 predicted proteins | sample TabmetS4T2R2_FD_71023 | JGI IMG/M metagenome (GOLD analysis project Ga0081539, IMG submission 71023) | Tabebuia heterophylla rhizosphere microbial communities from the University of Puerto Rico - S4T2R2 | ecosystem: Host-associated > Plants > Roots > Rhizosphere ... | reverse complement strand
CGGCCTCCCCGTGCGCGATCTGCGCGAGCTCCTCCTCGGTAGCGGGATTGAGCGTCGCGAACGTGCGGCCTGATGCAGCCTCGACCCATTCGCCATCGATCAGCAGGCGGTGCGGAGAGCGCACGAAGCTCTCGGCACGCTGCTCACCGGCAACAGCGATTGCCATGCCCAGCTCCTTCCTCGGGAGGCCGCGGGACCCGGCCTCCAGCTCGTGGGTGCCGCTGACTCGCACCCTAGGGAAGAACTGCTAGTCAATCAATGCCTAGGCACTGCCGAGGCAGGGAGCATCGCGTCGACGAAGCGCAACGCCGCGTCAGTCATCGACCACCTCCACTCGGCCAGCATGCGGCCGAGGTCGTCGCCCTCCCGACGCTGCGCGGCGAGCGAGCGCGCCTGCTTCTCGAGGACCGCCCGCTGGGCCCGCAGCAGCGCCTCGGTGGAGGCCTGCCGGCGCTGGAGGAGGTGCACCTTCAGCAGCAGCAGCGATCGCATATCGCGCACGTGGTCGACCGGCTCGCGCAACCACGCCTCCACCCGCTCCTGCGCCTCGCCCGTGGCGCGCAGGATCCGGCGGTTCGGCGCCGTCGTGCCGGGCTCCACCGCGTCGACGGCGATGAGCTCCATCTTCTCCAGCGCCGAGATCGTCCGGTAGGTCATCGGGCGCCGCAGCGACCAGACCCGGCCGATCTCCCCGTCCGGCGCCATGAGCGCGGCGATGGCGTAGCCGTGCCGCGGCGTCTCGCAGAGGAGCGCGAGCACCGCCCATTCGCCGGCCAGCAGATCGTGCTTGACGCGCACCGCCAGACCGTAGACGACCTGGTCGACGGCGCTGTGTCAGTCCTCCGTCGCGAGGAGCACGTCCGATGCCTTGATCACGGCGGTGACGGCCGATCCCTCGGCGAGCCCGAGCTCGCGGACCGCCTCGACGGTCACCGACGCGACCAGGCGCTGGCCGCCGGCGTCGAGCTCGACGTTCGCGATGGCCTCGCCCTGGGTGACGGCCTTCACCGTGGCGCGGATCTGGTTGCGGGCGCTCAGCTTCACGGTTCCTCCATCGTCGCGTGGGCGCCGACCGTATCGAGTTCCCTTCGCGCGGAGCCGGCAGCGGCGCTAGTCATTTTTTGACTACAGTTTCGCCCCACCACGGATGAGGGGGAAGGCATGAGCACGATCACGCCGGGCAAGCTGGTCGACCTCGAGCAGGCCCGCGGGCACGTCTGGGCCGGGGAGTGGGTGCCGGCCTCAGGAACCCTGAAGCTGACGGAGCCGGCAACGGGCGCGTCGCTGGGCGAGATCGGTGCGGCGACGCCCGCAGACGTGCTGCACGCCGCAACGGCAGCGTCGCGCGCACAGCCGGCGTGGGCGGCAACGCCGGCGGACGAGCGGGCGGGCGTGTTCCTGCGCGCCGCGGCGTTGCTCGAGCAGCATCATGCGGAGGCCGAGGACTGGCTCGTGCGCGAGGGTGGCGGCTCGCGGGCGAAGGCCGCCTTCGAGGTCATGACTGCGTCCGTGGGCGAGCTGCGCGAGGCGGCGACGCTGCCGACCGTCCCGACCGAGGAGGAGCTCAACGACCCGCTCGGACGGCGCAGCATCCGACGGCGGGTGCCGATCGGCGTCGTCGGGGTCATCACGCCCTGGAACTTCCCGCTCGTGCTCGCATTGCGGTCGGTCGCGCCGGCGCTCGCGCTCGGCAACGCCGTGGTGCTGAAGGCCGACCCCAACACGGCCATCGCGGGCGGCCTCATCCTCGGCCCGCTGTTCGCAGAGGCGGGGCTTCCGGCGGGCGTGCTGCACATCCTCCCCGGCGATCGCGACGCGGGCGCCGCCGTCTGCGAGGCGCCGGAGATCGGGATGGTCTCGTTCACCGGCTCGACGGCCGCCGGCCGCAAGGTGGGCGCGGCGGCGGGCGCCAACCTCAAGCGCGTCGCCCTGGAGCTCGGCGGCAACAGCGCCTTCATCGTCCTCGAGGACGCCGACCCGATCGCCGCGAGCTCGGCAGGCGCGTTCGGCTCGTTCTTCCACCAGGGGCAGATCTGCATGGCGTCGAGCCGCCACCTCGTGCACGAGTCGATCGCGGACGAGTACCTCGAGGCGCTGGCGCGCCGCGCCGTGAACCTCAGCGTCGGAGATCCGACGGACGAGGGCGTCGCGATCGGCCCGATCATCAACCAGGCCCAGTACGACCGCGTCCGCGGCATCGTGGGCGACAGCGTCGCGGCGGGCGCCCGCGCGGTCGCCGGCGGCGAGTCGGAGGCCCCGTTCTTCCCGCCCACCGTGCTGACCGAGGTCACGCCGGGCATGCGCGTGTGGAAGGAGGAGATCTTCGGCCCCGTCGCGCCGGTGATGACGTTCTCGAGCGACGAGGAGGCGATCGCCCTCGCCAACGACACCGAGTACGGGCTGAGCAACGGCGTCTACACGCCCGACGGCGAGCGCGGTCGCGCCGTCGCGTCGCGGCTGCGTTCCGGACTGGTCCACATCGGCGATCAGTCGGTGAACGACATGCCCGGGGCACCGTTCGGCGGCATGGGCGCGTCGGGCAACGGCGGCCGCTTCGGCGGCGCGGCGAACCTGGAGGAGTTCATGCAGTGGCAGTGGGTCACCGAGCGCCAGGAGCTCGCGACCTACCCGTTCTGAGTCGGGCTGCGATCATCGCGAGGCTGTGGCGCGCGCGAGAGCGGAGGGCTGGCCGACCGTCGGGGAGCTGCTGGAGGATGCTCGGAAGGAGCTCGCGCGGCTGAGGCCCGGGGAGGCCTTGGCCGCGCAGCGATCGGGCGCGGTGTTGGTCGACATCCGCTCGGAGTCGCAACGCGCACGCGACGGCGAGATCCCTGGGGCCAGGCGGCATCCTCGCAACGTGCTGGAGTGGCGCCTGGACCCGGAATGCGAGCACCGCGATCCCCAGGCCGCGCGCCGTGATCGCCGTGTGGTCCTGATCTGCGACGAAGGGTTCCAGTCGAGCCTCGCCGCAGCGACGATCCGCCGGTTCGGCGTCGACGCCACCGATCTCATCGGCGGCTTTCAGGCCTGGCGTGCCGACGGCCTGCCGGTCGAGCACCCGCGCCCGATGACTGGCCGCTACGCCTGACGGAAGAAGTCGACAGGGAGGCCGAGCTTGGCCTGCGCGATCGACGTCGCCTTGAAGTCGAGCTGGTGGATGCCGTTCGTGCGAAAGCCGCAGAGGTCGCGCCAGTAGCGCTGCATCCGCGTTCCGTCGCGCGCGCCCGACGTGCTCGAGGCGCGAAAGACGGTGTCCCCGGCCTCCCAGCACAGCTTGTGCGCCGTCATGAACTGGCCGTAGATCCTGAAGCCGCGCTCCTCGCTGAAGCGCTCGCCGCCCTCCATCGCCTCGCGGGCGTAGTCGTGGTACAGCTCGCCGCAGCGCTCGACGATCGAGCGCGCCGCGTCCGTGTACGCCAGCCCAAGCCCGAGGCAGCGCTGGTAGTTCGGATCCTCGGAGCGCGGCGGGCCCTCCCCGACGCTCGGGACGAACGTCCTGCGAGCCGTGATGATCCGCTCGAGCTCGTCGACCGCCGCCTGGGCGTTGCCGACCTGGATCGAGTTGAGCTCTCCCATGGCGAACGCCACGAACGCGCCGCCATACAGCGGGTTGCCGTGGAGCTCGTAGCCGGGCGTCGAGTCGACGTCGAACCCGAGGAACTCCTCGATCCGGATCGTGTGGCTCGCGGGGATCAGCGCGTCCTCGACGCGGATGCTGTGCGAGCCGCTGCCCTTCAGGCCGATGAGGTCGCCCCAGTTGTCGAGGACCTCGAAGTCCTTGCGCGGCACGACGACCACGAGCACGGGGCCGTCGTCGGGCGTCGGCGCGAGTCCGACGTGGTGGGTCGCGTAGGGCGCGCCCGAGCAGAAGTGCCAGGTCCCGTGCACGCGGTAGCCGCCCGCGACCGGTCGGGCGAGCGCGTCCTGGAAGGCGAAGCTCGCCGGCGAGACGAAGTGACCGTCGCCGAAGATCTCGGCCTGCGCGCCCTCGGCGAAGTAGGACCCGATCTGCAGCGCGTGCCCCGCGCCCAGGCAGAGCATCCAGCCGGTCGACGGGCAGCCCCGCGCGATCGACATCATCACGCGGTAGAAGGTCGTCACGTCCACCTCGAGACCGCCGAAGCGCCGCGGCTGCACCAGGCGGTAGAAGCCGAGCTCGCTGAACGTCTCATGGAGCTCCGGCGAGTACATCGCGCGCTGCTCCGTCGCGGCCTGCTCGTCGAGCAGGCGAGGCCGCAAGGCGTCGGCGGCGGCGACGAGGTCGTCGACGGCGGTCATACGAACCCCGGCTCGCGTCCCAGCCGCTGGCGGCCGAGGTTCGTTGTCGTCCGGCTCCACTGCAGGCCGTTGTGCGTTCGCATCACCGTCAGCGCGAGCATCGCGTTGGAGATCGGGCTACCCCGGCGGGCGCCGCTCGTCCCGGCGGTCCGGAAGACGAGGTCGACCGCCTCGCCGGCCAGCCGGATGCACCCCTGCTGGAGCACGAGCAGGCGCCGGGTCTCCTCGCCGTTCTCCTCGGGCGGGACGTCAGCCTCCAAGGCACGTGTCGCCTGCTCGAGGTAGCGGTCGGCTCCCTCCAGCAGCGCCGCCTCGGCGAGGTCGACGAGCCCGATCGCGTGCCCGAGGTGCTGCTGGTACTCGTCGACGTCGCCGCGGGGGAGGAACGGCGGGATGTCGAGCGGCTTCGTGGCCAGCACGTCCTCGTACACGTCGATCGCGCCGCGCGCCACGCCGACGGCGATCGCCCCGAGCTCGAAGAAGAGCAGCGTGAACAGGCCGCCCGCGTACAGCGGGTTCTCGTGCGTGCGCCAGCCCGGGGGCCGCTCGTCCGTCGTGCCCACGGCTGTGATCGTCCGATGCTGGGGCACGAGCACGTCCCGGCAGACGATGCGCTTGGAGCCCGTGCCGCGCAGCCCGATCACGTCCCAGTTGTCGACGATCGAGAAGTCGGCACGGTCGAGCAGGAGCCACAGGAGCCGCGGCGGATCCGTCCCGCGCACGACGGCGCTCCCCATGAAGTGCGTCGCGTGATCGCAGCCGGACGCGAAGTCCCACGCGCCGCTGACGAGGTAGCCGCCGTCGGTGGGGACGGCCTCGCCCGGCTGCACGGGACGACCGGGGACGCGGGCGTCGCCGTCGGGCCCGTACACCTCGGCCTGCGCGCGCTCGCTCCAATGCGAGAGCAGGTGCGGGTGGCCGGCGGTCAGCGCGAGCACCCAGCCGCTGGAGGGGCAGCCGCGCGAGATCTCGCTCATCAGGCGGATGAAGTCGCGCAGCCCGACCTCGTAGCCGCCGAAGCGGCGGGGCTGGAGAGCCCGGTACAAGCCGGCCTCGACGAACGCGCCGTGCGTCTCGTCGAGCAGACGGCCGGCCGCCTCGGTGTCGGCCTGCCGCTCGCGGAGCATGGGCACGAGCGCGTGGGCCCGCTCGAGCAGCTCCGCCGGCGTCAGGCCCGGCTCTGGCGGAGCGATCACGCTGGTCGCGGCCACGATCACAGACGGTAACCGTCAAGAGCCTTGATCGTCAAGGGTCTAGACGAGCAGCCGGCTGAGCAGCTTGGTGAGCGTCCTGCGCTCGTCCGCGCTGAACCCAGCGGTCAGCTGCCGCTCGCGCCGATTGGCAGCCGCCAGCGCTTCCGCCATGCGCTCGGTGCCCTTGTCGGTCAGCTCGACCGTGACGAGTCGCCGGTCGGTCGAGCTGCGGCCGCGCACGACGAAGCCGTTGCGCTCGAGCGTGTTCAGCGCGCTCGAGATGCTGGCGCGCGACGAGCTCGCGATCGCGGCGATCTGGCGCGGCTCGAGCGGGCCCAGCAGCCAGATCCAGAACAGGACGCGGAAGCCCGGCCACGTCCAGCCCATCGGCCGATGGACCGTCTCCAGCTCGTACGTCACGCGCTCCGCGGCGCGGACGAGCGTGAACGCGACGGCGAACGCCGAGAGATCGGCGTCCGGCACGGCCTCGCCGATCCGCGCCCTAGCGAGCTCGAGGATCTCGTCCGGGTCGCGGATCGTCTCGTCCGCCGGCTGTCTCTCGTCGGTCGAGGAAATTGCCGCTCCTCACGTGGTCGCTCGGCGGAAACCTAGGCGATGGCGGGACCGCGGCATGATGCGCCGCGTGGACGACCCGCTGCGCATGTTCCTCGTCGTCCGCCGCGGTGCGCTGAGCACTCTCGCGCGCGGCGGCGAGCTTGCGGGCGCGGCGGCGGTCCGCTGCCTCCGGGCCTTCGCCCAGGACGAGCGCTTCGCAGCCGATCTGGCGGCGTGGCGCGCGCGGCCCGGGAAGGTGACGCTCCGGGCGCGCGGTGGGCAGTGGGACCAGGTGCTCGCCGAGGAGCCGCACGTCCTCGCCGGCGAGGCGGTGCTCGCGCTCCCGCCTCGGCGCCGGTCGGCTCGCGGTCCGCTCCTCGAGCGCATGCAGGCGATGACGAGCTCACTGGAGCCACCGCCCGACGAAGTCACGCCCGATCCGGCGCGCGTCACGTACGTCGTCAACCCGAGGCTCGAGATGAGCTCGGGCAAGACGCTCGCGCAGATCGCGCATGCGGCGGTCATGGCGGCCGACGACGGCGCGCTCGCCGCCTGGGTCGCGGCGGGATGTCCGGCGCAGGTCGTCATGCCTGCGCAGCCGACGTTCGAGGCGCTCTGCGCGTCCGCTGGACTGGCGGCGCGCGTAGTCGACGCCGGCCTCACCGAGGTCGCGCCGGGAACCGTCACGGTGCTCGCGCTGGCGCCCGGCGTTGCGCTGCGCTGACGCGTACGACCGCAGCACCGATCGAGCGCGCGCCCGCCATGCCGCGCCAGAGTCCGGCCGCGTAGGAGAGGTGGTCGACGACCCGGAGGGCCAGCTGGGACGGGACGTCGCGCAGGCGCCCAGTGTGGTTGCGTGACGCAACGAAGTCGAGCGCGAACGCCGCGGCGCCCCACCGGCGCCACCGGCGCGAGAGCGCGAACGGCACGAGCGTAAGCGGCAGCCAGTCGCGCGTGACCACCCGCGCCAGGTGCCGCGTCGCCCGGACGTGGTCGAGCACCACGAGCCGCGCGAGCGCTCGCCGCGACGCCGGATCCGTGCGTCCCGCGACCGCCGCGGCGATCGACGCGATCAGGGCGACGAGCGCTCCGAGGGGCCCGGCGACGTGCGCGGCGATCCAGATCCCCGCGGTCGGAGCGCCGACGCGGAGCGGGCTCGCGGCGCCGGGATGGCGGGACTCGAGGACGACGGCGGAACGCCCGTAGGTGAACCGCTGGCGCACGAGCGCGCCCAGGGATGCGCGCGGCCGGTGCAGCACGCGCGCCTCGGGCGCGTAGCGGACCTTCCAGCCGCGCGCGACGAGGCGCCAGACCAGGTCGATGTCCTCGCCGATGAGCGTCGCGGGGTCGAAGCCGCCGACGGACAGCAGCGCGGAGCGCCGCGCGAGCAGCGCCGCGGACGGCACGTAGCCGAGCCGCCGGCCGGGACCGGCGACCGCCGGGCGGGCTCCCAGCTCGAGCGGCGAGTAGACCTCCTCGTAGCGCGCGACGGCCGACCGGCCCGGCATGCTCGCGACCACGGGCGCGGCGAGCGCGACGGAGGGATCGTCGAGCAGCGCCAGCAGCCGGTCGTGCCAGCCGGGCTGCACGACGACGTCCGCGTCGACGAGCGCGACGAGCTCGGTGTCAGCGGCTTCGATGCCGGTGTTCCGGGCCGCCGACGGGCCCGGCGGCCCCGCGTTGGGCAGGACGGTCGCCCCGGCCGCACGGGCCGAGCGGACCGCATCGACCGTCATGCCGTCGTCGACCACGATGACGTCGCCCCGCGCCAGCAGCGCGTCGACGAGCTCGGGGAGCCCCGGCGAGGCGCCCCGCACCGGCACGACCGCCGTGACGGCGGGGCGCCCGCCGGCGACCGGCGCGCCGCGGGGATGGACGAGCCCTTGATCGTCGAGGCGCTGCAGGAGCCGCCGCGGGGCGCCGCCGGCAAGCTGATCGCCTGCAAGCGCGGCGTCGAGCACCGCGCTGCCCGACTCGGTGAGCCGCACGAGCCGCGCCGGCGTGCCGCCCGACAGCAGCCGGCCGTCGTCCGAGCGCCGGACCGTGGCGTCCAGCTCGTAGCGCCGCATCAGAGCGCCAAGCCGCCGTCGACCGCGATCGCCGTCCCCGTGATCGCCCCGCTCGCGCTCCCGGTGAGCCAGACGACCATCGCCGCCACCTCCTCGGGCGTGATGAGGCGCTCGAGCGGCTGCTGCGCGGCGAACGATTCGGCGGCCTCGAGCGCGTAGAGCCGCGCGGACTCGTCGAGGATCCGGGTCCGCGTCGACCCCGGGCTGATCGCGTTCGCCGTGATGCCCGTCCCGCGAAGCTCCACGGCGAGCGCACGCACGAGGCCGTTCACGCCGGCCTTCGCGGCGCAATACGCCGCAAGGAACGGCAACCCGCGCGTCGCCGCCGCCGACGAGATCGCGACGTAGCGGCCCTCGCGCGGCGCGGGGCGGCGGAGCATGGCGGGGATCCCGACCCGCGCCGCGACCATCGCCGGGCGCAGGGTTCCGTCGAAGACCGCCTCCTCCTGCTCCCGCGGCATGTCCCATAACGGAACCCCGCCGGCGATGACGCCCGCGGCGGCGACGATCGCGTCCAGTCCTCCGAAGCGCTCCTCGCAGCGCGCGACGGCGCGCTCCATCGCCTCCGGCTCGCCGGCGTCGCCCACGAGCGGCTCCACGACGTCGGCTCCGGCCTGCTCGGCGACCGCTCGCAGCTCCTCCTCGGTGCCCATCGCGTACGGCAGGCGCGGGTCGTCGCTGCAGCGATCGACCGCGACGACCGCCCAGTCCTCCGCCGCAAGCGCCCGGACGGTGGCGGCGCCGATGCCGCGCGCGGCGCCCGTGACGATCGCGGCGCGCGTCATCCCCCGGCAGCGGCGGCCACGTCGCCCGGGGCCGCCGCATGCGCCGGCGGCGCCGCGTGCGCGGGGCGGCCGGCGGTGAACCCGGGCGGCACGACGACGTCCGCGGGCGTCAGCTCGGCGATCGACCCGCGCCCGAGGCCCGCCAGGGTCTCCTCGATGCCGGCCCGCAGGATGTCGAGGACGTTGCGCACGCCGGCCTCGCCGTTCGCCGCCAGGCCCCACAGGTGCGCGCGGCCGATCAGGACCGCCCTCGCGCCGAGCGCGAGCGCCTTGACGACATCGCTGCCCCGGCGGACCCCGCCGTCCATGAGGATCTCCACCTCGCCGCCGACCGCCGCGACCACCGCCGGCAGCGCACGGATCGCCGCCGGCGTTCCGTCGAGGTTGTTGCCGCCGTGATTGGAGACGGAGATCGCATCGGCGCCCGCGTCGACCGCACGCCGCGCGTCGTCGGGATGAAAGACGCCCTTGACCATGAACGGGCCGCCCCATTGGTCGCGCAGCCACGCGACGTCGTCCCAGGACGGGAGCGGCGTGCCCATCCACTCGCCGTAGGCGCCGAAGAACCTCAGCGGCTCCGCGCCGGGCAGCGTCAGGTTGGGCACCGTGAGGTCGGGCGGGCCGCCGCTGCGCAGGTAGCTCGCCAGCCAGCGTGGGCGCACGATCGCCTGCGGCGCGAGCGACGCGATCGCGCGGACGTCGAGACGGTCCGGGATCGCGGGACTGCCCCAGTCGCGCCGGTGCGCGAACGTCCAGTCCAGGGTGAGGATGACGCCCGCGGCGCCCGCCGCGCGGACGCGCTCCAGCAGCTGGGTCATGCGCTCGCGGGTGCCGAGCCAGTACATCTGGAAGAACGTCGCCGGGTTGGCTGCCGCGACGTCCTCGATGGAGCGGGTCGCGAACGAGCTCAGGCCGGCGGCCGTCCCGGCGGCGGCCGCTGCGCGCGCGACCGCGACCTCCGCCTCGGGGTGCACGGCCTGGGCGCCGACCGGCGAGATGACCACCGGCATGGAGATCTCCCGCCCGAGGACGCTCGTGGCGATCTCACGACCGCCGGCCGGGCCGGTCGCGATCCGCGGAACGAAGCCGAGCTCGCCGAAGGCGCGGAGGTTGTCGTCCAGCGTGACGCCGCGTTCGGCGCCCGCCAGGAGCGCCTGGTAGACGGACCGCGGAACCCGCCGCTTCGCCCGCCGCTGCGCCTCGGCGACGGACTCGAACCACTCAGCCGTGCTCGCCAAGGCGCACCTCGCGCCAGAAGCTCGCCAGCGGGTCCTCGTCGCACGCGCGCTTCGGCGGCGCCTTACGCGAGTGGTCGACCGACGAGCGCGGCGCGGGCGCCGACCGCGACGCCAGCAGCGCCTCGCCGTGGCC
>Ga0081539_10007196_pt1 | contig 10252 bp, 8 predicted proteins | sample TabmetS4T2R2_FD_71023 | JGI IMG/M metagenome (GOLD analysis project Ga0081539, IMG submission 71023) | Tabebuia heterophylla rhizosphere microbial communities from the University of Puerto Rico - S4T2R2 | ecosystem: Host-associated > Plants > Roots > Rhizosphere ... | reverse complement strand
GGCAACCGGCTCGCAACCCGGTCGGTCCGGTGTTGCACCCGGCCCGCCGTACCCGTCAGCCCGGCAACCCAAGGGCCACGGGAAGGCACCCCAGCAGCAATCACGCGGGCCGCGCGGCCGTCGAACGGAGACGGTGAACCTGGCGAACGGACCAGGGACCCTCTCCGAAAGGCAGTCTCATGCGCTCGTCGATCGTCCGCCGTCTGGCCCACCTCGCCCTCGTCCCGGCCGCTCTGCTCGGCATCGTGGCGGTCGCGTCGCCGGCTCAGGCCGCCGCGCCGACGACCGTGCAACTGCAGTCCGACATCGTCAAGTGGACCAACATCTACCGCGCCAAGGCCGGGTGCGCGGCGCTGCGCCTGGACGCGAAGCTGGCGCTGGCCGCCCGCAACCACAGCGCGTACATGGCGCGGACCGGATCTTTCAGCCACACCGGCAGCGGCGGCTCCACCTTCGTCGCCCGGGTCAAGGCCACCGGCTACACGGCGCCCCTGGCCGAGAACATCGCCTGGGGCTACCGCGACGGCGCGTCCGTGGTGAAGGGGTGGATGGCCAGCGCCCCGCACAAGGCGAACCTGCTCAACTGCAAGGCCAAGGCGGTCGGCGTCGGTGCCGTGTACGCCTCGAACGGCAACCCCTACTACACCCAGGAGTTCGGCACCCGCTGACAAGCCTTCAGTCCGGTATCGGGTGGTGGGCGGGGCGGTTGGACGGGGGTTACGCCTCCACGAAAGTAGTCCGGTTACGCCCCCGCGAACCGGATCAGCGGGTGCCCCCACACCCGCACCGCGACCCCGCCGCCCCCCGCGGCGGGGTCGCGCCGTCTTCGCCCGGCCCCGGCGCCGGGTGCACGCGGGCCAGCGCGTCCACCACCTCGAGGTGCCGGTCGCCGGCGGCGAGCCGTTCCTTCTCCACCGCGGCCACCAGCCGTCGCTGCAACTGGTCCATCACAACCCGCAGATCACCGATCGCGGCCTGGTTCGCGCGATGCAACCCGCCGATCCGGCGGGACAGGTGCACGATGCCGACCAGCGCGGCGGTGAGCAGGACGGCCAGCAGCGACGTGGCGAGCTCGACTGTCCCGGCCACCGACGCGACCGCGACGCCGATGAACAGCGCGGCGATCACGCCCAGGCCGGCGGCCTGCCGATAGGACAGGCTGCGCAGCCGCGCGGACTGCCGCAGCCCGAACCGGATCAGGCGGCCCATCGGCGCTCCCGGTACCACGTCACATCCTCGGTAACGCGGGCGGCGCGGCGGCCGTTACGGCAGCCATGCGGAGATCCGGTCGACGAAGAGGCCCGGGTGATGCGACTTGGCCACCGTGTCGCGGGCGCGGCGGCTCTGCTCGGCGTACCGCTCGGGCTCGGCGCGGAACCGGGCGATCAGCGCGGGCACCTCCTCCGGTTCGGCGTAGACCGCGGCGTCGCCGTACAGGTCGGCGCACCGGGGCGGCAGGATGACGACGCAGCCGAGGCCGGCCGCCGCCAGCGCGGGCCGGGACAGCATCTCCGCCGCGCACCGGTGCGGGAGGTGCAGATAGAAGTCGAGCTGATGGAGGAACGCGCGCGGGCCGAGGTCGGCGGCCGCGTACACGAGCCACGACGACGGCGCGCCGATACTCCATTGCGGACGGTCGGCCAGCCGGATGCGGACATCCGCGTCCGCGAGACGCCGGTGCACGGTCAGCGCGCCGGCCGTGTCCGCGGGCCAGTCGGCCGCGTCGCAGAGGTCGGTGCCGGCGATCGGTGCGCCGGCTGAGGTGCCGGATCGCTCTTCGGCCCATCCGGCGACGTCCACCACGGCAGGCAGATCGTGGTCGGTCATGGCGAGGCCCGGTTCCACGGTACGCAGCGCCGCCCGTACCCCGGCGTCCTGCGGGCACCACAGCGCGTCCGCCTCGAACAGGCGCCGTACGGCCGCCGTTCCGTCCGCGGGCAGATATCGCCGATCGGCACCGTCGCCGCGGACCGGAGCCCGGTCACCCACCACGATCGCGCGCTCGGCCCGGAGCCCGGTCGCCGCCTCGGGCGCGAACTGCAGGACCGCCGCCTGCCGGACGAGCACCAGCCGCGCCACCGCGCGATCCCCCGGCAGTACCTGGTCGACCACCCGGTCGTTGATCAATTGCTGGATCGGCGCGCACAGCGCCGCCCGCCGCAGATACACCGCCCGGTACGACTCGAGCTGCGCGACCGCCACCCGTCTGCCCGCGCCGGCCAGCGCCCGGATCTCGTCGACCGCGGCGAGCTGGGTCCCGTCCAGAAACCGCCAATCCGCGACCACCACCACGTCGTACCGGCGAGCGGATCGCTCACCGCGCGTCGTCAGGTAGGCGGGCACCGCGAACGGCCGATCGCGCCCGTCCGCCGGCCGGTACGGATCGGCCTCGCCCCGCGCGATCAGGTGATGCCACCGCAGGTACGCCGAGCTGTACGCGACCCGCGCCGGGTGCATCCAGTGCGCCTTGATCTCGGCGCGGGACAGCGAGTCGTCCGAGAGCCGGATCAGCGCGAGCGGCGCCGATTCGCCGTCAAGCCGGCCGACGTGCCGGACCGCCCGACCGCCGAACGCGGCCCGGATCCGCCCGATGTACTCGGAGTCGGCGGCCTTGCGGAGCCGGTCGAAGTAGCCGATCCGGGCCAGCACGACCGCGCGGCGGAACAGCAGCGACGACGGGTTGAGGCGTCCGCTGCGGATGCCTAGCCGGCTGATCAGCAGGTCGTCGGTGACCGCGAGGCCGTCCGAGGTAGTGGCGACCAGCCGCCGGTCGGCGAGCAGCGGATCGACCTGCCATTCCAGCCGGCGGGGATGCGACCAGTCGTCGGAGTCCTGGAACGCGACGAACTCGCCGCCGGCCGCGGCCAGCCCGGCGTTGCGGGCCGCGTACGTGCCCGAGTTGGTCCGCAGCCGGATCAGCCGGGTCCGCTCACCCAGCGCGGCGGCCCGGCCGAGGACGGCGTCGAACTCTGGCGGGGAACCGTCGTCGACCAGGATCACCTCGACGTTGGACCAGGTCTGCGCGACGATCGAGCGCATCGCGGTGATCAGGCCCTCGCCCGGCCGGTATGCGGTCACCACCACCGAGATCCGCTGCGGCGCGTCCACCCGGGACCCCTCAGGAGCACTGCCCGCGGTGAGCCGGTCGAACGGGGCGAGCGAGGCCGGCCCGCCGAGCGTGGGCCACGGCTCGGGCAGCAGGGCCTGGAAGGCGGCCAGCCACGCCTGTGCGGGCCGGGCGGCGACGAACGGGTTGAGCACGTCCACCTCGATGCCGGCCCGGATCGCCTCCCGCATTCCGGTGTACGCGCCGAGCAGCGCCCGGGCCTTCTCCGGGTCCTGGTCGAGCGCCAGTTGTGTGTGCAGGCCCTGGTTCGCCGGGGTGAGCGAACGCGGTCCGAGCGCGGTTCGCATGAGCTCGTAGATCGCCGTCGCGTCGGTGCGGTCGGCCGGTTCGATGTCCTGCAACGCGATGGTCTGCGCCAGCGCGGCAAGCGCGCCGAGGTCGATGCCGCCGCGGATTCGGCGGAGCCACCGGCGGTTCCCCGCGCGCGCGGCCGCGATGAGGTCGTCGAGCGTGCCGGCGTCGCCGAGCGCGGCGCGGGCCAGCAGCCGCCGGGCGGCCAGCGAGCGGTTGCGGATCGCCGTGGCGGGGAGCGCGAGCCGCAGGGAGCTGCCGATGGCCGCGGCGTAGTCGTCCAGCAGATCCCGCATGCGTGTCCCCCCGCCGGTCCCGCAGGACCAACGACCGGCAGCCCTCGGAGTTACGCGGCTGGGCGGGCGGAGGGGGTCAGACTGCCGACAGGACCGCTGATTCGACCCGGGCCCGGTCGGGTTCGTGGGGCCAGTCGCCGATCAGGTAGAAGGCATCCACCACGTCGGCGCCCAAGGTCGAGATCCGGGCGGCCCGGACCTCGGCGCCGGCCTCGTCCAGCGCGGACGCCACCCGGTAGAGCAGCCCGGCCGAGTCGGCGGCCCGGAGTTCCAGCACCACCGCGTCGGTAGCCGCCTCGCGGTGCCACACCACGCGCGGGGACGCGGCGTGCCCGCGCACGCTCATCGCCCGGGCGCGCAGCCGCTGCGTGACGGACACGTCCCCGGCGGCCACCCGGCGCAGGTCGGCGGCGAGCGCCAGGGCGTCGGGCGGGGAGCCGTACCGCGGCTGGGTCAGGAACTCGACGATGGCCCGGCCGTCCACCGTGGACGCGTCGCACGCCACCACGTCGAGCCGGTGCAAGGCCAGGCACGCCGCCACCGCGCCGAGCAGGCCGCGCCGGTCCGCGGCGGCCACCGCCACCCGGTCGCCGGACAGGTGCACCGCGGGCAGGTCGCCGTCCAGCAGCTCCGGGTCCGGGGTGGGCGGCTCGGGCAGCGCGCCGGTGTCCAGCGCGGTGCGCACGCGACGAACCAGCTCGGCGATCAGCCGGCCCTTCCAGTCCGACCAGGCGGCCGGGCCGGTGGCGTGCGAGTCGGCGCGAGCCAGGGCGTGCAGCAGGTCGAGGGTCGCGGCGTCGCCGACCTGCTCGGCCACGGTCGAGATGGTGACCGGATCGGCGAGGTCGCGGCGGGTAGCCACGTCCGGGAGCAGCAGGTGCAGCCGGACCAGCTTCTCGACGGTCGCCACGTCGGCGGGCGGCAGGCCCATCCGGGCCGCGATCGCGGCGGCGATCGGCGCGCCGACCAGGCTGTGGTCGCCGGGCAGCCCCTTGCCGACGTCGTGCAGGAACACGCCGAGCAGCAGCAGATCGGGCCGGTCCACCTCGCGGGCGTACGCGGTGGCCTCGTACGCGGCCTGCACGAGATGCCGGTCCAGGGTGAACCGGTGCACCGGGTGACGCTGCGGCAGGCTGCGCAACCGCGCCCACTCGGGCAGCCAGGCGTCGATCAGGCCGTACCGGTCGCAGGTCTCCCAGGTGGGCAGCAGGCCCGCGCCCGCGCCGAGCAGCGAGAGGAACGCGGCCCGGGCGGCGGCCGGCCACGGGGTGGGCAGCGGTGGGCCGAACGCGGCCAGCCATTCGCAGGTCGCCCGGGCGATCGGCAGCCGCGCGGCGGCGGCTGCGGCGGCCACCCGCAGGGACAGGCTGGGATCGGGCACCGGGCCGATCGCGGTCCGCGCGAGGACCAGCTCGCCGTCCTGCTCGACCACGTCGCGGGCCACCGGCCGGCGATGCGGTACGCCCGGGGTCGTGCCGCGCCGGCGGCCGATGCGCAGACGGTCGGCGGCGCGCCAGGCGTCGTCCAGAGCGTGCGCGACGGTACGGGCGTCGCCGGACACCCGCCGCAGCAGCGCGTCGCCGTCGTCGAGGCCCAGCAGCTCGGCGACCGCCGCGCGCTCCTGGGCGACCAGCCGGTCGACCCGGCGCCCGACCGCCAGATGCAGCGCGTCCCGGGTGTCGAGGAGGCGCAGGTTCGCGGCGCGTACCGCGGGGCGCAGGGTGTCGGCGACCCCGGCCCGGCCGATGCCGCGCAGCAGGGTGATGTCCCGCAGGCCGCCGGCCGCTTCCTTGAGGTCGCCCTCCAGCAGGAACGCGAGCTCGCCGTGCGCCGCCCTGCGGGCCGCGGTGAGTTCCTTGAGTTGCGGCATCAACCGGACGGCGGTACGCCGCCACTGGTCGGCCGCGGCGGTGACGAGTTCGCCGGCGAGCGCCCGGTCGCCGGCCACATATCGGGCGTCGAGCAGGCCGAGGGCGACCTTCGCGTCATCGCAGGCGACCGAGAGCGCCTCGGGCAGCGTACGCACGGAGTGGTCGAGACCGATCCGGGCGTCCCAGATCGGGTACCAGAGCGCCGACGCGATCCGGTCGATGCCGGCCGTGCCGTTGTGCAGCAGCACCAGGTCCAGGTCGCTGTACGGCGCGCAGTCCCGCCGGCCCAGCCCGCCGACCGCGATCAGGCTCACCCCGGACAGGTAGGCCGGGAAGAGCTCACCCAGCCACGCGTCGAGCGCCGCCGCACGCTGTTCGCGGGCGGCGGCGCCGACGTGTTCACGGAGCTTGTCCGGCGAGCCGCCGACCGGGCGGGCCGGCGGCTCGGCGAACGTCGTCGACACGAGGGTTTCTCAGATCGATTTTCTAGAGCGCGTCGAGGCCGCGCTCGCCGGTCCGGACCCGGATCACGTCGTCGACCGAGGTGACCCAGACCTTGCCGTCGCCGATCTTCCCGGTCCGGGCGGCCGTGATCACCGCGTCCACGATCTTCTCCACGTCGATCTCGTCGGTCAGCACCTCCACCCGGATCTTGGGCAGGAACTCCACCGTGTACTCGGCGCCCCGGTAGACCTCGGTGTGTCCCTTCTGCCGCCCGTACCCCTGTACCTCGCTCACGGTGAGCCCGGCGACCCCGAGCGCGTGCAGGGCCTCCTTCACCGCGTCGAGCTGGTACGGCTTGATGACCGCGGTCACCAGCTTCATGCTCAGTCCCTCCATCGAAGCCATCAGCGATAGTTAACCGGCGACCTTTTCGCCGACCGGAGCCGCCCCGTCGGAGCTGGCGCCGGTGGGCGGCGGGGTGATGCCGGCCATGGCGAACGCACCACCGGCGCCGCCGGACGGCGTGAGGTCGTACGCGGTCTCGCCGTGGTCCGCGATGTCGATGCCGCCGACCTCGGCGTCCTCGCTGACCCGCAGCGCCTTCGCGGCCTTGAGGACCAGGGCGAGGATCGCGGCGATCCCGAACGAGTAGATGGAGACCGACCCGCTGGCCACGATCTGCCGCCAGAGCTGGTCGGCGCTGCCGCCGAAGAACAACGACTTGTGCGCGACGACCGCGTTGACGCCGGGCGTGGCGAACAGGCCGATCCACAGCGAGCCGATCCATCCACCGACGAAGTGGACGCCGACCACGTCGAGCGAGTCGTCGTAGCCGAACCGGTACTTCAGGCTGACCGCGAGGGCGCAGAGCGCACCCGCGACGATGCCGAGCAGGATGGCGGCGAGCGGCGGGATGAAACCACACGCGGGGGTGACGGCGACCAGGCCGGCCACCGCACCGGAGGACGCGCCGACCATGGTGGGCTTGCCGTCTCGGAGCCACTCGACGAGGCACCATCCGCAGAGCGCGGCGGCGGTGGCCAGTTGGGTGTTCACGAACGCGGCCGAGGTGACGCTGTCGACGGTCAGTTCCGAACCGGCGTTGAACCCGAACCAGCCGAACCACAGCAGACCCGCGCCGAGCGCGACGAACGGCACGTTGTGCGGCCGCATGTTCTCCCGCGGCCAGCCGATCCGCTTGCCCAGTACCAACACCACGCCGAGCGCGGCCGCACCGGCGTTGATGTGCACCGCGGTACCACCCGCGAAGTCCAGCGCGCCCAGGTTGGCGCCGATCCAGCCGCCGCCCCAGATCCAGTGCGCGACCGGCACGTAGACCAGCGTGAACCAGCCCAACGCGAACAGCACCCAGCCGCCGAACTTGAGCCGGTCGGAGAGGGAGCCGCTGATCAGGGCGACGGTGATGATGGCGAACATCATCTGGAACGCCATGACGACGTAGGTGGGTATGCCGATGCCTTGGCCGCCGACCTGCCAGATCTCGTTCATCCAGCTCGTGCCGGTGCCGAGGTACTGGCTGAAGCTGCCGAGGATCTTGTTGACGCCACTGCTGCCGTTGGTACCGAACGCGAGCGTGAACCCGTACAGGGCCCACAAGACGGAGATGAGCCCGATACAGCTGAAGCTCATCATCATCATGTTGAGGGTGCCCTTGCTCCGGTTGAGGCCACCGTAGAACAGCGCCAGTCCCGGAGTCATGAGCAGAACGAGCGCAGACGACAGGAGCAACCAGGCGGTGTTGCCGGTGTTGATCTCCACGCTGCCTCCTCTCGGAATAGGTGTCCGCAGCGTTTGCGCGGCGGGGGACCGCGGCAATTGCTGATGTCGGCCTTGCCGTGGGCAGCGTCGCCTGGTCGGCCGGTTCGTGGCAGGAGCCTTCCGGTCGGCTGTTTCACCTACGGTCCACGGGCCGTTTCCGGCACGTGACACCTTGTTTCGTACGTGTGAAGAAACCCTCACACCGCCCAACCTCTGCGCCGATCTTGGACCTTTGGCGCCCGACTTGCGGGTATAGACGGCTTCTGTGAGGTGCCACCGGTCCAAGATCGGCGCAGGGCGGCGACGGCTAACGCAGGGCGTACTCCAAGGTGGCCCGCTCGTAGTCGAGCAGGCGCAGGTCACGCATCGGGCGGCGAAGATGTCCCTTGTGGACGATCCGGACGAACGCCGGGTCGCCGGCCGCCGCCATCCGCCGGATCCCCTCCACGTGGTCCACGATCCGGCGCCGGATCGTGCGGACCAGGCGGTGCCGGTCGCGCGGGATCAACCCGTACGCGTCGGCGAACAACCGCAGGCGGCGCGGCCGGTCCGGCCGCTTCCAGCCCAGCGTGTACGAATCCCGGTCGCTGAACAGCGGCACCCAGGTCCACGCCGCGTACGCCACGTCGTAGATCCGCGCCCCCGGCGAGGCGAGGTCGAAGTCGATCAGCGCGAGCGTCCCGTCCGGCCGCCAGATCACGTTGTGCGGCGCGGCGTCGTGGTGGCAGATCACCTCGGCGTCCGGCGGCGGCGGGCCGAACGAGCGCCACACCGAGCCCGGCGGCGGCTGGAACCCGAACTGCGCGTCGTGGAACATCCGCAGCATGGTCGCCACGGTGATCAGCGCCTCGTCGGTGGTCCAGTGCGGCGCCAGCGGGTATTCCCCGCACTCGCCGTCGAGGTACGAGAGCACCTCGCGCCCGCGCTCGTCCATGCCCAGCACGTGCGGGGACCCGGTGAACCCGACCCGCTGCAGGTGATCGAGGAGGGCGTGCACGGCCGGCGTCCACGGCCCGGCGTTACGCCGTACGGTGTCGCCGACCCGCGAGACCGTGCTGACGTTGCCGCCGTGCAACGGGATCTCGCGCACGGGATCCTGCGTCACCCACGACCTCCCCGATAGATCCGTGCCTGCCGAGCCTACGCGCCGGTGCCCAGCAGGGCGTCGACGAACGCGGCCGGCTCGAACGGTGCCAGGTCGTCCTTGCCCTCGCCCAGCCCGACCAGCTTGACCGGGATACCGAGTTTGCGTTGGACCGCGATAACTATGCCACCCTTCGCCGTTCCGTCCAGTTTCGTGAGCACCACGCCGGTGACGTCCACCACCTCGGTGAACACCCGCGCCTGCTCGAGACCGTTCTGCCCGGTGGTGGCGTCCAGCACGAGCAGCGTCTCGTCCACCGGGCCGTGCTTCTCCACCACCCGCTTGACCTTGCCGAGCTCGTCCATCAGCCCGACCTTGTTCTGCAGCCGGCCCGCGGTGTCGATCAGCACGGTGTCCACGCCGGTGTCGATGCCCCGCCGGACCGCCTCGAACGCCACGCTGGCCGGGTCGCTTCCCTCCGGACCGCGGACCGTCTCGGCGCCGACCCGCTCGCCCCAGGTGGCCAGCTGCTCGGTCGCCGCGGCGCGGAACGTGTCGGCCGCACCGAGCAGCACGGTCCGGCCGTCCGCCACCAGCACCCGGGCGATCTTCCCGCACGTGGTGGTCTTGCCGGATCCGTTGACCCCGACCACCAGCAGGACCGCCGGACGCCCGTCGTGCGGCGCGGTCTTCAGGCTGCGGTCCAGGTCCGGTTCCAGCGCCGCGGTGAGCTCCTCGGCCAGCTGCTCCCGCGTCTCCGCGACGGTCCGGGTACCGAGCACCCGGACCCGCTCCCGCAGCCGATCCACGATCACCTTGGTGGCCTCGACGCCGACGTCCGCGGTGATCAGGCTGTCCTCGATCTCCTCCCAGTCCTCCTCCTCGAGGTGGTCCCGGGAGAGCACGCTGAGCAGGCCGCGACCGAAGACGTTCTGGGAACGGCTGAGCCGGGCGCGCAACCGGACCAGCCGGCCCGCGGTGGGCTCCGGCTTCTCGACAAGTTCCGGCTTCTCGAGGAGCGGCGGCAGCTCCTCAGGCAACTCGGGGAGTTGCACCTCCGGCGCTTCGGCCGGTGCCGGCGGGCGCTCCAGCGTCGTCGTGCCCGCGCTCGCGGTGGGCGGGACCTCGCGGCGGCGCGTGCGCGGCACGACCAGCCCGACGACCGCGACGACGAGCACGACCAGCAAGATCAAACCGGCGACAAGGTATTCCATCCCGAAATCCTGACAGATGCTCGGCCGGACGTCGCGGGGGCCGTCCCGGATCTCAGGGAGATCGCCGGTAGCGGAATCCCGGCACCATGGGGACCATGGGAACCCCATCCCTCCCGGAGGTCGTCCATGCTTCAGCCCGCGGCGGC
>Ga0081539_10007195_pt1 | contig 10253 bp, 7 predicted proteins | sample TabmetS4T2R2_FD_71023 | JGI IMG/M metagenome (GOLD analysis project Ga0081539, IMG submission 71023) | Tabebuia heterophylla rhizosphere microbial communities from the University of Puerto Rico - S4T2R2 | ecosystem: Host-associated > Plants > Roots > Rhizosphere ... | reverse complement strand
GCGCGCATCGCGCTTGGCGGGGTCGCCACCAAACCGTGGCGCGCCAGAGAGGCGGAAGAGGCGTTGAGAGGCCACGCTCTGGACGATAGAACCCTGGACGCGGTGGCGACTGCGGCTGTTGCCGGTGCAACACCGCGCCGTTACAACGGCTACAAGATCGAGCTCGCCAAACGCGCGGTCATCCGGTCCCTGCGCCTCGCGGCGAACGTCGGTAACGGGAGCGAGTCATGACGAGCGCCCTTGGCGGCACCATCAGCCGCAAAGACGGACATCTCAAGGTTACAGGCCAGGCGCGCTATGCCGCCGATCACGTGCTGTCACAGGTCGCGCATGCGGTGACGATCGAAAGCACCATCGCCAAGGGGCGCATCAAGAAGATCGACAGCTCGCTCGCCGAGCGCGCACCGGGCTTTCTCGCCATCCTGCACCGCGACAACATCGCGAAACTCCGTCGTCCAGACGACGATTTCGTATCGGCCAGCAAGGCTGGCGAAGCCCGAGTCGTGTTCGAGGACGATCGGGTGCATTACGTCGGCCAGTACATCGCCGTGGTCGTGGCTGAAACGCTGGAGCAGGCACGCTACGCGGCGGAATGCGTTCGCGTCGAGTACGACGAAGAAGTGCCGCTGATCGAGACCGACGAAGCGATGTCGACGGCCTTCTCACCCCGCGAGTTCTTCGGCGAGAAGCTGTTTGCGTCGCGCGGGAGAGCGGCCGAAGCGTATGCACACGCCGCCGTGACGGTCGACGCCAAGTACACGACACCGATCGAGCATCACAACCCGATGGAACCGTCCGCGTCGATTGCCGAGTGGCACGGCGACGAGCTGACCTTGTACGAGACGACGCAGTGGGTGGCCGGTGCTCGCAACACCGTCGCGCAGACGCTGTGCATGCGGCCGGAGAAGATCCACATCGTGTCGCCGTTCATCGGCGGTGGATTCGGGTGCAAGGGGTTCGTGTGGGGGCACTCGATCCTCACGGCGCTGGCGGCGCGCCACGTCGGACGCCCGGTCAAATTGAATCTGACGCGCAAGCAAATGTTCAGCGCCTGCGGTCACCGATCCGAGACGCGGCAGCGCGTGAGACTCGGCGCGACGCGCGAGGGACGACTCGTCTCGATCGAACACAACTCGCTCGTGCAGACCTCACCGGTCGACGACTTCATCGAGCCGTGCGGCGCGACGACGCGCTTCATGTACAGCTGTCCCAACCTCACCGTGCGGCATCGCGCGGTCCGCGTGAACATCGCCACACCAACGGCGATGCGCGCGCCGGGCGAGAACACGGGACTGTTCGCACTGGAATCCGCCCTCGACGAACTGGCGCACGCGCTCGGGATCGATCCGGTCGAACTGCGCATCCGCAATCATGCCGGCACGAACGAGCACGTTCGCAAGCCGTGGTCGAGCAACTATCTGAAGGAATGCTATGCAGTCGGCGCGGAGAGGTTCGGGTGGCGGAAGCGTGACGCGCGTCCGATGTCGATGCGCGACGGCAACCTGCTCGTCGGCTGGGGCATGGCCTCCTCCACGTATCCGGGCTTCCGCAGCCCCGGCGCCGCGAAGGTTCGCATTCTTCGCGATGGCAGCGTCGAGATCGTCAGCGCCACACAGGACATGGGTGGCGGCACGTATACGACGCTGGCGCAGGTCGTATCGGACGTGACGGGCGTACCGCTCGATCGAATCCGACCCGCGCTGGGTGACAGCACGCTTCCGCCGGCGCCCGTCTCCGGTGGCTCGATGACAACCGCCAGTGTGCTGCCGGCAGCGAAACGCGCGGCGCTGGACGCGCTGGCGAAACTCGTTGCGCTCGCCGCCTCCGGGCCCGGCTCGCCGCTCAGTGGTACATCGGCTTCCGATCTGCAGGCTGGAAACGGTCGCGTGTATCGCACGGGTACCGGGCCCGAGTCGGGCGTTCGCTACGAAGACGTGCTGGCGCAGGCCAATAGTGTCGCCGTCGAAGGCGAGGCGTTCACCACGCCGGGCGCCGAGCGCGAGCAGTATGCGTTCCAATCCTGGGGCGCTCAGTTCGTGGAGGTGAAGATCGATCCGGCAATCGCGCGGCTCCGCGTCACACGAGTCGTCAGCGTGTTCGACGTCGGCAAGATCATCAATTTCAAGACCGCACGCAGCCAGGGCTATAGCGGCGTGATCATGGGCATTGGCATGGCGCTGATGGAGCACACGATGTACGACCGCCGCGACGGCAGCATCGTGACCAGCAATCTCGCCGACTATGCGGTTCCGGTGAATGCCGACATCCCGTCGATCGACATCCACTTCATCGACAAGCCCGATCCGGTCATCGATCCCGACGGCATCGGTGCGCGCGGCCTTGGCGAGATCACGGTGACCGGCGTCGCGCCGGCGATTGCCAACGCCGTCTATCACGCGACGGGCAAACGGGTCCGCGATCTGCCGATCACTCCCGACGCGCTGATCTGATCCGGGCACACGCAAAATGCGAGATTTGAATTACTCGAGCGCTACTTCTGACAGACCGGGCAGAAGAACGTCGAACGCCCGCTCTGCACGATCCGTGTGATCGCTCCGCGGCAGCCGCGCCGCGGGCACGGGCGTCCTTCCTTGTCGTAGACGCGAAAACGGTCCTCGCCATACGGGCGATGGGCGTTGGCGATGGCGTCGCGCAACACTTCCTTGATCGCGACGACGAGGTCGCCGAGCTGAGGACGCGGCGCGCCTGACCTCGTCACCAGCGTCGAGGCGCGGCGCTTCGGCGACAACCCGGCGCGATGCAACGCCTCGACGATGTAGATGTTGCCCAGGCCGGCAATGAGGCGCTGATCGGACAACGCGGCTTTGATCGAGGTCTTGCGGCGCCGCAACGCGGCGGCGATTACGTCGGCGGTGAACGAGCGCGCGAGCGGCTCTGGACCGAGGGCGCCAACGGAGCGATCGGCGTCGATGGCGCCGGGTAACACCAATCGCATGAACCCGAATCGGCGGGGGTCGTTGAACACCACCGCTGCGCCGGAGGCCATCTCGAACACGACGTGGTCGTGGGTTTCGTAGGGCGCTTCGTGAGGGGCACCTTCAGGCGGCCCGCGGCGGGGCCCGACCACGCGGAACGATCCCGACATGCCGAGATGGATCACGAGGGTGTCGCCGGACGAGAGATCGACCAGGAGATACTTCGCCCGCCGCCGGACGCCGCGGACGGTCTGCCCTTCCAGACGGGTGACGAAGTCCGCCCCGAGCGGATAGCGCAGATTCGGCCGCCGGGCGAGCACCCGCTCGATCCGCCGTCCACGCATCGCGCGGCTCAATTGCCGTCGCGTGTATTCGACTTCCGGGAGCTCGGGCACGCTCTAACAATCGCACACCTCGGGAACGGACCTGACGTACACTCTCGTCCATACCCACGAGGAACATCGACATGCCACGTCGACTGGTCGCGTCTTTCGTCGTCGGCCTCGCCGTCTTCTTCGCCGTGCCCGCCGCGGCCCAGGTCCACGACATCGATGGACGCTCGTTCACGCCGTTCGCTCCGGCGAACAAGGCGCACGTGCTGTTCTTCGTCGCCACCGACTGCCCCGTGTCCAATTCCTACGCTCCCGAGATCCAGCGGGTCTGCAAGGCCTACGCGGACAAGGGCGTGTCGTGCTCGCTCGCATACGAGGACGTGCGCGTGGACACGACCGGCGTCCGTACCCATCTCGACGCCTATGGATATCGCAACATGCCGGCCGCGATCGATGACCGCCGCCTGCTGGCCGATCGGGCACATGCGTCGATCACGCCCGAGGCGTTCGTGATCGATGCCCGCGGCCAGATTCGCTACCAGGGGCGCATCGACAACCTGTATTCGTCGTTGGGCAAGCCGCGGCAGGTGGTGACCGAGCACGATCTGACGAGCGCCCTCGACGCCGTGCTCGCGGGACGACCCGTCGCGCGCGCAAAGACCGAGGCCATCGGCTGCTTCATTCCGAGAGATTGACCAACATGTCTCGATCGATTCTCATCGTCGCCGCGATAACGGTCGCACTGATCGCAGCCGGCCGCGTTCCACAGATCGCGCAGGCGCAAAGCGACCGCATCACCTTCACCGAGGCGATCGCGCCAATCGTCTACGAGAACTGCGTCACCTGTCATCGACCCGGACAGGCCGCGCCGTTTTCGCTCATCACCTACGACGACGTGCGCCGGCGCGGCGCGCTCATCGCCAAGGTCACCGAATCGCGATTCATGCCGCCGTGGCAGGCGACGCATGGTTACGGCGACTTCGAAGGCGAGCGCCGCTTGACCGACCCGCAGATCAAGACGATCGCGACGTGGGTCAGTCAGGGCATGCCCGAAGGCGATCGGGCGCGCATGCCCGCCCTGCCGACGTTTCCCGAGGGCTGGCGGCTCGGCACACCGGACCTCGTGCTGCAGATGCCGGCGTCGTTCGAAGTGCCGGCCAGCGGCCCCGACATCTTCCGCAACTTCGTCGTCCCATCCGGTCTCGTCGAAGACAAATGGGTGCGCGCCGTCGAATTCCGTCCCAGCGCGCGGGCCGTCGTCCACCATGCGTTGTTCTCGTACGTGAGAGGCGGGGCGTTCGCGGGCGTCGACTCGTCGGATGGGCAACCCGGGTTCCGCGGGCTTGCACCGGTCGGCTTCAATCCGAACGTCGCGCCTTCCGGCCCACTTGGCGGATGGGCGGTCGGCGCAAGCCCCCGCTTCCTGCCCGACGGTCTGGCGCTGCCGATGGGCAAAGGCTCCGACGTCGTGATCCAGATGCACTTCCACCCGACGGGCAAGCGCGAGATCGAGCGATCCACCATCGGGATCTACTTCGCCGATCGCGCCCCCGATCGTCGGCTCGTGCAGGTTCAGCTGCCGGGCCTCTTCGGCATCGGCGCCGGCATCGACATCCCGGCCGACCACAAAGCGTACGCGATCGAATCGACCGCGACGCTTCCCGTCGACGTGAACGTGTTCGCCGTCGCGCCGCACGCGCACTATCTGGCCAAGGAAATCAAAGCCACGGCGACGCTCCCCGACGGCAGCACCCGGCCGATGCTGTGGATTCAGGACTGGGACTTCAACTGGCAGGACGGCTACAACTACAAGAAGCCGGTCTTGCTCCCCAGGGGCACACGCCTCGACGTGCGCATCGTCTACGACAATTCAGCGTCGAATCCGCGCAATCCGAGCAGTCCGCCGAAGCGCGTGCAATGGGGCGAGCAGTCGACCGACGAGATGGGCACCGTCTCGTTTCAGCTGATCCCCGTGAATCGTGAGGACGAATCGGCCTGGCAACAGTTCGCCGCGCAGTGGCTGCGGTCGACGCTGGCCGATGCGGTCCGCACGGGCGCCGTCGACCGGTTGCGTCAAAACCGGCAGCAGCGCTGAACCTTTGCCGGCGTTCCGGGTTCCAGGTTCCAAGTTCCCGGTTCCAAGGGTTCGCCGTTCCTCGTTCGCCTTCACGACGAATCAGTCATCAATCACTGAATCATACGGCGGCGACGTGACAGCCCAGGTCATCGGCGGTGATTTAGAATTCGTGCATGTGCCGAAACATCCGGACGCTCTTCAATTTCGAACCACCCGCCACTGATGAGGAGATTCGCGCGGCGTCGCTGCAGTTCGTCCGCAAGCTCTCCGGGTTCACCAACCCATCGAAAGCCAACGAGGAGGCGTTCGATCGCGCGGTCGAGGAAGTGAGCGACGTCGCCCGACGGCTGATCGATTCGCTCGTCACCACGGCCGCGCCGCGAGACCGCGAGGAGTGGGCCGCACGCGCCAAGGCGCGAGCCGCGGAGCGTTTCGGCGCGCGTCCGTAGGCGGACGTCACACGTGGCGCTCACCCTCGACGGCTTGCGCCGGTTGTGTCGCGCGCGAGACCTGCTTAGGGCGTGGCGTTCACGCTGGACCCGACACGCACGGGACCGGTTACCATCGCCATTTTTTCCGATACCTGCGGCAACTTGATTCAGATGTACCAACGGGCAAGCCCGACCAGCGCGTGACCGGCGCGATCGACTCCTCGTTCGGATCGTTCTGACTCTGGCGTTTTTCTCTTTCCGTCCGGCGGCTTACGCGCCGTGTGCGTTCGCCTGCACCTGATCCGCGTTCGGCGTGATGTCCTGAGTACTCCGTGACTGGAATTGCGCTTGCCTCGCGGTCCGCGTCCGGCGTGATGCCGACGCGGAGGAGACTACATGAGAACAACGATCGGAGCGACCGTCGCGGCCGTGCTCACGGCGCTGGCCGCGATGTCGTCGTTGCGAGCCGACGGTCCGGAACTGCTCGACCGCAACCTTGCGGTGCGGACGCTGGCGAGCGGTTTGACGACACCAATCAGCATGGCGTTTCTCGACGCCAACGACATGCTCGTGCTCGAAAAGGACACCGGCAAGGTCCAGCGCGTGATCGATGGCGTCGTGCAGGCGAACGCGGTCCTCGATCTTGCCGTCAACAATAATTCCGAGCGAGGTCTTCTCGGGATCGCGCTGCATCCGTCGTTTCCCGACGATCCTGGCGTCTACCTGTACTGGACGTGCCGCAGCAGCGCGGCGCCAACGGATCCGTTCTTTCCCGACGAAGAGCGCTGCCTCGACGCGAACATGTTTGCCGCCGACACCAACGACATCCTGATGGTGCCGCTGCTCGGCAACAGGGTCGATCGGTTCGTCTGGAACGGATCGACGCTCGTGTTCGATCGCAATCTGATCATGCTGCGCGCGTTCCAGAACGATGGTGCGCCGATACCTGTCGGCCAGGGTGACGAGGCGCAGCCTGCGCGCGGCAATCACGACGGCGGCGTGCTGCGGTTTGGCCCCGACGAGAAGCTGTACATCCAGTTCGGGGACAACGGCCGTCGCGGCCAATTGCAGAATCTTCCCTGTGGCCCCACCGCGGTGACCTGCCCGGGCACCGTCACGGCGGACGACCAGTTTGGCGGGCCCGAACCAGACGACGCGCATCTGACCGGCGTGATTCTGCGGCTCAATCCCGACGGGACGACGCCGACCGACAATCCGTTCTACCGGGCAGGAGCCTCGATGGGTGGCGAGGTCGGCGCCAATATCCAGAAGATCTTCGCGTATGGCGTGCGCAACGGCTTCGGCATGGCATTCGATCCGCGGTCGGGCATGCTGTGGGAACAGGAGAACGGCGACGATGCGTTCTCGGAAATCAATCTCGCCGAGCCTGGCTTCAACTCGGGCTGGGTGCAGATCATGGGACCGCCCGAGCGCCTCGGCCAGTACAAGGCCATCGAAACGGATCCGACCGCGCCGCAGCCGTTTGCCCCCGCAGGATATTTCGGCCTGCAGCAATTGCGATGGTCGCCGGTGAACATCGCCGACTCGCCGGCCGAGGCGCTGTCGCGGCTGTTCATGCTGCCGGGCGCGCGCTACAGCGCGCCGGAGATGTCATGGAAGTTCGAGGTGTCGCCGGCCGCGATCGCCTTTCTCGACAGCAGCGCGCTTGGTCCGAATTACGACGGCAACCTGTTCGTCGGCGCCGCGCGCACGTTCCTCGAGGGCGGCCACCTGTTTCGATTGCGGTTGACGGGCAATCGCCGACAGATTGCGGTGGATGATCCCCGATTGCGAGATCGCGTGGCCGACAACGTGAACAAGTGGGACATCACCGAAAGCGAGAGCCTGCTCTTCGGCCGCAACTTCGGCGTGGCGACCGACATGCACACCTCGCCGGACGGCACTCTCGTTGTCGTCTCGCTGTCGAACGGCGCGATCTACGAGATCGTCAGACGCTGACGCGCAGTCCATTCGGATCGTTCGGATCGTTCGGATCGTTCGGGTCGTTCGAATGGTTCGAATCGTTCGATCGATTGTTCGACTCGTTCAACGTTCACGTTCGAACCCGAACGGCCGAACGATCCGAACGACTCGAACGATCCGAACGATCTATTGGCTGCCAAGCGGGCCGAATTCCGGTGGCGGTCGCCGGTGTCGCGTCGCCGCTTCGTAGGCCGACGCGATGCGCAAGAGCAGTGGTTCGGCGAATGGCCGCGCGATGAAGTCGACGCCAACGGGCAGTTGCGCGGCAATCGGGCCGACCAGACGCGTCGAGTCGCCGTCGCGAACACGATCCCACACCGCTGCCGTGAATCCAGCGGGAACGGTAATCGCCGGGAATCCCTGCTGACCAATCAGCGACCAGCCGATCGGATTGCGACCGTTGGCAATCGGCTCGCGTGGCGCCGTCAGCTTGCGCGGCGGCACGGTCGACATCGGCGACATCAACGCATCGAGCCGCTGCTCCTCCATGCACTGCAGCAGCATCGTCTGCACCGCGGCACGTCCCTGCATGCGAGTGCTGGTGTCGAGCACCGTTGCGCGTTCGGTCTGTTCGCGCGCCTGCTTGCGGTCCGGAAAGTTGGCGTCGGTGTAGAAGCGCGCTTTCGTGATCAGCTCCGCGTTGCTCTTGATGTTCGCGTCGCCCCGCTCGCGCAGGTAGCGGTTCATCATGTATTTCCCTTCGCCGGCCGGACCGATGCCGCCCGCGTTCAGGGAGCGCAACGACAGGCTCTCCGGCGCCCGTCCGGGATTCAGCCGCAAGTCGATCAGCGTGTCGATCTGATCGCCGACCGGCTCGCCCGACGGACTCACCGGAAAGAGCTGAGGAAACTGCCGGGCGAACGCAGCGTTCATCTGTTCCGGCGCGTAATGCGCAAGACACTCCTTGAACAGCTCACGCTCGGGACCCGGGTCGACGACGGTCGCGCCGAGCTTCCGCAAATCGGCAACGGATCGCTCGATGAGATCGATGCTCTCCTCGTCCGCCTTCGCGAACAGCTTCTTGCTCATGTACTCGCGCAGCACGCCGATGCGTACGCCGTCGAGGCGCAGCGCACTGGCGAAGCTCGCGTATGCTCGAGCGGGCTTCCGGCCGACACTGGCGACCGTCAGTTCATCCTTCGGGTCGTAACCGGCGAACGCATCGAATACCTTCGCGGTGTCTCTCACGGTCCGACACATCGGACCGACCCGCATATTCAGACCGGCGCCCATCATGCCGTCCGCGCTCACCAGCTCGCGCGTCGGCGCGAGACCCACGAGGCTGTTCACCGAGGAGGGCCAGCGGATCGACACGACCGTTTCTTCGCCAATCGCGCAGGTGACGAGGCTCGCGGCCACCGCGCTGGCCGAACCGGCGCTCGACATGCCGGGCTCACGCTCGGTGTCGTAGGGGTTGCAGAAGGTCCCGCCGAAGGCGCTGCGGGCACCGTCGACCGCATACTCGGCGAGATTCGCCTTTGCCAGGACGATCACGCCCGCATCTCTCAATCGCTTCACGAACGTCGCATCGTCCGGCGGCCGATCGTTGGCGTAGTCGACGTCGCCACCGGAGGTCGTCCGCATATCGAACGTGTCGTACTGGTCCTTGATCGCGAGGACGACGCCGTGAAGCGGCCCGACAAGGGTCCCAGTGCGCGCAAACTGACGATCCTGGGCGGCTGCCACCTCCAGCGCGTCGGGCATCTTCACGTCATCATCACGAGAGTCAGTGAGGCTGCGCGCCTTGCGCGCATCGAAGCCCCACTTCGCGCGCGTGGCCGGCCGGAGATTCAGCGTCGAAAGCGCGTTGATCTGGCGGGCGTGCGCGATGGTCGTGATGGGACCGAGGATCCCTTGCGGCTCGTTGACGCAGGTGCCGTTGTACGCCTTGACACGCCGCAGGTACGCCTCGACGACCCCGACCGTCGTGATGCGCTTCGATCGAATCGCCTGCTGGATCTGGTCAATCGTCGCTTCATGAACCTGAAACGGCGCTGCGGCTCGCTGGGCCTGCAATGGCACGAGCCCCAGCAGCATGACAGCAGCCATGACCGACAGCGACTTTCGGATCGTCATGGGCGCGGAGCTTACACCAATGCGGGTTTGATGCTCACGGCAGCGATGGCGTGCGGACGACGGGCCCGATCGAGGCGGGCGGCGAGCCGGCCGGCGAGAGCCCGCCACTCGTGCGGATCCGACGAATCGCGAGGGACAGCGCGCAGCCGAAGCGGGTGCTGGCGGAAGGCAGCCGCCCAGTCCGGACGTGCGCGGCCGCTCGCGTCGAGCGCGACAACTTCGAACGACGCCCCGGTTCGATAGATCGCCACCAGTCCTTCCCCGCGCTCGCGACCTGTCTCCAGTTCGGCTCTCGCCACGCGGCCGATCGGGCTCTCGTCGAAATGCGCGAAGACGCCTTCGACGAGTGCATGCCCGGACGCGAAGAAGTCGAGCGTTTCATCCTCGAGAGCCGTCTCGCGATTGAACGTGCCGACGT
>Ga0081539_10007194_pt1 | contig 10253 bp, 13 predicted proteins | sample TabmetS4T2R2_FD_71023 | JGI IMG/M metagenome (GOLD analysis project Ga0081539, IMG submission 71023) | Tabebuia heterophylla rhizosphere microbial communities from the University of Puerto Rico - S4T2R2 | ecosystem: Host-associated > Plants > Roots > Rhizosphere ... | reverse complement strand
CCCCCCCCGGCCCCCCCCCCTTCCCCCCCCGCGCTCCGCGGGTCTTCTGGGGGGGAGGTGCCCCCCTTCCCCCGCGAGGGTAGACCGCATGCGCGCCTTCGGCGCGCGTGCCTCGGTGGCGCTCGGGGCAAGCGGCTTCGGTCAGCGAGTGTGTCGGCGCGGCTGAGCCGCGCCTTCTGTGGGGTGTTCTTTAGAGTGAAAACCGAAGGCGACTTCGGGAGACGATTTTGGCGGTGAAGGTGGGAATCAACGGGTTCGGCCGGATCGGGCGCAACTTTCTGCGCGCGCACATCGCGCGTAGCGGCGATTTCGACCTGGTTGCCGTCAACGATCTCGCCGACCCGGAGATCCTCGCGCACCTGCTCCGGTACGACTCGACGCACGGTCGGCTCGAAGACGTGGAAGTCGAGGGCGACGAGATCCGCGTCGACGGCGACAGCTTCAAGGTGCTCGCCGAGCGGGACCCGTCGCAGCTGCCTTGGGGAGACCTCGGCGTTGACGTCGTCGTCGAGTCCACCGGCCTGTTCACGGCGCGCGAGGGCGCGCAGCAGCATCTCTCGGCGGGCGCGAAGAAGGTGCTGATCTCTGCGCCGGCCACAGATCCGGACATCACGCTCGTCCTCGGGGTCAACGACGAGAAGTACGACAAGGACAAGCACCACATCGTCAGCAATGCCTCGTGCACGACCAACTCCGTCGGGCCGATGGCCAAGTTGCTGCTCGACAACTTCGGGATCGAGTCGGGATTCATGACGACGATCCATGCGTACACGACGGAGCAGCAGCTCCAGGACCAGGTCGCGACGACGCGCAAAGGGAAGCCGGACCTGCGGCGCATGCGCTCGGCCGCGCTGAACATCGTCCCGGCGTCGACGGGTGCGGCGCGTGCCATCGGCGAGGTGATTCCCGAGCTCAAGGGCAAGCTCGACGGGATGGCGATGCGCGTCCCGGTGCCGGACGGCTCGGTGACGGACCTCGTGTGCGTGCTCGAGAAGTCGGCCACGGTCGACGACGTGAACGCGGTCTTCGAGCAGGCGTCCGCCTCGGACGGCTGGAAAGGCGTGCTCCAGTACACGGAGGACCCGATCGTGTCGTCCGACATCGTCGGCAACTCGCACTCCTGCATCGTCGACGGGCTGTCGACGATGGCGCACGGCAACCAGGTGAAGGTGATCGGCTGGTACGACAACGAGTGGGGCTACTCGTGCCGGCTCGTCGACCTGATCCCGAAGCTGCTGTGACGTTCAGTCAGGTTCGGCTGCTGGTCGACGACGCCGCTGCGGCCTTCCGCTTCTACCGCGACGAGCTGGGGCTGAGACCGTCGTTCGGTGAGGAAGGCGAGTCGTACGCGAGCTTCGACGCCGGGGGCGGCACGGTGGCGATCTTCGACCGCGAGGCCCAGAACGCAGTGTCGCCTCTACGTGCGCCCGGCGACGGCACGGTGCTCGTCCTCGACGTCGACGACGTCGACACTTGGGCGAACCGGCTCGAGGGCCGCGTGGTGGCGGGCCCAGCGGAGCAAAGGGAGTGGGGTGGCCGCGTCCTGCACCTGCGCGACCCCGCGGGCAACCTGATCGAGCTCTTCCAGTCGATCCCGATGGAGGAATGAGGGTTCCACGCTCCGTCCGCGACGCCGACGTCGCGGGAAAGACCGTTCTCGTTCGCGCCGACCTCAACGTGCCGCTCGACGACGGACGCGTGGCCGACGACACGCGCATCCGTTCCTCGCTGCCCACGCTCGAGTTGCTGCTCGAGCGCGAGGCGCGAGAAGTGCGCGTCTGTTCGCATCTCGGCCGGCCGAAGAACGACGAGGATCGACGGCGCCTCTCGATCGAGCCGGTGCGCGAGCGGCTGCGCGAGCTGCTTCCGGACGAACGCGTCTCCGTGCTGGAGAACACGCGCTTCGATCCGCGTGAGACGGCGAACGACGAGAGCTTCGCGCGCGAGCTCGCCGAGGGTTGCGACCTGTATGTCAACGACGCGTTCGGCTCGGCGCATCGCGCGCACGCCTCGACGGAGGCGGTCGCGCACGTTCTGCCCGCCTACGCGGGGCTGCTCCTCGAACGCGAGCTGCAACAGCTCGGCAGGCTGCTCGCGCCGGACGTGGGCCATCCGTTCCTGCTGATCTCCGGCGGCGCGAAGGTCGAGGACAAGCTGGGCGTCCTCCGGAACCTCGGCGAGCGCGCGGACGTTGTGTTGATCGGCGGCAAGATGGCCGAAGAGCTGCGCGAGCACAACCCGCTCGACTTCGACGTGGTGCTGCCGCTCGACCAGGTCGCGGCGTCGGAGTTCGCCGAGGACGCGGAGACGACGGTGGCTCCGTACGAGGACCTGCCCGAGGGATGGCTCGGTCTCGACATCGGTCCGGAGACGCGCGAGCGCTACGCGGCCGAGATTGCGCGCGCCGAGACGGTCTTCTGGAACGGGCCGATGGGCGTCTTCGAATGGCCGAAGTTCGCCGCCGGCACCCGCGCGGTCGCCGAGGCGGTCGTTCGAAACGAGCGCGCGTTCACCGTCGTCGGCGGCGCCGACTCGATCCATGCCTTGACCGAGATCGGGGTGGTCGACAAGGTCGACTGGGCTTCGACGGGCGGCGGCGCCGCGCTCGAGCTCCTCGAGGGCAAGGAGCTGCCCGGGGTGGCGGCGATCCCCTCGGCGTGAACGAGCTCAACGCGGCAATGCCGTTCGGGGCGCTGCTCGGCGTCGAGCTCGATTCCGCATCGCCGGAGGAAGTCCGCGGCGGCCTCCAGTGGGCGGCCGAGCGCTGCACTGCAGGCGGCATCATGCACGGCGGTGCGCTGATGGGCCTCGCCGACAGCCTCGGCGGGCTCTGCGCGTACCTCAATCTCCCCGCGGGCGCGACCACGACCGCAACCGTGGAGTCGAAGACGAACTTCTTCCGTGCCGTACGGGAAGGTCGGGTCAGCGCCGTCTCGAAGCCGTTGCACGTGGGCAAGTCCTTCATCGTCGTCGAGACCGACCTGCACGACGCGCAGGGTCGGCACGTCGCACGGGTGACGCAAACGCAGGCCGTTCTCGGCTCGTAGGATCGCGCGGTGCTGATCGCCGGCAACTGGAAGATGTACAAGGGGCCGGCCGAGACCGCGGCCTTTTGCGAGGCGCTTCGCGATCAGCATGTCGAAGGCGTCGACGTCGTCGTCTGTCCGCCGTACGTCTCGCTCGCAACGGCGGTGCAGCTGCTCGCCGGTACGGAGATCGGGGTCGCGGCGCAGAACGTCCACTGGGACGAGGCGGGCGCCTACACCGGGGAGGTCTCGGCGGCGATGCTTCGAGAGCTCGGCGTCTACGGGACGATCGTCGGCCACTCCGAGCGTCGCCAGTACTTCGGCGAGACGGACGAGACGACGGCGCGACGCGCGCGCGCCGCGCTCGCGGCCGGTCTCTTCGTGATCGCCTGCGTGGGGGAGACGGAGGAGGAGCGCGAGCGTGGCGAGACGGACGCGGTGCTGCGGCGCCAGGTCGCGGCGCTCGGGGAGGCCGACGAGAACCTCGTCGTCGCCTACGAGCCGGTCTGGGCGATCGGCACCGGCAAGACGGCGACGCCCGAGCTCGCGCAGGAGGCGCACGCGCTGATCAAGTCGCTGCTCGACGTTCCCGTCCTGTACGGCGGCTCGGTCAAGCCGGACAATGCCGCCGAGCTGCTCGCGCAGCCCGACGTCGACGGAGCGCTCGTCGGCGGCGCGTCGCTCGACTTCGATTCGTTCACCGCGATTTGTCGCGCCGCTGCCCGCTCGTAGCGCTCGTCATCCTCGACGGCTGGGGCTGCGCGCCACCGGGCCCGGGCAACGCGGTCGAGCTCGCCGACACGCCGAACTTCGACCGCCTCTGGCGCGAGTTCCCGCACTCGACGCTCGACGCCTCCGGCGAAGCGGTCGGGCTGCCGCCCGGGCAGATGGGGAACTCGGAGGTCGGCCATCTCACGATCGGGTCCGGGCGCCGCCTCTACCAGGACCTGATGCGTGTCAACAAGTCGATCGCCGACGGCTCGTTCTTCGACAACCCGTCGCTGCGCGCGGCGTTCGAGCGCGGTCGCACTGTGCACTTGTTGGGACTCGTCTCGTACGGCGGCGTCCACTCGCACATCGATCATCTGCGCGCGCTGCTCCGCTTCGACCCGGAGCGGACGTGGATTCACGCCTTCACGGACGGCCGCGACGTCTCGCCGACGAGCGCGGTGAAAGATCTTGCAGAACTTCCACAGAGCCGGATCGCCTCGGTGTCGGGGCGCTACTACGCAATGGACAGGGATCAGCGCTGGGAGCGGACGCAGCGGGCGTTCGACGCGATCACCGGTGGGCCGCAATGTACATTTACACAGAGCACGCTGGACTACGTGCAAAGCCGCTACGACGCCGGCGTCACCGACGAGTTCCTCGAGCCCGTCGCGGTGGAGGGAGCTCCGCGCCTGACGCACGAAGACAGCGCGATCTTCTTCAACTTCCGTCCCGACCGCGGGCGCCAGCTGTCACGCCTGCTGGTCGACGCAAGCTACGACCTGACGACGATGACTCGCTACAGCGACGCCCTTCCCTGCCCCGTCGCCTTCGAGGAGCAGGAGGTCGCCGACACGATCGCGGAGCTGCTTGCCGCACACCACGCTCGACAGCTGCACGTAGCGGAGACAGAAAAGTATGCGCACGTCACCTATTTCTTCAACGGCGGGCGCGAGGCCGAATGGGCGGGAGAGGTGCGCATCCTCGTCCCCAGCCCGCGCGACGTTCCGAGCTACGACCACAAGCCGGAGATGTCCGCCTACGAGGTGACCGACAGGTTCCGCGCGGAGGTCGGCAACGACTACGCCTTCGCTGTCGTCAACTTCGCCAACCCGGACATGGTCGGCCATACGGGCTCGATCCCCGCGACGACCCGCGCGGTCGAGGTCACCGACGAATGCCTGGGCCGCGTCGTCGACGCGGTGACAGCGGCCGGCGGCGTCTGTCTGATCACGGCCGACCACGGGAACGCGGAGCAGTTGCTCGAGCCGGACGGCGTCTCTCCGCACACCGCCCACACGACGAACCCCGTGCCGCTGATCGTCACCGAACGAGGGGCTTCGCTCAGGGGCGGCGGCGAGCTCGCCGATCTCATCCCGACGGCCCTGCAGTTGCTCGGCTTGAACAAATCCTCACAAATGACTGGTGACAGTCTCATTTAACGAGCTAAGATTCCGCACCCGTGTCGCTGGCTCAGCCTGATCTTGGCGTCCTGCGGAAGGCTCAGCGCGGTGATGAACGAGCCTTCTCGATCATCCTGCGTGCGTACGAGACTCCGGTCTTCAATTACGTCCTTCGTCTCGTCGGCGACCGGACGCTCGCCGAGGACTTGACGCAGGAGGTCTTCCTCCGCGTCTTCCAGGGCCTCTCGACGTTCTCGCTCCGCTCGAAATTCACGACCTGGCTGTTCCAGGTGACGAAGAACCGCGTCCTCGACGAGCTGCGTGCCAACGAGCGGCGGCCGCGCGCGGTCGTCGCGCTCGACGACGTGCCGCCCCTGGAGGTCGTCGACCAGCCGATGGAGCGGCTCGAGGCGATCGACGCTCTCTGGCGCGCGGTGGAAGCGCTGAACGTCGACCTGAAGATGGCGCTGCTGCTGCGCGACGTCGTCGGGCTCTCGTACACCGAGATCGCGGACTCGCTCGAGATCACGCTGGCGACGGTCAAATGGCGGATCTACAAGGCGCGCGAGGAAGTGCAGCTCTCGCTGGCGCGCGAGGGCATCACGTTCGGCAAGGACGCCGAACGGGTCGTCGAGACCCTCTAGCGCGCGAGCACGGGCACCTGCCGTCCAGCCGAGACACACGCGCCGGCGTGATCGGATACGTAGACCGGGCCCTCACCATTCGCCGAGCCGCGCGGCGGAGCTCTCCGCTGCGATCGCCTTGTTCGAGCTGTGCGCCCGGAGCCACGCGCGCACGCGCGACTTCGCGCGTGACGTCGGCTGCTCGGCGTAGCCGTTCGCGGTCGCGAGCAACGCCTCCTGCAGCGCCGGCGGAACCTCGTGCGAGTTCACCGCCGCGATCGCCAGCCGACGGAGTCGGGGCGGGTCGTCGAGCGCAGCCAGAAGCGCTTGCGCGACGGAGGGCGGCAACATCGCCTGCGTCAGCGGCGGTGGCGCCACCTGCCGCCCGCCGCCGCCGCCCCCGCCGCAGCCGGCGACGCAGAGCGCGGCAGCCGCCGCGCTAGCCGCTCGTCTCGTTCGGATCCTCTTCGGCCGCGAGCTTCAACGACCCGGCGCGCGCGGTCTCGAAGTGGCCTTTCTGGATCGGCAGCGCCCAGCTGCAGAGCTCGGCGAGCTCGGGGTTGCGTGCGCGCTCGTTGAGCGTCTGCAGGATCTCCCAGTGGCCCACCTCGCCGGCCTCCGCCATCGTCAGGAACTCGAAGCCGTCCAGGGCGTCCGAGGCGCGGTCGAGGTAGTCCTGCATCATGTCGGTCGCCTTCTGCTTGACCTCACGCGCCTCCTCGAGGATCGCGGTCTTCTTTCCCTCGAATTGCGAGGCGACCTCTGTCGCGCGCTGCTCGGTCTCTTTCGCCTCGTCGTGCATCTGCTGCAACCGCTCGCGCAGCTGCTCGTCGAGATCGTCCAGCTTCTGCACCTTGTCGGTCGCGCCTTGGGCGGCCATCGCCAGGCCGAGGACCTCGCCCAGCTTCGCCTCCAGGTTCGTCAGCTCTGCCATCGTCGTCCTTTCGTCGTCTCGTCCGCGTCAGGCGCCGTGCGCAAGCCGTTCCGCGAGGGCCTCGGGGAGGCCGGCGGCGCGGATGTCGGCCTGCGTGCGCTCGATGGGGTATGCGACGCGATGGAAGCGGGCAAACCTCGCGTCCAGGTCGAGCTCGAGCCAGGCGGCGCGCGGGTCGCCGTCGCGCGGCTGGCCGACGGAGCCGGGATTCAGCAGCCAGCGGGCCGAGTCGAGCTCGATGCGCTCGCCGTCCGGCGCGAGACCTCCTTCCAGCTTGCCGTTGATCGAGAGCGCGACGTGGCTGTGCCCGACGAGGATCAGCGGCTCGCTGGTCGCCCCGAAGCTCAGCCAGGCCGCCTCGGCCGAGAGGACGTAGCCCCAGACCGGGTCCGGCGGGCTCGCGTGGAAGAGGCCGACGTCCGGGCGATGCGCTTCCGGCTCGAGCGCGGACAGCCACTCGCGGTTCGACGCCGTCAGCTCTTCTTGTGTCCACTCTGCCGCCGCTCTCGCGTCGTGGTTGAACTCGTCGATGCTCAGCGCACCGGTGACGACGAGATCGTGGTTGCCGACGAGGCAGAGGTCCGCGTGCGCGGCAACCACCTCGCAGCAGCGGTTCGGAGCCGGCCCGTAACCGACAGTGTCGCCGAGGCACCAGACCTCGTCGGGGCGTGCCGCGTGGACGGCAGCGAGCACCGCCGTCAGGGCGTGCTCGTTACCGTGGACGTCCGAAATGACGGCGACGCGCATCGGGCGGACGGCAACGCTAGTCGCTTTCGCGGGTGCCTGGGTCGTCGGCGCGTCGCTGCTTTGGCGCACGGGCGTTCCCGACCTGAACCTGAACACCGATGCGCATCGCTGGTTCACGGACGCGCAGATCGCCCGGTCGAGACGCTACGAGCGGTTCGAGTACGTCCTCTGGGCGCTGCACCTGCTCGCGACGATCGTCGCGCTCATCGTGCTGTCCCGGCGCGCGCCGCGGATGGCACGCTCGATCGAGCTCGGCCGCGTCGGTACCGGCGTCATCGTCGGGATGGTCATCCTCGTCACGTTCTGGGCGATCTCCCTGCCGTTCGGACTGGCCGAGCAGTGGTGGGAAGCGCGTCACGGGCTCGCGCCCCACGACTACCTGGCGTGGATCTTCGCCCCGTGGGCGTCGCTGAGCTTCGAGGCGCTGTTCGCAATGATCACCATCGGGATCGTGATGGGGCTCGCCGGACGCCTCGGCGGACGCTGGTGGCTCGTCGGCGCGCCCGCCTTCGCGCTGCTGGCGGCGTCGTTCGCGTTCCTCTTCGGTTATGTCGCGACGATCGGAACGCACGCGGTTCGCAATCCGGAGCTTCGGTTGGCGTTCCGCGCGCTCGAGCGTACGGAGGACGTCGAGGGAACCCCGATCCGCGTCCAGAACGTCAGCTCGTACACGAGGCAGGTCAACGCCTTCTCGACGGGCTTCGGACCGTCCGCGCAGGTCGTCCTCTGGGACACGCTCCTCGACGGGCGCCTCGGGAACGACGAGGTCGAGTTCGTCGTCGCGCACGAGCTCGGGCACGTGCGCGACCGGCACATCCTCAAAGGACTTGCCTGGTTCGCGCTCCTGGCGTTCCCGCTGGCGTGGTTCGTGACCTGGGCGACCCGACGCACGGGCGGTCTCGCGAACGCGGCTTCCCTCCCGGGGGCCTTGCTGGCGTTGACGCTCGCGGGCCTGGTCGCGGCGCCCTTCGAGAACGTCGTGTCACGTCGCTACGAGGCCGAGGCGGACTGGGCGGCGCTGCGGGCGACGGGCGACGCGCGCGGCGGCGAGGAGCTCTTCGAGTCGTTCCAGGAGACGAGCCTGCAGGATCCCAGTCCGCCGCACTGGGCATATCTCTGGCTCGAAACGCACCCGACGCTGGCGCAGCGGCTGGCGATGGTGGCCGCGTACCGGAGCGGTTCGCGTTAGGAGTCGTCGGAGCGGGGAGGGGCTTCCGGCAAGTTCCTGATCCCCTCCGTCGTCGACCACTTGGAGTACGTGTCCTCCATCGCGTCGAGCAGGTCGCGCATGAACTTGTGCGAGACGTTCACGCGGGCGACGACGACGCCCGGCACGTCGCCCTCCTCGACCTCGTGGTCGACGCGCGCAAACGTCAGCGTGAACTCGAAGGGCGAGAAGCTGATGTTCGCGAAGTTCGCGTACACCCCCGCCATGTTCTCCGGATCGATGTGGATGTTCAGCTGGCGGTCCGGGCTGCTCTCGTCCACGCGCCTACGATACACACGTGGGGGATCAATTCACGCTCGGCCGAATCGCGCGAATTTACCTCGCGGCGGCGGCGTTGCTCGCGATCGGAACAGTCGGTTTCCGGCTCATCCTCCACGAGAGCTGGCTGAACTCGTTCTACCGGACAGTCGTCACCGCGACGCTCAACGGGCTCGACTCGCCGCCGTCCGGAGCGTGGGGCCGGATGTGGACGGTGCTGGTCGTTCTCGGCGGCGTCACTATCTTTGCGTACGTCGGCGCGGCGGTCGTCGAGGCGATCGCGGGCGGCGTCGTGACCGGCGCGCTGGCCGAGCGAAGGAGGAGACGAGCGATCGAGAGGCTGCAGGATCACTTCATCATCTGCGGGTACGGACGCGTGGGTCGTCGGGTGGCCAACGAGTTCCGTGCCGCGGGCGTGCCGTACGTCGTCCTCGACTTCAGCCCGGAGGCAGTCGCCGCCGCGCAGGCGCACGGCGACCTCTTCATCGAGGGCAACGGCACAGAGGACGAGGATCTACAGAGCGCCGGCCTCGACCGTGCGCGGGGGCTCGTTGCGTCCTCCGACTCGGACGCGGACAACCTCTACATCACGCTTTCGGCGCGGAACACGCGACCGGAGCTGACGATCGTCGCCCGCGCGTCCGACGAGGACGCCGAGAAGAAGCTCAAGCTCGCGGGTGCGGACCGCGTGGTGACGCCGTATTCGACGGCGGGCCGCGTGATGGCGCAGCTCGTGCTCAAGCCGCAGGTCACCGCGTTCCTCGACGTCGTCACCACGGCGCGCGGCGACGACTTCCTGCTCGAGGAGATCGAGGTGACGCCGACCTGTCCGCAGGCGGGGCGGACGATCCGCGACCTGCGCGTCCGCGACGAGACCGGCGCGATCATCGTCGCCCTCCGCAGGCGCGACGGGACGTTCGACACGACGCCCTCGCCCGACGAGCGCATCGAGGTGGGCGACGTGCTGATCGGGGTCGGTACCCCGGAGGAGATCCGCGCGCTCGAGCAGCTGTTCGCGCCGCGCGAGGCCGTTGCAGGCTGACCCTGTCGCGGCGCTCGCCGCGCAGGTGAGCGGGCTCGCGGGAACGGACGTCGCGCTGGAGCGGCCTCCCGAGCCCGAGCACGGCGACTACGCCACGAACGTCGCGCTGCGCGCTGCGCGCGAGGCACGACGGCCGCCGCGCGAGCTCGCGCACGAGCTTGCCGAGCGCATCGCGGCGCTCGACGCCGTCGAGCGCACGGAGGTCGCCGGGCCGGGCTTCGTCAACCTGTGGGTCGCCGACCCATGGCTCGTCGACGCCGTGCAGGCTGTGGGCGAGGACTTCG
>Ga0081539_10007193_pt1 | contig 10254 bp, 11 predicted proteins | sample TabmetS4T2R2_FD_71023 | JGI IMG/M metagenome (GOLD analysis project Ga0081539, IMG submission 71023) | Tabebuia heterophylla rhizosphere microbial communities from the University of Puerto Rico - S4T2R2 | ecosystem: Host-associated > Plants > Roots > Rhizosphere ... | reverse complement strand
TCCGGCCGCCTCCGAAGTTGCAGACCTGAGGATGATCTACTTCAACTCGGACGGCTCGCCATCGGAGATGTGCGGCAACGGCATCCGCTGCCTCGCCCGCTACGCCAGGGACTTTGAGATCCTCGACGGCGACGCGCTCACTATCGAGACGGGAGCCGGGGTTAAGAAAGTCGTTCTGCACGAGGATGGCCCATCGCGCGTTGATATGGGCCAGCCCGCCTTCGATTCCGGAGTGGGGCTTTACGGTTACGAGTTCCTGCGGGTTTCGATGGGCAACCCCCACGCCGTTGCGTTTCTCGGTAGCGAAGAAGCAGTCGAGGCTCTGGATCTCCGCACGGTCGGTCCGAGGGTCGAAAGCGATCCCCTCTTCCCCGAAAAGACGAACGTGGAGTTCGCGTATGCGAGGAGCGCCCACGACGTTCGGATGAGGATCTGGGAGCGCGGTGCGGGCGAGACCCTCGCTTCCGGGTCGGGCTCGTGCGCCGTCGCGGTTGGGGCTATTTTTCAGGGTCTGGCAGAGAGCCCGGTGCGGGTGCATCTCGACGGCGGGGTGGTCGAGATAGAGTGGGATGGCGACTCAGGGCCGGTGTACATGACCGGCCCGGCGGAGTACGTGTGTGAGGGGGAGCTTCTCCTGTGATCAGCCCTCTTCGGCGGAGATGCCGACGATGCCGTAGCGGGCGGAGATCACCAGCGCCTGGAGCCGCGAACGGGCGCCGAGCTTGTTGAGGATGTTCATCATGTGGCTGCGTTCGGTCTCCACGGAGATGTGCAGGCGGCTGGCGATCTCCTTGTTGCTCAAGCCCTCCGAGAGCGCCGTCAGGACCTCCATCTCGCGCGGGGTCAGCCGCTCGGCGGCCGTCTTGACCTTCATTTCCTGCTCGCGATGCCGCACGGCGATCCGTAGCAGTTCCGTGATCTCGCTGTGCGCCAGCAACGTCTCTCCCGCCGCCAGACGCCGCATGGCGTCGATGATCTCGTCCACGTCCGCCGATTTGTGCAGCACACCCGCCGCCCCGGCCTCCACGGCCCTGGCGTGGTCCGCCCGGTCCACGCTGGCCGTGAGGACGAGCGCCGAAAAGTTCGGGGCCGCCGTACCCAACTCCTCGATGAGCTCTATGCTTTCGCCATCGGGGAGCGAGAGGTCCATGACCGCCATGTCGGCCTCCGTGCCCACGAGAACCCGGCGGGCCTCGGCGAGCGACCCGGCCTGCCCGACCACCTCGAACTCCGGCTCGCGGTCGAAGAGTATGGCGAGGGTCTGCCTGAATGATGCGTGATCCTCAACCAGAAAAATTCTCTGCATGCTTCTCCTTCACCCCGGATACCAAGTTTTCCGGACAACGTGCAATATAACAACTTGCATCGAAATAAAGCCAGCCAGGGGACTGACAGGATGACCAGACACGCAAGTCCCGCGAGGGCCTATGCGGGGTTGGGATCTCTTGCGGACAGGATGCTCGCGGCCAACCGTAGCCGGACCAGCGTGCCCTCGCCAGGCGCGCTTTCGACCTCCAGATCTCCACCCAGTGCCTGGGCGCGCTCTCTCATCCCCGTCATCCCCACTCCGGGCATGGTGCCGGGTTCGAGACCATGCCCATCGTCCTGTATCTCTACGCGAACTTCGTCGCCTTCTGTTCCAAGCGTCACCGTGACGCTGCTGGCCCCGGAGTGACGCCTGACGTTGACCAGGGACTCCTGAACGACGCGCAACACCTCTACGCCAGCGGTCCCGGAAGGCTCTTCCGGGTAGCCCTCCTCCACGAGGAGATGCACCTCGCGCTCCGGGGCCATCTGGCGGTTCAACTCCATCAGCGCCTCTAGTGAGCGGACGAGCGGCCGCTCCCTGGCATCTTCGACGCGGAGGTCGTAGATGGCGTCACGCAGGCCCCCGACCGCCCGGCGCAGGGCATCCACCTCGCGGTCGCGCTCCTCGCTCCACTCTCCCTCTCCAGCCAGATGGCGGGCGAGTTGCATGGATTGCAGGGAATAGGTCAGGTCTTGGAGCACCTCGTCGTGCAGATCCCTTGAGATCCTGCGCCGCTCGGCCTCCCGGATCTCGTGTAGAGCCCTCTCGGCGTTCTTGCGCTCCGTCACGTCTTCGATGGTCCCCTCGTAGCCGGTGGGTTCGCCTGAGGAGTCCCGGACCACCCGCGCCGTCACAGACCCCCACATCACGCCTCCGTCCTTACGGCGCATCGCGATCTCGAAGCCCGATACGGCGCTGTGTTCCCTCACAAGCTGCTGGAACTCTATCCGCCGTCCGGGGTCCACGTAGAGTTGGCCTGCAACGTCCCTGATCTTCTCCAGAAGCTCCTCCGCTGAATCGTAGCCAAGCATACGGGCCATCGCCGGGTTCGCCGTAAGAAGACGCCCGTCCACCGTAGACTGGAAGATGCCCTCCACGGCGTTCTCGAAGATCGAACGGTACTTCTCCTCGGCCTGCCGGCGCTCCTCCTCAGCCCGCATACGCCTCGTGATGTCCTCGTGCATGAGAACCACTTCGAGTATCTCTCCGGCCTCGCCCTTTACCGGGTATACGTATGCCCTCACCCAGCGCTCGGGGACATCGCTCACGTCCGGTATGCTGTCGTCCGGCACGTACCGAACAGGAGGTATCACCGTGGTCTGCCCGGAGAAGCCCTGCTCGATATACGGCATGGCGCCGTTCTCGATCAGTTGTTCGTCCCGCAGCACGTTATAGCCCGGGATCTGGTCCAGGGTCACGCCCCACATCTCTTCCCAGGCCCTGTTGACCCTGAGCGTCTCTCCTTCGGGGGAAAATATCTGCACACTCAAGGGGGACTGCTCGATCATCAGCCGGAAGCGGGTCTCGGAGACCGCGAGTTCCCGCTCCGCCCGCCTCCGCTCCCGCCGCTCCTCCGCGTCGCGCAGCTCCCGCTCGATGGCCGTGCTCAACCGGGCCAGGTTGTCCTTCATCAGGTAGTCGTTGGCCCCGGCCTTCATGGCCGCCACGGCGGCATCCTCCCCGATGTTGCCGCTAACGATGATGAACGGCAGGTCCACGAGGCCCTTGTCCTTAAGCATCGCCAGCGCTGCCGAGGAGTTGAAGGTCGGCATGGAGTGGTCAGAGACAACAATATCCCACTCCCGCCCGTCGAGGGCGGCCTCCATGCCTGCGGCGGTGTCCACCCGCTCGTGGACCGGCTCGTAGCCACCGCGGCGGAGTACCCTTAATAGCAGCAGCGCATCGTCCTCTGAGTCTTCGATGAGCAAGACCCTGAGCGGCACGCCCACCTGAACCTCCCTCCCGAGAAACGACATCCAGCCGCGTAACCGCCCTCGATTATACCGATCACTGAGTACCCGCAAGAAATTTTCGAAAAATAGCTCATTTGGGGGATGTGCCGACCGCTTTCCAGGGTATATGCTGGCTCGGCAACTTGCTGCGGGTTGTGGCAATCGTGGACCGAGAGGAGAAGCAATGCAGGAAAACAACATGGGTGGAGGACCGTCCTCGTCAGGAGCGATGAGCCCATCGGATGAGCAGACCTGGTCCATCCTGGCGCACGTGAGCATACTGGTGGCCCCTATCGGAGCCTTGATCATCTGGCTGGTCTTCAAAGACAAGTCAGAGAAGGTAACCTTCCATGCCCTCCAGGCGCTGTGGTACCAGATCGCGTGGCTCGTCATCATCGTCGCCTACAGCGTCCTGAGCTCGATACTATCTTTGGTAGTGATCGGCATCTTCATGTTCTTCCTGTTGCCCCTGATCGCGCTAGTACCCGTCGTGCATGCTTGCTATGGTGCCTACAAAGTCAGCCAGGGCGAGGACTTCCGCTACCCGTACATCGCCGACAGAATCGACGGCGGAAGGCAACGGGTCGTCTAGCAATCTCCGATGGCTGCTGGGGCTACCGCACGAACTCCGGTGGCTGACCAGGGTACGAAGCGCGGACAAGCATGAAGGCGGAAGACAGGGTCATTTTACTCGTCGAGGACAACCCAGACGACGAGGCGTTGACCCTGCGGGCGTTCAGGAAGAGCAACGTTCCGAACCGGGTGGTGGTGGCCCGTGACGGGGTCGAGGCTCTCGACTACCTCTTTGCTACGGGCTCGTACTCGGAACGCGACCCACACGAAGTTCCCCAACTCGTGCTCCTCGACCTGAAGTTGCCCCGCATAGACGGGCTGGAGGTCCTGCGCCGCATACGCTCCGACGAGCGCACGCGTCTCCTGCCCGTGGTCATTCTCACCTCGTCCAGAGAGCAGCAGGACATGCTGAACGGATACGGCCTGGGCGCCAACAGTTACGTACAGAAGCCCGTGGATTTCGCCAGGTTCCTCCAGGCCGTGGAGCAGCTCAAGCTCTACTGGCTCATGCTGAACGAAACTCCCCACGTCACGAACTAGACGGGATCCGCGAGCTCCGCCTGGAGATCGTCCACGAACTGGCGGGCGGTGCGCCCGGATCTCCCGGCGTGCCACTGGTCCCAGCGTGCAGCCCTTTCGGCCAGCTCATCACCAGGAATATCCAGGCCGCGTTCCCGTGCGAGGCCGGCGACGATCTCCAGATAGAGTTTTCGATCCGGAGGCGGGAAGGTCAGCCTGAGCCCGAATCGGGCGACCAGCGAGAGCTTCTCCTGCATGGTGTCCCTGGCATGAACGTCGTCCACGGGTCCTTCGCGCTCGGAGAAGGTTTCGCGGACGATATTGCGCCGATTGGACGTGGCGTAGACGCGCACGTTCTCCGGCGGCTCCGCGACGCTGCCCTCCAGAAGCGCCTTGAGCGCCTTGTACTCGACCTCGTGCTCCTCGAACGAAAGGTCGTCCACGAACAGGATGAACCGGGGACCACGCCGCCCCAAGATGTCCAGCACCAGCGGAAGCTCCGCCAGGTCTTCCTTCGCCACCTCGACGAGGCGAAGCCCGCGATCGGCGTACTCGTTGAGGACTGCCTTTACAGTGGAGGATTTGCCCGTGCCCGGCAACCCGTAGAGCAGCGTGTGATGGGCCGGGAGTCCGGCCAGGAACCGCTCGGTGTTCCGGATTAGAGGTTCACGTTCCCGCTCGTAGCCGACGAGGCTGGAGAGCCGCACCGGGTCAGGGTGCTTAACCGGCAGAGGACCCCCGTTTTCCCAACGAAACGCCCGGTCGCGGCCGAACACGCCAGCGCCATGCCTGGCGTAATGTCCGGCCAGAAGCTCCGCGCAATCCTCCCAGTTTTCGGCCGCGGCGAGCTTGCTGGCCACCGTGTGCCGCGGGGTCTCTGCCCCGGCATCCGGCTCCGTCCAGGGAACCCATATACCGGAGAGCTCCGGTACGGTGTCCTCGACGGCGGCTAGCAACGTGGGGCCCTCCAGGTCGAAGAGCGCCTGAAGTGTCCGCAGGTCGCGCCGGCCCTGATCCAGCACGGCGTCTGTCAGGGTTCCCGTCTCGGCGCCCAGGGAGAACGGGTTCTCGTCATCGAGGAGGCGTCCGGCCAGATGCGATTGCCAGGCGTCGGGGAGCAGACGGTCGGGCTCCAGCGCGAGGGTCTCCCACAGCCGGCCGAAGACCTCCGCGATCTCTGAAGGGTCAGGCTTCTCCCGCGATAGGAGATCCTGCAACGAGAGGAGATCCCGCGCCGCCGGGGACTGCAAGACCCCGCGCAAGACAGCGAGACCCCGTGCTCTCAGCAATGGCTGGCTTCCGGCTCCCTTCTCCATATGGGGCGCAACTCTAGCACAGGGCGCCGGGCCGGTGGCTAGGTGTAGATGTCCCTCCTCTGGAAGGCGAGCACGGCGAGCACAACGAGCGCGAGGGCGACGAGGATTATGCCTCCGAAGTGCGCCCAGTCTACCCCGTGCTCGACGGCCGACCCGTAGTAGTAGAAGACAGAGTAGGGCCGCATGTCTTCGAGATTTTCGGACGCCCGGCCTATGGTATCTATCAGGTACATGCCGAAGAGCAGGAAGGCCGGGATGGCGATGGCAAGCCCCCTGCGGTGGGAGACAGCGGAGCACAGCAGCGCCAGCGCGCCCGGCAGAATGCTTATGGGCCAGAGATTGAGGCAGGCGTCCGTAACCTGCTTCAGGGAGAGCTCAACGTCCATGAGCGTGGCCGTACCCCACGTGAGCAGGCCGACGATGCCGACTATCGCCAGCAGCGAAATGGCGACGGCTACGAAATTGCCTACCACCACTTGCCAGCGCGGCAGGGGGTTGCCGAGCAGAACATCTATGGTGCCCCGCTCCTCGGCCCCGGCTATCGCGCCCGCCAGCGCCATTATGGGGAAGAACGCCAGCGCCAGCGGCGCGAACGCGAAGACCTGGGAGTGAATGTAGTTGGCTGGATCGGCGAGGTCGGTTATGCCGAAGGCTTCCATCATCCCCTTCGGATAGGCTTGCATCAGCTGGTTTAGTTGATCCGCGCTCCCCTCAAGGGTCGTGAACGAGGCGACCAGCGCGGCGCTGTAGGCACCGAGCGCGAGGCCCCAGATGACTACGCCCCTCGAACGTGACCTGATCGTGTGCGAGACGAGCGCGAAGAGCGTACCCCGTGGCGCCTTGTGGGCCGCGTGGGCTTCCTTCCCGCTTTGCTCCGCTACCGCGCTCATGACTCTTCTCCGTTCCTGTGGTTGCCGTAGTAGGTGAGGAACACCTCTTCTAGGCTCGGACGCTCGTACTCCATGTTCACGAGCCGGTGCTTCGCGGCCTCCTTGATAACCTCGTCCAGGTTGTCGTAGATGGTGAAGTAGACCTTCGTCCCCTCGATCTTCAGGTCCTCGACGCCCGCTAGCGACCTGAAAGGCCCGCCGTCCACGGGTTCGTCGAAGGTCAGGCGGACGTGCCGGAAGGATTTGTCCACCAGGGTGTCGGTGGTCTCCACGGCGGCGAGCTTGCCGCCGCGGATGATCCCGACGCGGTCACAAACCCGCTCGACCTCGGCCAGGTTGTGCGAGGAGAAGAAGATGGTTCTGCCATCGGCCCGCGTCTCCTCGATGATGTCAAGGAACTCTTCCTGCACCAGCGGGTCGAGGCCGCCGGTCGGCTCGTCCAGGATGAGCAAAGGCGGGCGGTGGAACATGGCCTGCACGAGCCCAATCTTCTGCTTGTTCCCCCGCGAAAGCCTCCTCATCGGCCGGTGTAATTCCGCCCCGAGCCTCTCCGCCAGTTCGTGTGCGTAGCCGAGATCCTTGACGCCCCGCAGCCGGGCGAAATACTTGAGGAGCCCTTCCCCGGTCATTCGGTCCTCCAGCGCGAACTCACCCGGCAGGTTCCCCACCCTGGCCCGGATCTCCACGCTATCCCGCCGGATGTCGAGGCCGAAGACCCTGGCGCGCCCGCCCGTGGGCTTGAGGAAACCGAGTAGCGTCCGGATGGTTGTGGTCTTTCCGGCGCCGTTTGGCCCCAGGAACCCGAACACTTCGCCCGGCGCGACGACCAGGTTTACATCCTCGATGCCCGGGGCCTTGCGTCCGTACCGCTTGGTCAGCCCCTCGGTCTCGATGGCCACGCTCATTTCGCTTCCTCTCTCTCCCACCGTTCCAGGACAGCGGGCATCTCCCGCTCCCAGTAGATGTAGAAGTCGCGCATTTCTTCCAGGCTGCGCCTGGATTCCGGATCGCCGGAGTTCATCAGCTTCAGCCCCCGCTCCGCCATCTCGCGGAAGTGGCGCAGCGACTCCGCCTCACGGCGCATGATCTCGTGCCACGCCCCCGGCTTTATGCGGAAGTAGTCTTTTCGCTCGCCTGGCCTGGACCGTCGCTGTACCAGGCTCATCTGAATGAGAGAGCGCGTGGCCTGGCTGATCGAACCCCGGCTCGCCCCGAGATCCTCCGCCAGCTCCTCCGCCGTCCGCTCCGGCGGAGCGGAGATCATGAGCGCCCCCAATACCCGCCCGAACATCCGCGGAAGCCCGAACTGCCCGAATAACAGCCCGAACTCCTCCACGTATCCCCGTTGCTCTTCTTCCACCTCATCCTTTCGTCCTTTCACTGCCCAGCGACAGTGTACTCCTTGCGTTCACTAGTTTCAATAATTATTGAAACTAGTGAACGTTGATCGCGAAATGTTGGCGGAGTCTGGATGTTTACACGAGACTAGTGAGTAGCGAGGTAGTTTTCGATCCCGATTTCCAGCTTCGTGGCTATCTGTTGCTGACGGGCGCCGGTGCCGTCGGAGAGGAGGCGTCCTTCCGCGTCGCTGCTGATGAAGACGGTCTCCGCGATGATCGCCGGCATGTTGCTCTTGAGCAGCACCCCGGAGGCGAAAGAGTACGGAGCCCTGGTGGCAATGTCCCCCGTACCACTGGCCGCCGGCAGGGTGGAGAGGCTCCTGAAGACGGTCTGGGCGAGAACCTTGTCCTTGCGCCACTTTCCGTACAGGGTGGTTGTGTAGTCCGTCGCTGAGTTGGAGGCGGCGTTCATGTGGATGGAGACGAGGACTTTCGCGCCCGTTGTGTTGGCGTAGGTGTAGCGGTCGCTGTTGGAGAGGGTCTCCGAGTTGGAGGTGCGCGTCATGCAAACTTTGTAACCCGGTCCTCCCTCAGCAACCGGTTTCTCCAGAAGGGCTTTCAACCTCTGGGCCACGTCGAGGGTCTGCTCCTTCTCCTTCAAGCCGTATCTGGAGTTTACGGCGCCGGGGTCATCCCCTCCGTGGCCGGCGTCCAGAACTATGTCTCCTTTGCATCCGAGATCCTGGGCCCCGGCGTCCGTCGAGAACGCCATAAAGGCGCAAACTGCCGCCAACACGAGCGCAGCAAACATTGATGCCCAAACCTTCAGATAACCACCCGCTATCATCATGCGCACCTCTCCCGAAGAAAACTCGACACCGGCAGCATAACGCCAAACACGGGCCAGCGCACCCCCAGACGGGCTATTTCTGGTTCCGGTCGATGAGACTGCGCCACTAACCGCCGAAGAGGCGGGCGAAGAAACCGCGGCTCTTGAGGACTTTCAGTTCGGCTTCCAGGCGGGTGCGCTCTTCGATGAGGGAGGATTTCTCATCTACCAGCTCCATGCGCTGCTGGTTCAGCCTCTCACGCTCGGCTTCGAGTTTAGCCTTCTCCTCTTCCAGGGTGGAGATGGTCTTCTCCTGAAGCTCGCGCTGGAACTCGACCAGGTTGAGGCGTTCGATCTCGGACCACAGGCGGTCCATCTCCATGCGGGCGGCGTCGCGTTCGGCCCGGATCTCCTCCACCTGCCGGTTGCGTTCCTCGAGGCGGGTCTTGTAGTCCTGGCCGCGCTGCAGCAGCCGCTCGTAGCGCTCGAAGGGAACGGCCGGCAGGCGGGAGCCGGATTCACCCTCGTCCCCCATAACCTCGCCCTCGAAGACCTCTCCCTCTGCACCTTCGGCGCCCGACTCGCGGGCCAGATCCTCAACGTCCGAGAGCAGGAAGCTGTAACCACCTTCGGGGGATTCCTCCGCGTCCAGGCGGCCTTCATCCACGTAACGCCGGATCACCTCCTGCGAGCGGCCCAGGATGGCCGCGGCAGCCCTGAGCCCGATACGTTCCTCCCCCGTGTCCATGCCTGAATATTAGCCTGTCGGCGGCTGGCTTGTCAGCAAGGGTGCCAGTCGGCCTGCTACGCGGTCAACTTCTCAGCAAGGAGGGCGCGGTTCGTTGCTCCCTGTCAACCGGAGATCACGCCGTCAGGCACGGAAAACCTCTCCACCCTGCACCTCGATGGGTATCTTCGGCAAAGGCCGCTGCGCCGGCGGGTTGACTACCTCTCCGGTCGCTGCGTCGAAGATGGAGCCATGGCACGGGCAAGCGAGCTGCCCGCCCCTGTAGGCAACGGTGCAGCCCTGGTGGGTGCAGACCGCCGAGAAAGCCGCGAAAGCCCCGCCGTCCAGGTGTACCAGCACCGCCGGCTTCCCAGAATCCTTGAACTTCATGGCAGATCCCGGCGCAACCTCCGAGGTTCGGGCTATCGCCTCTCCGCTCCCGGAAGCCTGCTGCGAGGAACTCTCGGATGCGCTGCTGGAGGCGCTCTCGCTGCTCGATGCGCTGCTCGATGCGCTGGTGGAAGCACTCCCGCTGTTTCCGGCGCTGGAACCTCCGCCGCAGGCGGAGAGGATGGATGCTCCGGCGGCGCTTACGCCGATGATGCTTCCGAGGCGGATGAACCGCTCGCGCGAGATCTTCTCCTTCAACGTTCTCCCCTCGTTGCCGGTCATGGGACTCTTTGCCACACGGCTTTATACGCGGAAGACCGGGCTGCGGTTTTGTGCCAACCTGTCATCCGGGTCCTGCGTATACGTACAATAGCGTGACGAAACGACCGAGAGGAGCCTTCGGATGAAC
>Ga0081539_10007192_pt1 | contig 10254 bp, 9 predicted proteins | sample TabmetS4T2R2_FD_71023 | JGI IMG/M metagenome (GOLD analysis project Ga0081539, IMG submission 71023) | Tabebuia heterophylla rhizosphere microbial communities from the University of Puerto Rico - S4T2R2 | ecosystem: Host-associated > Plants > Roots > Rhizosphere ... | reverse complement strand
GGGGGCCCCCCGGGCCCGCGGGGGGCGCCCGGCCGAGCGAGTTCCCGTCGAGGTACACGACGCCGGGATCCGGGATGACGAACCGGTCACGGTACGGCGCCAGGGGATCCGCGGCGTCGAGCGCCGCCGGGTCGCTGGCCGCGGTCGGGAGGACGTCGATCGCCACCCTCGGAGTCTAGCCCCGGTCCCGGCCGAGCCGGCGGGCGTCGCCGGGAGGGTCGCGTGCTACCCTCGCCCGCGAACCACCCACAGAGGTCTCCATGACCAGCATCGTCGACGCGTCGCAGTACCTGTTCACGTCCGAGTCGGTGACCGAGGGACATCCCGACAAGATGTGTGACCAGATCTCCGACGCGATCCTCGACGCGATCGTGCGCGAGGATGCCACCGCCCGGGTCGCCTGCGAGACGGCGACGACGACCGGCCTCGTGCTCGTGCTCGGCGAGATCACGACCGATACCTACATCGACTTCCAGGGGATCGTCCGCGAGACGGTTCGCGAGATCGGCTACACGAAGGCCGACTACGGGTTCGACTACCAGACGTGCGGAACGCTCGTGTCGGTGAAGGGCCAGTCACCCGACATCGCCCAGGGCGTGGATGCGGCGCTCGAGGTCCGCGCCGACGCGGCCCCCAACGAGCTCGGCGCCGGGGACCAGGGGATGATGTTCGGGTTCGCCTGCCGCGAGACGCCCGAGCTCATGCCACTCCCGATCGCGCTCGCCCATCGGATGGCCCGCCGCCTGGCCGAGGTCCGCAAGTCCGGCCAGATGCCGTATCTCCGGCCCGACGGCAAGACCCAGGTCACCGTCGAGTACGAGCATGGCGTCCCGGTCCGCGTCCGGACGGTCGTCGTCTCCGCGCAGCACGATCCGGATGTCCGCGCGGAGCGGCTCCGGAGCGAGATCGTCGAGGCGGTCATCCTCCCGTCGATCCCGAGCGCGCTGCGCGACGCCGACCCCGTCATGCATGTCAACCCGACGGGCCGGTTCGTGACCGGCGGCCCGATGGGCGACGCCGGGCTGACCGGGCGGAAGATCATCGTCGACAGCTACGGCGGGATGGCCCGCCACGGCGGCGGCGCGTTCAGCGGCAAGGACCCGACGAAGGTGGACCGATCCGGCGCGTACGCCGCCCGGTGGGTCGCGAAGAACGTGGTCGCGGCCGGCCTGGCCGATCGATTCGAGGTCGAGATCGCCTACGGAATCGGCATCGCCCGGCCGATCTCGTTCTCGGTCGAGTCGTTCGGGACGGGCCGGATCGACGACGTCGCCATCCAGCGCCTCATCGAGCGTCATTTCGACCTTCGGCCGGCCGCGATCATCTCCGCGCTCGATCTGCGCCGGCCGATCTATCGCCAGACCGCTGCCTACGGCCACTTCGGCCGGCCGGACCTCGACCTGCCGTGGGAGCGCACCGACAAGGCCGAGCTCCTCGCCGCCGAGGCGGGCGTGGCCGCCCCCGAACCGGTCTCGGCCTGAGCGACCGAGCGCCAGGTGACTGCCGGGTGAGCGCCGCGTGACCGCCCCGTGAGCGCCGCGTGACCGCCCCGGCCGATCCCGCCCCGCAGGCCTCGATGGTCGATCCCCAGCTGGCTCTCGCGGCGTTCACCGCCGCGATCGACGACTTCGACCGGCGCCTCCGCGCGATCGACGATCTCGCCCTGGACGCACCGTGGGCGTGGGAGGCGTACGACGAGGAGGGCGTCCGGTTCGGGATCCTCCGGACGACCGAGCAGGTTGCGGACGCGGCGGTCGAGATCGGGGCCGCTCGCACGGAATCCGGCGCCCCTCAGACGCGGGCCGAGCGCCTCGTTGGGCGGTACCTCGTGGCGTGGCGCGAGCTGTGGTCCGTGGCGGATCGGGCGGATGCCGCGATCGACACGCCACCGGCCGAGGGCGAGTGGGCGCTCCGGACGATCCTCGACCACCTCGTCGAGGCCGACATCGGGTTCTTCGTGACGGTCCGCAACGGGCTCGAGCAGCATCGGGCCGGAGTCGCGTCGCCGCGGCGGGTGGCGTCCGAGGAGGCATGGCTCGCCCTCGCCGAGGTCGACGAGGCCGTCTGGCGGCGCGCGTTCGAGGGGTCGCTCGCCGACATCCGGTCGTTCCACCTCGGGGTGCGCGATCGGACGCTTGAGCACCTGGCGCCGATGCTCGACGACGAGATCGCCGCGGCGTCGGCGTTCTGGGACGGGCTCCGCCCGAACCGGTTCCGGCTCGGCCGCTTCGAGTCGCATCTCCGCCAGCACACGATCCAGATCGAAAAGGCGATCCAGGCCGTGATCGGCCCGCCGCGGGAGGTCGAGCGGCTGCTCCGCCTGCTCGCCCGCGCGACGGGCGACGTGGAGGCGTCCTCGGTGGGGGCGGATCCGGCGATCGTCGCGGGCGCGTTGGGGCCCCTCGTGGCCGAGATCGCCGAGCGGGCGACCCAGCTGGAGACGGCAATCGCCGGCCGGCACGACTGACGTTCTAGTCCCGCGCGCGCTGAGTCGCCACGCGACTCAACTTCCGGGTTGGGCACCCTCGGCCATGTACGGATCTGCGCACGGGCACGCTCGCTGGCGACGGTTCTGAGTCGCCACGCGACTCGGGCGAACAGGGAGCTCGCCCCGCCCGGGATCAGCTTCGGACCGCCTCCCCCTCGAACGCCCGCTGGCCGGCCTCCACGGCGCGCTGATCCTGGTCCGAGCTCCCGCCGCTCACCCCAACGGCACCTACGAGCACGCCGTCACGCTCGAGCGGCAACCCACCCGCGAAGATGATCGTCCGGCCGCCGGCGACCGTGTGGTACCCGAAGAACTCGGTGCCCGGCTGGGTGATCGGCGGCAGCTCGCCCGTCGGCATCCGGTTGACCAGCGCCGTGAAGGCCTTGTCCCGGGCGAGCGTGATCCCCACGAGATCGGCGCCATCCATCCGCTCGAACGCGACCAGCTGATCGCCGGAGTCGACGACCGCGCAGGACATTGCCACGCGCATCTCGCGCGCCGTTGCCTGAACCGCGGCGATGACCGCTCGCGCGGCGGCGAGGGTCAGCCCGGCCGCCTGGGACGCGGTCGGGCCGCGCCACGAGTCGACGTTGTCGAGGCTCTCGGCCCGGTCTCCCGGTGCGCTCACCGGACGATCAGGCGCCCTGCTCGGCGATCATCCCCGCCACCGACGTGTCGCGCCCGGTCGCCCCGCGCCGGCGGGTCAGGAACTGGCCCAGCAGCAGGACCGACAGCGTCACGAGCAGCATGATCGCCGCGACGGCGTTGGTCGCCGGTGTGACGCCGCGCCGAATCTGGCCGAACACGAACAGCGGCATCGTCGACGTCCCCTGCCCGTTCACGAACGTCGTGATCAGGTAGTCGTCGAACGCGAACGTGAACGAGAGCAGGAAGCCCGCGATGATCGCCGGCAGGAGCTGCGGAAACGTGATCTGCCAGAAGGTCCGCCACGGCGTCCCGTACAGGTCGTAGCTCGCCTCGACGTGGGTCCGATCCATGCCCGACATCCGGGCCCGGACCAGCAGCATCACGAGGCTGATGTTGAACAGGGCGAGCGCGCTGACGATGGTGTGGAAGCCGAAGCCGAGCTTCACGCCGGTGAGGTTGGTCACGACGCCCTCCGGCCCGATCGTGCTCGCGAAGAACACGAGGCTCGCGAGGGCGATGACGAGCTCGGGGATGATGATGCTCACGTAGGTCAGCGCATCGAACGGGGCGCGGAACCAGCGCGGCGTCCGCTGCAGGCCCAGCGCGGCCATCGTCCCGAAGATCGTCGAGATCACCGCAGTCGCGGTCCCCACGATCACGCTGTTCAGCAGGTAGCCCTGGATCGCCTTGTCCGCGAGGACCACCTGGTACCAGCGCAGGCTGAACCCATCCCAGTTCGTGACGCGCCGCTGCGTCCCGTTGAAGCTGAACACGACGACGACCACGATCGGGAGGTACAGGAACAGGTAGACGAGCAGCGTGTGGCCGCGCAGCCAGGTCTCGACCAGCCGGCCGTAGCGATCGACACCGGCCCGCGCCCGGCCGCCGACCGAGCGGGACGCGGGGATCGGGACCGCGGGTGACGCCATCGCCTAGACGACGCTCACGTTGCGGACCGTCCGGCCGCGGTTCGTGAGCCAGACGTAGACCGTCACGACCGCGAGCATGATCACGATGAGGATCATCGCGAGCGCCGAGCCCGACGGCCAGTTGCGAGCCTCCAGGAACCGGGAGTAGAGCAGGTTGCCGACCGTGTAGACCTGGCCGTAGCCGAGCAGCTGCGGGATGACGTACTCACCCATCATCGGGATGAACACGAGGATGCTCCCGGTGATGAGCCCCGGCAGCGCGATCGGCAGCGTCACCTGGCGGAAGGTCGCCCAGCGGCCCGCACCCAGATCCTTCGAGGCCTCCACGAGCGCCCGGTCCATCCGCTCGAGCGTGACGTACAGCGGGAAGATCATCAGCGGCAGGTAGCCGTAGAGGAGCCCGATGAGCACGCCGGGCTCCGTCCCGAGGATCCGGAAGCTGGTGCTGCCGGTCAGGTCCTTGATGAAGCCCGCCAGGCCTTCCGGGCCGAGGATCAGCAGCCAGGCGTAGGTCCGGATGAGGAAGCTCGTCCAGAACGGGATCACGAGGAGGACGATGAGGAGCGCCTTGCGCTTCGTCGCCCGGGTCGCGATGAAGTAGGCGAGCGGCAACCCCACGAGCAGGCACAGCGCCGTGCCCACGACCGATAGGAAGAGGCTCGTCAGGAACGGATCCGGCGAGCGGATCGCGTTCGCGTAGTTGTCGAAGCTGAAACCCGGGCTGTAGCCGCCGATCCGCGTCCGATTGCCGAAGCTGAAGACCAAGACGATCGCGATCGGCGCGACGAGGAGGACGAGGTACCACAGGGTCGCCGGCAGCATCAGCGCGCCGGTCAGCAGGCGACCGCGCCAGCGCCCGGGTTCGACCGGGCGGGCGCGGTCGCCGACCGCGGCTGCCATGTGCCTGCGCCCCTCGCGAGGAACGGCCGCCTAGTGGCCGATGCTCGAGGAGAACTCCTCCCAGATCTCGACCCGGAGCGGGTCGGTCGAAACGTCCTGCGCGCCCTCGAGCTTGCCCGACGCGAGGACGTCCGGCGGCACGAAGACGGTCGGATTGTTGAGCAGCTCCTGCGGGACGAGCTTCATCGCCTCGGTGTTCGCCGTCGCGTAGCGGTTCGTGACGGTCTCCTTGGCCTGGACCTCCGGGTCGTGGATGAAGTTGAGGAAGGCGTACGCGGAGTTCGGATGGGGCGGGTTCTTGAAGATCACCCAGGTGTCCATCCAGAAGAGGGTCCCGTCCTCGGGGATGATGTACTTCGTGTCTGCCGTCTCCGGCTTCTCTTTGAGGTCGTCGATGCCGCCCGTCCAGACGAGGCCCATGACGGCCTCCTCGGTCGCGAGCTTGGCGTCGTACGTGTTCGAGTCGAGGGCGAGGACATGCGGGGCGAGCCCACGGAGGAGCTCGCGCGCCTCGCCGAGCTCCTTCGGGTCGACCGAGTTGAGCGAGTAGCCGAGCGCCTTGAGCGGCGCCACGAAGACGTCACCCGGCGAGTTGACGATGACGATCTTGCCCGAGTACTTCGGCGCGAGATCGAAGAAGTCCTTCCAGGTCTTGACGTCCTCGGTGACGTCCTTCGAGCGGATCGCGATTCCCGTCGTGCCCCAGTCCTTGGGCAGGTGGTAGTTGTTCAGGTCGGCCTTGTCGTCCTTGTAGAAGTTCTGGAACTGCGGGTCGATGAGCGCCGCGTTCGGCAGCTTCATCCAGTCGATCTTCTCGATGAACCCGCCGGCCACCATCGCCTCGACGAACTCGGCGGTCGGCGCTCCGATGTCCCACTGGCCGCTGGCGCCGCCCTGGAGCTTCGTGAGGAGCTCCTCGTTCGAGTCGTACACATCGTAGGTGAACGTGTCGACCTTGAAGTCCTTCTTGAACTTCTCGATGTTGTCCGGGTCGACGTAGTCGGACCAGTTGTACATGAACAGCTTGCCCTCGGTCTCCGTGACGGCGACCGCCGACGGCGAGGGCGATGCGGCCTCGGACGGCGATGCGCCCGTCGAGGGCGCCGTCGACGAGGCGGTGCTCGGTGCGGACGACGGGCTCGCGCTCGCGCCCGGCGAGCACGCGGCGATCATCGCGCTCAGGCCGGCGAGGCCGCTTCCCTTCAGGAATCCGCGCCGATGGACCCGCGATTGGGCCATGCGCCGGAGCAGCGTGTCCAGGTCCTCAGCCATCGTTCTCCTCCTCGCCACCCGCACCCGCGGGCGATTCGCGACCTCAGCCGAGCAGGATGAGGTTCGCCGCCTCGTGCCAGCGGACGGTGACCGGCGCCCCCGGCCCGAGCCCGTGGCCCGTCTGCTCCCCCAACTGGTTCTGCCGGCGGGCGATCAGCTCTCCGGCCTGGTCGGTCTGGATTCGATACTCGGTCTGGTCGCCCAGGTAGGTGCCCTGGTTGACCCGACCCGAGAGGCGGGGCCAGCCGTCCGGGCCTCCCCCGCCCGACCCGTCGTCTGCCGCAACGACGCGGAGATGCTCGGGCCGGACGGCCACCGTGACCCGATCGCCCTCCCGAGGCGTCGCCCCGGGATCGGTGATCGCTCCGGTGAGCGTGATTCCCCCGTCGGTCTCGACCCGCGCCGTCCGATCGCCGCCGTCGAAGGCGACGATCCGGCCCGGCAGGGGATTCGAGACCCCGATGAAGTTGGCCACGAACAGGTTGCGCGGCCGCTCGTACAGCTCGTCGGGCTTGCCCTGTTGCTGGACGAGGCCGTCACGCATCACGACGATCATGTCGCTCATCGTGAGCGCCTCCTCCTGGTCGTGGGTCACGTAGATGAACGTGATTCCGACCTCCTGCTGGAGGGCCTTCAGCTCGAGCTGCATCTCCTTGCGCAGCTTCAGGTCGAGCGCACCGAGCGGCTCGTCGAGAAGCAGCACGGTCGGGCGGTTCACGAGCGCTCGGGCGAGCGCGACGCGCTGCTGCTGGCCGCCGGACATCTCCCACGTCCGGCGCTTCCCGTAGCCGGGCAGCCGGACGAGCCGGAGCGCCTCGTCCACCCGCCGGGTCTCCTCGGCCTTGCCCACCTTGTTCTGGCGCAGCCCGTAGCCCACGTTCTGGGCGACGTTCATGTGCGGGAACAACGCGTAGTGCTGGAAGACCGTGTTGACGTTCCGCCGATAGGGTGGGACGCCGGCGATCGGCTGGCCGGCGAGCAGGATCTCGCCCTGGGTCGGCTGCTCGAACCCGGCGATCATCCGGAGCGTCGTCGTCTTGCCGCAGCCCGACGGGCCAAGGAGGCTCGTGAAGCTCGACGGCGGGATCTCCAGGTTCATCCGGTCGACCGCGACGACATCACCGAAGCGCTTCGTGACGTCCATGAGGGTGACGTCCGGATGGCCACCCATGCCCGCCCGCGACCCGCCGCCCGCCGGCTTCGACGTCGCGGTGGGTGGTGCGGCGACTGGGCTGGAGACGGTCACTGGCCCCTCTCTGCGCAGCGGGGTTGGGTTCGGAACCGGCCGTGGCGGAGCAAGCCTGCAGCGTCGCTACAGCGTGCGCGGATGGTAATCGCCGTCGTTCGGCAGCGTCAACGCCAGCGACGTTCGAAATTCGAATCCGATCCGCGCGACGAGACGGGATGTCGCGGGGTCGCCTGAAGCTATACTTCAGCCCGCATCGGCGCGGGAGGGAGCCCGGAGGAGGCGCGACGGGATGACGGCGACGGAGCTCCAGCTCGGGCCGCGGATCCGCTCGCTCAGGCAGGCCCGGAACGTCACGCTCCGCGAGCTCGCCGAACGGGCCGGCGTGACGGAGAGCTTCCTCTCCCAGGTGGAGCGCGAGGTCACGAGCCCTTCGATCGCCTCCGTCCAGCGGATCGCCCGGGCGCTCGACCTCGGGATCGCCGAGCTGTTCGTCGATGACCAGCCGCTCGGTCGCGTGGTCCGGCGGGCCGAGCGCCATCGAATTGCCTACCCGGGCCTGAAGGCCGTCGACGAGTTCCTGACCCTCGGCAAGGACGGCCGCCTCCAGGTGATCCTGTCGACGATCGAGCCCGGCGGCGGCACGGGCGAGGAGCCGTACACCCACGACTCCGACGAGGAGGTCGTGATCGTCCTCGAGGGCCGGCTCGAGCTGTGGGTCGGCGACGAGGAACATGTCCTCGAGGCGGGGGACGCGATCACCTACTCGTCCCGGCAGCTCCACCGGAATCGAAATCCTGGCCCGAGCCCCGCCGTCGTCCTGTTCTGCGCGACCCCGCCGAGCTTCTAGGCCCGTCCCGCCCGGACATCAGCCGCTGCGGCGCGGGACGATCGTTCGCCGGCCGCCCGATCGGCGCCCGGTATCATCGCCCGGATGTACGTCGTGATCCTGGCGGGCGGTGGCGGGACGCGCCTGTGGCCGCTGAGCCGGCCGGACCGGCCGAAGCCCTTCCTGCCGCTGGTCGGCGAGCAGACGCTCCTCCAGCGCACCGTCGCGCGGATCCGGCCGCTCGTCCCATCGCCCGGCGACATCTTCTGCGTCACGGACCGCAGGTACGGCCATTTCGTTCGCGAGCAGGCGCCGGACATCCATCTGATCGTCGAGCCCGCGGCCCGGAACACGGCCGCGGCCATCGCCCTCGTGACGGCGATGATCGACCGGCCGGACGGCGAGGTCATGGCGGTCCTCCCGGCGGATCACTGGATCGAGAAGGAGGACGTCTTCCGGGGCGTGCTGGAGGCCGCGGCACGCAGCCTCGCGACCGGCGCGTTCGACGTCGAGGATCCGCTCGTGACACTCGGCGTCCGGCCGGACCGGCCGGCGACCGAGTACGGCTACCTCATCCCGGAGCCGCTCCACGGCGCGGTGGTCGACGGCCTCCAGGCGCACCGGCTCCAGGCGTTCGAGGAGAAGCCGACGGAGGCGCGCGCGAGGGAGCTCATCGGCACGCCGGACGTCTCGTGGAACGCCGGCATGTTCCTGTGGCGACGCCGGGCGATCCGGGCGGCTCTCGAGAAGTACACGCCGCTGCCGATGCTGATCGACCAGGCGGTCGGGTCCGAGCTGGCCCTGAAGAACGCGTACGACCGGGTGACGCCGATCTCGATCGACCGGGCGGTCATGGAGAGCGCGGCGAGCGATCACCGGGTCCTGATGGGCGGCATGGAGGTCGGCTGGAGCGACCTCGGGAGCTGGACCGCGCTGCTCGCGGCGCTCGGTGGCGACCGGGCCCAGGGCGTGACGGGTCGCGTCGTCCAGACGGGCGAGGCGATCGAGGCCGGCCCGGACGATCTCGTCGTCCATGGCGTCGACAGCCGGCTGACGGTCGATCGGGCGGACGACCTCGCGGGTGCCGACGGAGCGCTCGCGGTCGAGGGTGTGTCGGCCCATCTCGCCGGTGCGGGCCATCTGATCGACGAGGTGCGCGGGCTCCTGGAGCGGGTGGACCACGAGGGTGTCCGCGCGTGACGACGATCGCCGAGGTCCCGAGCCCCACCCGGATCGTCTTCGGGACGGACGGCTGGCGGGCCCGGGTCGCCGACGAGTACACGTTCGAGAACGTCCGGCGCTGCGCGGACGGCGTCGCGCGCTACGTCGCGGACTCAGGTGCGGCCGCCCGCGGCGTCGTCGTCGCCTACGACCGCCGGTTCGCGTCCGAGCACTTCGCCGCGGCTGCGGCCGAGGTCCTCCTCGCCCACGACATCCCGATCTATCTCGCGGCGAATGCCGTCCCGACCCAGATGAGCTCGTACGAGGTCGTGGAACGCGGCGCGGCTGCCGGGATCGTGATCACGGCGTCCCACAACCCGTGGACCGACAACGGGTTCAAGGTGAAGGCGCCAACCGGCGCCGCCGCCGGCGCCGACATCCTCGGCGTCGTCGAGGCGGCGATCGCCGACAACGGCGGAACCGCGATCGAGCGCCGGCCGCTCGCCGACGCCGAGGCCGCCGGGCTCGTCGAGCGGTTCGATCCGTTCGAGGGCTACGAGCGATTCGTCCGGCGCACGATCGACCTCGATGCGCTGCGCGCCGCCGACGTGTCGGTCCTCGTCGAACCGCTCTACGGCGTGGGTTCGGGCTGGATCCCGCGGCTCCTGCGCGACGGCCGGATCCGGGTCACCGAGATCCACAACGAGCGGAACCCGTACTTCGGTGGCGTCAACCCCGAGCCGATCCGTCCGAACGTCGACGAGGCGCTCGCGCGGATCGCCGGCGGCGGCTTCGACCTGGGCCTGCTCCTCGACGGCGATGCCGACCGGGCGGGGGCCGC